>ERZ791743.124-NODE-124-length-83406-cov-17.059915_pt1 | contig 83406 bp, 68 predicted proteins | sample MGYA00509952_ERZ791743 | MGnify/ENA primary metagenome ERZ791743 (study PRJEB30046, sample SAMN00792040) | human gut metagenome | study: EMG produced TPA metagenomics assembly of the A metagenome-wide association study of gut microbiota in type 2...
ATAAGTACGCATACTTCTAAAATTTGTGTCAACTTTTTTTAGTACACTACACTCTGCTGAACGCTGCATAAACAGCCAGCATCCGGCCTGTTCCTGAACGATAGGCAGTTGTCTTCCGCTGCATGCAGATGCGGTGATAGTCGGCCAGAAGCAGGCCCACCGACAACGAAGGAAAACCAAACAAACGGTCATAAATGCTACTGTCGCTTGCCAACGCCTTATGATTCATCTGTAGGGAATACATGGAAGAATGGTGTGTTCGCAACATTTCTTTGGCGTATGGATCAGACGGAATAGCATACCCCCATCCACCTCTGGCCTCTACCGACCATTTTTTCTTCCATTCCTTCTCTTTTGTTTGAGAACAGAGGGGAAGAAATGGAAATAATAGCATCAAGCACAAGATGGGTACGCTCCATTTATCTGTTTTCATTCTTCTGTCTTGGCACGGCTGGAGAACTATTGGCGGATAATTTACGGTATAAATAATCGGGAACAGACTCTACAATAAATTCAGGTGGTTCTTTTTAAGGGCAGCAACGATTTCCTGTGCGTGTACAAGGTCTCTTGTCTCTACCTGCATGTGCAGCAGACAGGCTGTTACCTTTGCGGTGTCCTCATTTCGTTCATGATGTACACTGATGACATTGCCTCCCAGCGATGCCACAATCCGGCTGACTGCTTGCAATTGCCCGGGTTTGTCATCAAGTTCAATGACAAAGGTACTGATACGTCCTCCCTTTTTAAGTCCCCGGTTGATTACTCGGCTCAGAATGGTCACATCAATATTTCCCCCACTGACAAGACAAATCACTTTTTTCCCTTTCACTGGCACCTTGTTGAACATGGCGGCGGCCACACTGACGGCACCAGCTCCTTCGGCAACCAGTTTATGCTGCTCCATGAGAGCCAGGATGGCGGCACATATTTCATCTTCGGTAACGGTGACCAAGGCGTCCACATAGTGGCTGCAAATAGCATAAGTCAGTTCACCCGGTTCCTTCACGGCAATACCGTCCGCAATGGTTTCCACAGTACTCAACCGCTCTATGCGATGATGCTCCAGGCTATTATACATACTGGGAGCACCGGAAGCCTGCACACCATATACCTGGATACTGGGATGCAGAGTTTTGATGGCATAGGCCACGCCGCTGATCAGTCCGCCTCCGCCCACAGGCACGATTACGGCATCAGCGTCAGGCAGTTGTTCCAATAATTCCAGACCAATGGTGCCTTGACCGACAATAACATCCTCGTCCTCAAAGGGGTGAATAAAGGTATATCCCATGCTGTCCCTCAATTCAACAGCTCTGTGATAAGCGTCGTCATACACTCCCGGAACAAGACAAATGTCTGCGCCAAGGCGACGTGTAGCCTCCACCTTGCTGATGGGAGCAACGTCCGGCAGACATATCAACGATTTTATACCCTGCTGAGCCGCACCCAGTGCCACCCCCTGTGCGTGATTACCGGCTGAACAGGCGACGACACCTCTGGCTTTTTCCTCATCACTCAACTGCGCAATTTTATAACACGCTCCGCGCAGTTTGAAGGAACCCGTCACCTGCAGGTTTTCCGGTTTCAGATAAATTTCACTTTCAGGGTTTATTTTGGGTGCATATATCAGGTCCGTTCTCCGAATGACATTTGCCAGTTCACGACGGGCATTATAAAAATTGTCAATATTCAGCATATTTCTGTAATAATTAAATCAAAAACATAGAGAAACTGTTCTCTTTTTATTTTACGTAACTGTCAGGAAACTACACCGGTCTGGAGCAGGTAACTGACTGTGTCGTCCTATTCCATCTTATTCCACCAACAGTCCGGAACAACACCCCCAACGTCCGCTCCTTTTGATCAGATTACGCACTTTTTCATTGAAGTGCGATGCCTGTATCAGGTCTTCCACATTCAGATGTATCCGGTAATTCCAGTTGTGATGCGCATCTGCAGGCACATTGATTTGTTCCCGTTCCGGGTGTGCCGACCTCAGTTGTTCATCCATGCCCAACCAGTCTTGTAGAGCCAGCAGGCATAACATGGATGGCGAATCCAGATGCTCTCTTATGACTTGTTCGCAGATTTCCGTACCTGCTTCTCTGGGAGCGTCCCCTGTCCGGTGCATCACTTCAGTCCAGAAGAATTGTGCCCGCTTCCGATGGGTTTGCCACCATAATCGGAATGGTGGCATATCGTGAGTGGCAATGGTTGCAACGGACAGATAGGGATATCTCTCCGGATGACCGAAATGCACTCCAAAAGTTTTGGGCATATCCTGGATTTCCAGGGAAAGAATGCGCAACTGTTCCAGGACATCCTTCACCGATGCCGGAACCATGCCCAAGTCTTCTGCACAGGGAAGCATTCCTTTCGAATCCCTGTCATAGGAAGTCACTGCCGGAATCTTTTTCATCGCTTCTCTGGCCCAGAATCCATTGTGCCGCACATAAAAGAAATCATCATACAGCCGGTTGAACGCCGATTGTTCTGCGGCAGGCAGCGACTGAAAGGCTGTCGTCTGCTGTGCACAGATGCGGGGGTGATAATGTCTGGGACATTCTTTATCCTCAATGAACAGCACCTCCGAAACAGCATCCAGCAATCCGTCTCTCACCTTCCCTTCCGGCACCAGTTCCATAATCTTCCTTTGTGTGTCGAAATCTTTTTTCAAGGTCCATACCCCTTCTGCTCTTTCCTCCATAAAACGGCGGATGTCTGTTTCCTTCTGCAGGTATGAATGCTTTTGCAGGAATAAGGGGCTCAGATAGGGAGAAGCCCACTTCTTCGGCGACTCATGGAAGCCGGCCGCTTTCAGTTCCTTCTCGCTTAAAGGCAGTGCCGGACGGAAATATCCTAATGTCCCATATATCTGCGTGCTCGGAATTTCCCAAATCCGGAAAAATCCCAACACATGATCTATTCGGTAGGCATCAAAAAAATGGCTCATTTGCTGGAGACGGGAACTCCACCAGGCATAACCGTCATGGCTCATTCTCTCCCAGTTATAAGTGGGAAAGCCCCAATTCTGTCCCTTGGTGGCGAAAGCATCGGGTGGAGCCCCTGCTTGGCCGTCAAAATGAAACAATTGAGGCTGAGTCCAGGCAGAAACACTGTCCCTGCTGATACCTATGGGAATATCTCCTTTCAGAATGACTTTCTTTTCACGGGCATATTCATGAGCACGGGTCATTTGCCGGAAAAGAAGGTACTGCACAAAAGCATAAAAGGTAGTTGCGGCTTCCACTTTGCCCAACGTGTGGTCATTGCTGACTTTCCAGCTTCTGAAATCGGAAGTACCGTTGGCATCACGCAAGGCAGCAAACAACACATAGTCCGCCAACCAGTGCCGGTTTTGACGAACAAAGTCCTTGTACCCCTTGCTTTTCAGTATATTTTTGCCCGTATTGGCGTAAAGGTCTTTCAGGAAAAGCATTTTGTTGCGCAACACCGCCTCATAATCCAGTTGTGGTGCTTCGTTAAGTTTTTCTCCGATGAGCCGGTAGCGTTCAAAAAAACTCTCGGTTTTCCATTCCCGGATATCCAGGTAAATGGGATGCAGAGCGAATACGGAAATTCCATTGTACGGATAGGAATCTCTCCAGGTTTTTGATGCCGTAGTGTCATTGATGGGAAGCAACTGCACTGCCGACATACCGACATCCGCTGCCCAACCGATAAACTTTTGCAGGTCACCGAAATCACCCACCCCGAAACTGCCTTTACTGCGAAGGGAGAATACCGGAATCACCACTCCGGCTCCCCGCCATGGACGTAATTGAATCCGGGGCAGATTGTCCGACTGCAATATGGCGCATCCCTTGGGTATCTTCACTGGGCTGATGCTCCGGTTCTCTCCCGTTTCCCATATGATCTGCTGCGCATCCGTTTCATTGACCAGCACATATTTGTATTCAGTTCCCTTTTCAAAGTCATCAGCCGTCAAGGGCACTCCCCATTCGTATTCCTTCAAATGTTGCAAATATCGCACTTGCGCTGTTTTCCATTGTCCCAGTGATGGAGTATTCCCAAGGATACCCCATCTCCACCCTTCCGGCGCAGGCAGCACATGAACCAGGAGTAAATAAGGATAGGACAACAGATTTCTTCCCGCATCCTCTTCTTCCGGCTGCCTGAAGATGCAACGGGTGAAAGCCGTTCTCAGATAAACGGAATAATTGGCTTCCGGCTCCCACTTGTCGTATATTAGCAAAGAGGTTTTGAAACCGATATGCACTCTTCTTTCCGTATTCCCGTCCATACAGAGGGTTTCCAGCTGTCTGTTGACAATACGGTAAGAATAGCACAATTCTTCTGCATCAGCCGGAAGTTCCACGTCTCCAGTCCAGTCAGAACCGTTTTCCGTTTGCAGCACGAGTGCTTTGGGTTGGCCTTCGGAATAATAGTCTATGCACAGCATTTCCCCCCACGGGGTTATATATTGCATGAAAAACTGAATTCGTTTCATAGGTTATGATCTGCTTCATAAATGATACTGCAGCTGATGCGTCCGCCGGAAGACCCGGACAGGAAGCGCTTTCAGCTCTATCTTAATCTGAGCCAACAAATGTACAAAGAAAGTATTTGTTAACAATCGTATTTTCCAAGAAACTTTGTTTTTCAGTTCTCCACGGCTGCCTGCCACACCCGTCTCCGTCATCTCTTCCACGTGAGGAACATGGCTATTCCTGCTCCCGGGGCTTCCCTAATCCGCCCTTCACAACGCTTCCAGCTGGCGAACGAGCGAATCTCTCACGACTTTGAAACGTTCACGGTTCTTTTCTGAAATCGGACATTTCGGCTCTGAACGCAGGGTCAGGGGATTAATGGGACGCCCTTGCTCGTATACCCGGAAATCAAGATGCGGACCTGTCGACAATCCTGTAGAACCGACATACCCCACCACCTGTTTCTGCCTTACGGTACTACCCGCCTTTATTCCTTTGGCAAATCGGGACAGATGCATATACGAAGTGACATACCCACCTCCATGCCGAATTTTGAGATACCGGCCGGCTCCTCCTCTTTGATACCCGGTTGTCATGACTTTACCGTCACCGATGGCATAAACGGGAGTGCCTTGTGGCGCAGCATAATCCACACCATGGTGAGGCCGATAACGCCGCAAGATGGGGTGGTAGCGGCTGTTGGTGAAATGAGATGATATGCGGTAGAAGTCGAGCGGTGCTTTCAGGAAAGTGCCTTCCAGACTGTTCCCGTCATAACCATAAAACATGCTCGTACTGTCCTGCGTAAAGGGGATGGCATAGTAAAGGCTATCGCCCGTACGAAAAGAAGCAGCCAATACTCTGAAGTCATCCAGACGAGTCTCTTCTACTGTGGCCTGTTCATAAATAACACGGAACTCATCTTCTTCCTGTAGTCCGAAAAAGTCAATGGTCCAACCGAAAATATGCGACAAGGTCAGTGCCAGTTGAGGGGAAGTTCCGGTAGTTTCCATAGCTTGCCACAAGGAGGTGGCAACTTTCCCCTTAACACTGCGATGCTCCCAATTTACGGTTTTCTGTCCGGTCCATACTTTACCTTCCGGTTGCAGGTCAAAGACAACATAATTAACGGCATCATCTTCATACACCAGATAAAGTGCGGACTGGGTACTGTCTTTCGGCAGATATACGGTATAGGGCTGCCCGGCACGAAGCCGCCGTACATCAAAGACACCCTTCGCCTTTTCCTGGAGTTCATGAATCTGTGAGGATTCCAGACCATGGCGTGCCAGCACTGCCGATAAGTTTTCACCCGGCAGCAGAACATGACGCAGCGTATCCAGTCCCTCCGTTGGCAGATTGTACCGGTACGTCTTCACGGGCGGTGCCACAGTATCCATAACGGCTGCCGGTGCGACCGTTGGAGCCGTACGGCAGTGATTCCATCCCCAATAAACTCCGGCAGCGGCCATCACACCGGCGACAGCCACAAACAATAATATTCTATGTCTCTTTATTTTCATGATGTTTTGTAGTCCGTTTACTGATTGTGACAGGAAAACCGGCTCCCTAACCTTCGCGGATACGAGGCTTCACGTTCCTGTCGCTCAAATGAAATACTGAATTTACCTGGCTTCGCCTTGCTCTGTTTACGAAAAGCTGCGTAACTTTGCAGCCGTTTTACGATGACAAGGAACCTTATAGGTCTGACCCACTTATGATACCACAGAACAAATCCCTTACCTGGGGCCATCTGGCCGGATTTACAGCTTACGCCATTTTCGGCTTCAATATTGTAGTATGCAAAGACTTGACAGGCAGTCATCTGCTTTCGCCGATTGCCTTATTCTGCCTGCGAAGCATCGGTGCGGGCCTTTTATTCTGGCTGTTGTCAGCCTTCATGCCTCGTGAGAAAGTCAGGCGTGCCGATTTTGCAAAGATTGCGGCAGCCTCCTTTCTGGGCTTTTTCATGGCACAACTCACCTTTCTCATGGCCATTCCGGACATCACGCCGATGGACTGTTCCATCATCAGCGCTTTATCTCCACTGTATACGATGTTCATTGCGGCCTGGGTACTGAAAGAACCGATTACGGCACGCAAGATGGGAGGCGTATTGCTCAGTCTGGCGGGCATTCTTTTCCTGATTCTCAACACGGCGGGCACCTCCGGAGCAACGGCCGAGAGTTCTGCACGGGGCATTGCACTAATGATAGCGAACAGTTTCTGCTTTTCGCTTTACCTGGGGGTATTCCGTCCGGTCATCTCCCGTTATTCGGTCATTACCTTTATGAAATGGGTCTTCTTCTTTTCCACCTGCATGTCTTTGCCGCTGGCTTTTGACGAACTGACACATACAGCCTATTCCACCTTTTCGCTCAGCATCTGGAGTGAATTGGCGTTTCTCATTGTCTGTTCCACCTTTATCACCTATTTTCTGATTCCGGTTTCACAAAAAAGACTTCGCCCCACACTGGTCTGCCTCTATTCCTATGTGCAGCCCATCATTGCCATCGCCATCAGTATCTATATCGGAATGGACACGCTGGATGGAAAGAAAATAATGGCAGCCATAGCCGTTTTCGGTGGAGTGGCCCTCGTCAACTACAGCCGGGGAGCCGCCACAGTCAACGGCAGGTCCTCTGCACGAGAACATCAGTAATGGTTCCAGCTACTGATTTCTTCCAGCGCTTTCCGCTGTTTCTCCCGGGTTTCACCGGCCGCATACCCCACGGTAATCAGCAGGGGAATTCTCCTGTTCTTCACTCCCAGCAGGCGAGCCACCTTCTTCTCGTCAAACCATCCCAGGATGCAAGTGCCCAATCCCAGTTCTGCGGCCTGCAGGCAAAAATGCTCTACGGCAATACCGACATCCAGCAACGAGTATTCCTTGTCCTTGATGACACTTCCGATGCGGGCAGTCAGGTTCATCTTTTCCAGCACCACAGCAACGATAGCAGGGGCCTGAGCTGCAAATTTGTTCATACCCATACCGGCCGCGGCAGCAGCCATGGAAGGCAGCAGAGCGGCATCGTCCACCACCACAAATTTCCAGGGTTGCGAATTACAGGCCGACGGTGCGCACCGGGCTGCCTCCAGGCAGCGTATCAGGTCCTCACGTGCCACACGCCGCCCTTCCTGATAGCGTCGGTCACTCTGACGCTTTTTGACTAACTCTGTAAAATTCATATTTCTTTTTAGCGCATTTGTCTGATACATACGACTCCGTCCTCTATCGGCAGATGCCCGTGTCATCACACCTCATGCATCAAAGGTCGAACCTCTCCATTTTATAGCCCATTCTGTACAGTTGCATGGCTGCCCCTATCCGGTAAAGGGCATACACGGAGCAGGCATAGACGCGGAATGCAGTCGGACTTTGAGGTTCTATTCCCTCTCTGCGTATCAGCGAAAGGGTCAGCTGGCCACAACGGCGCACCATCTTCTCCAGTTCCTGCGCGGCCTCACTTTCCAACGGCAATCCCAGCAAGTCCCTCACGATGTGCTCATCCATGTCATCAAATCCGTTTTCACCATAATAGGTCGCGTAAGGTGCGGTACTGTAGTGTTCCCAGTCCGTATCCCAGCCATGGGCCACAGCCATTCCCAGATACATGGCCCAGGCCAGCGACACCAGAGGGTATTCCCTGATTTCCGGAACCGCATCCGCCATATAGAGCTGAGCCAGTACCTCCCATTGCCGGTCAATATCCTCGCCCATGGGTAGCTTCCCCTCCAGGAAGCCGTATTCCTGACAGGTCGCTTCTAGTCTCTTCAGCAATTCTGTTTCAAACTGTTTCAAATATTTATCTTCATCCATTGGCTGGTCTCTTTTCATTTATCGTGATGTTTACATCCGTATTCGGGAATGGTTGCAGGCTGCACCTGCATGTCGGAGCATGCCTTAAGGTTCCGGGCCACTTTCCTGTTTAGCGTCACGTGAACCCCGGCAAACAGCACGACGTCCGCGGCGACAATCCAGGTATATTCCACTCCCGCCAGATAAAGGCCGAAATTCATTCCGCAGAAAAACAGTTGCAGGGCCAGGATGGCCATAAGGGTAGCGTGCATACTCCAGCCGGCAGCCAGAAACTTATGATGAATGTGCGTTTTGTCTGCATGGAAAATGGAAGTTCGCTTCCTCAGTCGTCCGATGGCCACTCGGATCAAATCGAAGGTCGGCACGAGCAAGAGCGAATAACTGGTCAACAATGCTGCCGGCCAGTAAGGCAGGATGTCATCATTGTTCATGGCCAGTTTTATCGACAGATACGAAAGTGCATAGCCGAGAATAAGGCTGCCTGTGTCCCCCATAAAGGTTTTGGTCATTTTCTCTGGTTTCCCGAACATGTTGTAATAGAAAAAAACGAGTACGGCACCAATGAGGGCCAGTGAAAAGACAGCATAGGTAAACACCTGCATGCGGAAAAATACGATAGAAAAGGCCAACAGTGCCATCATGCTCAGCCCTGATGCCAGTCCGTCTATGCCGTCAATCAGATTAATGGAGTTCACCACCAGCAGGCATACCAGAATCGTCAGCGGATACCCTATCCACATCGGGATTTCATAAATCCCCAGAAATCCATACAGATTGTTGATGTAGAGATTGCAGAGCGGCAGGAAGAGGGACGCGATGAATTGAATGATGAATTTAATCCGGGCGGGCAGTCCCAACACGTCATCGAGCAGCCCCACCAGGTAAATCAGGAAAATACCCGAGAAAATGATGAATGTCGACAGCGTAATATTGGGAAACTGGCCGTCGATCAGTTGCATCAGAGAGAACGCGATAACCATACCCATGACAGCGCAGGGCATGAACAGGGCGCCACCCAGCCGGGGAATCTTGTTATGATGGATTTTTCGCTCGTTGGGCAAGTCATACAGTCCGCGGCGCTGGCAGAATCTCAGTAGCCACGGCATTCCCCAGAAAGCCGCCAGCGCACTTACCAGAAATGCTGCCAAAGGATAAAACAGTGTCATTGTCATGATGTCTTCTTTTCTTGATTCCGATGCTCTCAACAGGAGGGAAGGCCTCCGTTCTTCACATTCCATCACACTTTTCCATAGTGCATGCGCTTCAGTGTATTGAGTCCCAGTACACAAATCACCAGCCGCTTGCACCAGTCAAACAATACCATGTATACATAATAGTACAGGGCCAGCAGTCGACTTCCGCCATTGTTTATGACCACATGCGTAATGTCATAGAATTTCTTGGCCGAAGCAGCCCCTGAAACTCCCCCCAACCGGAATTCAGCCACATCGGCAGGCACGTATTTGAATCGTGCCCCCCGCTGATAAAAGCGTGTCAGCAGGTCATAGTCCATCATGTAGCGGAACTTTTTGTCGTACACGCCATATTGCCTGTAGGCATCTGGAGTGATGAAAGTACCTTGATGTGCACAGCGGATGGTGAAGGGCGCCAGCGGGAATTTCATGGAAGGCGTTTCACGTCCGCTGAAGCCGGTATCACGGTTGGTAATAATGACATTACCCCGGTATACGTCCGTTTGTCCGTCGTAGGCTTTTGCCACCTCTTTCAACGCACCGGGCAGCAGCAGGTCGTCACTGTTGATAATGCCGATAAGTTCACCCTTGGCTGCGGCAATACCTTTGTTGAAGGCATCGCTGATTCCTTCATCCTTTTCCGAGTGGAAATATCCCAGTTGTGAACGGTATTTCTCTATGATGTCCAGCGTGCCGTCGGTCGACCCGCCGTCGATGATGACATAATCCAGCGCCGGATAGTCCTGCGACAGCACACTGTTAATGGTTTCTTCCAGCGTTTTCGCGCTATTATAGCAAATCGTAATGATTGAAATGACAGGTTGTTTCATATTTTCATGCTTGATTCCGTTGAGAAGAAGGAAAATTACCTTCGTTTCATTTGTTCATAGGCGCGGTCCAGATTGTTGGCCCGATTTCCTCGCAGCCAGCGCCGCACGCGGAGTTTCAAGGCCAGCCAACTCCAGAAAAAGGAATATCCGCGCACACGGTATTTTTTCAGGTAGTAGTCCAGCGACTCCAGGTAAGCTGCATATCTGGCCACACTCACTTCACGTCCGTGACCTTCCAGATGTATGATTTTTTGCGGCAACAGTGTGATGTGCCGCCGCGGCAGTCTTCTCATCAGGTCGGGTTCTTCGTTGCAAAGGAAAATCTTTTCATCAAAGCATCCGGCGTTGACGAAGGCCTGCTTCCTTAACGCAAAGGCGGCCCCCCAGGGCCATACCAGGCGGTTCAGCCATCTCCAGTTGGCTGCCGCCTTTCCGCCGGTCATCCGCTGCAACAGGTTGAACAGCGGATAGAAGAACAGATATTCCGGCAGATAGGAATAGGAGTGATTGGGTTTTCCCTCCTGATCGGTGAGCGTATAGCCCACCACCTCGTCCGGGTGCAGGCGGATACACTCCAAAGTTGGCACCACGATATCCTCGGTCAGCAGGGTGTCCGGATTCAGGAACAGCACGACGGGGGCAGTGGCCAACTCAACTCCTCTGTTGTTGCCCGCACCGAAACCGCCATTACTTTCATCCGGACGATACCTGCAGGTAAAGTTCCAGTCTCGTGCCTTCAACAGCGCTTCCTGTCCTGCAACCGGCAGATTGTCCACAACAATCACTTCCAGTTCCTTTTGCAGCGGATTGTAACGTTCCAGCGACTCCAGACAGGGAAGCAGCACTTCGTTACTGTTGTAGGCAACAATGATGACTGATAATTGCGAAGCCATAATTTTCTGTATGCGTCTTTTTACTTACAACGGACAATAAGGTCCGAATCGTATATAGGTTCTTAAAAAATTCTCGTTTTCCTTTATTTTGTTCACTTCTTCCGCTTCACGACGGCGCCTGCCATCTCCCGAATCCGGTCTTTCTCCCATGCACTCAGGCACAGATGATACCCCGAAATGCACAGCGCCAGCGTACTCAGCAGCGTACTGGCCATCAGCATGGCCCAGCCTTCGTGCCAAAGCAGAGTGGTTGTCCAGCCCAGCCCGTAGCTCAGGGCAAAGACCAGTATGCAGGGCAGCAGTACCTGTTTCAGATAGGGACCGGAAGGCACACCGGCGTCTTTCCGTGCAATCCAGATGCGCAGCAGCATGGACACTCCCTCCTCGGCAATCATACAGTACATGATGCTGACAGGACCGTATCCCATGCAGAAAGCGGCATAGCCCATGGGCAGTGACACCACATGCAGCGACCCCACAATCAATTGCAGCCGCCGGATGTTCCCCACACTTTCAACGGCCATGGCCGACCCGATGGTCAGTTGGTTGATCAGCGCGAGGAGCAGGAAGGTCCTGCAGAACTCCAGCGCTCCAGCCGGCACCTCCTTCAACCAGAGGGCAAGGACAAAGGGCATGTTCAGGTAAAGGGGAACGATGGCCAGCGATACCATGAGAAATGTCACCCGACTGGACAGAAAGGCCAGCTGATGCATTCTTGCCCGGTCGCCCTGCCCTTCAGCCTTGACAATCAGCGGACGCAACGGACGTACGATGCTGTTGGCAAAAAAGAGGATGAATCCGTTTACCTGTTGGGCCACTCCGTAGGCCGCATTGACCAGCAGACCGAAGAAAGTATTCAGCAGGATGGCTGCTCCCTGATAACGGGCGATGGAGCAACCCGCACCAATCAGATTCCAGCCGGCATATCCCAGCATCCCTTTCAGCAAAGCGGGGTCCTGCAACCGGTGCAGGCGAAAATGTGTTTCGGCATATTTCCTCCTGGAGAATGCCCGCTTGCCGGCAAAGGCCAGCAACTGGCTGCCCAACACCAGTAAGGCATAAGTCAGCAGTTGGTCGTGCGAAAGGAACAGGATGGCCACGGCAGCTCCCAGTTTGCACAGGGCCTCCACGATATTGATACCTGCTATCTGCGCTATGTCCTCGTGTGCGTTCATCGCGGCCTCATAAGGCACGGCACAGATGGTCAGCACCACTCCGCCCACCATGCACCAGAGCACCTGTTCCGCCACCCGCACCTGGTGAGGGGCTATATCCAGCACCTGATGAATCATATATTCCCCAACGGCCAGCAGTCCAATGCTCAGCATGGAGGCTATCAGCCAGTGAATGACCGAACTGGTATAAAACACTTCACTGATTTTACGCTCATCCCCCTCCCCCATGACATACGACAGGAAACGCTGACTGGCGGCCGCCATCGCTACGTTCAGGAACGAGAGCAATGCAACCATACTGGCTATTAGCGTGTAAAGGCCGAAGTCTTCCCGTCCCAGAGCCTGCAATACATAGCGCGTACCCAGCAGAGTTGCCGCCATCGTGATGCCCATGTTGGCATACAGGGCCACACTATTGAAGGCTACGCGGTTAGCAGTTCTCATAGTCGGGTATTTCGTATTGCGCCTTGGCCTGGTTCAGTCGGACACGGTCTTCCTCCGACAACGTATCCACCCCGATACTGCGCATGTCTTTGAAAACGGTTTCAAACAGTTCATCAAGTTCCTCCGGCTTCATTCTTTCCTCCGGGGGATAGAGAATGGCCTCATGCTTCAGTATCTGCTCTTTGGTAAAACGCACGGCGATGACACGGGCGGGCGCGCCGACCACCACGGCATAAGGCGGAATGGCCTTGTTGACGAGCGAGCAGGCACCAATAACGGCCCCCCTCCCCACCTGCGCCTTTTCCAAAAAGGTGCAGCGCGTTCCCACCCATACATCCTCACCCAGCGTAATCGTGGACTGGTGGTCATTGATGTGGGTCATGCTCAGGAATTGTGGCAGACCCACCGTCGGCACATGGCTGCCCGGCACGAATGTACAGTCGGCTGCAACTGCGGTATATTTTTTGATACGCACTATGCCGCCCGATGAGATGATACGCGTTCCGGCCTGCAGGCGTGTGCAATCCTCCAGTTCTACAAATTGCGGACAACAGGAGATGGGGCCTACCAGTTGGTGATAACGTCCATGTACCCTGTAATATTTGGGATGCGTATTCTTGAAAAACATGGAATACAGCGAAAAGAACCGCTCAAGGCTTTCGCTGGGCACCATCTTTCGGATCAGTGTTTTGAACATATCGAATTTATTTTGAAGATGAATTTTCCGTTAAGTTTTCCTCCTGACCGCCGGCAGTCTCTCCGGTGAGTTGCTCGCAAATCCATTCCAACTGTTTCAGGCCGATAAGGAAATAGGCATCCCGGTTCATATGCACCGCGTCCGCGAAGTAAAAGAAACTCCAGTTGCCGGTATCAAACTGCTGCCAGTCCCACAGGTTCAGGCAGGGCACCCCCGCCTTCCGGCAGCAGTCCATCTGTGCATCCACATAATCGTAGAAATGATAGCCGATGCCGTTGGTATAGTCGCTGTTCCGGTCGTAACCATCAGGATGCTGGAACGTTTTCAGGGAGGTGAAACTCCATATCGGCACACCGGGATACCGCTTCTGTAACGAATGCAAGGCCGCATTGAAACCGCTGCATGCCGTTTGTCCGGCTCCGGCAGCCAGATCGTCGGACGCTGTTCCGGGAGGTACCTGCTGAAAATAGTCGTTGGTTGTCCCCCACAGCACATACGCCGCATGCTTCCTCATCATTTTCACATAGGCAAGCAGATTTTTTCCGGTGGCATACCCGTAACCCCCATAGCCGTAGGTGGTAATGCTGCAGCCCAGCGCATTGCACAGAATCAGTTTGGCCACATCCGCCTCGGGAAGGTTCACAAACGAGGCACCCACATAGGCGATATTCTTTCCACGCAGGGCCGTCAGCCGGCTCGCCCGTTCCATCCGTTCCGCATAGCGGGCTTCGGGATACTTCTCCGCCAGTTGTGCCAGCAGCGTGTCGGCCGGTTGGGCATACAGGGTTGTCGGCATCTGCAGCCCTTCATCGTCATGACTGCAAGCCGACAGCAGGACCGACAGCCCCATGGCCAGCCCCGTCAGGTATCCCGTACAGATTTTCTTTTTCCACTTCATGACTTTTTATTTTAGAGGTTCCGTCGGCAGCAGATTTCCCTCCCCGCGCTTCAGGGCATCCACGTACGAATAAATCGCCAGCAACACAATCATACCGGTCGATGATACCAGCAAGGGGTTGGTACCCGCAATCATCAGATAAGCTGCATAGGCACCTGCCAGACCGAACGCCGTTTCGTTTTCACGGTACTGCAGCAGGCGGTGCAACGGCAACAGCAGGACCGCCAGAATACCCACCGACAGCAGTCCGTAGTTCCGTAACAGTTCGATATAGGTCCATTCCGTTTGTGCAGTCCAGGCTCCGAAGCCTTCTGAATAGAAGATGGCACCGGGACCCTGACCCCACAGCAGATATTCGGGATGTTCGCTGAACAGGTGTCCGTAAGAAGTCAGATGCGCGTATTTGATGGCATTGGAAGCCTCGCCCTGCTCCGTTGCCAGGCGGACAACCAGAAGCAACAGGGCCACGACAAACAGGGCCAGTACCGGGTAGAAGAAATATTTGGCCTCGCGCCATTTCATGAAAGTGCGGTACATGACCAGTCCCAGCATGAAGAAAGGCAGCAGCATCGTAGCACGGGTTCCGCTCACCAGAAACGCGAAGGAAAGTACCACCACGGCCAGCAAAGTCCGGATACGGTACCGGCGTACATTGTACAATTGGTAATAATACAGGAAAAGCACAAAAATAAAACTGATGATGCTCTTGTAGTACATTCCGAAAATGGGAATGCCCAGGAAACTGCGGTGCGTCATCATAATCATGTCATTGTGCGATTTGACGAATTTCCACACAAAAATTTCGGCCACCTCACTCGAACTGACCACGACATAGAGAACCGCAATAACCGTACTCACCAGCAGCACCGGCACTTTCGACAGACGGATGACGGGATAATACGGCGACCACAGCAGCAGCACCATCGGCGCAAAGCCCTTCACCGTTCCCATCAGCATTTCCTCATCAATATGGCTACCCTGCATCTCGCCGATGACAAAACAGGCAAAAACTACGGCATAAACCGTCAGGATATGCGGCAGATAGCTGAAATCGGGTTTATACACCAGGCAGTTGAAGCCCACCAGCAGCACAAAAACGATATCCTTCAGGTGCAGCACCGTGTTGGTCGGGTCGAGCATGATAACAAAAATAAGGAGAAAATACAGCGCATTACCGCATTTTCTCACCCACTGGTTACCGTTGACTGCCATCACCTTCTCCATACCCGATTCAGCTCTTTAGGGCCTGTCTCTTTACTGTTTCTCCTCGGTTTTCGATTCCGTTACCGCACCGCCCGCGTTTGCCTGCATGGCAGGACTGGCCGCACTGAACAGCAAACGGAAATAAATCCAGCCTAAAGTACCGATAAAAGTAAGGAACACAAACGCAAAGAGTATAAGTACCTTACGCGGGGAGTCAGGAACAATGGGAACTGCCGCGGCCTGAATGACGGTGAAGGCCGGTGTTTTCTCCTGCACCTTGGCTTGTGCCAACTGCACCTGCTGCTGCGTCTTCGAATAAGCGGAATACGCCAGTTCCATACTGTTGCTCAGCCTCTCCCGTTCGGCAATGAACTTTTGGGAAGTCAGGTCCAGATGTGTATCACAGAAATAGGCATGCTGTTCCTGAGCCGCGATATATTCGTCATGCGCCTTTCTCTCCAGTTGCTGATAATAGGCCAGATCGTTGCAGGCCTTGCTCGTACGATACTTGGTAATGAAATTCTGAAGTTCCACCGTCGCGGCATCCACCAGCATTTTAGCGACCAACGGGTCCTGCGAACGGGCCCAGATGGAAATCGTTCCGAATTCGTCGTCAATGGAACACTGCACCAGCATTTTCGCTGCATTCACGAGCAGGAGCTCATCTTCCGAAAGCCGGGTCGGATCGATGCTGTCCCCTTCTGCCTTAACCGTTTTCTTCTTGGACAGCAGACTGGCCTTCAGCTTCTTCAGTCCCTGCATCGGATAACTCCACCAGGGCACTCTTTGCTGCGTGCGCAGATAATCCATATAAGTCCCCTTGAAGGTGCCATCCACCGTTTCCACCGGAGTATAAAGCAGTTTCACCAGGAATTCATTCGATGACATTACATTCGGATACAGATTGGGTCCGATGGCATCATTACCCCGATTCAAGTCAATTCCGGCAAGTGAGGCCAGCGATGCGGCACCGCCGCCCAGCATCTTCTGGTCCTGCAGTTCCGCTGCGAGTTCCACCCCCGAACTGTATTCTTTGGGAATACTGTAGCCCACCACAACAGCCACAACGCCAGCGGCCACACAATTGAGGAAGATTCTTTTCTTAAACGCCTTGATATGTTTCCACAAGGTTTTTATATCAAATTCGTACATAGGTTTCCAACCGTTTTTTGGGTGATAGTTCCTTTCGTTCAATCGATACGATATCTTTGCAAAGATAAGTATTTATTCATAGATAGCCAAATAGATGAAGGATTGACATACCGCAATAAAAGCAGGTATTTTCATGCATACCCAACGCCCCGACAAACAGTAGCAAAGAATTACGGCAAATGATTGTGATGTTGGGTTGCGATGTAGGAACATACCGATTCAGGTGCGTCCGACGTTTATTCAATGTGCCGCCGTTTCCCCCTTCGTACAGGTGCAGATTAAACGACGGCGGTTATTCCGTTATATTTGTTCTTTGTGGACGCATCCGCCGACTAATTGACACAACGGACGCACCTGGCCGGTACGTCCCTACATCACGCATCGCGGAAAACGCCCCGGCGCGGGGACTGGGGCGGTTGTGATTCCGACGCATCCGTTCTTTTTGGATACATCCGCCGGTGGGTTGACACGTCGGACGTACCTGCCGGTACGTCCCTACATCACGCGTCGCGGAAAACGCACCCATGTAAATAAAACGACGGTGGTCATTCCGTTATATTTGTTCTTTGTGAATACATCCGTCAGCCGGTTGACACGTCACTCCTCATTGAACGGGTGAAAATGGTTGCGATGTAGGGACGTACCGATTAGGTGCGTCCAACGTTTATTCAACGTGCAGGCGTTTCCAGATACGTACAGGTCGTTATTAAACGACGGTTGTGATTCCGACGCATCCGTTCTTCGTTGATACATCCGTCAGCCGGTTGACACGTCACCCCTCATTGAACGGGTGAAAATGGTTGCGATGTAGGGACGTACCGATTAGGTGCGTCCGACGTTGATTCAACGTGCAGGTTTTCCAGATACGTACAGGTCGTTATTAAACGACGGTTATTATTTTGATACATCTGTTGCATCCGTTCTTTGTGGATGCATCTGCCGGTGGGTTGGCAAGTCGGACGCACCTGCCGGTACGTCCTTACATTCTGCATCGCGGAAACATCCTGCATCGCGGAAAACGCACCAACGCGGGCAACGTCATCCCGGATTCACGCACCTGTCCTTACCCCGATACACCAAAGAAAAGCGACGGAATAACGACCACCCGTCGTTCTTCCGTCGCTTTATCAAAAGAGCATAAATCCTGCTCTCACAGCAGTTTATTCAGCATTATCATACCCCATTCCCGCATCCCTGCCGGCATGGGGTACGCAATATCTGTTCAAAATTACTTGCCGGCCTGCTCCAGCTTCAGCGTCATCGTGCACTGGTCGCACACTTCCGACGGACCGAAATACTGGATAGGACCAGGATAAACGAAGCAGGTCTTCTCGGCCCACTCTTCGCGGTGAGCGGCAAACTCCTGGAAGGGAGCACCGTCCAGACGCACCAGCGCCTTCTTGATTACCGGCTTCATTTCTCCGTGACGACGCTCCATGTTCATCATCATCGTGATGGGCACACCACCGGCAATCCACTGTTCAGCAGGTGCCGTCGTGTTCTTGACGATGGCCATGTAGCCGGTCTTGCCGTTGGCTACCAGCTGAGCGGCACTCGTACCGAGCGCGTAGCAATAGTCTGCGTCATAGTTGGAAGGAGCTGCGCAACGGCCTTCATAGCCGAAGAAGTGGTGCTGGGCAGCGAACTTACCGGTATACTTGCCCTCCTTCTTCCACTGCTGCAACTTCTTGCTTACCATTTCAGACAGCAGTTTTTCAGTTTCAATCAGAGAAACCTGAACGTTTCCGTGCGGGTCACGCTCCATCGTCAACTGACGGGCTACGCCTTCGGGCAAACTTTCGTAGATGGCAGCGTTCTCGGCAGAAAGCTTCTTCAGAATCCATTCACGCTGTTCTTCGGGAGCCACGGTAGCAGCCTCGGCAGTAGCCAGGAGGTCATTGAGCTGAGCAATCAGCTTCTTCACGGCCGGAATGAACTCGATGAGACCTTCCGGAATCAGCACCGTACCGAAGTTGTTGCCATTGGCAGCACGCTTGGCTACAACGCCGGCGATATAGGTTACGATGTCATCCAGCGTCATGTTCTTGGCTTCCACCTCTTCGCTCACAATACATACGTTCGGCTGGCACTGCAGGGCGCACTCCAGTGCGATGTGGCTGGCAGAGCGACCCATCAGCTTGATGAAGTGCCAGTATTTGCGTGCAGAGTTGGCGTCACGCTGAATGTTACCGATAACTTCAGCATAAGTCTTGCAGGCGGTGTCGAAACCGAAGCTGGTTTCAATCTGGTCGTTCTTCAAGTCGCCGTCAATGGTCTTCGGACAACCGATAACCTGCACGCCATACTGCTTGGCGGCATAATATTCAGCCAGCACGCAAGCGTTGGTGTTGGAGTCGTCACCACCGATGATGACGATAGCCTTGATACCCAGCTGACGGATGATTTCCATACCGCTTTCAAACTGAGATACCTCTTCCAGCTTTGTACGTCCGGAACCGATCATGTCGAAACCGCCGGTATTGCGGTATTCATCGATGATTTCGTCGGTCAGTTCGATATACTTGTGATCCACCAGTCCGCCAGGTCCCATCAGGAAACCGTAAAGACGGCTGGCCGGATTCTGACGCTTCAGTCCGTCATAAAGTCCGCAGATTACGTTGTGGCCGCCGGGAGCCTGTCCGCCGGAAAGGATAATACCGATGTTCATGGCCTCGTAGGTCTTGGCTTCGTCGCAAGGTACGAATTCCACGAGCGGCATACCATAGGTATTGGGGAAGAGGGCTTTGATTTCTTCCTGATTCCCTACGCTCTGTGTAGGCTCACCTTCTTTGATACTTACATTACCGCGCAGTCCCAGGGGTAATTTGGGCTGATAGGCAGCGCGTGCAATCTGTAAAGCACTTTTTTCCATAATGATGATAAGATTATATTATAGTTATAACTATGGGATTTCCAGATGCAAAAATACTTTTTTTATGCGAGATGACCAACCCCGAATGCCGATTAATGCGGCCGGCAGTATGAAAATAACCGGCAACAATGAATTGCGGTGACAGATTGCGATGTACACTCAATACGCATCAGGTGCAACTTTTGCTCGTTTGTAAATATGGAGTAACTTAAAAAATGCGAAACTCATCATTGCTGATATATGGTTTCCCCAAAAACATCATATATTCCATTTTTAAGATAGACTTTATAATCCATACTGATTCTATATGATTTATCTGCTTCAACTTCGAATTCAAATGGTGTCGAGATGATTACCGATGGAGCATAAGCAGTAATAATATGCTTGCCTGGAGATGTTCTTCGTTTGAGTGTGTACCCCTTTATGAAATTGCCAGAACCAATCTCTTTACCATCAAGCATAATCTTATATGTAGCATCAAACCAAGGTAATTTATGCTTTTTCTTATCAAGATGAATCTCTATTAATACAGCAGTGTCGAGTTCCCTTTGCTGAGTATAAATAATGAACCCTTCACGTAGCCATTGTGCAAATCGATATGCGGCACAAGTTGGACTCAATTTAGATGGAGAAGGAACAAGTTGCATGGCATGTTCTCGAATCTTACATGTGGATGGCGATGGTTTTCTTTCACATTTAAGTTTGCCGATACGCTCAACTCGTCTTACAATCTCAGCAGATAGCAGTTTTCGAGAAGGGCGAGAATAATTACCGACGAAACGTAAAGCCTGATAGACGTTGTCAACCTGGATATTCCGAGACTGCAACTGTTGCAATCCCCATTGAACAACTTCATAATTGTATCGAATACAAACCGCATGAAGCAACGCCCTTTGTAAAACGGAGGCCCCTACGTATTTGACTGCTACATCATCGGCGTCATACTCCATTTGTTTTGCCAATTGCGAATAGACTTTATTAATACGATTGCAAAACCATATAGTAAAATAAGTGAATAATAGTAACTGTACTTTCAACTGTTGTTGCCATGTGCTCTCTTTCTTCATTTCTTTTGTGGAAACAAACGATAGGGAAAACTGTCCTACTGTGTAAACAGATAAAGAACTTTTCATCTCAGCCTGTACATAGTGCCCGAATTCATGGTACAGCACAGCTCTAATCTCGTCATCATCCATTTGTGTAAGGAAGCCCATACCAATTACCAGATTACGTTTCGGTTCAAACAGGAGATTCCGCAATTGCGGCTGAATAAAAACAGCCGCAGTCGCATCAGGTGAAATATACACCTGCTCTATTGGTAATAAATGTAAATTGTTTGTAACTTCATTTATAATGGCAAATAATGCAGGATATTCCTGCGCTTCAATTGAACGAAAATGAGACGGGAGTTTCGCTCTGAAACGGAAAGCTTTGGCAATTTCCCAAAGCAACCAACATCCGGCCAAAGATAATATAGTAAGCTGGATAGGCAAATCATGCTCACCATAATTCCGTATTATATAATACCCGAACCATATTGAAGATATTGCCACAAAAACAAAACAACAACAGCCGACTATATACATCATAATCGACTTACTGATCTGATTAGTTAGTTGATTATTTTTTTGATAACCAATCATACTATTACAGTTTCTTAAAAAGCAGGTAAATTGGGGAAAGCAAAGAAACCTAAAAAATTAATTTAACAGAAGTTCTATTCGTCCTAGAATTGAACCTGAAAGCAACTCTTTTCTGATGACGTCTTTGCGAGTGCGTCTCGAAACATTCCTAATTAATAGGGCCACCTTTTTAATATCTTTCTCGTTTATGATATCAATAAAGAGGCCACCTGTACTTCTCGCTAATTGTCGCAACTCTTCTTTATGAGGTTTCGCGTTTTTGGTTACATAGCTAGAATCCGCATCTTTAACCTTGACAGAGTCCTTCATTGAGTTGATGCACACTATATCAACCCTTATACCTTGATGATTTAGTATGTCAATAGTCGTTTGTTGTGACACGTGACTACCATTATCACTGCCATCAGTTAGCAGAATGATATTCTTGTAGCGACGCTCTTTGTTTAAGGCGATAGACAGGCAGAAGTCATACAGAGCAGTACCATCTTTTTGGGGGTTAGCAATAGTGTCGAATATGGTACTCATCCTTGGAAGATTGATGGGTTTGTCTATATTCCTGGCAAACGGAAATACGGTTATACTGTCTTTTTGTGATAACTTTCTGAGAATTTCTTTAGCTACTTCTAATCGCGAAAGTTTGAAATCAATACTTCTGCTCATACTTCCAGAGAGGTCTAACCCATACACGATACCCTCAATATTTTGAACATCATTGCCGTCTGCTGTATTCTGTTTGTTCCCGTATTGCCCTGTTACCTGGATATCTAATGCCTCAGTACTTCTTGTGCATGAGACATCAGTAAGCCTGGTGCCAAAAAAAGCGTCAAAAATATCAATGGACTTGTCCCAATGCTTTATATCATATATGCTAGGCGGGATAGTTATTTTACCTGTTTTCAAAGGGTGTAACCAATAAGCGCCGATAGTAAGCGAATAGCATTTCCAATCTCCTATAGAATCCTTTTCCAAATTGACTTCTGAAATATCCACATCTTTGCAAATGCAATAATCTGGTAATGAGCGATGGATGAGTGATAATTCTGATAGTTCATATCCACGCAAATAGAGTTTGGTCGTTACGAGTATAGAGTCGTTGATGTCAACACATGCTTTATCAACTGAGGTAATAAGGAACAGGCTATCTTGAGAAACATATTCCTTATCTGAAATATGTTGTACATGAAAATTTTTCTTGCAGACAATAGTTTTACTTGGCACCGAATAGTATTCCTTGCCATTCTTTCTCTCAATTACAAATGAGGGAATTGTGATAACACCCTCGCATTTCGCTAACAATACATAAGTATATGTACAGGAAAACGTTTTTGTTAACTTACCATTGGACGGAACAAACAAAGATTTACTCGACTTGTATGGTCCCGTAATTATTTCTACCCCAGCCTCGGCAAAAGGAGGTCGTATTGAAACCGAAAAGATGCTATCTACGGGAATAGACACCGCGTACTTTAACGTATCACCTACAGAGATGGTATCGCTACACATAACAGTTGCTACTCCCAAGCATTTTTGAGCCATTATTGTTGATGGAATTAAACAAAACAAAAAGCTCAAACAGAATAATATTTTATTTTTCATCTAACTCAGTAATATTAGTTTCATCATCTTCATCGTCGGCATTATTATCTCCCAAGAAACCAGCCATTGCTAACGGTTCATCTAATGGACGTATTGAAGCTGATGCAACCAAAACATTCTCCCATGATGGCAATTCGATAACATTAGCTTTGTGAAATTCATTCATAGCCTGACGTGACACACTTAAAACCTCAAGCGTATCAATATCCATGGCCGTATCAACCTTTGCTGATTCTTGATCTGAAAACATTCCTTCAAGATAAGCAGCTAATTCTTCATCTGATATTTTATTGAACTGTTTCATATACCTCAACTTTTTTATTAAACAATGTCGTTGCGCGCAAGGCAACCATAAAAAACTCTTCAAAGACCACATCAGACATATTGAATAATACAGCCCTACGCTCCTTAGAGATTGCCTTACCGTCAAGGACCTGACCAAGTAATTCGAAATGGCTAATTTGATTTGTATTATTTTCCATATCCCATAACGTTCATCTGCTTTTGTAAATTTTTTCTAATTCGGTTGTAGCGGGTATAAATATAACCGGCAAATTGAGCATCTGTCTTTGCATCAGTACTCAAACTTTCATCTTTCGCCATTACAAGTTTTGCTTCATCAAGAATATCTCCGGGCTTCTCCCCATCTATAAGAATACGTTGGACCAAGAATCTATCAAAAGGCTGCATTTCCTTTATAATCTTATAGAAATCTTCCATAAAGAAAGTATCGTCGCTCCCATCATCTTGTATTTTCTTAACAAAGTCAATATTTTCATCCAATGACAATAGTTCTTTGTCTCGTTTATGCTGGAAATATCGAGATGCAATAATCGTCACATACGAATTTAACGAACAGGTGTATTTGAATATCCGCAACTTGTGCCAATCATCAGCCGAGAGGAATTCATAAAATTCCCCGATAAGTTCCTCTGGAGTATATTTATACTGACAAAAGTATTGCCCGATATATATCAACATCGGTTTACATCGCACAAAGAAGAAATCCTTAATTATGCGGTGGTCGCCATTGATTAGTTTTTCTACAACTCGTTGATCTGTCATATTGATTTAAGCCTTGGTTACAAAGTGGTTAATTTCATCGTTATTTCGAAACATCCGTTCTTTGTGGATGCATCCGCCGGCGAGTTGACACATCGGACGCACCTGCCGGTACGTCCCTACATCTTCGCAGCCCCATGTAAATGAAACGACGGCCTTTATTTCGACACACCTGTTCTTGGGTGTTCCTATTGAACAGGTGAAAATGGTTGCGATGTAGGGACGTACCGATTCAGGTGCGTCCGACGTTGATTCAACGTGCCGCCGTTTCCCCCTTCGTACAGGTGCTCATTCAACAACGATGGTTATTCCGTTCTTTGTGGAAATATCCGCCGGTGGGTTGAAACAACGGACGCACCTGGCCGGTACGTCCCTACATCCTGCATCGCGGAAAACGCACCGACGCGGGAACTGGGGCGGTGGTGATTCCGATGCATCCGTTCTTTGTGGGCGCATCCGCCGGTAGGTTGACACGTCGGACGCACCTGTCGGTACGTCCCTACATCCTGCATCGCGGAAAACATCCCCGACGCGGGGACTGGGGCGGTTGTGATTCCGATACATCTGTTCGGTGTGGATGCATCCGCCGGTGGGTTGAAACAACGGACGCACCTGCCGGTACGTCCCTACATCCCACATCGCGGGAAACCTCCTGCATCGCGGGGAAACGCACCGACGCGGGGACTGGGGCGGTTGTGATTCCGACGCATCCGTTCTTTGTGGATGCATCCATCGGTGGGTTGACACAACGGACGCACCTGCCGGTACGTCCCTACATCCTGCATCGCGGAAAACGTTGCCATCCATCGCGGAAACGCACCTGCGTGAATACGAACTCAACTGCGGCTGATTTGCAGGCCCTTGGTCGAGAGCTTCATCTCCACAAAACGTGCGGAATCCGTCAGCGGATGCTGCAGCAGGGTTTCCCGGATTCTGACGGCGGCTTCCGGATCCTTCGCCACCATATACAGATAACCGCCACCGCCGGCACCCGGCAGTTTATATCCGGCACACAGGTCGTCGATGCGGCGGCACAGTTCGGCAATGACCGGCGGCTCCGTTCCGGCGTCGAGCCGCTTGTTCATGCTCCACGTCTTGCGCAGCAGTTTCCCGTATCCGGCAAAATCGCCCCGCTGTATGACGTCATACATTTCCAGCGCATGCTGTTTCATGTCCGCCAGCAGACCCAGGTTTGTCGTCTGGTTCAGGAACATGCTTCGCACGATTTCCGCCAGAATATTTTTCGCCGTCCGTGTCACTCCCGTATAGTACAACAAATGGCAGGAGCGGTATTCCGGTTGTTTGAAGAAGGTATCCGGCAACCAGCGCACCACCGGTGTCTGCTCAAAACCACTCTTGGTCTGCAGCAGTTTCAGGCCGTGCAGGATACCGCCATACTGGTCCTGCCATCCGCCTCCCGTGGTCAGCAACTGTTCCAGCACCAGCGTCCGGTTGCCCACTTCCGTCTTGTCCCAGTTCAGTCCGCAGAAATCCGACAGGGCGCCCAGCACCGTTGCCGCCAGGATGGAACTGGTCCCCAGTCCCGAACCGGCCGGAATGGCCGAAAGCAGCGTGATTTCGATGCCGCAGCCGAAGGCCGCCAGCTGTTCACGCAGCGACCCGTACTTTTCGGCCGAGAAGGCAGGCAGGAAGCCGCAGAGGGCCAGCGCCGCCTTCGGTATGGAGAAAGGCGACCCCACCTTGTTGAACTGTTCCAGTTCCTCATACGTATCTATCACCTCCATCGCGCCGAGGTCGATGGAACGGCAGATGACTTTCAGTTTCTTCGACGGCTTCACATACACCTGCAGCGGCTGCTGTCCGTTCAGTTCGATGGCCATATTGATGACGTCTCCCCCTTCGCACAGGCAGAAGGGCGGCGTGTCCGTCCATCCTCCCGCCAGGTCGATGCGCACGGCGCTTCGGCCCCACACAATCTGGTCGCGGCATACGCTCAGGTGCGGCGTCTGCGGGTCCTTCCAGGCCGGTGCCGTCAGTCCCTCGCGCAGCAGCGCAAAGGCCCGTTCCTCCTCCGCTGTGCCGTCTTCGCCGTTCAGCGTGAGCAGACGGGAGCGGAACATGGCGTCCCTCACCCGCAGCATCAGCGAATCGTCGTCACCCGGACGTTCCGGCAGTGCCAGTCCGTATTTCTTGAACATGCGTGCCGTAGCATCCAGGTTCACCTGGTAGAACACGCTCTTGTGATAATTCCGTGCCATGTGCTCCAGATTCTCCTTTCTGAAGTTCCGGCGCTGTTTTTCCAGTCGCGACAGGTTGGCCCGCGTCGCTATTTCGTCAGCCGAGAGGCGTGGCGCCGCCAGCCAGGCGTCGCGCAGTTCCGCATCCGGAGCCGCCGCCAGCATCCATTTCAGCAGGCGTTCCGCCTCTGCCAGGTCGCGGCATACGGGAAACAGCCGTGCCGTCTGCAGGTCGCCGTTCCCCTCGATGTCTTCCGGTCTCAGTCCGCGCCGTTCCAGCCATTCCAGCACCGGGCAGCCCAGCAGTTTCACCGCCGGGTCGCTCAGCGGTCCCCTGAAGGCATCTTCATATCCGTAGGGGCGCACCGCCAGTCCCTCGCCGTCGCAGGGCACCAGGTCCACACACTGCCCCCGTTCCAGTTTGAGCACCCAGTCGTTCTCCGGCACTCCCGTCACCACATTCTGTTGCGTCAGTTGCCATCCGCGGCCCACGTGCGCGTTCTCCAGCCAGATGTTTTCGTTGGTTTCCGTGAGCAGCGTTTCCACCCGTGCATTTTGCGTGAATACCGACGGCTGCTGCTTCACCTTCTTCTGCAGGATTTTCCGCTGGTCCTTCACCAGGTTTTGCAGCGCCAGCGTCGACGACAGCAGTTCCGGTGTCGTTCCGAAGTGGTAGAATTCCCCGCCCGGCAGCGGCAGCACCGCCACACGCAGCCCGTTGATTTCCTCGTCCTTCAGGCGCGGATGCTCACCCATGGCGCCGCCGAATTCGCTGTAGAGGTCATAGGCCACCCGCTCCCCCTTTTCGTTGTAGGAGCGCCGGCGCAACACCTCCACCGCCTTGTCGTTCAGCAGCCAGATGCCGATGTCCATCAGCGAGAGGTGCGTCTTCATCAGTTCCCCCAGCTGCGTCACCGAAGGCTTCTGCAGCACGAAGTCCAGCGTTTCCGGTTTTTTCCGGTCCATGAGAAACACCCCGTGGTTCTTCGCCAGCGTCGGTTCCGCCCACAGTCCGTAGCACACCACGTCCGCTTCCGGTATCGGCTGCAGCCGTTCCGTGGCCCGGATGTACACATCCCCGCTGGCGATAAGCGTATGCATCGAAGCCGGCGCCGTCGCCATGATTTTGCGGTACAGCGGCAACTGCAGGTCCAGCAGGTTCTGGTCCAGCTGCTGTCCGCGTGCCCACCGGAACACCGGCACCGGCAGCAGCACCTTACCGCAGGCCGCATATGCCGGCAACCGCCGGCTCTGCCCTCCCGCATGCAGCAGGATGCGCTGTTCCTGTGCCAGCCAGGCACCGAAGTCCTCCACGTCGCCGGCACACTGTTCCAGCAGCCAGGTGGTTCCCCCGCCGCTTCCTAATTTTTGGTCTACGGGGTCGGACGTACAGAAAAAAAGTTCTTTGGAATAATCCGTTATCTGATGAAATTGGCCCACCACATTTGGGGGCAATGAGAGTAGATATTTCATGCCGGTTGAATTTGTCACAAAGGTAAACAATTCTGCCTGCACCACCAAACAAAGACAGGGATTACCGTATCGGGTGCGCGATATAAGGATTGCGGTAAGGCGTTGCGACGTAGGGACGTACCGATTCAGGTGCGTCCGACGTTGATTCAACGTGCAGGTATTTCCAAATACGTACAGGTCGCTATTAAACGACGGTTGTGATTCCGACGCATCCGCACGTTTTGGTATGCATCCCATTGAACAGGTGAAAATGGTTGCGATGTAGGGACGTACCGATGAGGTGCGTCCGACGTTTATTCAACGTGCAGGTATTTCCAAATACGTACAGGTCGTTATTAAACAACGGTTGTTATTTTGTTGCATCCGTTCGTTGTGGATGCATCCCATTGAACAGGTGAAAATGGTTGCGATGTAGGGACGTACCGATGAGGTGCGTCCGACGTTTATTCAACGTGCAGGTATTTCCAAATACGTGCAGGTCGTTATCAAACGACGGTTATCAATTGGGTTGTATTCATTGAACGGGTGAAATCCTGCATCGCGGGAAACATCCCCGACGCGGGTATTGGGGCGGTGGTGATTCCGATACATCCGTTCTTTGTGGACATATCCGCCGGCCGATTGAAACAACGGACGCACCTGGCCGGTACGTCCCTACATCACGCATCGCGGTTAACCTCCTGCATCGCGGGAAACATCCCCGGCGCGGATATGGGGGCGGTGGTGGTGATGGGGATATATCCGTTCTTTGTGGAAATATCCGCCGGTGGGTTGAAACAACGGACGCACCTGGCCGGTACGTCCCTACATCACGCATCGCGGAAAACATTGCCGCATATCTACGCAAAGGACGCGCCCGTCAGGCACGTCCCCGTCTCCCGTCTGTCGGAAAAATCTCTTCCGCCGGTGTATTATTTCCCCAGAGGCTGTATGCTCCGTCTCAACCCCTTTGAAATCTCCACCAGGTCATATCCCGGTTCCTCCGCCCGGATATGCTTTTCATATTGCTTGTATTTCCGCATGGCATACACCTTCGAGCGGTCAAACGTCAGGCGCGACATCTCCCCTTGCGTCTTCCCCTTCATCGTCGAATCCATTTCCTCCTCCGTGAAATAATCGCTCAGCTCGATGTCCCCTATCATGGTCGTCTCCAGAAACGTCAGATGCTTCTGCCTGCTGTCCGTGTAATACCCCACAAACATATGTCCGGGGCCCTGCACCAGCACCGGGGTGATGTTGATGGCCCGCAGCAGCGAGGCAAACAGCACACTGCCGTCCACACAGTTGATTTGCGAAGAATTCAGCGCATCCTCCAGCGTACGTACCCGCTGCGAATACACCACATTGCTCGACAGGCTCGAATACGACACCGAACTGTATTTGAATCCCCTCCGCTGCAGCACGTTCCAGAGCGCATACACCTGGCGGTCCACCATGGCGCTGTCTCCCTGGTAGCCCAGAAAGCGGCGCACGATGCGCGTGTTCAGCGCCTCCCGCAGGATAGGGTCAATCATCGGACTTTCCTCATTCACATACGCCGCATAAAACTGCTTGGTGCTGTGAAACCGCGTTCCGTTCTCCAGCACCTCCCGGTAGCCGATCAGACATTCGTTGATGCTTCTCACGCTGAACGTACGCACCTTCTGGCCCCACGGCTGCCCGTTCACCTCCACCGTGGCCACCACACTGATGGGTTCCGCCTGCGCGTTGTTGCGCAGCGCCTCATAGCGCCACAGCACGTCCGGGAAGATGAGGTATTCCTCCCCCCGCCGTTCCAGCACAAATTCCGACACCGACCGCGCATAAAACGGCGTTTCCGCCAGTTCGATGCGCACCAGTGCATGGTGCCGCGGTGCCGTCAGCCGCACGGCGATGAGCGACTTCGGATTCCCCAGCGTGTTGCCTTTCGGCGGTTCAATGATGTTGGCCTCCGTCGCCGCCACCGACAAAATGGCCGACGGGAAGATATTCCCTCCCAGCTGGTCCGTCACCTCAAAGTCGTGCGACATCGAAGGGAAGCGCAACAGGGTGGCGGTCACGCCGATACCCGTGCAGACCAGCAGAATGGACCAGAGCCACAAACGGCGGCGTTTATAGGGCATCCGCCTCATGCGTTGCATCCAAGCCTGAACAGTTTTTTTCATAACCCACATTTCTTTCTGTTTCGACAAACAAAGGTAACGAATAATTCCCATCCGCCCAATGAGGAAAGGCCCGTAAAAAAGTTCCGCATCGCGGAAAACGCATCCACCGACAGGAAACGGCGGCCGTTATTCCGACGCACCTGTTCTGGGTTGCCCCCATAGAACGGGCGAAAAGGATGGCGATGTAGGGACGTACCGACAGGTGCGTCCGACCTTTATTAAATGTACAGGTATTTCCTATACCCACAGGTATTTATTCAACGCCGGTTATTATCCCGATACATCTGTACCTTGTGGTTATATCCGTTCTTTGTGAAAATATCCGCCGGTGGGTTGAAACAACGGACGCACCTGCCGGTACGTCCCTACATCACGCATCGCGGGAAACCTCCTGCATCGCGGGGAAACGCACCGGTGCAGGGACTGAGGGGATCCATTGAACGGGTGAAAATGATTGCGATGTAGGGACGTACCGACAGGTGCGTCCGACCTTTATTAAATGTACAGGTATTTCCAATACGCACAGGTTTTTATTCAACGCCGGGTTATTAATTAGGTTGTATCCATTGAAGGGGTGAAATCCCACATCGCGGAAAATGCACCCACGCGGATATGGGGCGGCGGTGGTGATGGGGTTATATCCGTTCATTGTGGCGCATCCGCCGGTGGGTTGAAACAACGGACGCACCTGACCGGTACGTCCCTACATCACGCATCGCGGGAAACCTCCTGCATCGCGGGGAAACGCACCGGTGCGGAGACTGAGGAGAGCCATTGAACGGGTGAAAAGGATGGCGATGTAGGGACGTACCGACAGGTGCGTCCGACCTTTATTAAATGTACAGGTATTTCCAATACCCACAGGTTTTTATTCAACGCCGGTTATTAATTGGGTTGTATCCATTAAACGGGTGAAATCCCGCATCGCGGAAAATGCACCCACGCGGATATGGGGCGGTGGTGGTGATGGGGGTATATCCGTTCTTTGTGGAAATATCCGCCGGCGGGCTGAATCCTCGGACGCACCTAACCGGTACGTCCCTACATCACACATCGCGGGAAACCTCCTGCATCGCGGGGAAACGCACCGGTGCGGGGACTGAGGAGATCTATTGAACGGGTGAAAATGATTGCGATGTAGGGACGTACCGACAGGTGCGTCCGACCTTTATTAAATGTACAGGTATTTCCAATACGCACAGGTTTTTATTCAACGCCGGTTATTAATTGGGTTGTATCCATTGAACGGGTGAAATCCCACATCGCGGAAAATGCACCCACGCGGATATGGGGGCGGTGGTGGTGATGGGGTTATATCCGTTCATTGTGGCGCATCCGCCGGCGGGCTGAATCCTCGGACGCACCTGCCGGTACGTCCCAACCTTCTGCACCGCGGAACCTACCGCGTCACGCCTCGTACCCCTCTATGCGTTCTTCCGGATTTTGGACTTAACCCACATTAACGGATATGCCCGCACCTCCCGTGGGCAAAACCCATACAAACGTGCTTGCCGCCATAATGCCCGGCCATAACAAGGCAGATTCTTCCAGTGCCGGTTACGCACAAACCCCTGCAACCGGCCGCCGGGCATCCCGAAGTTTCCGCCGTCCAGCAGGTCGCGCAGCATTTTTTCGCCGTCACGCTGCGCCTGTTTGCCGCTGATGTCGAGCGGAATACTGGTCGCCGGCAGCCCCAGATATGTCACCGCCACATAAGCCAGTGCCGTCGCTGCCCGCCGCAAGCGCAGCCGGTCCAGACACGTGCAGAACAGTTCCCGGTCCACCTGTGCCCCCACCGACCGCCACAAGCACACCCAGTCGCAAACCTGCCGCAACCCTACTCCCGTTTGCAGGAAATGATGCAGCAGATGCAGGAACACATACAGCACATTCACCTGTGGAGACAGCATCTTTACTTGGATACCTTCTTCCAGCTCCAGCAGCTGCCCCCTGTCCGGCTGCAGCCGCTCTGCCAGTCCGGCCCATTCCTTGCGGTTGCGCGGATGATAAAAATCCACGAAGATGCGATGATGCTCCACTTCCACTCCCTGCCAGGTGAATGACCGGTGATAGGCGGTTTCCGGGTGAAAGGTCACCCCCGGCCACGTGGCAGCCAGCCGGTTGGCCGCTTCATATTGTTCAGGAAAATAAAGGTCGATGTCTCCCGGCTGCCGCCGCAAGGGGTTCGGGTAGTAATGTCCCAGCCCCATTCCTTTCAGCAGCACCGGTTCACAGCCTTCCGTGCGATAAGCCTTCAGCAATAGGGCCAGCATCTGCCGTTGCCGCAAGTTCTCCTGTTCCAGCAACTGAGTCCGCCCATACCATTCCAGCAGCAGCTGCCGGTCAGGCCGTTGTGCCGGCGGCAGCAGTGTCATGCCGTCATAGGCCACGCCGGTCACAGCCTGCTGAAGGGCCCTGCGGTATACTTTTCTCCCCGCCTCGCCCGTCAGGCTTTCCCTCAGCTGCGGCGGTCGGCCGTCCATGCCGGCCCGCACCAGTTCCAGCAGCCACCGTTCACTTTCGTCCTGCCACTTCATCCAGCCATTGGCACATTTTGTCAAAGTATAAACTTTCCTTATTCACCTCAATTATAATCATATTTTTCTTTGACCTTATTCTTTCTATATAACTAAAAACTATTCATTTGGATGATCTTCTCATATTCCGCTATTACATATTTAATCTCTAATTTTTCTACAGCGATTTGACGACTGTGATGTCCCATTTGAGATTGTTGTTCCCAGCTAAGAGAAATATACTTACGCATAGCTTCTGCTAATGCATCACCATCACGTGAAGGAACAAGGAATCCGTTTTTACCATCCTCGACCATTTCACGGCAACCAGGAATATCTGTAGCAATTATTGGTCGTCCTAATGCACAAGCTTCCATGAGAGAACGATTCATACCTTCATGGTATGACGGAACGACTATGACATTTTCAGCTTTTCCCATAATATCTAAAGGTCGATCAGAAAAACCCAGATATCGAATATGCCCTGCTTTCACATCTCTTTCTATTGTTAAACGACTTACCGCATTAGGGTAAGTTTCGTCAACTGGCCCTAATAAGCAAAAATCTGCATTTACACCTTCTTCCCTCAATATCGAAGCCGCATGTACAAATTCCTTATAACCTTTATCGTACAATACCCGTGCTACCATCAAAAACATTGGCCTATTCTTTTGCATCAAATTTGGAACTTCACGTATTTTCTCTGTATCTACCCCTTCTCCTCCTTTAAGCAGTACTAACTTTTCATTGCATACAACTCTTAATGCAACAAGAGTATCACGGTTATTTGTATTAAGTACAAAGATTTTTATAGCAAAATGTAACGCTAAGCGATAAAGCATTCTCGCCACAATACTAGTCATACCCTTTTTGGCAAAGGCATATCCAAGGCCAGCAACCATTGCTACACTTTTGGCACCAACCAATTTTGCCGCTAGAGTACCATATATATTAGGTTTAATTGTATAATGAAATATCCAATCTGGCTTCTCGCACCGATAAATTTTTATTAAATGCCACATATATTGCAAATCCGCAAACGGATTACGACTAGTCCTATCTAAATAGACTGGAACGAAACGTATATAATCTGGTATATGGGCTTTCATCTCCGTAGCTTCATCTGTCGGAGCTACGAGAACTATTTCATGTCCACATTCATAAAAATGCCGGAACACATTTTCTCGAAAATTTATCAATCCCCAAATTGTATTATCACAAAATAACAATTTCATAATATAGAAAATAAGAGAAATTCAATCTATCTGTAAAAGAACTTGTATAACTGACGCATAAGCATACGTGAACCACAAAAACTAAACGTAGAAAATAAGATCAATAAAGATTTCAATCCAATGGGATGGTATTTAAGAAATAACTTAATCGGTAGTTGCTCCTTACATAGCACCTTGTATTGTTCTTTGGGAAAGTCGGGAACTCTAAGTGCTGTAAATGCCAAGTTCATTGTGCTTATAAACATTTCCCTTCCATATATTTCTTTATTAAAATGACTTCTCTTCCATTCATTTATGTAATACAATTGATTGAAAGATAATTTTGTCGGATGATTTGTATAAGAATCACTATTACGATCTCTTCGATAATGATAAAAGGCTTGAGGGAGATAGGATATCACCAATGGATGAAGTAAAAGTTTCAAAAAGATTAGTAAGTCCTCTCCCAAATTAATCCCTTCCTCATACGAAATTCCATATTTATGATAAACTTCGGTTCTAACAAGCTTGTTACAACCACTTCCTGTTATTTTCTGACAAATAGCATCCCCAATCAATTGTTTCTGATCAAATGAATTATACTTATGTGAAACTTTTTTTTGCGTACCGTTAGGATAATTTAGAAAAAAATCACAAATAACCATATCAGCATTATCCCTTACTGCCACACTATACAATTTCTCTAACATATTAGGTTCTACATAATCATCTGAATCACAAACGATATAATATATACCTTTTGCATTGTCTAAGCCCACTCGTCTAGCCGAGGCCAATCCTCCATTAGTTTTATGGAACACTCGAACTCTACTATCTTGACGAGCATAATCATCACAAATAATTTCACTACCATCAGTACTACCATCATCAACAAGGATGATTTCTATATCTTGTAAAGTCTGCGAGAGTAAACTATCAACACACTGCTTCAAATAAGATTTTACATTGTAGACAGGAACAGAAACCGATACTTTTACCATAATTCAAATTATTAATAGTTATTTGACTGGATGTCAGAGTTACATATATTTCCCCAATATCCACATGACATACGAAAAGGCTGCATTTCCCAAAAGCACAAAAGCCAACTTCCGTTGTCGATATGGTACATTCTTTTGCTTTAGATATGGATATATTAAAACAATAGCATACATAAACCATGATAAATAGGCTATTCTATTTGAAAGCCATGATCGATTCACCAGTACCCAAAATGAATTTGCTATGATATATATATTCAGAATTAATTTATAATCTTCATCTTTGTATCCCTTATAGACCTCGTAAACCCCTAAAAATACAGGAATCGCACTATACAACAAGAAATCATAACGAAATCCAACAGAAGAAAATTGACTCATATCTGCATTAGCATTATCAAGATACTCAGCACTTCTTCCTGTATCAAGGAATCCTATACTTTGAAAAATAGTTTCCATCATTCCACTTGAGAATGCACTCAAGACTATACAGACAAGCCAAACAGAGAAATAAACTTTTGTATTTTTATAATAGAATGCCAATATGATTGCCGCAATAAGTAATAATACAGAATTGTGTGTCCCAACAGCAAGATAGGCTAAAATTCCCGATAAAATCCATTTTTTATCTTTCACTAATGCTAATACGACTAACATCATGGCGCAAGCCATTCCTTGACGAAGTCCATTAACGGCATATGAATAAAATGAAAATGACGCTAATACAGCAGCATATGCTACCATTGGACGAAATTTGAAAAGTCGCGTACATGCATAAGCGCTACAATACATATAAACTGTTTCTATAAACAGGAAAAAAAGATTTATACTAAGACCATTTTTCTTAAACCAATACATCAAAGACATAAATAGCCAATCACCTTCACCCTCATACCCTGGCTTATTTATATCCAAGTATGAATAAATTATTGCATAATTACAAGTATCCTGAAATGCAACATTAATAGGTCGCAAACCAAGCCACAATATTAAACTTACGCTAATGATGATAATCCAAAATCTGTCGTTATTTTTGAACTTATCGGGCAGAGAGTCTGGCGTTCTTTGAACTGCTTGCAAAAAGCTAAGAAATACGACAAAATGGAGAAATAGAGGTTTATATATATAAGGATCCATCAATGTATGTTTAGGAATCTTTTGACACGATACTTGATATTTTTCCCAAAAATTCTACGTAATATACGTTTACTCCATATCAATATGGAAGACTCCTTAGGCAACCATGTTTTGCTATACCAATGTATAGATCTTGTATTTTCTGTAATGTTCATTTTCCCCAATATAGCATCCCAAGGACTAAAATATTCTGAAGGATAAATCCAAACACCTGCACAATATTGTATCTCATCTATATTCTTAAGTCCTTGCTTTTGTAATAGTTCAGACGTATATTCTACTACGGTTTTCAAATGATGACCTCCGTCAACCATTTGGAAATGTAATGTTGAGTACAACTCCAATAAATCTGAATACAACTTTAATCCAGGAACACTCCCGATACCTAACCCTGGAGCAACGGCCAGTCCTTCATTTTTGGATTCAGGAATTTCACAACCCATGAATGGACCTTTGTTAACAATATCTTCCATGGGTTTAATAACTTCAACATCTGTATCAAAGTACAATCCACCATATTTATATAAAATCCAAAATCTTGCATAATCACTCACAAATGCATACTTTCCTGCATCATAAGCTTCCTTTGTATATGGAATCATTGAAACATCAAAATTATCCTCATTCCATTCTCTAATTTCATATTCAGGGAAAAACTTACGCCAAGAATCTATGCATTTTTTTGCAAAATCAGGTAACGGGTTACGACCAAACCAACAATAATGTATTACTTTAGGTATCATTTTAAATCATTCAAAAATGTATTCTACAAAATATTCATGATGTATCCGTAAAAGTATCTCAGAAGATATAAACACATAACAGCTAAACTTAAACACCTATAACATATTTACTTATGGGAGTCTTAGAAATTAGCCAAATACAGGAAGTAACAGAAATAAATGTCAAAATAAAAATTGCAGGTATAGAAAGGATATACTGCACATTTGCAAAAAGTCCACTGTACTTAAATAACCATAATCCTGTTACATGCATCAAATAAATACCAAATGTCAATGGAGACAATTTAGAGACAAAATAGGTCAACTTGTTGTTTGTATTAAAAAAACGACTTTGTTGGATAAGCACGAAATACACTAGACACATCGAAGCAGAACTTATTGACATACTCCAAATTAACGTTGAATTCCATAAACTTTCTTTCCCTATTAACATTAACAATAAATATGTCATAACAGGCAATAAAACTGACCCAAGTATTCCTATCATTATTACATATTTTTGTCTATTTCTCAATATAGGATAACGTTTTAAATACGCACCTAGGATAAAATAGCCCAAATACCCACTAAAATAATACATCATATTCCATTCGTTAGTAGGTATATCTATAAATATCCTTATATAAGGATAACACATCGTAATTGTCCATAATGCCAAATAAAACTCAACTTCACGTTTTGAAGCACGTTGCCACCATGGAGTAAGAATGGGTACCAATAGATATATACCTATAAGTACATACATAAACCAAAGAGTACCATTTACTGCTTCAGAGGAAGTAAAAAACATTGTAACTAAATATCGGCTAAAAAATGCAATTGTTTCGTTTACACCAGCATTGTTCCTAAAACAAACTATCACCATATATACAATGCTCCAAACAATTATTGGAATTACCAGTTTAGGTAAACGACGCCGTAAAAAGGCATTATATTCAACATCTTTCGTTTTCAGCAACAACGCGCCTGAAATCATAAAAAACAAGCCATTACATGGTGACATCAAATAAGTGAATGGAGCAAGTAAATATGTATCTGTAGCAGTCGTAAGTTCTGTAGGCTAAGGGGAATGCACCGCAACCACCATTAAACATGCTATAACACGTATTACATCTATATACAATAATCTATCTTTCAGCATAAATACTATTTTCTTATAATAAAGATGCCTTTACTAACAAAATTAAAGAGTTATATTCTTTTTGTGTACCATCTGAAAGTTTTCAAGGCCATCCAATTAGGAACACACTTTAAAAAAAGTGTTAGAAATCTATATTTAATCAATTTTGAACTCCACATATACCCATAATACTCTTCCCTCTTACCCAATATGAATCGTGTCGCATCATTGAGAACAAAACCATCACTATATATTTTAAGAAAAATCATATATGACAAATTTGCTAATATCCAATTTGTGTTCTTTTTATCCAATCCATTTTTCAAGAAAAACATTTTCAAAGATTCTATGATCTTATCATAGGAAATCAAAGATTTTGTGTTATCGCGAAACGCTTTGTTCATAATAGAATCGTTCCTATTACACCGATATCGATATAACGGAGATTTTATATAAAAAACAGACTCGCATAAACTAAAACTTCTCAGACTAAAATCTAAATCCTCATGAAGTACACCCACTAAAAACGCAAGATTATTTCGGAGTAAGAAATCTCTTTCATAAACAGTTAACCATGCCATCATAGGCAAAAAACGCTTTTCCCGAAACATTAAATCTTTACTTGAAAAAACATCTTTAGGAAGTGTGAAATCAGAAGTCGCTATAACCTCATTCGCATCATCAAATGTAGTATAATTAAATATATAAGCGTGACATGCCTGACACCTTATACTTTGAAATAAAATGTCCAAAGCATCCGCAGATATTTCATCATCCCCGTCCACGAACCATATATACTTTCCTCTTGCATTAATTAAGCCTGTATTACGAGCTGCAGATAATCCCCCATTTTTTTGAGTTACTAATTTAACATTAGTTGAAGATGCTATATATTTTTGCACACATTCTTCTCCAGAATCAGTAGAACCATCATTCACGACAATTATTTCATATTCGTCACAAGAAACATTTTTCTGATTCAGACAACTATCTAAACAAGATCCAATGAATTTTTCAATATTATACATTGGAATAACAATAGACAAAATCATATTAGTCGGTAATAATTTGTTTTAATTTGATTATATTCCGCTTCAATTCCTCATTGGAAAAATTCATACATTCTAAACTAAGCAATTCACTGACAGCCTTGGGCACATCATTTGGATCATCAACAACTCGAACATAAGGCACATCTTTGAGCCACAAATCATAAACCTGCGAAATTTTATGGCTTACATTATCCATAACAATTACCGGAGTATTAGTAATTACAGAATAAATCATTCCATGCAAACGGTCGGTAACAACCAATTTTGCAGATGCAAATTCTATTAATTTTTTACGAACTTCTTTACTTGAACGCTTGAGGCTAACAGAATAAGGTACTTGGGTATCTGTATACGTTATATAATATTCCTTCAACTGCTCATACAAAATCGCTTCTAACTGTTTTGCCTTTATTGCTTTTTCTTTATCTTTCCTGATGCAAAAAAGGATTTTTTCTCTATGATATTTGAACTGGAAACTTAAATAAAGCGCCATATCTGGCAACAAAAACACCCGTTCCGAATGTTCTTTTAAAATTTTATTTTTTACCAAAGAATAGCTGTTACTATCACGAACAGTAAAATATAAATTGGGATGACTGGAATAAATTGGTTCAGCCTGTTTAAGTAACTCTGCAGAATTAAGGCTATAATACACTGTTTCTGGGAAAAAAACAATTTTATTTTTAGTTAGACTTTGGATTAAACGACGAATTCTTAATTCTTCCTCTGGCCACAACGACCCTAAAAAACCTCCTCCTGTTATACATATAATGTCATCGTCCTTAATCGCACCCGTCACTATATTAAATCCATAAAATAACTCTGCAGTTGAAATGCAATGTATTACAAAATTCGGAAGTTGTTCTGCAAAAAAACGTTTTTCTGCTTCAAAAATCAAATGATCTCCCATGTTTCCATGGGAAGGAACATTAAGCAGGAAAATAGTTTTTCTATTAGTTCTGCTAATCTTAATATTAATTACCTTACAAGATAGTTTAAATAATGCAAGCCCTTTTGCTATTAAATATTTAATATTCTCCAAACTGATTTCCATTTTTGAAAAAATTATATATTAGTCTAATATTTTTACACATCAACTGAAATTACCGTTACATTATTACAAATAAAAGGCAATTACATATTTTGTATACATTCTTTTGTTATACACCATGAGTAAATCTATTTCTGATAGCACGCACAAGGAATAGTCTTTCTTCTGTTGTTAAGCCAATCCACATAATCATAACAATATTCAACAAAACTGACACTGCTGATACAGCTAGCAGATTTACCATGCCATTGCCTAACATAGACAATAAATAAATGGCCACATAAGATACGCCCGATATAATAACCGATGGAATTAAGACCTCTTTAGAAAATAAACGCACTGACAAATTCATTGTTTTACGTAAGTAACCTATTCTATAAAATAATAAAACACAACTAACTATTATTTTTATCACCAATACACCACTCGGCGGGTACCCATTCTTCATGGCTATATAGCTAAATGGAATATTCGTAAGTGTAAGAAGACTTACACAAATCTGGTAAACTTTAATTCGTCCTGTTGCTTGAACAGAAATCCATAATGGCCCTTGTATTGCATCAAGCAAAGAAACAAGTATAATAAGCCGACTGAAATCTACAGCATAGGGTGGAACATAAGATAACCATATACCTAGAAGTTTATCACAATATATATAAATGGGCAAGGATATAACAAATAATAAATAAAAAGAATATTTCGATGTACGCAGTATCAACTTAATAAAATAACTATTCTCGCCAGCTGCGTAAGATTTTACCAACTGAGGATTAAAGGCTGTCTGAAAGTTTGCAACAAAACTGCTAACTGCGGTTTGCACCTGATTCGCAATACCAACAGCTGCGTTAGCACCAACTCCATGAAAAATATTCAATATGATGTTTGTCCCTTGATATGAACCAACATTAGCAAGACTTCCAAATAAACTCCAGCCAGAAAAAGACATCAAACTTTTGTATAGAGACTTATCATAAAATAACCTGAATCTACATTCTTTAAACTTTTGTCGACTATATATATAATAAAAAAATGTGACCACACATATTACAATAAACATCAACACCGAATACAATATCAATTTATCAAAATCCCCTATGAGTAGAAGATAGACAACCCCCAATCTCAAAAGAACTTCAATTATACTAATATAAGCATAAAATGACATCTTTTCATAAGCAATAATTGCTGCATTATAAGGAGTTCGTATGATATTAACTGCAGCTCCCAATAATGAGAAATGAAGTGTCCAATTCGCGGCATATTCACGGCCTTCAGGTATTTTAATATATTCATTTAAAAACCATACACCAATAATTTCGCCGACCAATAGAGTTACTATGGCTATCAAAATATGTATGGTCACACTTGCAGAAAAATATTTGGAAACATTATCCAATCTACCCCGTCCTAATTCAAAGTTTAGAAAACGCTGGGTAGAGGTTGTCATTGCACTATTCAAAAAAGTGAACAAGACTATGATTCCTCCCACTATATTATATATTCCAAAATCATCAACCCCTAAGATCCTTAGTACCTCACGAGAAGTAAATAAGGTAACTCCCATAACCAAAAACATCCGAACGTAAAGCATGGCGGTATTCTTCGCAATACGCTTATTATTCGCAGACTCGGAGTTTTTTCCCACTTCTACATCTATGGTGTCCTGCATATTCTTATCCATTCTTCTGGACATAGGTACATTATAATACAGATTTTATATACTTATTTAATTCGTAGTTTATTTTTCTACAACTATTTTTTCCCGCTTCTCCTTCTGCCGAATCAAGTGACTGATCCAGATGTTCAGCAGTACCCAAAGAACAACGTCGGTAACCAGCATCACATTGATATCGGCCGTACGGACCAGAATCAGGTTGAACAGCACGAAGAAGACATCAATGGTCAGAATGGTGCACATGGCTGCGCGGTGGCTCATGCCCAGGGCCAGGAACTTGTGGTGGATATGCGTCTTGTCCGGCAGGAAGGGACTCTTGTGCCGGCGGATACGGCCCAGCATCACCCGCAACACGTCGAAGCAGGGAATCATCAGCACGGAGAAGGACACCACCAGCGGCTGCGAAATGTCGCGCACGCCCACTACGCCGTTCATGCAGAAACGGATGGAAACGACCGCAAGAATCAGACCAATGGTGAGACTGCCGCAGTCGCCCATGAAAATCTTGCGCCGGTTCTCGGCCTTACCGAAGACGTTGAAATAGAAGAACACGGCCAGCGTGCCCAGCGCTGCCGCCGCTACCACGGCGGGCACCTCGTCGAGCCGCAACACAAAGAGGCAGCCAAGGAAGAAAAAAGCCACCATGCTCAGGCCCGAAGACAAGCCGTCGATGCCGTCAATCAGGTTGATGGCATTGATGATGAAGACGATGAGCAGCACCGTCAACGGATAGGCCACCCACTCCGACAGCTCATGCACGCCAAAGAGGCCGTAGAGGTCGTTGAGATATACCCCGGAAGCCACGATGAGGCCGGCACAGACAAACTGGAAGAGGAACTTCACCCGGTAGCCCACGCCCACGAGGTCGTCGGTGACGCCCACCATATAGAGAAACATGATGGCACACAGCAGCGTGGCCATCTGCGACTCCGGCGCCAGCGGCATGCTGTCCATGTCGACCGACAGCGAATGCAGCCCCACCAGCAGGGCCATGCTCAGGATGATGGCCGGCGTGAAAGCCAGACCGCCCAGGCGCGGCACAATACCGCTGTGCACCTTGCGGGCATCGACCACATCGAACAATCTCTTCTTAAAGGAAATCAGGATGATTTGCGGAATCATCAACGCCGTGATAACGGCACTAAGCAAGAAAGCAAGACCTACGTAAACAACAAAATTCATAGGGCATCGATTTTTTTCAAGACGATGGCATCCTTTTCTGCCTCTCCCGGCACAATCCCACCCGCGTGCGCTTTCCAACGGAAAACGCCGACGGCGGCGGCAAAACCGACCCTGGCCCGAACGGGCACAATCTGGGGTCATCGGAAAACAGCAACCAGGCTGAAATCCAAAGAATTACGTATTCGCAATCTGTTGTTTGCCGGAATGAGCCGAATTAAATGTATCATCATCTTACAACTACATACCAACTGTTTATCTGTTGCAAAGATACGTTTTTTTCCGAACATACAAAAATTCTGTTAAAAAACATATAGCATATTGCCCCCGCCGGAGGAAAAACACCGGTTTTCCGTAGTCGCCCTCCCCGATATTCTGGCTCAGCATGTGTTAAAGATAGCAAACACGGATTTGGATTCCGGCCCCAAATGTATTATCTTTGCAGTAGCAGCGGCAGCCGGCGGAAGTTTCCCGCCGGCTGCCGTTTTCTTTTCCGCCCCACCGCGGCAGAACAGGGCCGCCGCGCGGAAAAACAGTCCTAAGGACAGGAAAAACAATCGTACGGAAAGAAAAAACGCGCCGGGCTTTCGGTAAATCAGGGCCGGCCACCGGGCGGAAGGAAGGGGTTTCCGAAACGGCGCAAGACCAAACACAATATAAAAATACATAAAAAAACAAAACGGAGAATATCGCAGCAGCCGGCAGCCGCACCTATTTATATAAAGCCCGACCATCCGCCGAAACCCGGAAACCACCCGTTACCCGTTCCGCCCCTGTTCCCGCGATGTAGGGACACGTACCGATTCAGGTGCGTCCGACGTTTATTCAACGTACAGGTGTTTCAAAAACGTACTGGTCGTTATTCAACGACGGTGGTTGATTGGGTTGCATTCATTGAACGGGTGAAAATGGTTGCGATGTAGGGACGTACCGATGAGGTGCGTCCGACGTTTATTCAACATGCAGATATTTCCGGATACATACAGGTCATTATTCAACGACGGCGGTTGATTGGGTTGTATTCATTGAACGGCCGAAAATGATTGCGATGTAGGGACGTACCGATTCAGGTGCGTCCGACGTTTATTCAACGTGCAGGTATTTCAGATACGTACAGGTCGTTATTCAACGACGGTTATTAATTTGATCCGTTCTTTGTGGATGCATCTGCCGGTGGGTTGAACCAACGGACGCACCTGTCGGTACGTCCCTACATCACGCATCGCGGAAAACACACACATCGCGGGTATGGGGGCGGTTATTATTCCGATACATCCGTACGTTTTGGCATGCTTCCCATTGCACGGGCGAAAATGATTGCGATGTAGGGACGTACCGGTTCAGGTGCGTCCGACCTTTATTCAACGTGCAGGTGTTTCCCCCTTCGTACAGATGTTTATTAAACGACGGTTATTAATTTGATCCGTTCTTTGTGGACATTTCCGCCGGCCGGTTGAACCAACGGACGCACCTGCCGGTACGTCCCTACATCACGCATCGCGGAAAACGCACCCATCGCGGGTATGGGGCAGCGGTTATTTCGATACATCCGCACGTTTTGGCATGCATCCCATTGAACAGGCGGAAATGGTTGCGATGTAGGGACGTACCGATTAGGTGCGTCCGACGTTTATTCAACGTGCAGATATTTCAAAAACGTACAGGTCGTTATTAAACGACGGTGGTTAATTTGATCCGTTCTTTGTGGACATATCCGCCGGTGGGATGACACATCGGACGCACCTGCCGGTACGTCCCTACATCACGCATCGCGGAAATCATCCCCGGCACGGAAAACATCATGCATCGCGGAAAACACACCCATCACGGATATGGGCCGGCGGTTATTTTGATACATCTGTTCTTTGTGGATGCATCCCATTGAACGCCCGAAAATGGTTGCGATGTAGGGACGTACCGATTAGGTGCGTCCGACGTTTATTCAACGTGCAGGTGTTTCCAGATACGTACAGGTCGTTATTCAACGACGGTTATTTTGATACATCCGTTCTTTGTGGATGCATCTGACGGTGGGTTGAACCAACGGACGCACCTGCCGGTACGTCCCTACATCACGCATCGCGGAAAACGCACCCATCGCGGGTATGGTGGCGGTTGTGATTCCGATACCTCCGTTCTTTGTGGACATATCCGCCGGCCGGTTGAACCAACGGACGCACCTGCCGGTACGTCCCTCATCACGCATCGCGGAAAACATCCCCCGGACGGGAATCGCCCCAGCCGTTCACAAAATGCAGAAAAACAAAGGAAAAGTGGGCCGGAATAGGCCGCGTCTGACTTTTTTTTGTAAATTTGCCCCTTGAAACCAATTTCACTCAAGCATACTTGAAGACATGGAACACTCCAAGCAACTCATGAATCTGGCAGCCGACAACATCCGCATACTGGCTGCAGCAATGGTAGAAAAAGCCAAATCGGGCCATCCGGGCGGTGCCATGGGCGGAGCCGACTTCATTAATGTGCTCTTTTCGGAATTCCTTATCTATGATCCCGACTGCCCCACGTGGATGACGCGCGACCGCTTCTTCCTCGACCCGGGACACATGTCGCCGATGCTCTATGCGCAGCTGGCGCTCATCAACCGCTTCACGCTGGCCGAACTCCAGCAGTTCCGCCAGTGGGGATCGCCCACACCGGGACACCCCGAGAAGAATTTCAAGCGGGGCATCGAAAATACCAGCGGACCGCTCGGACAGGGTCACACCTATGCCGTGGGTGCCGCCATCGCCGCCAAAGCCCTGTATGCACGTACGGGCAACCCGGGCTTCCAGCGCGAAAAAATCTATGCCTACATTTCCGACGGAGGCATTCAGGAGGAAATCTCACAGGGCGCCGGACGACTGGCCGGACACCTGGGACTGGACAACCTCATCATGTTCTTCGACGCCAACGAAATACAGCTCTCCACAGAAACCTCGGCCGTCATCTCGGAAGACACGGCCATGAAATACCGCGCGTGGAACTGGAACGTCATCGAAATCGACGGCAATGACTGCGAGCAAATCCGCGAAGCGCTCATCGCCGCCAACGCCGAAAAGGCACGCCCCACCCTCATCATCGGACACACCATCATGGGCAAGGGTGCTCTCCGCGCCGACGGCACCAGCTATGAACGCGACTGCGGAACACACGGCGCACCCCTCGGCGGAGACGCCTACATCAACACCATCCGCAACCTGGGCGGCGACGTGGAAAATCCCTTCGTCATCCGCAAGGAGGTGGCCAAGATGTACAAGGAACGCGAGGAACAGCTCCGCCTCCTTGTGAAGGCTTACCGCGACCAGGAAAAAATCTGGGCCCGCGAGAACCGCGAAATGGGCATCGCCATCAAACAGTGGTTCGACAACCAGATTCCCGACATCCCCTGGGAAACCATCGAGCAGAAACCCAACTCGCCTACCCGCAACGGTTCGGCCAAATGTCTGGAACTGCTCTCCCAATATGTGCCCAACATGATTGTCAGCTCGGCCGACCTGTGCAACTCCGACAAGACCGACGGCTTCCTGAAGCACACCACCACCATCACCCGCGACAACTTTGCCGGCGGCTTCCTGCAGGCCGGCGTAAGCGAACTGACCATGGCCTGCGTGTGCATCGGTATGACGCTCCACGGCGGTATCATCACGGCAATGGGTACTTTCTTCGTCTTCTCCGACTACATGAAACCGGCCATCCGCATGGCGGCCCTCATGGAACTGCCCGTGAAATTCATCTGGACGCATGACGCCTTCCGCGTGGGCGAAGACGGACCGACGCACGAACCGGTGGAACAGGAGGCCCAAATCCGACTGATGGAGAAACTCAAGAACCACAGCGGCCTCGACTCGGTGCGCGTATTCCGCCCGTGCGACGTACACGCCACCACCGAATGCTGGCGCCTGGCCATGGAAAACAAACAGACACCGACGGCGCTGATTTTCAGCCGACAGAACGTGAAGGACCTGCCCGAAGGTACGCCCTACGCCAATGTAGCCAAGGGTGCCTATGAAGTGGTGGCCGCCGAACAGCCCGACGTCATCCTCGTGGCCTCCGGCTCGGAAGTCAGCACACTGGTGCAGACGGCCGAACTCCTGGCCGCCGACGGCATCCGCGCCCGCGTGGTCAGCTGCCCGAGCGAAGGCCTGTTCCGCCGCCAGAGCAAGGAATATCAGGAAAGCCTGCTCCCGGCCGATGCCAAAATCTTCGGACTCACCGCAGGACTTCCCGTCAACTTCCAGGGACTCGTGGGCAACCACGGCAGGATACACGGACTGGAGAGCTTCGGATTCTCCGCGCCCTTCACCGTGCTGGATGAAAAGCTGGGCTACACCCCGCAGAACATCTACCGCGAAGTAAAGGAATATCTCGCTGAATAAGGAGAACATACTTACGGCGCCGGGCGGCCATACCGCCCGGCGCCTTGCGAAATCCACTCACTACAACTGACACACGATTATGGAGAACAAGTCAATCATCGGTCTGGCCAGCGACCACGCCGGCTACGCACTCAAGCAATACGTGAAGCAATATCTCGACGCACACGGAATGCCTTACAAGGACTATGGCACCTACAGCGAGGAAAGCTGCGACTATCCCGACTTCGCCCACGCACTGGCCAAGGGACTGGAACACGGCGAAGTGGGCTGCGGCATCGGTATCTGCGGCAGCGGCGAAGGCATCGCCATGACGCTCAACAAGCACCAGCACATACGCGCCGCACTGGCCTGGATACCCGAAATCGCCAGGATGGCACGCATGCACAACGACGCCAACGTGCTCGTCATGCCCGGACGCTACATCCCCAACGAAACGGCTGCAGAAATCATGGACCAATTCTTCAACACGCCCTTCGAAGGAGGCCGGCACATCCGCAGAATTGAAAAAATTCCGGTAACTGAATAAAAAAAGCGGTGACGGACTTTTTCAAACCAATTGAAAATTATATCTTTGCACACGTTTCACAAATTACGTTTAACAGTTAAATTGACAGCACAGATGACTAAGGCAGACATTGTTTCCGAAATCTCCCAGAAAACGGGAATCGACAAGGCTACAGTTCTCAACACCGTAGAGGCATTCATGGCTTCCGTAAAGGAATCGCTTGCCAAGGAAGAAAATGTATATCTGCGCGGATTCGGCAGCTTCATCCTCAAGAAGCGCGCACAGAAAACCGCCCGCAACATTTCCAAGAACACTACCATCATCATTCCCGAACACAACATCCCTGCGTTCAAACCGGCCAAGACCTTCATGCAGGAGATCAAATAAGGAAAAAACGTATTTTCAAATATTAACCGATTAAAGTATAACAGCTATGCCTAACGGAAAGAAGAAAAAAAGACATAAGATGTCCACGCACAAGCGTAAAAAAAGACTGAGAAAGAACCGTCACAAGAGCAAATAAACGCTCACGTGATGCATTTTTCCCGAAACGCGGAGACTGCACTCACCCTGCCCCCTTTACAGGGCGGCCGGCCGACAGCACTCCAACGGGAAATCTTCACACACGGTTTCTTTTGAGACAATGTGACAATAGAAGCGGTGCCTGCCGGAACCGGATGGTTTCTATGCCCGCTATTGTCACATTGTTGGTTTAGGGCCGCCAACGGAAAGGCGGGGCCGACCGCGGATGAAGCCATCCGGCCAGCCTGAGTCCCCTCCACACACGGCCCGATGTTGTTAGTATGTGTAAGAACGGCAGCCCAAGCCTGAAGGGCAAAACGCGCGGCTGCCGAATGAAAATGACCGAATGACCAGCGAAGTAATCATAGATGTACAACCGAAAGAGGTTTCCATTGCGCTCCTGGAGGACAAACGTCTCGTGGAATTCCAACAGGAAGCCAAAGCCGAACAGTATTCGGTGGGAAATATCTATCTGGCGAAAGTCCGCAAACTCATGCCCGGACTCAATGCCTGCTTCGTGAATGTCGGACACGAACGCGACGCCTTTCTCCATTACCTGGACCTGGGCCTCAAATACAAGTCGTTCGAAAAATACCTGGAACTCCTTGACGGGAAAAAACAGGTGGCACTCGGTAAATGTGCCGCACAGCCGGATTTGGAGAAAGAAGGCAGCATCCAGAACCACCTCAAGCAAGGACAGGAGGTGCTGGTGCAGATTGTAAAGGAACCTATCAATACCAAAGGGCCGCGACTGACCTGCGAAATCTCCTTTGCCGGAAGATATCTGGTGCTCGTACCCTTCGGAGACAAGGTGTCGGTTTCCACAAAAATCAAGAGCAGCGCCGAAAGAACACGGCTCAAACAGCTCATCCTCAGCATTAAACCCAAAAACTTCGGGGTCATCATCCGCACCGTGGCCGAAGGCAGAAGAGTGGCGGAACTGGACAATGAACTGAAAACTCTCCTGAAGCGATGGGATGACATGGTGGCGAAAATCATACGCAACCGACAGGCGGAACGCCCGCAACTGCCGTTGCTCTGCTTCGAGGAAACCAGCCGCACCGTAGCGCTCCTGCGCGACCTGTTCAATCCTTCCTATGAAAATATTTATGTCAACAACGAGGATGTCTACAAGGAAATACAAAGCTATGTAGCACTCATCGCACCGGAAAGAGCACAGATTGTCAAACTCTACAAGGGGAATGTACCTATCTTCGACAACTTCTCGGTAACCAAACAAATCAAAACCAGCTTCGGGCGTACCGTTACCTATAAACACGGGGCCTACATGATTATCGAACATACCGAAGCCCTGCACGTGGTAGACGTCAACAGCGGAAACCGGTCGAAATCACCCGAAGGACAGGAAACCAACGCCCTCGACGTCAATCTCGGAGCCGCCGACGAACTGGCAAGGCAGTTGAGATTACGGGATATGGGCGGCATCATCGTCGTTGACTTCATTGACATGAATCTGGCGGAAAACCGTCAGAAACTTTATGAAAGGATGGTGGAGAACATGCGCAAGGACCGCGCACGACACAACATCCTGCCGCTTTCCAAATTCGGACTCATGCAGATTACGCGCCAACGGGTGCGACCGGCCATGGACGTCATGGTGGAAGAAGAATGTCCCACCTGTGGAGGAGCTGGAAAAATCAAGTCCAGCCTGCTCTTCACCGATGCGCTGGAAAGCAAAATCGATTTACTCGTCAATCATCTGGGTATTAAGAAATTCCGACTTCACGTACATCCTTTCGTAGCCGCTTACATCAATCAGGGCATCGTTTCCCTCAAACGCAAGTGGCAGATGAAATACGGATGGGGCGTGCAAATCATCCCCAACCAGAAACTTTCCTATCTCCAGTATATCTTCTATCAGCCCAACGGCGAAGAGATTGACATGAAGGAGGAAAACGAAATGAAATAAAAGGAAGGCCGCACGTCGGCCTTCCTTTTTTATCCCCCCATTGCACGATGGCGAATGGATACGAAGGTGGTCACGAATGCCCCCTTTGAACAGGCGAAAAGGATTGCGATACACGGATTCCCCTTCATTGAACAGGTGAAAAGGATGGCGATGCACGGATTCCCCTTCATTGAACGGGTGAAAATGGTTGCGATGTAGGGACGTACCGATTCAGGTGCGTCCAACCTTTATTAAATGTACAGGTTTTTCCAATACGCACAGGCCTTTATTAAACGACGGTTGTGATTCCGATACATCCGTTCTTTGTGGACATATCCGTCGGCCAATTGACACATCGGACGCACCTGTCGGTACGTCCCTACATCATGCATCGCGGAAAACACACCCATCACGGAAAACACACACATCGCGGGTATGGGGCGGCGGTTATTTTGATACATCTGTTCGTTATGGATGCATCCCATTGCACGGCCGAAAATGATTGCGATGTAGGGACGTACCGATTAGGTGCGTCCGACGTTTATTCAACGTGCAGACGTTTTCAGATACGTACAGGTCGTTATTCAACGACGGTTATTATTTTGTTGCATCCGTTCTTTGTGGACATATCCGTCGGTGGGTTGACACAACGGACGCACCTACCGGTACGTCCCTACATCACGCATCGCGGAAAACACACCGACATGGGGACTGGGGCGGTGGTTATTCGGATACATTTGTTCGTTGTGGATGCATCCGTCGGCCGGTTGAATCAACGGACGCACCTGTCGGTACGTCCCTACATCACGCATCGCGGAAAACGCACACAACGCGGGTATGGGGGCGGTTATTTTGATACATCCGCGCGTTTGGATATGCATCCCATTGAACGGGTGAAAAGGATTGCGATGTAGGGACGTACCGATTAGGTGCGTCCGACCTTTATTCAACGTGCAGATATTTCAAAAACGTACAGGTCGTTATTCAACGACGGTTATTTTGATACATCCGTTCTTTGTGGATGCATCCGCCGGTGGGTTGACACAACGGACGCACCTGCCGGTACGTCCCTACATCACGCATCGCGGAAATCATCCCCGGCGCGGAAAACATCATGCATCGCGGAAAACGCACCGACATGGGGACTGGGGCGGTGGTTATTCGGATACATTTGTTCGTTGTGGATGCATCCGTCGGCCGGTTGAACCATCGGACGCACCTGCCGGTACGTCCCTACATCCTGCATCGCGGAAAACATCCCCGGTGCGAAAATCATCATGCATCGCGAAAATCCCGCATCGCGGGAAACATCACGGACAAATGAAATTCAGGTATGGAAACAATCCTGCTGCCAACGGCCGACGTTCTTACGGATATAATCAGAAATGAGGTCGAATTCTTCGCGATTGCGGATAATGCGGTCGTGGTAACGGGATTGCCAGGCGAAATCATATCCGTGACGACGGGCAAAACTGGTGACAGCCTGTTTGAAACAGCCGACAACCACAGACAGAGCGGTCCGTTCCGCAGGCAGGGCACCATCGTCCAAATCATCGGGATGCACACCAATAATGATATGGACATGATTGGGCATCACCACATAATCGGAAACGTCAACATAAGGAAATCGCAGAGGAAGATGGGCCAACATTTCCGATGCATATTGCCCTAATGGCGTCAGCTGGATCTCACCATCGGTTATTTCACCGAAAAAATGATGCCGGTCGCGGGTACAAATGGTCACAAAATAATCACCCGCCGAATAATGGTGAAAATAAGCACGGGGCGATTTTCGTTTTGCATATTCCATTTTCATGATATCGTATGCCAATTAAATGATAAGAAAAGATGAGAGCAAAGACAAAACGAAAACAAGGTTTTCCAAATGGGTTTTGCCATGCCTCGGAAAGATAATCAAAATTCAAATGATTTGCAAGAAAAAGACGGGAAACTGGCGAAAAGGATTGCGATGCACGGATTCCCCTTCATTGAACAGGCGAAAAGGATTGCGATGTAGGGACGTACCGATTAGGTGCGTCCGACCTTTATTCAACGTGCAGGTGTTTCCAGATACGTACAGGTTGTTATTCAACGAACGTAAGTTCGGAAGACGAGAATTTTGCAAAATACTATCTGATATACTTCTAATTAAGGTATGGAAACTATAAATCGGTGATATTTATGTTAAATATCTATATGGACGAGTAATTAATAAATAAGATAAGGCATTATTTCGTAGAAAAACGCTAATTTTGCATTGATGCCTATTATTGGATAAAAAACGAAAGTATTATGGGAAATCTTTTTGAAAGTCTTAAGGCTTATTTCGAGAATACCCCAAAGGAAGTACTCAATAATGATTGGAAGGAAATAGAATATCTAAATGATATTGGTCCCGATGTCATTGAGTATGCTGAATATGTAAAAAAAATATTTGACATTGACGTATTGTATTCAGGTTCTGAAAAGGAATTGCATTCACATAGGTTTGACGTATCTGTAATTTCCGAAACAGAGAGAACTGCAGTAGATTCAAAATATTATTTGGCAGCATAGACAAATACAAATATGGAAAAGGCAGCTTTTAGATTAGATGAATATCATTTCACAAAAGCCTCGTTAGATTTTGACATACCAGATAATGCGAAGTTAAATATTGGGTTCACCCCAAGAGGTGAGTTTAACTCAAAGAAATACACCTATAAGTTGGAGTTTGATGTCAAAGTGGAATGCAAGGAAACCGGCAAGGAAGTTATTTCTGTTTCGTGTGTGGCTTCCTTTTCTTTTTACGGACAAATAACCATTTCAGAGATTCCTGAGTATTTTTATCCTAACAGCCTTGCCATCATGTTTCCCTATATCAGGGCTTTTATTAGTACTATTTCTTTGCAAGCAAACGTAAGACCCGTTGTGTTGCCAACTGTCAATCTCATGGGCCTTACAGAAGAATTGAAAGAAAGAACCCTGGTAAAATAAAACAAGCATGAAAGTCACGGATATATATCAGACGCTTGAGGACAGACATAATTATGAAGAGGTGGAGGAACACGGTCCCTTTTTTTGTTCTGTAAAATATCCTAATGGTTCTTTGAAAAGAGGGACAAAGGAACCGTGGTTAGGTAACGGCTACTATTTCTGGGATACAAGAATATCTGATGCCCATTGGTGGGGAAGAACTGTTTACACGAAAGGATATATTATTTGCCAAAGCACATACGACCAACACTCCCCATACCTGTATGACTTGGTGTCTAATGTAGATCAGTTTGATGAGTTTGTGAAATGTGCGCAATTGATAAAAGATGAAAGACAAATCAATAGTGTAACTTTTCCCGTAGTACTCGACTATCTAAAGAAGAAGGCTATAGGCTTTAACTTTAAAGCCATCAGGGTATGGCCACATCCAGAAAGATACAAGGAAACCATAGTTAGGTTCCCCGGCGATAAACTCTTTTTAGCATTGACAGATAAAATACAGATTTGTTTTTTCGACAAAACACTACTTGTCCACCCTTACAAAATCGTGTATAAAAATACCTCTGTAGCAGAGCAAACTATTTAGACATACGCCCTATATAGCTATAGGCGGTTATTATTCCGATACATCCGTTCTTTGTGGGTATATCCGCCGGTGGGTTGACACAACGGACGCACCTGCCGGTACGTCCCTACATCACACATCGCGGAAAACGCACCGACATGGGGACTGGGCCGGCCGTTATTTCGATACATCCGTTCTTTGTGGGAACATCCGCCGGTGGGTTGAACAAACGGACGCACCTGCCGGTACGTCCCTACATCACGCATCGCGGAAAACGCACACATCGCGGGTATGGGGCGGCGGTTATTTTGATACATCTGTTCGTTATGGATGCATCCCATTGAACGGGTGAAAAGGATTGCGATGTAGGGACGTACCGATGAGGTGCGTCCGACGTTCATTCAATGTGCAGATGTTTCAAAAACGTACTGGTCGCTATTCAACGACGGTGGTTAATTTGATCCGTTCTTTGTGGACATATCCGCCGGTGGGTTGACACAACGGACGCACCTGTCGGTACGTCCCTACATCCTGCATCGCAGAAAACGCACCGACATGGGGACTGGGCCGGCGGTAATTTTGATACATCCGCACGTTTTGGTATGCATCCCATTGAACAGGTGAAAATGGTTGCGATGTAGGGACGTACCGATTCAGGTGCGTCCGACCTTTATTCAACGTGCAGGTGTTTCCAGATACGTGCAGGTCGTTATTAAACGACGGTTATTAATTTCGATACATCCGTTCTTTGCGGACATATCTGCCGGTGGGTTGACACGTCGGACGCACCTGCCGGTACGTCCCTACATCACGCATCGCGAAAATCATCACGCATCGCGGAAAACGCACACATCGCGGATATGGGGACAATCGTTATTTTGATACATCCGTTCTTTGCGGACATATCCGCCGGCCGGTTGAACCAACGGACGCACCTGCCGGTACGTCCCTACATCACGCATCGCGGAAAACATCCTGCCACACCTCACGGAAATCAGACAGGGACTATCCGAAAATTCCACATTCGTGCATTGAATCCTACACACTCCCTCCAAAAGGCACTTATTTTTTCAAAAATTATAGAAAGAAAGGAAACCAATTCATATAAAATCGTTTCCTTTGCTGCAGAAACCCTTAACTACATGAAATATACCCTATTTTTTGCCCTTGCGGCCCTTTTTTCCTTGCCGGTTTTCAGTCAAAACGAAGCCGGACTGGAAATCGTAAAGGACGGACAACTGGACTTTGAAACCGTTTACCACAATGACAGCACGCCTCCTCTCAGCAAACGGGAACTGAAACGACTGCAGAAATCCAAACGCAACTTTCACTACAATCTGTTGGGCGGACCGAGTTACACGCCTGATTTCGGATTTCTCATCGGTGGCAGCGCGCTCATGACCTTCAGTACCATGCCCAGCGATACAACGCTCAAGCGTTCCGTGATTCCGGCCTCTCTCGCCTATATGTTCAACGGCGGCGTCAATGTCACACTTAAACCCCAGCTCTTTTTCAAAAAAGACCGTTTCCGCATCATGGGGCAACTCAGCTATAAAAATACACTGGAAAACTATTACGGTGTAGGATACAGTACGAACCGCGACTACACACGCAGTGACAGTACCAGTCAGTATCGCAGTCAAAGCGTACAGCTGAATCCACAGTTTCTCTTCCGCATCGGAAATACCCATCTGTTTGCCGGACCGCAAATCGATTTCAGCTACGACCGCTTTACGGAACCTGCCCAGGGCATGGTAAAGGACCCGTCCTACATTGCAGCCGGCGGTAATGCCCACGGATACACGAACATCAGTTCCGGCGTGGGATTCCTGTTGGCCTATGATACACGTGACATCCCGGCCAATGCCTACAGCGGTGTATATCTGGACATCCGGGGACTGCTTTACGAAAAATTTCTGGGCAGCGATGAAGAATTTTACCGGCTGGAACTGGACTACCGTCAATATCTGTCCGTAGGTAAACGAAAGGTGCTGGCATGGACCGTACAAACCAAAAACGCATTTGGCGACGTCCCTCTGAACCGCTACACACTCAGCGGAACGCCCTTCGACCTCAGAGGATACTACATGGGACAATATCGCGACAAGTCTTCCCACCTGGCCATGGTGGAATATCGCCAAATGTTCAATACGGACTGCAGCAACTGGTTCAAGAAAATTGTCAACCACCTGGGATATGTGGCCTGGACGGGCTGCGGCTTTATGGGCCCCAACCCCGGACGCATCGAAGGGGTGCTTCCCAACTTCGGCGTGGGACTGCGTATAGAAGTGCAGCCGCGCATGAACATCCGGCTGGATTTGGGCAGAAATACCATCAACGGACAAAATCTGTTTTACTTCAACATGACGGAAGCTTTCTGACTTTTCCGGGCTTCCCCTCCGGCAGGCCCGTTGACAATGCCGGAATAAAAAGTCCTGCACACCGCCTTCCCGGAAGGGAAAGAGACGTGCAGGACTCTTTTATCTTGTTTCCATTTTTCGGTTAACTTGTGTGAGCACCGCCCCCCGAACGGACCGTGCCGGTTCCTCTCCGCTTCCTCTCCGCTTCCCGACTCCCCATGCCTGTGACACGCGCACGGCGTACGCGCTACTTCTGCTTCCCCGCAGCGGCATCGGCTGGCGCGGCCTTCCGTTTCCGACGGAAATTGAACAGGTCCTTCAAATTACGGAAATCCCGTTTCAGCAAGATACCAATCCCCTGAGTTGTCAGCGAAGATTTGGAGAAATAGCGGTCGTTGGTGGCACTGTAGGCTTTCAAGCTGACACCGCCATTCGGCGTAATCAGATAACGCACGTCAAAATCGCCGACAAAGTTAGTGGACGTGGAATAGGCCGGCCGGTCACGATAACCAAAGTTTCCGTTAATAATCAAACGGTTGTCGAGCAAACGCCCACTCAGGATGCCTTCCACCTCCATGTCGCTCCAGCCCACGGAACCTGTGCTGAAATTGGCACCGAAACTCCAGTTGGAGGTACCCATTGCATTGGAAATGATGTTATTCAACTGACTGCTCAGGGTGTTGGAGAGAAATGATTTCATGGCCACGGATGACTGCGACTGACTCTCGGCGGCTTCAGTGGCCGCATAATTATAGGTATAAAAACGGCCGACCCCCAAAAGATAGAGAATCTGCATGTTCATTTCTTCCTCCGTACTAATCAGGTTCCGCACCATTTGCTGCACATCCTCACTCACTGTAGGCAACTCCAAATCGAAGCTCACCTGCGGTGCCTTTACCTTGCCACTGAAATTGAGCACACAATTGACACGAACAGAATTGTCACTCAGATTGTTTCCGATATTCAAATCGGCCAATGACGCGGAATTGACCGTATAGACTGCCCGTAAACTCAAATCTCCCTCGTAAGGGTCGCCCGTGAAATTAATCGAACTTCCGGGCATAAATTCGAAATCCTTGCGAATCACATCCTGGATACTCATTTTATAGACCCCATCCTCGATATTCAAACGCCCGAACATATCGAACCGGCCCTTGTTGTAATAACTGGCACGAATCGGCCCGGAAGCATGCACCAGCAAATGATCGCCGGCCTTCCCGTCCATCACCACCTTCATATCGGCAGCCGGATTCATGTCAATGAGGAAATTCAACCGGATATCCGTGGAAGAACCGGTCCCTTCGTCCTCTTCCTCGCCCGCTCCGGCTGTCGGGGTTCGCAAGGTGTCCGTAGGATCGGACAATTTCAACAACTGGACATCAGAAAAAGAGTCGGGAGAATCAACGGAGTAGACAAAAACCGTTTTCTTTTCGGGCCGCATGTTGATGTCTGCCTGCAATTCGCCCGGTTTGCCGGAGATGCCCACCCTTCCCGTTCCGTAAACAGTAGCATAGAAAGGCATATCAATGGTCTGCGCCTGATCGTATACCAGCAAATTGTCGACCGAGGCCCGAAAATTGTACCGCAAATCAGCAAGGTGTGTATGCAACAAGGCCCCTTGCAATTGGCCTGCCCCCAAGGCACCGTCATTCATGCTGAAACCGTCAAAATCAAAACGTCCGGGCGACATTTTCACGGTACCTCCCGACAAATGGTAACGCACCCCCGTTGCCAGGATGCGCGTAGACAAATCCACTTTTTCCTCTCCTTCGAAATCGAGCGCGCCGAAAGGACCGTATATACGGCAGTTACCGGTCGTACGGCCCTCCATGTCACCGAGAATCGACCCTATATAACGGTTCAGGAAATGCACGTTGGTGTTTTTACTTTCGACACGGAGGTCCAAACCCTTCTCCGCCGGAGAGACATATCCCCGAACACGGGTAAAGCCCCAGTTTTCCTCCTCCATGTCGCCCCAAAGATAGATGCGCGGATCAGCCTTGCTCCAGGCGCCCCGGATATTGGCATGCCCCATCAGGCCTCCGTTAAAATAAAAATCGGGAATATCCAAATCGGCATGCAGACGCAAACTGTCCAGCGTATTGGAAACATTGACCTTGCCCGTAGCCCATCCGGAAAACGCCACAGGCTCAATGCTGAAGAGGTCGAGAATATACTGTACATCGATTTTCTGCAATGCGATGGAAAGAGAATCAGCCGAAGACTTGGAAAGACATCCGTTCAGCCGCAAACTCTGGTCGGCACGATGAATGCCGAAGTCGCGAATCTCCATGGCGTTCCCCTTCCAGTCCACCTGTCCCGGAAGTACCTGCCACACCGTATCCTTGATGGTTACCTGAGAAGGATACATACGGGTGGAAACGCATGAATCGGGAAGAAACGCCGTCTCCGCCCGCAACGTGCCGGCATAAAGGTGCTGCCCGCCCCACAGCAATTCGGTCTGCAGTTTTCCCTCCTGCGTATTCACATCCATCTCCACGCGCAAATCGGTATTTCTAAGCCGCTTGTTGAACTGCATCCGGGAAAACAGTTCAGGTCCATTATTACGCAGCAACAACCGTACGTCGGACAATTCGGTTGCATTGAACTTCAAGTCGGGAGCAACACACGAAACAAACAGTCCCGGCGCTGCCGGCGCGAAATGGCCTTCCAGGCGAACAGGAGCTTCAAAAGCCAGCGGCAAATGGAGTACCTCCGTGAAGAAGTCACTGTTCAGCAGCTGCACGTTCAACTTCCACTGCCGGCCAGCCGTATCTGCCGTGGCCGGTGAGAAGGTATGCGGAAGACACTGTCCCACCCAACCGGTCAATGCCTGCTGCAACTCCTGGAAGCGCAGGGAACCTTCCCAGTCGATGCGGCCGAAATCGCTCCGCAGCTTGAGCGACGTACCCCGGGAAGAAGGCAATGCCACTAACGAGAGTTGCTGCAGCTGATAAGGTTGCTCACCCGACATGCGGAAATCCCGTACGGAAAGCGTCCCTTCCGGATTCAAAGGGTCGACGCTGGCGGCCTCCATCCGGACATGAGCCGAAAGGCCGGCATTCCCGAAATATTCAGTCCAGCCCACCGCCTTGGGCTGAAAATTCCGGACATCCCCCTCCAGCTGTACATCCGAAAAACGTTGGCCATCGAACTGTGCACGGGCTTCCACGGAAAAATCAGCCAGTGCATTCGGCGAAGTAACCGCAGCCGACATCCGACGGCCCCGCCATTCGCCCGCCAGACGGATGTTCTGAAACGTGTTCTGGTTGAGACACATGGAAGTTACCGTCAGATCGCCTTTGACATCAGGATGTCCGGCCTGAGGGAAATCGGCCTTCATGTCTGCGGTCAGCGCCACCTGTTCCGGCGCCCACGGATGCTGAAAAATCTTACGGAAATCAAAATCGGAAAGGTTGAAACGGGCCGTCCAATGCCGGTCACGTCCGGTCACCTCTCCCAACAAACGTCCGACCCCGGTCAGCAACCTTCCCCGGACACGGCTCTCTCCCTCCGGCCGATAAGTCACATTGCCCGCATAGTCAAAATGCGACATCGCACGCAATTCCGCAGGGTACTCCTTTTCCGAAAAAACGGTGTACAACTCTTCTACCAGACGATTGTCGACACGCAACCGTTCCACCTCGGCCGACACACCGGATACCCGGCCAGACTTCCGCTCAATGACGACATCTGACCGCAAATCCAGTCCCAAACCATCCGTAGTCACTCCCAAACGACTGAAGACCCACCGACGCGGGCTGATTCGGAATGAGGTCGTCAGGCGCACCGTCTGATGCAAATTGCGCAAACGAGGAAGGAAACAGGCAATATCGTCGGAACAGACGCTCACTCCATCCAATTCTCCCTGCACCTGAAGCGTAGACCAGAAATCGACCGTATCTTCCAGTTCGTAATCGGCTGACAGATTTTCCTTTGCAAAAAACGAACCGGGCAACTGCAATTTAAGATGGGAAATTTCGCCATGACGCCGGTTGGCAGCAGCACGCAAGGAAAGCGCCTGCACGTCAAACCCACTCTGCTCACGGAAGGAAAGCGCCCGCACACGCATATTGATGCTGTCCTGCGTCAGACACTTCAAACTGATATTGGCATTCAAACCGGAGATGCCGATATGAGCGGTATTAAAATGACGAGGCGTCAAAGGGCGGTCGTTGACATCGTATGTCAAGGCACAGCGACGAAGAATCAATGAATTAATGCGGAAGTGGAAATCTTTGTCCGGCTGCGGTGTATCGGACTGGAACGCATCAATCAGGAACTGAAAATTGGAAGGCCCGTCCGATTCCGCCGCATAAAGCCGAATTTGCGCATCCAGCAGAGAAACGGTACGCAAACTGACCTTTCCACGGAAGAAAGGGGCAACTTCGACCTTCACCGAAACCAAATCCGCCCGCAAAAGACTGTCACCACGCTGATCAAAGACGCAGACATCATTCAGACTCAAACGGTTGAACAACCCCACATCGATGGAGCCAATGCGAACTTCCGTATGCAACAGACGTTGCAGACTCCGCTCCAAAGCACGAGTTACCTGCTGCTGCAACGGAGAAAAATTAAAAACCAGTAACAGCAACAGATAGGTACCCAACAAAAATGCCGTCAGGACACGTACTATGTGTTTTAATTTCCTGATAACTAAAAGTTTTTATTTATCGTCAAGTCGAAACAGCGGCCCGACAACTGACGGAAAGGCCGATGTCACGACTGAAATCTGTTAATCAAACTGAATGGCTTTGGCCGGCTGAATACGCGAAACGACAAAGCTCGGCACCACCAAGGCGAGAACGGTAATCAGCAATGTAGCCAGATTCAACGCCACCAGCCAGCCTGCCTCCAGAGCCACAGGAGCTACCGAAACATAATAGGAAGCCGGATCCAGCCGGACAACACCGAAATATTTCTGAACGGCGACCAAACCGATGCCGAGCACATTTCCCCAAAACAGACCCCGAACCACAATCTGTGCTGCATACAGCAAGAAGGTATGGCGAATGCGGTCGTTGGTTGCTCCCATCGCTTTCAACACCCCGATAGTCCGCGTACGCTCCAAAATCAGGATAAGCAGTCCGCTAATCATCGTAAAACCTGCTACACCGGTCATCAGCGCCAAAATCACCCACACATTCATATTCAGCACCTCCAGCCAGGATATGGCTGCTCCCGTCTGCGGATTCTCCTTTACCGACTCACTCATATAGGTTGCCCCATTCCGGTCGGTTATACCATTGATTAAACTGCCAATGGCTATCTGCGTATGATCCAGGTTGTCATAATCATCAACACGGATTTCGAGAACACTGCATTCATCCGTTTTCCAATTATTCAAGCGATTCACCGTATGCAAGGATGCCAACACGTACACATCATCAAATTGCGGCAAACTGGTCTCATAGACGGCTACAATCCTGAACCGGCGCATCTTGATGGTTTCCTCAAAAAAATAGGAGTAAACCCTGTCGCCCAAACGAAGCCCCAACTTGTCTGCCATCATTCTGGAGATGACAATGGAGTTGGCGGCACTATCTGACGCAAAATCCGGAAATTGACCCTCAACAACATGACCGGCCAAAAAACGGCTGTCGTAATCGGAACCGATACCCTTCAACACCATGGTTTGATAGGCCTCGTTCGTCTTGAGCACCCCCACCTTCTGGGACACCCGCTGCACGTGACGAACGCCCGGCAGCGCTGCAACCTTGTCCACCCACTGCCTGTCGGCGACTATCGGATGGTCACCAAACGTAATATAGGTACTATCGTTCATCACCGTCAGATGCGAGACAAACCCTACCAACTTGTTACTGATTTCCTGCTGGAATCCTCTGACAACGCACAGGGACACAATCATCACCGCAAGGCCCAACGCAACCCCTGAAGCTGCGATATGAACCGCCATCCGGCTAGCCTTGCGCTGCCTGTCGACCCCGACATTGTTATAAAAACGCCGGGCCAGAAACCAGGATAAAGACCGCTTCAACGCCATAGATGCTTATTCAAACCAATCTTCTTCACCCTCAAAGTACACGACCAGGATATGCCTCCAGGGCTTTTTCCAACACCATCAATGCGGTTGACAGATCCTCCTTGTTCAGCACATAGGCAATACGTACCTGATCACGGCCTGCACCTGGAGTCGTATAAAAACCTGCAGCCGGTGCCATCATCACAGTCATTCCTTCGTACTCAAAGTCCGTCAGACACCATGCACAGAACTTTTCGGCATCATCGACCGGCAATTTGGCAACGGTATAAAAAGCTCCCATCGGAATCGGCGTATAACAGCCAGGAATACGATTCAATCCGTCAATCAGGCACTTGCGACGTTCCACATACTCGTCATACACCTCACGGCTATACTCGGGCGGTGCCTCCAGGGATGCCTCGGCTATCAGCTGCCCGATTAACGGAGGACTCAAGCGGGCCTGGCAGAACTTCATGACCGCATCGCGCACCGCAACATTCTTCGTAATCAAGGCACCGATACGGATGCCACATTCACTATAACGCTTGGACACGGAATCTATCAACACCACATTCTCCTCAATCCCCTCCAAATGACAGGCTGAAATATACGGTGAACCGGTATAGATAAATTCGCGATAGACTTCATCGGAGAAGAGATAAAGATCGTATTTCTTCACCAAATCCCGAATCTGATTCATCTCCCGACGCGTATAGAGATAACCGGTTGGATTGTTGGGATTACAAATCAAAATGGCACGCGTACGCTCATTAATCAGTTCTTCGAACTTCTCGACCTTAGGCAGGGAAAAGCCTTCTTCGATGGTGGTTGCTATCGTACGTATCCTGGCACCTGCCGATATGGCAAAGGCCATATAATTGGCATAAGCCGGTTCCGGCACGATAATCTCATCGCCAGGATTCAAACAGGAAAGGAAGGCAAACAATACGGCCTCTGACCCACCCGCCGTGATAATGATATCGTCGGCTGAAAGATGGATATTGTAACGTTCATAATACTTCGTCAGCTTCTGCCGGTAACTCTTGAAGCCCTGACTGGGACTATATTCCAACACCTTACGGTCGATATGGCGAAGCACATCCAGGCCAACCTCCGGTGTTGGCAAATCCGGCTGGCCTATATTCAGATGAAAAACGCGTATTCCACGCTCTTTTGCGGCAGAAGCCAACGGCGCCAATTTGCGGATTGGCGAAGCCGGCATTTCTATTGCTCGATTTGATATTCCTGGCATCAGTCTACAATTTAGATGTGCAAACTTACATAAAAATAACGAATCTACTGCAAAGATTCGCTACAAAGAAAGCAGAGTTTTCCTGTCTACGCCCGTTTTTTTCGGTCCCGCCAATCCCCGATTATGCCACAGCGAAGATAAAGGATACAACTGGTCAACCGGTGAACCACACCCACGACAGACCACAGGGCCATATCTCCCGAAAGCAACAGAGGGCGTACCTATACGTATTCCTCTTCAATGAGGAAGAATATTAATGCGTTTTTAAGCGCGGAATAATTGTTAAACCCATGTTAGTCATACATATTAGAAGGGATTTAATTTGTTTAAACAACAGCGTTTGACCGCCTCAGATGGCGCGGTTTGTTTGGACAAAATACGTTTTTCGGAGGAAAAACCGGGATTTTTGTCTAAATATCCCCCTCATTGTTTTCCTCGGGGATATATGACCGGTTGTACCAAACATTGCTAGAAAACATATGTTGGTTTATACGAAGAATAACGTACTTATATTGGGTTGGATAATATATAAGTTTCTGATAATATGCATTACAGTCAAGAATTGGACAAATTGTGCAGTTGGTGACTGCACAATTAAAATCTCGTTTAGGAAAATGATATATTGTGGTAGATTTCCTCAACAGACTTGCGGATTTTGGATTTGGTAAACACTGTTGCACCAATCTGATCGTAAGGTGTGTTCGCGAATAATATCAGCAGTTCGTATAACGGTTCGTGAAAGAAAATAGAGACGGAATATTATACCCATAATGGTATAATTCTCATTCAGAACGAAGATTTATACCCAATATGGTATAATTCAGAATAATTCTGTATATTTGTACCCGAACTGATATAATTTATAATATGAATATGCTATCAGCCACAGTCAAATCGTTGCGCAAACAATTCAATATGACACAGGAGGAGCTTTCCCTCAAATCAGGAGTCGGACTACGGTTTGTCCGTGATTTGGAACAGGGTAAATCCACATTACGCCTTGACAAAGTAAACCAATTGCTTGATTTCTTCAATTATGAAATGGTTCCACAACCGAAACAGAACAAACAACGATGAAACGGGCAAAGATATATTATAAAAATGTATTGGCTGGAGTCCTTACAGAAGGAGATGACGGTTATGAATTCTGTTATCTTCCGGAATATTTGGTATTAAATGAAGCGAAACCTGTCAGCCTCACTATGCCTTTGCAGAAGGAAGTTTTCAGAAGCAATGCGCTCTTCCCTTTCTTTGACGGTCTCATACCTGAGGGATGGTTGCTGGATGTGGCGTTGCGCAATACGGATATAAGTCTGCTTGACAGAATGTCCCTGTTGCTGCTTTGCTGCAGAGACTGTATAGGAGCCGTTAGTGTTGAACCTGTAATTGAGGAGGAAAGTACAAATGTGTAAATGCCTGTATTGTTACCGTTCGCTTGAAAAGGGAGAGAAGGATTTTCATGCCAACTGTACAAAGAAGTTCTTTGGTACAAAGGAAGTCCCTATTTTAAACTACACTTGCGAAGATTTAGAAAAACTGGCCATACTGGTTATAAAAGACCAGACTTCCCTCACCGGTGTACAGCCAAAATTGTCCTTGCATCTCAATGAACATGAAGGCAGTCAACGGCTGACCATTGTGGGTTTATGGGGAGGCTTTATATGCAAACCTCAAACGATACAATTTACCCAGATGCCAGAAACTGAAGACCTGACCATGCATTTGGCAGAATTGGCTAAAATCGGCGTGGTACCTCATACGTTGATGCGTATGGCCGACAATAGCCTGTGTTATCTGACAAAGAGGATTGATCGCTCTAATTCCGGTGAAAAGGTGGCTATGGAAGACATGTGCCAGTTGACCGAAAGACAGACTGAATATAAATACAAAAGCAGTTATGAACGTATCGCCAAAGCGATAGTACAATATTCTTCAATGCCCAAAATGGATGTGATAAATTTCTTTGAAGTTATATTGTTCTCGTGGATTACCGGGAACAATGACATGCATCTGAAGAATTTTTCTTTATTTGAACCGCATGATGGCAATATACGCCTGACTCCGGCTTACGATATGCTGAATGCCGCAATCCTGAATCCGAAAGACGATGAGGAGTTGGCCTTGACCTTGAATGGGAAAAAGAAAAAGTTGAAACGGTCGGATTTCATAATATCAGGTCAGACAATGGGTATTGAACAGAAAACGATAGAACGTCTTATCGGCAAATATGTAAAACTTTTGCCTGAAATGAAAAAGCTTATTGGCAATTCATTTCTGAATGATGAGCTCAAAGACAAGTATGCAAAACTGATTACAGAACGTATAGATAGAATCATGGAGTAGGACATCCTGTCTGTTACCACTGTCAATTCCACCGCCTCAGACCGTCTCAGACGGTGCTGTTTGTTTGTACAAATTTCATCAATTATTGCATAATACCCTGATAGTCCAATACTGACAGACTTCTTCATCAAAGACACATAAAAGAGCAAACGACACTACGCAGCAGCCATGCGGTTCGCACGAAAAAAGGCCCGATTACACCGATGAAAAGGTGCCAAAACATACAACGGCCGGCCTGTCGCCACAAACCGGAGACCCACAAATTATCCATGAAAGAAGCCTCAAGTATTTTCACGCAAAAGGGACGCCTTGCGTCATCTTGTCTTATTACTTGAACAAAACAAATGTTTTATCTGAAATACATAAAATTATATTCTGATAAATAGAGAAAATGAGAAGGCGAGAAAAGCATACCCCCCCTTATTCGTGGCTGGAACAGACCTTCTCCAATCCGTACCCCATCTCGACAAACATAGTGCGATAGAATTCCGACTTCTTCTCCAGCTTCATCGGATAAGCGCGACTACTACTGGGCATACGATAGAGGCGGAACTGACGCTCGCCCAGTTTACACATCGTAAAGCCACCAATGGCCGGCATCGTCACGGCCAAAGCGACGCACAAAGTATCCGCAGCCTTCTGACCCGTTGCAGCCACCGCCCGACAATGCGGCAAGGCGTCCAGTATACGCTGAATATCGGTAGGCTCAACAATCTCCAAAAACGCATCAGACGCATTTCCCTGCAAACGCCTTACTGCAACAGCCGTATCATAGAAAGCAATACCGACATCTCTCAGGAAAACGGTAAGTTCGTCCTTTTTAAAACACTTGTGCGCCAAATCCACAAAAGCGTTTTTATCCGCCTTAAACAACCAGCCGAGAATACGCCACATATCATTTTGAAAATTCGGGTAGAAAAAGTCCATAGACCACCGTTTTTGCTGCGGAGGGAAACTACCCAACATCAAAATCCTCGCATTCACCGGCAAAAATGGCTGAAGAGGATGACGCTCTATTTCTACTTCCCGGCTCACTTCACCTTCTACGTTTGAAATAAAACCCTGCATAAACATTCAAATAGCTGACAGAATTGGTAATAGAGAACTTGTCCTTACGGTAACCATACAAATAATTGACAAAAGAAGCACCGGCAAACCAGCGGGAATTATTCCAGACCAAACCCGCACGACTGATTAAGTCTATATTGAGGTTTTTGACATTCATCCAGAATTCCTCACCTGAAACATGACGCCCCTTCAGTTTTTTATACCCCAAAGCAGGAACCAACGAAACAGAAAACAGGAATTTGGGCGCAAAAACCCAATTGTATGCATAACCTGCACTAATACTATAATGATAATAATCCAACTCTTTGAACTTCAATTCGTCAATTATTGGTATTTCGCCGGGTTTTGATGGCGAAAGCAGGGCTGACGGCAACTGCGTATGATCAAAATCCAGTTTTTGACGGTCCACCCGGACTCCCAAAACCCATGAGCCGGCGCTTTTGGCCTGCACTGTGCTTTGCGCATAAGCTGCCGGATAGGAAAAACGCCGATGATTAAATACGTAATACGCATTCAGGCACATGGTTTTCGTGTCGAGTCCATTAAAATTCACATTACGAACACGAGTAGAGCCAAACCCGTCCACATTCTTTATTTCAAATCCTCCGTTATGCTTAATATACTGCAAATCAAAACCTAGCAAAGCTGTATAAAAGCTAAAATTGAACTCAGAGGTTTTGCCGGCCGACTTCGGGCGTCCCACATCAAAGGTATAGCCGAGAAAAATCCACCGCCACCCAAAATATGGCCCCAATTTAAAGGAACTGCGGGGAGTCAAATGAATGGTCTGCGTCTGCCCTTCCTTATTCGTAGCTCGCAAACGATAATCCTGCCGAAAGTTCGTGTTTTGCAGAAGTGCCGTATAATTATAATAATCCGGGGTTATATAAGTGGAGTCCTTATCACTGAATGCCTGAATAAACTTCCGGATAAATCCGACTCGCTTTTTTCCCCCGATGGAATCGGCTTTTTCAACCACTTCCAAAGAATCCGGGCTGACCATGGATAATGCGGTATCCCCCGGCGTTTCCTGGGCACGAAGAATACCGGCAACAGCAAGCATTAAACATAGAGACAGCCATCTCCGACACATATCCGCCAGCGATTATAGTTTGCCCAATATACGATCGACCACCCAGTTGACTGACGTGGCACTTACCCCATCACAAGTGCAAACGGCCTTTTTCTGCAAATGTTCAATCACCAGTTTTATCAAAGGCAACTGCACATATTCCGGATTCGGAACACTGATTTCCTCGCACCCCTCTTGCGTATGCAGCACAATGGGAGCATAGGTAAAAACAGAAAAGCTCAGAGAACCTTTATCACCAATAATTTCTATACGATCCTCCCGCGCTGAATCATGTGCCACAAAACACCAGGAACCCGACCCCGGCATGCCATTATCAAAACGGAAGCAAGCGCTGACCGTATCCTCCGTTTCATACAAATGACCGCGGTTCGCCTTAAAGCCTTCTGCCTCAATAATCGGGCCAAACATTCCTTGCAGCAAATCAATCTGATGAGGAGCCAAATCATAAAAATATCCTCCACCAGCGATGTCCGGCTGCACGCGCCAGGGCAAGTTGGTTCGATTATAGTCCAAATCACGAGGAGGAACAGCAAACCTGATCTGTACATTGATCACATTACCGACCACTCCTTGCTGCACCAAATCCTTGACCTTTAAGAAATATGGAAGATAGCGCCGATAATAAGCAACGAAACAGGGAACTTTCGTAATTTCCGCAATCCGATTAATACGACAACAGTCTTCGTAATTGGAAGCCATAGGCTTTTCGATATAAACCGCTTTTCCCGATTTCATCGCCATTATGGCATAGGTCGCATGCGTAGATGGAGGGGTGGCAATATATACGGCATTCACCCTTGGGTCATTAATCAATTCCTGAGCATCGGTATACCAAGAAGGTATGGAATGCCGTTCCGCATATGAGCGCGCCTTTTCCGCACTCCGACTCATTACTGCCACCACATCCGAACCCGGAACAATGGAAAAAGCCGGACCGCTTTTCTTTTCCGTGACTTCACCACAACCGATAAAGCCCCATCTGACTGTTAAGTTTTCTGACATAACACAAAGATAGGAATTTTTTCAGTAACTTTGTACAGAAACAACAAAAAACCACAATACAGCATGGAAACGAGCAAAAGCAATGAAACAAACGATTTGAAAAATCTCAACATAAAAAAAAGTATCATTGAAAGTTGGAAAATTTTTGCCATTCACACTGCTGACTTCTACAAGTATCTGTGGATTCATTTAGCAATAGCCGGAATTGGATTTGCACTCTTTACTGGAGAAGCCGGATGGGCATACACGGAATACGTACAATCATATTACTCTTATATAGATTCCGGAGTCAACAAAGATCTTGCCCAAGCCATCTTCTCCCCGACATGGCAAGTTATTGGAGGAAGCGTCATAGCTCTGTTGGCATTCCTTGTATCCTACTACTTGCTGCAAGGAGGCATATTTACACAAATCCGATTCTATCAGTCAACGGGAAGTCTCCCCATATCCGGTCCATTTTCCTTTTGGAAGGAATTGAAAACAGATGCAATGCAAGTTTTTTTCATTGACATTCTGGCGGCTTGTATCTTTATGATTGCCGGCGGCCTGGTTGTTCTTCTTGCATGGAAAACCAACTGGTGGGTCTTAACTGCCTGCATTCCCATTGCCTTGTACCTGCAAATCATCAGTAGCTGTGCCCGCATGCTGTATGTTGTAGAAAAGAAAACTTTTAAAGCGGCAATAAAAGAGGCTTTTCATCTGGGGCATCAAAAATTCGGAGGATATTTCATTATATTCATCCTGACCTACATTCCGTTAGGTATTACCTCGCTCATTGCATTTCTCCCCATCTGCATCTTCCACCTATCCAACAGTGCGGATGCCATCACCCGTTTAATGGGCGATCCGTCCGGGCTTCCTCCCTATCTTCTCCCTCTTTACGCGGTACTTGCCATTCTCGCCATCTTCATCTGGGGGACAGCTTACGCCATCCAACAATGGCCATTGGCATTCTATACACATTTCAACAAGGACAAGGACCAAGTACAAAGCTGAATACGGCCCTGCACAGCAAAAAATGGCGAAACAATATACGAAAAAAGACAATCCGAATGGAAGTTCCACTTCATCCGGATTGTCCTTTTTCTTTTTTCATTCGCTGGACTAAAAGGGCTATCATACCCATCACAAAGAATTTTGAGGTTGCCAGGCACCAACGTCATGCTATCGGACAGCGTTCAACATAAAAGTATCCCTTAAACACAGAAAATAGTGGTATCCCAGCGACTGCTATTTTGAGGTCTCGCATTTCTACAACCAGCCTGATGGAAACCACTTTTTCTTAAACGACTTGTCCCGAAAAAGCTTTGAAAAAACATGTGTTTTCGTCCGTGACGTCTCTCCACACAAGCCTTACTTCATAGCAACAAGCCAACAGAAAAAATCCCCCAAAAGGAACTTTCATTTAAGAACAGGCTTCAACTGCAGATTCCCGGGAAATGCACCTAAATGGCATCATGCTGCCCCTCCCGACAACCACAAAAAGAGAGATGGACAAGACATCACGCCAAAAATAAAAAAGCGGAAGGTATCCCCTTCCACCTAACGCATCAATGCAATCTCTACAATTCCACTATCGAAACAGCCACCACCATGCCCAAAAATCTTCCACATTCCACGACAGCGGTCCTGCCATTACGGATTTTAGCCAAGAAAACAACCCGGCCATTTGTTTCCTGCGAAACAGTCAAATGAATATCCTCCTTGATGTTCAAAGACAAGTCACCAAATAACTTGTACACACTTTCCTTGGCACTCCACATATATGAGGCCCATAAACTTCTAACTTCCAACGGCATGTCCAACACCAGAGTGCGCTCTTCAACCGTCAGGAAATAATCCATAACGTTCAAGGCCCTTTCACCACGCGCTTCAATATCCAAACCCACAGGATAATCAGAAAGCGCGATTCCCACATACTTGTCCGTATGGCTAACACTCAACTCACCATTGGGGATGAAAGGCCGTCCACTACTTCTGTATCCTATTAAAACAGGCTTACCCAAAACTTGCCCCAACAAAAGACGGACAGACAGCCACTCACACTTCCGACGCTCCGCACCAAATCGAGAGCATTCCACAAGATTGTCCGGCATCATCCTTTTATATGCAGAAAGTAACTCCTCATACCTTTCTGAACATTCTGCAATATAAATCCGAACGGTGTTAAAGCAACTTGACCACTCTATATAATCAATAACAGACATATTTCCATCTCAAACATCCCAGTCCTGGAGAAATACTATAATGATGACCTTAAGGAGACTTTTATCTTGGCTATTCTCTGCCGCTGCAGCTCTACTACCTGAAAGACAAGGTCCTTGCACTCCACCTGTTGTCCCACATTAGGAATTTCATTCATCAATTCCAGAACAAATCCTGCGACAGTTTCCGCCACACCTAAATGTTCTTCATATTCAGAACGGTCAAGCTTCAAGCATTCAAAAAAATCGGCAACGGGAGTTTTTCCCTCAAAAATATAACTTCCGTCCTCCTGTCGGATATATGGCAGAGACTCTTCGTCATATTCATCCTGAATTTCACCAACGATTTCTTCCAAGATATCCTCCATCGTGACCATACCGGAAATACATCCATATTCATCAACCACAATCGCAATATGTACCCTGTTCTTCTGAAATTCCATCAAAAGATCATCTATCATTTTGCTCTCGGGTATAAAATAAGGCGCACGCAACAATTGCCGCCACTGGAAATCATCCTTTTCATTACGATAGCGCAGTAAATCCTTTACGTAAAGAATTCCTTTTACCTTTTCCCTGGATTCATCCGTTACCGGAATACGCGAATAATTATTCTCGACAACGCACTCCATAACTTCCTTGAAATTTGCCGCTATCGTTAAAGAAACAATATCAACCCGGGGAATCATAACTTCCGCCGCGGTCTCTTCTCCAAAATGCTTTGCCCCCGTAACAATTCTATCGACAGCCCCGTCTTGCGTCTCCTTCTCGGAAAGCACCTCGTGGGGCATGGTTTGCCTTCGGCGTAGTCGTGTAAAAACAAACCCTCCCAAGAAGAAAGCTATAATCAATAAAAGCAGAACTAAAAATTCCTCCATGACATTATCTGTTATTTATAGGGACCTTCGTCTAAAAAGGACACATCTCTCCGGACGCTCCAGAACCTGCCGGGTCATTTACCGGTCCTTGCGAATCTGCACCGGAGCGTGCTAAATCGGGAGATTGTGCACTCTTACCTTTTGAAACCAAAATCTCCATATTGTCTGCCCACACTTCTGTCACATATCTTGTCTTGCCCTGTTTATCGACATAGCTACGCGTCCTCAACTGTCCTTCGATATACAATTTATCACCCGAATGCACATATCTCTCCACCACTTCCGCAAGTCTTCTCCAAAGCAAAATACGATGCCATTCCGGACGTTCCGGCACGACTGTCCCATTCGGCAACTTATAGCCAGGGGTATGCGTTGCCAAACTAAGAGTAGCCGTTGCCACCCCATTATCTATGTAACGAACTTCGGGTTCCTTCCCTACGTTACCTATCAGCATCACTTTATTTAAAGACATGTCAGAATATATAATGCATTATACCGTTATCTGATACGATCTGCGGCTCGTACCAACTCTTCATCCTTACGAACGGCCCGCCGCCCTAAAATCGCGAAAAAGACAGAAAAGAACAATAGCAAGGTACCCCAATATGGCATGAAATCCAAATGACGAACTTCTGCATAAGAATACCCATAAGCCACCAAAGACAGGGCCGACAACATTAAAGAAGAAATCAACCATCCCCCTATCCGTATCTGCTGCCTTCTATTCTTATATGAAAACAAAGCGTAAAAAGCCACAACAAGGGAAAGCAAATTAAAAAACAGGATTCCCCATGAATACGCGACAATACCTCCTTCAGCCTGGGAAAGCAAACCTAAAGCCGAGAGGACATATTGTGGCTCTGATACTGCAGGACCCGTATAAACGGCCAATGGACACCAAAAGGTAATGGCCGGAAGAATTCCGGCCAATAAAAAGTATACGCTCTGTATGCGCTGAATCATAGTTCTGAGTTAATTTTATCTTTACTCGGGTTTCTGAAATACACCTTATTGTGTAAAAACTCATCAGCTGCGATGAGCGTAGGTTTAGGGAGTTTCTCGTAATAACGAGAAATTTCTATTTGTTCCCGGTTTTCAAAAGTTTCCTCAAGATTGTCATTGGAAGATGCAAATTCCTTCAGTTTTTTAGAAAGATCTTCTTTCATCTTGACAGAAATCTGGTTTGCGCGCTTCCCCATAATCACCACACTCTCGTAGATGTTATTGGTGGAATCACAGAAATCCATTAAATCATGTGTCACCGTATTGGTAGGCGCCTTACTTCTTTTGTAATCCATTATAATATTCTTTTAGTTTTCTTTACTACCACTCGTGGACTTTACATATTTTTCCGCTTTCGAAAACATCTCCTGCGCTTCTTTCATATAAACCGATTCAGGAAACTCATTCGTAAAGCCATAATATTCATCAATTGCATTATGATACCGCTCCTCCTTCTTGGAATCGATACTCTGCTTGGCCAAATCAAATTTCGCCCTCAAAATCAAGATGGCAAAATCCTCCCGTCTTGAAGTAAACGGATAATCTCGCACTGCGTTCTCAGCCGTTATGATGCATGCCTGAAAATTGGAACCACCACTTGCACAATTACCAAAGTAAGTACCCAGGTCATAGTACAATTTTGCTGAAAGATATTCCTTTTCCACGAGACGATCCTGCAATTTATAAATTATATCCTGCACATCAGCACTATACTTACTCTGCGGATAAAGTTCCAGGAAGCTTTGGAATTCATTAATTGCCTCATATGTAACAGTCTGATCCAATTTGATGGGAGGAATATCCATATACAGGGAACGGCCACTATAGAAATAGGCCTCTTCCGCATAAAGTCCTTTGGGGTAAGTCTGATAATACTTTTTGAAATAAGTTTGTGCAGCGCTAAAATTCTTTGCTTTATAATTCGCCATCGCAATCAAATACAAAGACTCTTCTCCACGCTCAGTACCTTTCAAAGACATTATCACATCCTGCAGCAGCAAAGCTGCACGATTATAAAGTCCAGAGGCATAATACTCTTTTGCAGCCTCATACTTATATAAATAGTCCGTTGTCTTTTGTACTTTCGTGTAACTTCCACAGGAAGCAAGAACCAAAGACAACGTAAGCAATATCGAAATTGAGACTCGTTTCATATCGAAATTTTGCTGCAAATTTAATAAAATCAGATGGATTGTGCAACCAACGAACTCATTTTTTTACATGTCCAGTAGGCTTCAAATCAAGCGACACACTACTTTCCTGTTCGGCATAAATACCGAATATCACCTTAAGTCAGCATACTGCCACCAAATTATAAAGAAGCCCACACCCCATCAAAATCGATTCGGCAAATCCGGTTTCACTGTGAATCTACCAGAGAAAACAAATTATTGCTGAGCATAGTCTTTCAGGATCTGTTCTGCATGGATTTTAGTTTTTATCTCTTTGGGTAAATATTTTCTGATAATCTTTCCATTTTCATCTATTAGAAACGTAGTTCTCAAAATCCCCATATATTTACGGCCACACATTACCTTTTCACCCCAAGCCCCCATCGCTTCAATCAAAGTTCTATCGGAATCTGCAATCAAGTGGAATGGCAATTGTTTGCTGTTTACAAACTTCTGATGTGATGCAATACCATCTGCGCTAACCCCTATCACCTCAAAACCGGCGTCTCGCAGTTCTTCATAATGGTCCCGAAAACTACAGGCTTCAGCAGTACACCCTGCCGTATTGTCCTTCGGATAAAAGTACATTATTAATTTTCTACCCCGAAAAGAATCCCAAAAGACATCCTCTTCCAATTCATTTTTTCCCAAATACTCAGGAATCTTATTCTCTACTTCCATAATCTCTATTGTTATAAATACTATATCTTCAGTTCCTTGACACAACAAGTCCTTATCCAATTTTCGTAAAACAGATGTGCTGCTCTTTCCCACGAATAAACTACTGGCAATTCTGGCAACTCACTCTGATAATAATTCACAGGTGGTTTTATTGGTATGCCTTTCTTAAGGTCTCTTGTATATTCATTGTGTAAAGTCAAAGGCTCATATTCCAAATGGCCTGTAATAAAGACTTCTCTCCCTGCATGCGACACGACCACCCCTATTCCCGATTCTTCGCTCTCTGCAATCACTTCCAGTTCGTCTCCGCGAGGAAAATCAATGGCCCGCACCTCGGTATATCGGCTGGTCGGCATCGGAAAAACAGTTCCCATTCCCTGCATTAAGGAACATTTTGAGTTCTTCACTTGTTGCGGGAATACTCCAAAAAGTTTCTGTTCCAATTCATATTTTGGCACGCCAAAATGATAGTACAAGCCCGCCTGTGCCCCCCAACATATATACAGAGTTGAAGACACGTGCGATTTAGCCCATCCCATAATTTGGCACAATTCATTCCAATAGCGAACTTCCTCAAATTTTAGCAACTCTATTGGTGCCCCCGTTATAATCAATCCATCATAATGCCCTAAACATAAATCCTCAAAATCAGTATAATACGCTTCCATATGCCCTACGGGCGCATTTTTATATACTTGTCCGGAAATTTTCATAGGAATCAGCACTATCGGAAGATCTATGTCTACAAGGCTGCGCGCCACATCCAACTCCGTAACTGCCTTTTGCGGCATCAAGTTCAAAAACAAAATTTGAAGCCCGTTCTGAGGTTTCTCCCGCACTTCCGTTCCCGACAGAGGAACAACATATTCTTGCACGTTTTTCATTTCCTGCCGTAAAGTCTCAACGGCAGGCAATCCAGCTGGCAGATATAACATAAAAATATCTTTTCTCCTTATTATTTATACACAGCTTCCATATACCTAAAATGCTCATTACTCGGCATCCAAGCGTTCCAACTCTTCTACGGCTACCTCCCATTCTCTTTCTGCCGCGGCCAAATTCCGCATCACTTCTGCATGTTGGGTAAAAAGTTCCGCATCAGACACTTCCCCTGAAGAAAGCATAGTTTCCAACTGTTCTTTTTCTGCAGTCAACTGCATGACTTTCTCCTCTTTTTCCTCAATCAGTTTTTCTGCCTTACGTCTGATTTTGGCCTTTTCTTTCTGCCGTTCATACGAAAGTTTCCCTTCGCTCTGTTTTTTTCCGCAATCATCCGCCTTTCCTCTCTCTGTAAAAGTATGTTGCAGTTCATCTAAAGCAAGAATATCTTTCTTCCGTAAGAAATCATAAATACCACCCAGATGCTCCTTGACAAGTCCTCCACCAAATTCATAGACTTTAGTCACCAAACCATCAAGGAATTCCCTATCATGACTAACCAAGATTACCGTGCCATCAAAGGCACGAATCGCATTTTTCAGCACATCTTTCGTCCGCATATCCAAATGATTGGTCGGTTCATCCAAAATCAGAAAATTAACCGGCTCCAACAAAAGTTTTATCATGGCTAACCTGCTACGCTCGCCACCGGAGAGGACTTTTACCTTTTTCTCAGAGGCTTCACCCCCGAACATGAATGCCCCCAAAATATCTCTGATTTTCAAACGGATATCTCCTTTAGCAACTCTATCAATAGTATCAAATACCGATATATTTTCATCAAGAAGTTGTGCTTGATTTTGAGCATAATAACCAATTTGGACATTATGTCCCAACTTCAACTTCCCCGTGAAAGGAATCTCATTCATGATACATTTGACAAGCGTTGATTTTCCTTCTCCGTTTTTCCCCACAAAAGCAACTTTCTCACCTCGATTAATTATCAAATTTACATCATGAAAAACACAATGGTCTCCATAATCTTTCCGAAGGTCCTCGCATATCACCGGATAGTCCCCGGAACGCATACATGGAGGAAACTTCAAATGGAGCGTTGCCGTATCCACCTCATCCACCTCAATCAATTGCATTTTTTCCAATTGCTTGATGCGACTCTGCACTTGAACTGCTTTTGTTGGTTTATATCGGAAACGTTCTATAAAATCTTTTATATCTGCAATCTCCTTCTGCTGATTTTCATAAGCACGCAATTGCTGCTCACGCTGTTCCGCCCTCAATAAGACATAGTCATCATATTTCACCTTGTAATCCACAATCTGTCCACATGAAATTTCAAGGGTACGATTGGTCACATTATTAATAAACGCACGATCATGACTTACCACGACGACAGCTCCTGCAGAGCGCACAAGAAAATTTTCAAGCCACCTGATACTCTCTATATCCAGATGATTCGTCGGTTCATCCAACAACAAAACATCAGGATGAGCTAAAAGTAACTTTGCTAATTCTATTCGCATGCGCCATCCACCAGAGAATTCACTTGTGGGACGTTCAAAATCCTCCCTAGAAAATCCTAAACCTTGCAAGGTTCGTTCCATTTCAGCACGATAATTCATCCCTCCCATCATGTTAAAACGGTCATTTTCGTGCGCATATTGCTCTACCAAATCCAAATACTCCTTGCTTTCGTAATCGGTCCGTAAAGCCAATTCTTCATTCAGTCGTTCAATTTGATTTTGTAATTCACTGATATGTTCGAACGCAGTTTCCGTCTCCTCAATCACCGTTTTGCTGTCAGAAAGAATCATGACTTGTGGCAAGTACCCTACCACTATGCCATTCTGAGTGGCAACATGCCCCGATGTAGGCAAAAGTGAACCCGATAGCACTTTCAGTAATGTACTCTTTCCGGCTCCGTTTTTCCCCACCAGGGCAACTCTATCCTTCTTATTGATAACGAACGAAGCATTTTTGAACAATGCATGCGTACCAAACTCAACAGATAAATTCTCTACAGATATCATGTTATTTCCCTTTTATCTACTCATAAAAATACCAAGCGGCATCAGTAAAATAAAATACTATGGCAAAAGACTATAACCAGACCGTAATGGCGATGTGAAGTGCAACAAAATCCAAACTCCCAATTACATTCTTGACTGCCAAAAATCCAAATACTGACGGGCAACTTTTATGTAATGATGATGCCGTTCTATATACAACCGACTTTCTTTCGACAAAAGAGGCACTTTATGCCTCTCAAGCACAAGTTGCCGAAGTGCGTCATACACATTTTCCTCACTAGGCCATACATTGACAATCGGACGTAACTCTGTTTCATTTAAGATTTCATAATTCTCCGGTTCACCACCTCCAACGACTATTAGCCCTTTAGACATGGCTTCTAGTGCATTCATCGCAGGAGTATATGAATAAAGTTGGTCCAGGATAACATCACTTCCCTCCATCATTTCGCAATACACTTTGAACGGAACGGATTCCACCTTAACAATCTCACAAAGCGATGGCATTTCCTCATGAATACGCTCCAGTGCCCGCAACATAATATCCGTTCCTTTATACGTATTTCGCCTTTTCTGTATACCGATAAAAAAACGCACTTTATCTGGCGTCTGCTTATATTCCTTTTCTACTTCGGGATGAGGCTTAATCGGAAAAGGAATAAATGTAAGTTTTTCGGAATAATAAGGCAGATAACTGGCATAATACTCATATAAACCAGCTACAATGCCATTACAATCATCGGCTATTCTTTTATTCAGTTCTCCTTTACTTCCATTCAACCAATCACGTATCCAAACCTGATTTTCTGCATAGTCACGATAACTATTTCCTATAGCAAAATCACTATATCTGAAAGTTTTATAGTCAAGACAAGCTTTAACAAAGAAGTGGTCCATCCCATATGCCCCCATGAAGATACTGGCATTATTCCGCTTCAATTGCCTGTAATAGGGCATCATCCTCTCCGCTTTCAAATTAAGAAAAACAGGATTGATAAGCTGTACAACGTCATAACCTTTGAACTTGGAAAATTGCTTTTGTACTTCCAGCCAATACCTTATGGTATTGACTACTCCATGAGACCTTCTTGTTAGATCGATGTCTCTGTCATAGTCTTTCCAACCATCACCATCAGATGCTACTGTTACTTCATGCCCCAAGACACGCAGCCCTTCTGCCAACGTATGGTGAACATTACTATACTCACCCAATAACAGAATTTTCATTTTTATGCTCTGCTAGATAATCCGCAAATAATTGCGCCGCAGTCTTTACCATCATGACACATGGGCGCTTCTGATAATAAGCTGGGGTCCGCATTTCAGCCTGAGGATTTCTATCCACACGATTCGCATGCTTCAACCCTAAAAGTTCACCACAAATAATAGAGCCATTGATTTGTTTAAACTTTTCAGCCAAGTCCTGAACAACAGCATAATTATGAGACTTTCCGGCACGATCACTTCCTTCAACAGCTCCGGTTTCCAAGCCTGCTAAAAGGAACAATCCGCATGCAGCCCCACACGTTTCCCTCATACGCCCGATTCCTCCTCCAAATGAAGCGGCCATTCTAAAAGCCTGTTCCTGCGTAAATCCATATAAATCTGCAAATGCTGCAACTACAGATTGTGCACAATTATAGCCTTCTTTAAATAGCTCTACAGCTTTATCTACTCTTTCTTCGTACATTTACCGTCAGTCTTAAAAAATTAACTTATATTCGCCTATATTTTTCAACATAGAAGTTCTAAATCATGCAAAAAAACATTTTGTTTACTTTGACAGCAGTTCTCACGTTCTTCCCCCTAAGTTGCCAAGAGGACATTGATGCGCGGTTACAACGGGAAGCCGACGAATATACACAAAAACACTGCCCACAATTTATTGAAAAAGGAAATGTGCTAGACAGCGTGAAATACAAGAAAAGTGTGCACACCTATAGCAGATATTACACCTTCAGCGGTTACCTGGATACAACTGAAGCACATCAGGCAGCCAGCAGCAATATTAACCTACTGAAATCCCACTTGATTGCACAGCTACGCACAGAAACAGACTGGAAAACATGTCAACAACATGGCATCATATTTGAATATATATATATATCCGCCCAATCACATACTCCTATTTTTACCATACGTATCTTTCCTCAAGATTACGGAGATGGCAAGTAAGGCACCCTCCATCACATGGATTGGATTGTGAGGAGTGCTTTCGCCAATTGATCTGGACACGATGTACACTTACTGCCACAACGTATTCCCTGGAGTCTGTCAATTACCTCACGACAAGGCATCCCCTTTATCAAAGAGGCGATTCCTTGTAAATTACCATGGCACCCACCCTCAAACTTCACATCACGGATTTTACCATCTTCCACAGCTATTTTCATGAGTCGACAGCAGGTCCCCGTCGGATAGAACTCGAAATCGTTTTTCATGTGTTATTGCTTTTACAAAAGATGTCCGTTGTATTTTTTAACAATGCAACGGACATCTATATTTCAAAATTAGCGTTTATTCTGCAGGTTTCATATTGGTATAGACTGTCTGTACATCATCAAACTCCTCCAGTCTTTCCACCATTTTGTCTATGCTCTCCCGCTGCTCATCAGTAACCTCCTTTAAATCATTTGGAATATATGTGAACTCAGCACCAACCACTTCGAACCCTTCTTCTTCCAAATGTTTTTGTATCAAGCCAAAGCTCTTGGGATCACCATAAATCGTTATGCTGCCCTCTTCTTCATCTTCATCATATTCGTCCTCCACTCCATAATCAATCAAATTCAAAATCATCTCATCCATATCCAGCCCGTCTTTTTTCTTAAAAGAAAAGACACATTTATGGTCGAAAAGGAAAGCGAGAGATCCCATCGTCCCTAAGTTTCCATTAAACTTATTGAAAACAGATCGTACATCTCCCACGGTACGAGTCGGGTTATCAGTCAAGGTATCTACAAAAATTGCGACGCCGTGAGGGCCATATCCCTCATAAGTCATTGATTTATAATCACTCTGATCTTTACCCATCGCATTTTTGATAGCCCGGTCAATATTATCCTTAGGCATATTTTCACGCTTGGCTGTAGCTATTATCGCGCGAAGTGCCGGATTATTTTCCGGTTCGGGGCCACCTGCCTTTACGGCAACCGCAATTTGTTTTCCGATTTTTGTAAAAGTCCGGGCCATGTGACCCCATCTTTTCAACTTTGCTGCCTTTCTATATTCAAAAGCTCTTCCCATGGATTTATATTTGAATGTTTATACTCTAATTATCTCAATTTAGCCCCAAGCTGCTTCTCCAAATTTGCAATAATCTTCGTCATCACAGCTTCTGTCTGCTTATCGTTCATTGTCTTACTGTCATCCTGCAAGGTAAAATTAACAGCATAACTTTTCTTTCCTTCTTCCAGATTTTTACCCTCATATACATCAAACAAGGTTACGGCTTTCAATAGCTTCTTCTCTGAAGCATAAGCAATTTGCTCAATCTGACGGAATTCTACGGATTTATCCACCAATAAGGCCAAATCTCGGCTTACAGACGGGAACTTGCTGATTTCTTTGAAACTAATCTTATTCTTCTCTACTTTCTTCATCAACCGAGACCAGTTCAAGTCTGCATAGTAAACTTCAGTATCTATATCGAACATGTGAGTCAGTTTCTTGCGTACCAAACCCAATTCCATATACACAATACCGTTGCGATCACAAACAGCCAAGGACTTACTGAAAATATCATTTTTGCCGCTTTCTATGAGGAGGCCTTCCAACACAACTCCTAATCGCTGTAATATAGCAGCTACATAACCCTTCAGTTCATACACACTGGAATCCTCATCAGGATGAGCCCATGAATTTTCCACACGCTTACCTGTCAACCACAACGCTAAACGCGCATCCTCCGAATAGCCACTCAACGTCTTTCCTTCTGTTCTTTTATCTGGATTGAAATAATAACAATTACCAAACTCAAACAATCTCAAGTTTCCGTTTTTACGATTGGCATTATGAGCTATACTTTCCAGTCCTCCAAACAACAGAGTCTGCCGCATCACATTCAAGTCTGAACTCAATGGGTTCATTAGTTTGACAAGATGAGAAGATGCATACGTTTGGAGATCAGAATAATAAGACTCTTTTGTTAAAGAATTGTTCAAAATCTCATTAAATCCTTGCCCCACCAATTGTTCAGCTACCAGATTCTCCAATTTATTGGAACGGTCTACACTACCCTTTATTGTCAGGCTGGAGCGTACTGCCGTAGGAATTTCTACATTGTTATACCCATAGATTCGCAATATGTCCTCAACGACATCACAAGGCCTTTGCACATCCACGCGATAAGCAGGCACTTGTAAATTCAGTCCCGTAGAAGTTTCATTTACGATTATCATTTCCAGAGAAGTAACGATCTCCTTTATTATCTCGGGAGCAATCTCTTTACCCACCAGTTCTGCAACATAAGCATAATCCAATTCTACGTCAAAAGACTTAGGCAGAGGGGCCGCGATATCCTTGATATCCATCGCGATAGTTCCGCCAGCCAACTCTTTGACCAAGATGGCAGCCTGCTTAAGCGCATAAATCTGCCCATCCGGATCTATACCGCGCTCAAAACGGAACGAAGCATCGGTGCTCAAACCATGGCGCCGCGCACTTTTACGAATCCAAGTCGGATGGAAATATGCACTTTCCAACAAAACATTGGTGGTCGTTTCATATGTACCGGAACCCTTTCCGCCAAAAACGCCTGCAATACACATAGGTTCTTCAGCATTGCAGATCGCTAAATCATGGGATCCTAATTTATGCTCAATACCGTCAAGAGTTACAAAAGGTGTTCCTTCCGGTAATGTCTGCACTATAACTTTCTTACCTGATATCATATCTGCATCAAAACAGTGAAGTGGCTGCCCGTATGCAAACATAATATAGTTTGTTATATCTACAATATTATTAATAGGTCTAAGCCCTATAGTACGAAGCTTTGTCTGTAACCACTCTGGCGATTCTTTCACGGTACATCCTTGTACTGTTACTGCACAATAACGGGGACATGCCTCCGGATTTTTCACCTCTACAGCTATATCCAAATTATGGTTGTCTACAGCAAACGCATCCGATGTCGGCCGATGCAACGATGTTTTATAGCCATTTCTGACCAACCACGCATATAAATCCCTAGCCTCCCCATAATGCGAACAAGCATCAGAACGGTTAGGAGTAATGTCAACCTCTATAATATAATCGCTTTTTATGTCATAATAATCTGCGGCCGACAAACCTACTGGAGTATTTTCCGGCAAGACAATAATTCCTTCATGGCTAGTGCCAATTCCAATTTCATCTTCCGCGCAAATCATACCGTTGCTTTCAATACCGCGCAATTTGGAACGCTTAATGGTAAACTCCTTGTCACCATCATATAATTTTGTCCCAATTGTTGCTACGATAACTTTCTGGCCAGCAGATACATTGGCAGCTCCACAAACGATTTGAACCGGCTCCGCTTGTCCCAAATTGACAGAGCAAACATGCATATGGTCAGAATTAGGATGGTTCTCACATGTTAAGACCTCTCCTACAACGAGCCCCGCTAAACCGCCCTTTATACTTTGTATTTCCTCAACACTTCCAACTTCAAGTCCGATAGAGGTAAGGGCTGTTGCCACTTCCTGAGCCGTCAAGTCAAAATCAACGTACTCTTTCAGCCAATTATAAGATATATTCATTTTTGCGCTTTATATTTTTCAGGTAAACGACGCAAATTTAGTCATTTTTTCCTATTTAGCAAATACTCGGACTTTTATAATTGTCCAGATACATTTACAGGAACATCCTTAATCACGTTAATCATCAACTGGATGGTATCAGGGATACTCAAAAATCATCACGGTTTAGATCCCATATGAAGCACTCTATATTCTAAAAAGGTATCTGTAGCGTGAATTTTCCGAATCAAGCAATTCTTACTCTCCTTCATAAAAATAACCTTATCTACCTTTATTATAAAAGCAGACAAGGTTATTTTGAAAGTAAACTATATAAACATGTATGCTGATTCTGAAGAAATAATCCTTTAATTATCTTGATTCACTACTGTCCACTAAAAATGGACAAGGTTAAAAATTAAATAAATTCGGTTCA
>ERZ791743.126-NODE-126-length-82826-cov-12.759976_pt1 | contig 82826 bp, 77 predicted proteins | sample MGYA00509952_ERZ791743 | MGnify/ENA primary metagenome ERZ791743 (study PRJEB30046, sample SAMN00792040) | human gut metagenome | study: EMG produced TPA metagenomics assembly of the A metagenome-wide association study of gut microbiota in type 2...
GAAGAGATATAAGTGGAAATGAAGCACAGAAGGTAATAGATGGTATTTCTGAGGATAATAGAGAGAATTTTGCTCTAACAACTACAATAGTAATTGGTGGAGTGGTTTTGATAGGAAGCTACTATTCTGGACAAAAAACAGCAGAATATTTGAATTCAGAAGAGGGGAAGAGAGCTTGGAATAAGTTTGAAGAAAATTTAAAAGAGGAATGGGGAACTAAGAAGAATAAAGGAATAGCTTATGCAGAATTTTATCAAACTTCCTTAGAAGCATTTTTAACTGATAAAATAGGAATAAAAGATATTGCAATTAAAAATGAAACAATACATAAAATCCAAGTTAAAGTAGGAGATATTATTCTTACACCGGATATGGATAAAAGTAAGTTTGATAGAGAAAAAGATAGCAAAGGAAATAGTGGTTATAAAAATAAAGAAGATGGTAGTTGGTGGGTAAGAGATAAAGCAAAACATGGAGACAAAAATGGTTGGAAAAGATATCCAAGCAAAAAAGATTATGAAAAAAATCCCAAAAAAGAAGGAGGAGCTAGAAGAACAGTAGGTGAAAATGGAAAAGTATTTAAAGAATAAATGAATAAGGAGAGTAATACATTGAGATTATTAAAGATGTCTGTAAAAGTTAAATACTGTAATAGAAATATATTAATTATTAACAGTATTCCTAATAGTATAACTGAGCAGGAAGAAGCTATACTTTTTGATAAAAATTTTATAAATATAAATGACCAAAAAATAAAAAAAATACATGAAATTTCTCAAAAAAAAATAATGTCAGTACTAAAAGAACTTTACATTTTAAATAATGGTCCAGTATTTTGTAATTTATTTAATTTTGATAAATTAAATGATTTAGGAATTTATGAAAATGATAATCAATATACATTAGAAGAAAAACAACAACTATATAATTTGTTGTCTAGACTAAGTGGAGCAGAGCTTTTTTATAAAAAAATATTTAAATTGATTAACTTTGAAGAATTTGAAATTTTAGTAAAATACAATTTAATTACTTTTAGAAATATTAAATTTTACTTTAGAAATCTTCATCTTATTGCCTTAGGAGAATATGACTACACTTATACTTTGTCTGGTTCATATAATAATTCTAAAGTATTAAACCTTTTAAAAAATAATGATATATATTTTTATGAAACTACAGATTTTTAAGAAATAAAAATAAAGTAGATTTAGAAAGGAGAGCTTTCATTGAAATTAATAAAAAAAGAAGTATTTAAACATAAAAATAGAAATAAATTAATTATTAATAGTCTCCCTAACGATATAACAGAAGAGGAAGAAAATGTCTTATTTGATGAAAAATTTTTTGAAATAAAAGATTTAAAAGTAAAAAAAATACATGAAGTTTCACAAGAAAGACTAGTTCTGACATTGAAAGAACTTTATATTTTAAATAATGGTCCTGTGTTCTGTAAATTATTTTATTTTGATAAATTGGATGATTTAGGTCTTTATGAAGATGATATTCAATATACTTTAGAAGAAAAAAAGGAACTTGCTAACTTGTGGTGCAGATTGAGTGGGAAAGAACTTATTTATCAAAAATTATTTAAATTGTATAATTTAGAAGAATTTGAAATATTAATAAAATTCCAACTAGTAACTTTTAGAAATGTTTTATTTTATTTTAGAAATCTTCATCTTATTATTTTAGGAGAATATGGTTATACCTATATTTTATCTGGTTCGTATAACAATTCAAAAATAACTTCTATATTAAAAAAAAATAATATCGATTTTTATGAAACTAAAGAATATTAAATATGAGTAACCCCTATGGAGTTTATCCTATTACTTCATATATTCCAAGCAAAGAAGAAATAGGAAAATTAACTGAAAAATATTTTCCAGTTTCATGTATAAGAATACTTAAAAAAATAATTTTCGATAATTTGTTTTATTAGAACAAAAATAAATATGTTAATAGGAAAAAGAATATTTTAACTAAATTTGATATTTTATAGGTAGTCCAATTAATTTGGGCTACTCATTAAGATATTAATAAAATATAGATTTTAAACTGATAGTAAAAGCTAGAAATATAACAGTAAAACATTAAATGTAAAAACAGATAAAGTTATTTTAGAATTAGAGAATAAGACTTTCGTAGATTATCATAATGGGTATACAAAAGGTCAAGGACTATCACCAATTGAACAAACATCATTTCAAAAAGGAAAGAATGTATTAAATAAAATAATGCAAAAAATGAATGTGAATAACTATTTTAAAAGAGAGGGTAAAAATGAAAAATAAAAATTTAATTTTAATATTACTGCTTTTATTATTTTACAGCTGTATAAAATTAGAGGCAAAATCAACAATTAGAACTTATGCTTATTATTGCATATATGGAATAATAGAAAATGGGAAAGTAAATAGAATGGGAATTCCCAGAGATAATATTTCTCAAATGGAGGAAAGAATTTATGTATTATATGGAATTAGATTTAATCAACATTATGGATTTGAAAGTCCTATTGATGAAGATAGATTCAAAAATCATCATATTAAATTTTATAATGATATGAAATTAATAATAAATGGAAAGGAATATATTATTCCAAAAAATCAGATAAGAGAGAATATATTAGATTCAAAGATACTTGATTCAAAGAATGGCCCTAAATATTATTTTGAACCACCAGTAGATATACAACATACAAAAAATAATGAATTAATAATAGATATAGGAGAAATAGAAATATTAGATAAAGATGGAAAAGCAGTAAAATCTAAAACAAAGATACCTACAATTTTGTTAAAAAAAATTTATGTAACTATTAAATATAATAATATAAAAATGACTGATAGAGAAACTCTATATAGAGGATGGGCAGAAGATTTTCCAGAAGATTTAAGACAACTGTTAAAAAAATAAAAATTAATATTTTAAAAGTAGTCCAATTAACTTGGACTACTCATTAAGATATTAATAAAATATAGATTTTGATTTAAGAGGGAAAATTGAAAATATAACAGTAGAGCATTTAAAAGATAAAGATACAAATGCAACAGCAGTAAATACAGATTTTATAGTAAAAGGAGATAATAAAACTGCTGAAGAGCTAGGATTTAATACAGACTTGGATAAAGCCCAAGTCATAACAAAAGATGAAGATAAAGTATTAGATGCAGAACTTCATACAGATTTATTGAATCAATCTGAAAGAGATAAAATTACTCAAGCTGGAGAAAAAATAGGTGATTTAGCTGAAGCAATAGCTAATTCCAATGATGGCGGAATATTTAATACATATAAGGAAAATAGATATGGAAATCTATTTAATAAATATGCAGCTAGTCAAAAAGAATATCTAGCGATGTTAGGAGATCCTAATTTATCTGATATAGATAAAAGAAATGTAGTTAATGAATTAATTGCTGATTTCTTAAAAGATAGAAAGTATGAAGGAAAAATGCCAGAGGTGATAATAGGTTCAAAAACAGAGGCAGTAGATAGTAGGTATGATGGTAATGAACGTATATTTATAACAAAAGAAGATTTAAATAGTTCTGATATTTTAAGTAAATTAGGGCATGAATTAGGGCATTTTAATATTTATGATAAAGATGAAAAAACAGCAGGAAATATAGAGAAAAAAATAAATGTAGTTATAAATACAAGTGAAACAAATGGGGAATACAATAGCCAACTTGAAAAATTGAAAGATAAATATAAAGACTTACCAAATGGAGAGAAGGCAATAGAGCTTCAAAATAAGATTCCTGATAAATATAAGGAAAAATTTGCTGTTCCAGTTCCGCTTCCAGTATTAGTAGGTGGAGTAGTACTTATTGGAGGATACTATTATATACAAAACTCTGAAGAAAATAAAGAAACTTGGAATAAATTTCAAGAAGATCTAAAGAAGGAATGGGAATCTGTTAAAGATAAAGGAATAGCCTATGCTGAATTTCATCAAATTTATATGGAAGCCTTTTTAGCAAAACAAAATATTATAATAGGGGCTGAAGAGGGGATAGGAACATTAACATTTCCAAGGGAGATACCTGATGAATTTAAATTACCTCCTATCCTTGTTGGAAAAAAGCCAGAAGAGTTACATGATAAATATATTCATGAGTCCCCAGGAACACCACCAATTCCACCAGTGACAAATACAGCTGATACTGAAGGGAAAGGAAAAGTTGAAAAAACAAATATTCATGTTGGTGAAATTCCTGAAGTAAATAAAGAAATTATACATGCTATAACTGAAAAAGAAGCAAGAGAAAAGTATAAAAATACATTAACTAAGACAAAAGTAGAAGGAGAATATCCAAGTTATAAATCAAACTCTGATATTTTAAGAGATCAATTACTAAAATCTGGAGTTGAGGAACCAAATTATCAGAATGCAGCACATCATGTTGTAGCAGAAAAAGGAACAGGAATGCCTGATGCTACAGACATTTTGAATGATTTAGGAATAGATGTTAATTCAGCATGTAATGGAGTTTTTCTTCCTACTATAGGAGCTGATACAACTGATTTAACTGAAGTACCTCATGTTGGACCAAATGGCGGAAGTTATAAAAAAACTGTTAATAGTAGGATAAAGAATGTATATGATGATGCAGTAAAAAAAGGACTTACTAAGGATAAAGTAATTGAAAAAGTAGTAAAAGAAATAGATAATATAAAAAATGATTTACAAACAGGAAAATTAAAAATAAATAATGCAGAATTATAATTTTATTAAATGAAAAGTAGAAAATAAAAGGAGATTAAGATGAAAATATATAAAATAGATTTTAGTTTTGACAATAATGAACCTGTATTTGAAGTGGAAAAAAATTTTAAAATAGAAGATTCCAAGTTTTCAAAAGAAGAAATAATAAAGTATTTAGATTGGATTGATATCAGTCGTTTTTCTCTTAGACATGAAATAAAAATGAGAGAAAGAAGAAATATATCAATAGAGGATTTGAAAGAGTATATTTATTTAATAACAGAAGAAAAAAACTTTGAACTACCAGACATAATATATATTGCAGGATTTGGAGAAACAATCTTATTATCGGAAAAAGCAAAAAAGTATATTCAAAAAAAGTATAAAGATAAAAATATCGAATATCTAGAGGTTTATTATAAAAATATTCCTTTGTATATTATGAATGTTATGGAAAGTGAGGAATGCTATGTGGATGATTCTCCTAAAATAGACTACGAGTATATGCTCGATTTTTCAAAAATAAAGGATAATGATATTTTTAGAGCTAGAGAGATTGGAAATTTTAAGTATGCTATATCTGGAATCTATTGTAATGAAAATTTTAAAAATTATATTGAAGAAAGTGATTTAAAAGGATATAAATTTATAGAAATCAGAGATATAAATGATGGTATTCCAATGCAAGAAGAGAAAGAAGAACATATTTTCAAAGAAGAGCCTACAAGAGAACTTTATCCAAATGGGAATTTAAAATATGAAGGAACTATTTGGAAAGGATATAGGATAAATAAATGGAGATATTATCATGAGGATGGAAGTCTTGAGATGGAAGGAAATTTTGGTGGAAAAGATGCTGAGATATTGGAAATAGGAGAACAAACAGGAGAATGGAGATATTACTATAAAAATGGAAATATTAAAACAATAGGGTATTTTAAAAAAGGGAAGAAAAAGGGAATATTTAAAACTTATGATGAGGCAGATGGTTCATTATGGTTGGAACAATACTATGAAACAGGAAAAGAAAATGAATTAATAAAATGCAAGTTTTACTATAAAAATGGTCAATTGCTAAAAGAAGGAACAGCATATGAAAGAAGTGGATGGGAAACAAAAGAAGGGAAGAGATACTATAAAATTGATTGGGAAATAAGCGGAGAATGGAAATATTATGATATGGAAGGAAATCTAAAAAAAATAGAGATTTATGATAAAAATGATTTGGTAGAAGAAAAAGAATTCTAATTCAATTTGATATTTTACAGGTGGCTCAATTAATTTGAGTCACTTAATAAAATATGAAAAAGAGGAAAAGTAGTTATAAGTAAAGATAAACTTAATGGATTATCTTTTTTAGAAGATCTTGGGCATGAGTTAGGACACCTGGTATCATATGATGATGGAAATGAAGATACAGCTAAGATAGTAGAAGGTAAAATGGGAACTTTAGAAGAAACAGATACCCAAGGAAAATATAATGACTACTTAGAAATTTTGAAAGAAGAGTATAAGAATTTAAAAACAGAAGAAGAAACAAAAGAATGGCTTGCAACTATTCCTGATAATGAAAAAGAAAGACTTTTACCTTTAATTATTAATCTTGGTTTTTAATCACAAACAGCAGGAGCTCCTGATATAGTAGAAACTAATAAAATAGAAACAAAAGATGGGCAGCTTTATTATAATGGTAATAAAGTGATTATACTAGATGAAATGAAAGATGGGAGAGTAGTTGTAACTCCTATCCAAAAAGATTTCATATTAGAACAAATAGAAGGAGCTGTATTAGGAGAGGCAGCAGGAGCTTTACTTAAAATAGGAGGAAAATATCTTTTAAGTACACCTACAGGAAAATATGTTGTTTCAAAGTCAGGAAAAGTAATAGGTAAACTATCAGATTTAGTAAAATCAGCATCTAAAGAAGTTACAGAAGAAACTACAGAAAAAGTAATAAAAAAAGAAACGGGAAATATTGTAGAGCATATTGTTAAAGAACAAAGTGAAAAAGGATTTAAAGAAATAGTTTCAGATAAAAATTTACTTAAAGAAAGTATTGAAAGTGGAAAAATAAAAGAACTTTATAACAGAAAATGGAGTGCAGAAGAAATAAAAAATCTTCCTTATGGAAAACAAACTGTTAATAGGGAACTTTTAGGTAATGCTACTGATGCTAAAAAGTTTTTTGATTCACAAGTATTACCTGAAACAGTGAAAATAACTTCAAATGGTACTATTGTTGGAAAAAATAAAGATGGAATTATTTTTTCATACAGAAATATGTCTTCATATAAATCAGATTATGTTCCTACCATAACAATAAAAGGAATAAAAGGACTAGAAAAACTAAAATTTATCGAAAAGACGGAGGAGTTTACATGGAAAAAGAAATAATAAATACATTGGAGGCACAAAAAATATACCAGTCATTAATAAGAATTTCAAATTTTGATGAAATAAATAATTTCAATGATAATTTAATTCCAGAAAGAATTATTTTATCTCAATCAGGGGATGATGAATATTCTTTTTATCTAACACAGAAACAATATGAAGCTCTTATAAAAACAATGAAACAATTTGGAGAAAAATGTTTTTATATTTATTTAAGTGAAGGATATAAAAATAATGAATTTATTTTAACTGAAGAAGATAGCTTAATCTCCTTAAATAAAAATATTTCTTATGAAGAATATAATGACTTAGAAATACTCCTTGAAAACGTAATTTATTCTTCAAAAAAAAATTGGGCGATAATATTAACTATGGAAAATTATGGGATATTAGCAAGTACTAAAGAATTTATGCATGAATATAAAAAAAACTATCCAAATTGGAAGGAAGATATAGAAAAATTTAAATATTATTTTGATGCTCCTAATTTCAATTTAACAGTAGTTGAAAAGATATTCAACTATGTAACAGAAAATGCAGATGATTTAACAATAGAAGAAAAAACACTTCCTTGGAAAAATAGATAATTAATATTTTATAGGTAGCCTAAGAAAATTTTAGGCTACTTATTAAGATATTAAAAAATATTTAACAAAATTAACTGGAAAATAAAAACTAATACTATTATATTGAGTGGATCTGCATTACCAGTAGAAGACTTTAAAAACTATATGAAAGAAAATGGAAATACAGCTGACATAGAACAAAGAGTTGATATAAATGATTTAGTAGGAACATTGGTTGGAGGAAACTCTGGAAATGTAAAAACGGATGATGCTATTTTAGAATTAGAAAATAAGAACTTTGTAGATCATCATAATGGATATACAAAAGGGCAAGAAATAATACCTATGGAACAAACAAAAGTTCAAAAAGGTAAAAATGTATTAGATAAAATAATGCAAAAAATGAATACAGGGAACTATTTTAAAAAGGGAGAATAAAAATGAAAAATAAAAATTTAATTTTAATATTACTTCTTCTTATGTTTTGCAGCTGTATAAAATTGGAAGCAAAACCTAAAATGAGAACTTATGTTTATATTAATGGGGCTTATGGAATAATAGAAAATAAAAAAGTAAATAGAATGGGATTTCCTAAAGAAGATATAGATCAAATGGACGAAGAAATATTAAAAAAATACGGGATTAGATTCAATCAATACTATGGACTTGAAGCACCTATAAAAGGAAATAGATTTAAAAAGCATTATATCAAGTTTTATAGTGATATGAAATTAATAATAAATGGAAAGGAATACATTATTCCTAAAGAGCAAATAAAAATAGATTCACTTAATTCTGAAGATGGTCCAGTATATTCTTTTAAACCAGTTCCAATAGATATACGACACACAAAAGATAATGAATTAATACTAGATATAGGAGAAATAGAAATATTAGATAAAGATGGAGATATAATAAAACCTAAAACAAAGATACCTCCAATTTTGTTTAAAAAAATTTATGTAACTATTAAATATAATAATATAAAGGGAACTGATAGAGAAACTTTGTATAATGGATGGGCAGAAGATTTTCCTGAAGATTTAAGACAAATGTTAAAAAAATAAAAATTAATATTTTAAAAGTAGTCCAATTAATTTGGGCTACTCATTAAGATATTAATAAAATATAGATTTTGATTTAAGAGGGAAAATTGAAAATATAACAGTAGAGCATTTAAAAGATAAAGATACAAATGAAGTAAGTGGTGGAGGAATAGAAATAACTGGAACAGGGGGTTCCCAACTTATCAATAGTAACAGGAGGGCAGGATAAGAGGCAAGATACAAATGCAACAGCAGTAAATACAGATTTTATAGTAAAAGGAGATAATAAAACTGCTGAAGAGCTAGGATTTAATGATGAAGATAAAGTATTAGATGCAGAACTTCATACAGATTTATTAAATCAGTCAGAAAGAGATAAGATTGTAAAAGCTGGAAACTATTTAGAAGCAGTTTATGATGGGATAACAGATCCTGGAGTGGGAGGAAAAGGAAATACTATAAAGGAAAAAGTTTATGGAAAGTTATTTAAAGAAAAAGGCCAGGAAAGCCATCATTATATAAAACTAGAAGAAAAAACTATAGATGAAAATGGAGAAATAATAGCAAAAGATTTAAATGAAAAAGCTAATAGAGTTCAAGCATTAGTAGATTCATTTGCAGCTGATCTAAAATATAAAGGAGAAACTCCAAGAATACTTATAGGAGATCTTCCACCAGGAGTAGAAGCTTTTGCATCACCTGAGAATAATACAATAGCAATAGATAGAAAAGTACTGGCATTAGCAGATGCAAATACAGAAAGCACAGCTAAAAGAGTGGAAGATGCAATTCAAGGAACAAAAAACAAAGGTAAATATACAGAAAAAATAGAAAAAGAATTCCAAGAAAAATATGCAGGAAGAGATATAAGTGGAAATGAAGCACAGAAGGTAATAGATGGTATTTCTGAGGATAATAGAGAAAACAAGACTTTTGGTCTTTCATTTTCAGCAACAACAACTCTTGGAGCTAGTGGAGGAGTAGGGACTACATTTTATGTTGCTTATGACCCTGAAAATAGAAAATTTGAGTTTTTTACAACTGGAGATGCAAGTATTAATATAGGAACACCATCAGCAGGGGTTTCTGTAGGATTAATTTACTTTCCAAAAGCAGTGTCATCAAAAGATATAGAAGGGAAGTCTAGCGTTATAGGAGGAGGAGCTATTATATATGGAGGGGATATATATAATCCAAATCCAAAATCAGATGAAAAAACTGGATTTAAAGTTTCTATAGGTCTATCTGTTCCTATTTTTCCTGCTGAAATACATGCTGGAACTATAAATGAAAGCAGAGTTATAGGTGGAGTAGATGAAGTTTATTTGATAGATGTAGAAAACGGAATTATTAAAGCTATAGATAAAAAATTAAATTTAAAAGGAGTTAATTATTGGAAATCAAGATAAAAGAATCTCAAAATAAGATAGAAATTATGAAAGATGATTCTAAAGAGTATGCAAAAATTTCAAAATATAACTATATTTTCTTTTTTCTATCAATTATAGTATTTTTCATCTTTTTTAAAGAAATTTTTAGCATTTTTACTTTTTTATTTTATATTTTAACAATAAACCTTCCAATTTATTTTTTGATCTTTGGAATAAAAAATAAATATATGAATGAAGTTATGGAAGTTAATTTAGAAAACATAAAATTAGAATTTTTAAAAGATGGGGATATTGTTTATTCAAAGAAAATTTCTAGAGAAAAAGTTATAAAAATAAAAAAAGAAATGCATTTTTCTAGAGTTTATTTAAGAAATACATTTGCAGATATTATGAATGAAGAATTGGTAAGTAAGAGAAGATTAAAAATAATAACAAAAGATGAAGTTTTTTCATGGGGGTATAAAGTAGAAGAAGAAAAAATAGATGAAATAATAAAGCTCATAAAAAAATTCTGGAATATAGAAGATTAATATTTTAGAGGCAGTCCAATTAATTTGGGCTGCTCATTAAAATATTAAAAAGAACTTAACAAAAAATAGCAGGAGAAAGTAAAACAGCTGAGGAGCTAGGATTTAATACAGACTTAGACAAAGCCCAAGTTATAACAAAAGATGAAGATAAAGTATTAGATGCAGAACTTCATACAGATCTATTAAATAAATCTGAAAGAGAAAAGATAGCAGACTTAGGAGTAAACTTATCAGAAATAATTCAATCAATAGTAAATTCTGATTCAGGAGGAGTTCTTAACACATATAAAGCACATAAGTATGGACGTTTACTTGAAGCACATATAAATAAAGATCTAAGGTATAAAGGACTACTAGGAGACCCTAATATATCAATAGAAGATAAACAAAGAGTATTAAATGCAGCAGTGAATACATTTCTTACTAGTAGAGGTTATAAAGGACCGAAAGTAGATGTTCTAATAGGAGAAGAAAGCCTTTCAACAAGAGGAAAAATAGTTATAAGTAAAGAAAAACTTAATGGATTATCTTTCTTAGAAGATCTTGGACATGAATTAGGACATCTGGTATCATATGATGATGGAAATGAAGATACAGCCAAGATAGTAGAAGGTAAAATGGGAACTTTAGAAGAAACAGATACCCAAGGAAAATATAATGACTACTTAGAAATTTTGAAAGAAGAGTATAAGAATTTAAAAACAGAAGAAGAAACAAAAGAATGGCTTGCAACTATTCCTGATAATGAGAAAGAATATATAAATGGAAAAAGAGTATTAGCTGGAGGAGCTGGAGTTATAGTTTCAGGAGGAAGAATATATGTAGGGGTAACAACAGCTAGTGCTGGAATTGCTTTGTTGCAGACACCATTTGCTCTTGCGGGAGGGGTATTAACATTAGGAGGAAGTGGAGAAGTTATATTTGGTTTAAATGATTTTTCTGTAGGAGTTCAAGATATTTATTATGGTTTAATAGAAAGCAATAAAGAAAGCTATAATTTTCTTGAAAGTAATCTTGATAAAGTTTTGGGTAGAGAAACATATGATTTTTTTAATTATATTTCAGGAAATTCTACACTTTACGTAAGTGAAGTAAAAAAGACATATTACGATAAAAATATTCTTTTAAAATATAAAGACATAGGAAATGGCTATCTCTTAACTAAGACTGAAGATGGAACAATGAAAGTTATAGGGCCTAAAGGTGGTGAATATAAAGCTGTAGGCTATGATAGAGAAGGAAGAACAATATTTAAAAATAATAAAGAACATTATATTTTTAAAGGAGGAGAAAAAATAAAAGTAACACCTCCTAGTTTAGGTGGGGAGTTAGACATTGGACTGAAAAGAAGTTATATATGGAAGAGTACAAAAGATAAACTTTATTCAGAGTATGACTTAAAAAATGGAGCATATTATCATAAAGTTACTGGGGAGAAAATAGAATTACCTATAAATATTGGACATGAAAAAGGATTTGAAAATTGGAGAATTATAAAAGAAGGTAATTTAAGAAACATAGACCAAAAAACTATGGACAAATTTGTTAATACATCTGGAATTTTAAAATTGAAAAATGAATATATAAATAAAAGTCATATAAATGAACTAAATAAAACATTTGAATCTAAAGATTTAATTAATAAGTTAGAAGAATTTTTAGAGAATCTAAAAACAGAAGGAGAATAAAATGAGTTCAAAAATTTTGAAATGGGAACTAGAAAATTTTTTAAAAAATAATAAAAAAGATTTCAAAAAAGATGAAGAAGTAGAAATGGAAGCGTATAGAGCTTTAAAAAATATGGATTTAGAAAGAGCTGATGAACTTTTTTCAAGTAAAGTAAACATACAAAGAATAACTAAAAATGAAAAATGGAATTGGCTACACCAATTGTTAATGTCCATTGAAGCTCCTCCTAGTAAGTCAGTGAAGTATTTAATTGATAAAGGAGTACCAATTAATGCTATAGATTGCTATGGAATGACACCACTACATTATGCAATGAGAAAATATAAAGACTATGAAATAGCAAAACTTCTTTTAGAGGGAGGGGCAGATCCTAATCTTCCAGATGGAAATGGCACTCTTATACCTTTTAGAGCAGCTTGTGGACAACCATTTGATAAAAAGATGGTTGATTTATTTTTACAGTATGGGGGAGATCCTTATGTAGAAGATAAATATGGAGAAAAGTGGTTGGAAGTTTTAAACAAAACTTTAAATGATTTGGAAGGATGGACCCCAGTTAGAATATATCTTAATGAATACGTAGAAAAATTAAAAGTAGAAGGAAAACTGCCTTCTAAACCAAAAAAGAAAGAAATTCTAACAGATAAATCTCTGCATGATGGAAAATCAGAAATTATAGTTAAAATATCAGATAATTGGCTAGAGCAATACAAAGAATTATGGGAACTATTGGTTCCAAAACAAGGAAAAGCCTCAACAGTTCAAGGAGAAGTAATTAGAATTTGTGGGAAGTTAGAACATGAGATTTTAGATAATGGAAGAATAAACTGGGACAATGATTTTGAATTGATGTGCAAAGAGCTGAGAAAATATTTACTTACACGTGGAAATCTACTATCTGAAGAAGAAAATCAAAAGATAAAAAATATTATTTTGAAAATAAAAAAAGATACAGTAAAAGAAAAAGATTTTGATAAATTAACAGAACTTTGTACAAAATGGATTTTATTAAATAGAACACCAATAGAGCTCAGAAAAGTTCCATATAATAGGTAAAATTAATATTTTAAAGGTAGCCTAATTAATTTAGGGTTATCCATTAAGAAATTAATAAAATATAGCTTTTAAACTATTAATAAAAGCTGAAAATATAACAGTAGAACATTTAAAAGATAAAGATACAAATAAAATAAATATGGAGGAAATTTATGAAAAAAATAGTATTAATTTTTATTGGAATGATTTTAACAATTTTCTTTTCTGCTTGTTCATCAGCTGTAACTAGAGAAAGTAAAAAGAATGCTCTAGAACTACGAAATTCAATTGAACAAATTATAATAATTGGAAAAACAACAGAATTTGAAGTTTCTGACCTACTTGGAAATCCAACGGTTCAAGTATTGCGAGGAGATGGAATACTAAGAATGGCATATTATTCTGGAAACTTTTATCATAAAAATATTGAAAGTAACAAAAAAATTCTTGAGAAATATATTCCAAGCAAATTATTAAATGATGAAAAATCTCTAGAAAAAGTTGTCCTAGGGATATATTTAAAAAGAGATGATAGCAAAAACGAAAGAATTGTTTATAAAATAACAGCTGAAGTGTTGAGATACTAAGGAGGTTGAGAGTATGAAAATATTAAAAATAATAACTATCTTATTTTGTTTTTTATTACAAATAAGTTGTGGACCTACCAAGACTGGAACAATAGCTGATATTAATTACTCTCCTAACTTTTTCAACTTTGATACTAAAATTCCAGTAGAAGATGGAAAAATAGTGAAATTTCCTATAAGAACCAACGAAAGAAGAATAAATTCAATTAAAGAAGCTGAAAGTAGATATATAAAAAATGGAAGTGCTTATTTTATTCAAAATAGTGAATTTCAAAAAACTGGAAGTGTTTTGAAAAAATCTGAAATAACTGGTAGAGAAAAGATGATAGATCAATTTAAAATAGTCCAACAAGGATATATCCTTAAATATATTTTTAATGTAGATAAGGAAATTATATCAAAAATAGATAAAGTAACAATTGAATTGCTCAATGCTAATAAAGTATTGGAAGTAGTCGCTGAATATTTTCCTAAAACCAAATTAAGTATTCCTGAAGGAAGTTATGCTATACTTTCTAAAGGATATTTCAGTGGTGAGTCAAAAATTATAATAAATAAAGGTGATTATATAAAAGGAGATAGAAAGTATTTATATATATTTAAAATAACTTTAGAAAGCAAAGATGAAAAATTAGATGAGGTTTATGGAGCTTTTTTCTCTCACTTCCATGATAAAAATTATAAATATGTTCAAGGACATATTTAATTATATATGATTAGACAAAAAAATCATAAAAGCAAAAAATATTGTAATTAAGCTTAATATTTTATAGATGGCTCAATTAATTTAAATCACTTAATAACATTTATAGTTTATTAAAAATAATACAGTGCAATAAAAAAATATCAATGTTTTATGAGTAGCCTAATTTTTTTTAGGCTACTCATTAAGATGCTAAAATAATAACTTCTATGATAAAGTATTATTATATGATAAAAAATATTAGTAATCGCAATAATAAGCAGAATTTTTCACACTCTCTTTTTCAATTCTGCAATATAAATCTTTGAATTCATTTTACTTGTTATAGTTAGTGCTTTGTCAGCATCATTCTTTGATAAAATAAATCTCCTAGCTGTTATATCTTTTCCAATATGTAGTTCTACATTTGGTTTAGAGCTGATTGAATCTATATGAATCGTATTTATTTCACTCCAGTTCCATATATTATGAAACTGAAATCCACAAATAGTATAAATAATATCCACACCTTCTTGTGAAATTATATGTTTTCTTTCAGAAAAAGTAACAAGAATCATGATAATTCCAAATGGAAGGTAAAAAAAATTATTATTTACAGCTGAGTTATAAATAGTATAAATACCAAAAATTATAATTCCAATTTTTACCCATAATTTTCTTTCTGGCATGATACCATAACATTTCATAATATTCCCCTCTCAATAATATTAGCTAATTTTCTCTTGTAACCCATTATAATTCTCAGTATTTCTTATCTTTGCTAAAGCTTTCATAGCCTTTTCATATGCTTCATCAGGTGCACCAGCAGGTCCACGACCTTTTTTTAGTTTACCAAACATATTAGTTCTTGAACCATCAGCATATAAAATATTTCCACCCCAGCTTAAAGTAAGAATAGCATAAATAGGATTTATTATATTCATAAAGCAATATGGTAAATATGAAAGTGTTGGAACTCCAAGTACTGCTGCATGATATGCTCCACAAGATGACCAAGGAATAAGAGGTGACCATAAAGTTCCACCATCTTCCAATGTTCTTGAAAGCATATTTCTACCAAGTCCCATTTCATCGAAATTATCTTTATACATTGATGCAGGAATTATTAATCCTAAATACTGGTCACACATAGTTGTAATGCAAAACATTGAAGTTGCAATTGTAACAACAACTAATTGGAATGGAGTTCTAACTTTCTTTATTAATCCACCAAGAAGTGATTCTACTGAACCTATCTTTTGCAGTATTCCACCAAAAGCAACAGCTACTATTACAAGATTGTTAGTCCAAAGCATGCTATCCATACCACCTCTATTTACAAGCTTTGTGAATAGTGCATTTCCTGATTCAGCTTCATAACCATAGTGCAGCATTTTGATGCAGTCAGCAATTCCAGCTCCTTGGAAAATTAAAGCAAATGCACACCCAATCAATGAAAGTAATACTACTGAAGGAATAGCTGGCATCTTTATTACAGCTACTACTATAATCAGTAAAATAGGAATAAGAAGAATTGGACTCATATATGCATAATGCTCTATTATTGCATCTGATAGCTCATTTGCAAGTGTAGGATCATAAGTTTCAACTTTTGAAAATGAGAAAAATGCAAATATAATTGTTGCTATAATTAAACTTGGTAAAGTTGTAGTTACCATAGCAGCCACATGGTCAAAAAGTCCAGTTTGTGCAGAACCAGCAGCTAGATTTGTTGAGTCTGAAAGTGGCGAAAATTTATCCCCACAGCATGCTCCTGAAAGAATAGCCCCTGCAATAAGTGCTGGATTTAGCCCCATTGTTGTTCCTATAGCCATAAATGCAATACCAAGAGTTGCTGATACAGTCCAAGCTGATCCAAGTGCAATTCCTACAACTGCACAAAGAAGTGTTACAAATGGAAGAAATATAGCTGGTGTAAATAATTTAAGTCCATAGTATACTACAGCTGGAATAGTCCCACATGCAGTAAATGAACCTATTAAACACCCTACAAGAAGAATAATTATTATTGCTTCAAGTGATTGATTGATAGCTTCAAGACCTGAGGCAAGCATTTCTTTGTAATTATATCCACACAACTTTCCAATAATCATAGCAACTCCACATGAAAGAGTTACAGGAATATGAGGATCAAGACCCCAACCAAGTGCATAATTTGTAATCATTATTGTCAGAAGAAAAATAATTGGAATAGCAGCTTCCACTTTATTAGGCAATCTGACTATTTTGTTCTTTTCACTCATCAAAACACCTCCAAAATATTATAATATATAAAGTTATAATTCAGTATAACAATATCTCCGTCAAGGAAGTGTCAATAAGTACAAATTTTTTTATATTTATTTTTAACTATTTATTTTGATATTTATCCATTTCTATAAAAGCATTAACTTCTTTTCCCCAAGAATATTGAGCCATATATTCTCCATAGTAGAGCTTTCTCCCCTCTACAATATTTTCTCCCCATTTAAAATAATCACACTGAATATATTCTAGGTTTGAAAGTCCAATTTGCCCCCTTTCACTATATATTATTTTTCCACACCCCAGATTATTCAACACATCTTGCAAATCTTTTTTTAACATTCTATAGTAAGAATCATGTCCCTCTTCTTCCCATAGATTTACAATTATTTCTTTTGAAGTACATCTTGCCCCTTTCCTATGAACAAGATATGCCAAAAGCTCCTTTGTCTTGTCAAATTTAAATTTTACAGGTTTTCCATCTATAAGTATATCAAAATTCCCAAAGCAAGTTATCTGTATTCTCTTTTTTTCTTCCTCTCCTAGACCTTCAGGTACAGAATATCTAAGATTTTCAAGTGCATGGCGTATCTGCTCTACATTCGCTGGTTTCATTATGTAATCACTGGCATCTACTTTAAAAGCCTCTCCCATATAATCTGAGTAGCCAGTCACAAATATAAAGTTAGTCTTCGGATACAATTTTTTAAGCTTATTTGCAAACTCTATACCATTTAATCCAGGCATTTGTATATCAATAAAACAAACATGAAACTGCTGTTCAGCAAGTTCAAGAGATTTAAGAGGATTAATTTCTGTTACAACTTCTGCTTTTTCATCAACTTCACATATTAATGCTGCAAGATATTCTGCTGCAAGTATCTCATCGTCCAATACTAAATATTTCACGTCTTTTTCCACTCTCCAATCTTATACCTTTTCTTTCTCCTGGTATAATAATTTTTACAATTGTTCCAATTCCTATAAAACTTGTAATTTCAAGTTCTGCCTTAACAATATTTTTTAGCCTTTCTTTTACATTATGTATACCTACATGTGATTTTCCATCACTTAATACCTTTTCTATCTCAAAGCCTATTCCATTATCTGAAATTGTTATTATATGATCTCTGCCTTTCTTTTCTGTAGAGATTTTTATGGTTCCCCCTTCAAGCTTATTGCATATTCCATGCTTGACTGCATTTTCTACAATTGGCTGCAATGTAAGAGTCGGCATATTAAAATCATCTGATTTTATATCATATTCCACATTTACCCTATCTCCAAATCTAAGTTTTTCTATATCAAGATATACATTTGTATGCTCTAGTTCTTTAGAAAAAAGCTGTGTGTCATTTTCACCCATGTTATACATATTTTCTCTAAGATACCCAGAAAATTTTATAGTGGTTTCCTCTGCAAGTTTTGGATTTGCTCGACAAAGGGCAGTGATAGTATTTAATGTATTATATAAGAAATGGGGCTGTATTTGTGAAAGCATCAATGACATTCTTTGCTCTCTTATTTTTATTTCTTTTTCCTCATTTACTCGCTGAGATATACGTACATGTATTACAAGATAATAAAATAAAAAAGCTACAGCATACGTTTCATTAAATATCCCTGGTCTTACACCTATTGATTCCATAATATTTGCAGTCATCAGCCATGCTATACAAAAGAAAGCCTGAAGATGATTTACATCTGTGTTCTTATAAAATTTAAGATTCAATACAAGAAGGAAGATAATCCAATATACCCAATTTGTAACAATAAAAGCATATCCCCAAAGTCCTAGTTCGATATTTCCCTCAACTCCAAAATAAAATACTTTATTTTTCAAAAATGCATAACAATAAAAAAAGAAATTTATTATTACAGGGATATATATTAATTTATTTTTAGGCTCCACTATATTAATAACTATAGCCATAACTAAAGGTTTCAATGAATAATAAATTATCCCTATTATTATGAAAGACAATCCTATCATAGCTTGATCTTTAAGATAATTCATATAAAACTCTGCTATAGATAAAATTAAAAGCAGAGTCATATTTATAACCATTCGCTTTTTTATAAATATATCCACTGCTGATTTCATAGAAACAACAAAATATGTTCCCACTACCATTGCAATAAGTGTATAATTTTCAACAAGATAATTTTGCAAATACATCTCTTTCATATAATTCACCTCTTACTCTATATCATTGCTATATTTTTAAATATCAACATATCAATTTTTTAAATATAACTTCCTTAAAAGATTGGTAAGTTATATACATATATTATCCTATTTTAACAAAAACTGCTAATATTAAAAAAAATTAATAACAAGAAATATTAAAGTTTTTAACATTATATCTATACTAATATAAATATTTTTTCAACTCTTTCTTCTTAATTTTTTATATCTCAACTATATTATGATAAAATCTGATTTCAATATATTATATAGAACAAAGAGATTCCTATGAGTCTTTAAAGTAAAAATATTACAAAAAATAAAAAAAACTGCCTTTTTTAGACAGTTTGATTACTTATTGGTGGCTGGGCTGGCTGGATTCGAACCAGCGCATGACGGAGTCAAAGTCCGTTGCCTTACCGCTTGGCGACAGCCCAACAACAGTATAATAGTATCAAATTTATCTTTGTTTGTCAATAAAATTTTTGAAAAAATCTGATTTTTTTTGTTTTGGGCTAGTTTTATCCTGTTTAACTCTATGCTACTATTTTATTTTTATAAAAAAAGATATGGTCTATGTATCTAAAAAACTCTTAGAAAAATGAAAATATCAGGAGGTATGCTTTCAGTTCCCACTTAAAATCACTTTGTAATTTTTGAAGTTAGAGTTTCTTTCTTGAACTGAATCTAGTAAATTTTTAAATGAAATAAAAGTAACATTATATTAGATATCTTTTCATTTCTACAAGGATTCATAAGGAATATCATTTTTCTACTTGATAAAATAATTGAATAAAGTAAAAAAAAACAATCTGAAACCCTTTAAGATTTCAGATTGTTTTTATCCCCAGATATTTTTACCTACTATTCTACAGCTGCTACAACTTCTTCTTCCAGACCCATTTCATTATATTTAGCTATAACTGAATCAGTTATATCTTTTCTTAGTTCTGGAGTAATTGGGTGGACAATATCTTTATATTCCCCATCAGGCATTTTTCTTGATGGCATAGCCACAAACATTCCTTTTTGCCCATCGATTATTTTTAGACCATGGATAACAAAGCATTCATCGAATGTTACATCAGCATAAGCCTTTAATTTCAACTCATTCTCATTCTTTACTGTCCTTAGTCTAACATCTGTGATTTTCATAATTAATGCACCTTCCCTTATTTTAGTATCATCTATAAAGAACTGCAAAGATGTACTTCACAGTTTTTAAAATGCTCTTTTAATGTTTTATACATATTCTCAGCTTCTTCTTTATCTACAAAAGTATAATATGCACTTCCACTTCCTGACATAAAAAATTTCATATTATTAATTTCTACTAATTTTTTTCTAAAATTGATTATATTATTATCCTCAAGAAGAAGTCCCTGTTCCAAATGATTCTCTATGCTTTCTTCTACCATAGATATTTTATTTTCTTTCATTCCCAGAATTATTTTATTTATATCTGCATCTTTTTTATTATTGAGCATATACATATTTTTATATGCTTTTCCTGTAGAAACTCCAAAATCTGGTTTTATAATTATTATTAAATTTTCCAGATTATTTTCTATTATCTCTATATTTTCTCCTATACCAGTAACTCTAGCAGATTTGTTTATGAGAAAAAATGGAATATCTGCTCCTATACTTTTTCCTATTTCTATAAGTTTTTCAACTGCAAAATAATTCCCATGAAATTCATTTAAAAGTTTAAGTAAAAATGCTCCATTAGAACTTCCTCCACCAAGTCCAGCTTGATGAGGTATCCTTTTTTCAAGATATATATTTACTTTTTTTCTTTCAATACCACTTTCATCATAAAATTTATCATATATTTTATATAAAATATTTTCTTTTCCAGTTGGTATATCTTTCTTATTAGTTTCTATAGTAAGTTTTCCTGAAATATCTTCTATTTCTCCACTAATTTTATCACTTAAATTGATAGGTACCATTACCATATCTAGAAAATGATAGCCATCTTCTCGTTTTCCTGTTATATTTAATCCTATATTTATCTTTCCGTTGGAATTCAAAGAAAATTTCACTAAAAAATATCCTCCTCGCTGTCCAAATCTATTTTTATTCCTCTGCTGTCTAATACTTTTATAAGTTCAGAAGTCTTTTCTTTAGCTACATTCCCAGCAGGAACTTCCAATATTTCAAATTTAAAATATTTATTAAAATATTCTAATTCTAAAATCTGTCCTACTTTCACCTCTGTACTGGCCTTTGCTACTTTTCCATTAAGTTTAGCTTTTCCTCCATCTACAACTACTTTGGCAATAGGTCTTCTCTTTATTATCCTGCTCACTTTTAAAAATTTATCTAATCTCATAATATTACGTTTAAACCTCCTGTCTTATTATTTATATATACTATATTTTTTTCAGTTGTCAATGCTTATTTTTTGCTTCATTCCAAAATTTTTCCATAATATCTAATGAAGAACTTGTTAAATCGCAGTGCTTTTCTACATATCTAAACCTTGTATCAAATTTTTTTATTGTTTTTTCTAAAGCATCTGTTGAATTTATCTTTAAAAATCTTGAAAGATTTACTATAGAAAAAAGTAAATCTCCTAGCTCTTCCTTCATATTTTCAGAATCATTGTTATTTATAGCCTGCTTTAGTTCATTTAATTCCTCTTCCACCTTGGCTATAACATCTTTAGTATCAGTCCAGTCAAATCCTACTTTAGCAGCTTTTTTTTGTATTTTTTCTGCCTTAGCCAAAGATGGAAGATATATTGGAATACCATCTAATACTGATTCTCTTTTTTCATGCTCCTTCTCAGTTTTCTTTATTTCTTCCCAATTTACTAACACTTCATCAGAAGTTATTGTATCATTTTTTTCTTTAAATACATGAGGGTGCCTTCTTATCATTTTTTCATTTATCCCTCTTGCAACATCTTCTATTGTAAATTTCCCTTCATCTTCACATATATCAGCCTGAAATACTATATTCATTAAAAGATCACCTAATTCACCTTTCAGCTCATTTCCACCTTCGTCCATTGCTTCCAGAACTTCACAAGTTTCTTCCATCAAACATGGTTTTAGAGTTTCAAGAGTCTGCTCTCTATCCCATGGACACCCTCTTTCTCCTCTCAATCTTTTTATTATTTCTACAAGTCTGTCAAACTCTTTCATTTTTACATCGCTCCCTCATATTCATTGAAAAATCTATCAATATTTCCTTTATAAAATACTCCTTCTTCTTTACTCAGATATTTTAAATTCCCCATTTTCATCATTTGAGATATTTTTTCTATATTAACTTTTTCGCTCAAAAATCTTATGAAGAACCCCTCTTCCTCTTGTCTGATTACTGAGATTCCAAATTCTTTTGCTTTTAGCTTAATTCTTATATAATAGAAGAGATTGATAACTTCCCTTGGAAGATTTCCAAATCTATCCCTTACTTCCTTCTCTAATTCCTTTAACTCATCTTGAGTTTTCAATTCTGCTACTCTTCTGTAGATAACTATTTTTTCATCTTTTTCAATATATTCATCTGGAATAAAGGCAGGCATATTAATTTTTATCTCCATTTCCATCTCTTCTTCTGGAGCATTTCCTTTTATACGCTGTATTTCTTCATTTAACATCTTAATATAGAGATTATAGCCAAATGTTTCAAGAGCACCATGTTGTCTATCTCCTAATATTTCCCCAGCTCCTCTTATTCTCATATCTTCAAGTGATAACTGGAATCCTCCACCTGAATCTCCAAGATTTTTTATAGATTCCTCTCTTTCTTTAGCTTTTTTAGTCTGATATTCTTTAGTAAGAAGATAACAATACCCCTTTCTTCTTCCCCTACCTATACGTCCTCTTAACTGATATATTTGGGAAAGTCCAAGCTTTTCTACTCCATCAATTATCATAGTATTAGCATTTTCTATATCAATACCATTTTCAACTATAGTAGTAGAAATGAGCATATCTATATCACCATTTTCAAAATCTTTTATCTTATTTTTTATCTCTTTTGGCAGCATTTGACCATGTATATAGTCTAATTTTAAATAACTTGGAAGAATTTTTCTAAGTTCATTAGTTTTCTTTTCTATATTTTTTACAGAATTAAATATATAGAAAACCTGACCTTCCCTTGCTATTTCACTCATAATTATCTCTTTAATTTTTTTATCATCTTTTTCTATAAACACTGTTTCAATAGGCTTTCTTCCCTCTGGAGGAGTGTCTATTACAGATAAATCTCTTATTCCCAGCAATGAAAGATTTAATGTTCTTGGAATTGGTGTAGCTGTAAGAGTTATCATATCTATTTTGTTTTTTAATTTCTTTAACTGTTCCTTGGCTTTCACTCCAAATTTTTGTTCCTCATCTATTACTACAAGTCCCAAGTCTTTAAATTTTACATCTGATGATAAAATTCTGTGAGTTCCTATTACTATATCAACAGTTCCAGCAGCTATTTTATTTAATACTTCTTTCTGTTCTTTTTCACTTTTTAATCTACTTAGTATCTCAATATTTACAGGATAATTTTTAAATCTTTCTGTAAACCTCTCATAGTGCTGTTGGGCAAGAACTGTTGTAGGTACCATTACAACTACCTGTTTTCCATCAATAGAAGCTTTAAAAGCTGCTCTTAAAGCTATTTCAGTTTTTCCATAACCTACATCTCCACAGATTACTCTGTCCATTATTCTGTCAGACTCCATATCTCTTTTTACATCTTCTATGGCTTTCAGTTGAGATGCTGTTTCCTTATATGGAAAACTTTCCTCAAATTCCTCTTGCCAGACTGTATCATGAGAAAAAGCATATCCCTTTTCAAAGGCTCTCTTTGCTTGTATTTCAATAATTTCTTTAGCAAAGATTATCATTTCCTCTTCCAATTTCTGTCTTTTTCTTTTGAATCCTCTTCTTCCAAGTTGATATATGTCAGGTACTACCCCAGGAGTAGATACATATTTTTCAATCTTATTTATTCCTTCAACAGGGACAAAAAGTTTATCTTCATCAGCATACTTTATCTTTAAATAATCCTGTCCATTCATAGTTTCTATCCCTTGATAGATACCTACTCCATAATTTTCATGAATTATAAAGTCATTTTCTCTGATTTGAGATACATCTTTATATTTTAAATTTACCTTTTCCTTTGCTTCTCTCTTTACTTTGATTCCTTTTAGTTCTCTGTCAGTGAGTATAAGCCTGCCTTTTTCTCTATATCCTTCATAATGAGGATATCTCTCTATCTCAATATTATAGTTTTCAAATATCTCCTTATATCTCTTTTCCTCCTCTGACATTAAAAAAATCTTTTCTTTTTTACTCAATTTTTTGATATACTCGTAATCCTCAAACTTTTTTATTTCTTCCTCTGAAAATCTTTTTATTTCTATCTCTTCAGCAGTTTCAATCATTTTATAAAATCTTCTTCTAAATTTTTCTTCTTCATCTCTTTCTCTGAGTATAATTTCTTCCAGTTTATATCTCAGTAGTTCATTATTCTCAAAATATTTCTTTAAACCTTTTATTTTATTTTTTTCAATCAATTCAGAAAAAGATAATTTCTCATCTTTATTATTGTTTATATACACATTGATATTATCAAGATTTTCAATACTCTTTTGAGTTTCAATATCAAAATATGTTATTCTCTCTATCTCATCTCCAAAAAATTCAATTCTTACAGGGTAATCTCCATCTCTTGAAAAAATATCAAGTATATCTCCCCTTACACTATACTGCATTCTTTTCTCAATCATATATACCTTATCATATTTATTCTTTATAAGATTTTCCTGTATTTTTCCTAAATTCATTTCTTTTCCTTTTTGAAAAGAAAGTTTATCTCCCTCTAAAGAATAATCTCTGAGAAATGCTTCAAGGGATATAAGTATTATAAATTTATTTTTTGACTTTAAAAGTTTAAGGAGATCATAGTTAATTTTTTCAAATTCTTCATCTTCATAACTACTTTCAATTTTTAAAATTTTTCCATCATAAAAATCACTGAGAGTATTGTAATAGTCCTCAATGTTTTTATTAGATGAACATAAATATACTATATTTCCTTTTATTTCTTTGAGCCAAAAGGGAATCCTCCCTCTGTATTCTGTTATCATGTCTTACTCCATTTTTATTTATTCGTGTATATATTTTACTCTGTATTTTCAACTTTTCATAGTGAAAATATAATTATGTTTCAATAATTTTCTTAATTTTTTATATGTATATGTTCAAAAATAAATTATGTTTTATATTTTCTTCCTATTCCTCTAATATACATGTCTATATTCTGAAATTTTCCTTTACAAATCTTAAAAAAAATAATATAATCAATCAATAAAAAATATTATTCATTTTTCAAAAAAAAGAAAATATTTTTTTAACTATATTAAATTTTAAGGGGGAAATACATGAATAAAAAAATACTTGCTCTGCTCACAATGGCAGTCCTTACACTATCAAGCTTTACTCTTCAAGCAAAAGAAACAAAACTTGTTGTAGCACAAAACTCAGATGCAAAAAGTCTGAATCCTCAGGTATCCAATGATATTCCTACTCATAGAGTAAATATCAATATCTATGACAGACTTATTGAAAAAGATAAAGATATGAATCTTGTACCTGGACTTGCTGAAAGCTGGGAACAAGTAGATCCTCTTACTCTTGTTTTAAAAATAAGAAAAGGGGTTAAATTCCACAATGGAGATCCTCTTACAGTTGGAGATGTAGTATTCAGTTTAAAGAAAGCTACTGAAGCTCCTTCTTTAATGGCATATTTTGGTGATTTGGATAAAATAGAAGCTGTTGATGAAAATACAGTTAAAATAACAACTAAAGTTCCTTATGGTCCTCTTGTTAACTACCTTGCCCATGTAGGTGCTGGTATAATGAGTGAAAAAGCTGTAACAGCTGGTGGAAATGACTATGGACAACATCCAGTTGGTACAGGACCATTTATATTTGAATCTTGGACTTCTGGTGATAGAATAGTTTTAAAAGCTAACCCTGATTACTATAAAGGAAAACCTGGAGTTGACTCATTAACTTTTAGAGTTATTCCAGAAGGTACAAACAGAACAATAGCTCTTGAAACTGGAGAAGCTGATATTGCTTACGATATAGATCCTATTGATATGGACATGGTAAAAAGCAATCCTAAATTAAAAGTAGATCAGAATTCTGCTATGAGCATGACATATCTTGGATTCAATACTCAAAGAGCTCCTTTTGATAAAAAAGAAGTAAGACAGGCAATAGCTTATGCTACTGATGTTGACAGTATTATCAGTGCTGTTTTCCTTAAAGCTGCTAAAAAAGCTAACTCTCCTGTATCTCCTAATGTATTTGGATATAATAAAGATGCTAAACTTTATACTCAGAATATAGCCAAAGCGAAAGAACTATTAGCTAAAGCTGGATATCCTAATGGATTTAAAGCTAGAATATGGACAAATGATAAAAGTGTAAGAAAAGATACTGCTGTTATCCTTCAAGATCAACTTAAACAAATTGGAATAGATGTACAAATAGAAATTCTTGAATGGGGTTCTTACTTAGATAGAGTTGCTAAAGGAGAACATGATATGTTTATCCTTGGATGGTCTTCTAGTGCTGATTCTGACTCAGCTATGTATGCTCTTTTCCATTCTAAAAACTTAGGTGGTGCTGGAAACAGAACTTTTTATAAAAATCCAAAAGTTGATGAACTTCTTGATAAAGCAAGAGAAAGTACAGTTCCTGAAGAAAGAATTAAATACTATAAAGAAATTCAAGATATAATCCAAGAAGAACTTCCTATGTTTGCACTTGTTTATCCTGATGAAATTACAGGAATGCAGAAAAATATAGAAGGATTTGTTTTCCACCCAGAAGGAACACACTACCTTGCACCAGTAACAAAAAAATAATATAAATTAAAATAAACAGCTGTCAAATTAATTTTGATGGCTGTTTTTATAATTTCTCCTCTAACTTTTATTAAATAATTTTATACAAAAAGAAGGTGGCTTAAAAAATTATTTTTTATTCATTAAGCCACCCTCACTATAATTTAAAATATTATATTATTACTCTATTTTTTCCAGTTGAAATAAATTCCCAGACTGTATATATTCTAAACTTCTGGCAATCTTTTCTACTGGCCAATTCCACCATTTTATTTTAAGCAACTTCTCTATTATATCATCTGAAAAGCGTTTTTTCAGCACTCTGGCTGGACTTCCTCCTACAATTGCATAAGGTGGTACATCTTTAGTTACAACTGCTCTTGTTCCTATGATAGCTCCATCTCCAATAGTTACACCTGATAATATCACAGCTTCATAGCCAATCCATACATCATTTCCAATGGTGATATTTCCTTTATTATCCCATGAATCTTTTACATTCATTTTATGTTCCCATTCTTCTCCAAATAATGGAAAAGTATAAGTAGACAAAGAATGCAGTGTGTGGTTGCCGCAGTTCATTAAGAATTTAGCTCCACAGGCAATGGAACAAAACTTTCCAATAATAAGTTTATCCCCATTTATTGGATAATGATAAAGTACATTATTCTTCTGAAATTCTAAAGGATCATTATAAAAATCATTATAAATCGTATATTCTCCAACTTGAATATTAGGATTTGTAATCACATTTTTTAAATATACTATCTGTTTATCATTTGTTCTTGGATATATTTTATTTATATCTGGAATAGTCATAGCAATCTCCTTTTTTAATTTGATTTATTTTAAAACTACTCCAGAAAAAACAATGCAAAGCTTCATTTTTCACCTCCATTAAATTAACAGAGAAAATTTTATTATTATGTATATACATAATAATAAAAAATTTATTTTTATTTCAAATATCCCACTAAAAGAGCTATATCATTTCCTGTAACCCCACTTATTCTGGAAGCTTCTCCTATTGAAAGAGGTTTTATTTCTTCTAATCCACATCTAGCTATATTAGATATTCCTTTTACTTCTGAGAAATCAAAATCAGCAGGTATTTTTACCTCTTCAAGTCTTTTAAATTTTTCTATTTGCTCATTTTCTCTCTGAATAAATATCTCATATTTTATCATTGTTTCTATTTGATTTTTTATAAATCCAGGATAATCATTTATCTCTGTTATATCTTTCAGGCTGTCATAAGTTACTTCTTTTATTTTTAAAAGATCTCCTATTTTAACTCCTTTAGTAAGTTTCTGATCTGATCCAAGCTTTTCAAGAAGTGCATTAGCCTGTACCATTGGGACACTTATCTCTTTTAATCTTGCTATTTCATCATTCACTATTTTTATAGAATTTTCTAAGTAATCAAGTTTTTCAGAAGAAAGGATTCCTATCTCCTTAGCCTTTGTAAAAAGCCTCATAAAGGCATTATCAAACCTAAGAGTTAATCTATATTCAGATCTTGATGGAAGGACTCTATAAGGCTCTGGTGTCTTCTTATGAATTATGTCATCTATAAGTACTCCTATATAACCTTCACTTCTATCTATGATAACAGGTTCTTTTCCATCTGCCTTTCTTGCAGCATTTACTCCTGCTATAAATCCCTGACATGCTGCTTCCTCATAACCAGATGTTCCATTTATCTGCCCTGCAAAGTAAAGTCCTTCTATTTTTTTACTCTCCAGGCTTGGATAAAGCTGAGCTGCTGGAGCATAATCATATTCTACTGCATAACCATATCTCATTACTCTTGCATTTTCTAATCCTGCTATAGTTCTCATCATGGCTTCCTGAGCAAATGGAGGCATTGCAGTAGTAAGTCCGTTTACATATACTTCTTCTGATTCTGCTGATTCTAGCTCTAAAAATATCTGATGATTTGATTTATCTGGGAAATTTATTACTTTTCTATCAAGTGACGGACAATGTCTAGGCCCATGAGTTTTTATTATTCCACTTACTATTGGAGAATATTGAAGCATCTCTTTTGCCACTTCAATCGTTTTTTCTGTTGTATAAGTAAGCCAAGTAGGAACTACATTATTTCTTTCTTTATCAGTAAATATTGAAAAATATCTAGGATGTTCCTCTCCCTTTAACTCTTTCATTTTACTGAAATCTATGCTTCTTTTATCAAGTCTTGGAGGTGTGGCAGTCTGATATCTTTCAATAGTTATTCCATGTTCTCTTAAACTATCAGAAAGTTTTTCAGCTGAATTTTCTCCCTGCCTTCCTGCTGAATAAGCCACATCACCTATTACTATTTTCCCTTTTAAAAATGTTCCAGTAGCTAGAACTACACATTCAGCATAATATTTTATTCCAAGTCTTGTTATTATTCCCTTTATTCTTCCATTTTCAACTATAATTTCATCTACACAGTCTTGAATTATTTCAAGATTATCTGTATGTTCTAAAATTTTTCTCATTTCTGTTCTATATAGATATTTATCTGCCTGTCCTCTTGTTATTCTTGCAGCAGGCCCTTTACTTTCATTAAGATGTTTCAGTTGAAGATTAAATTTATCAGTATGTCTTCCCATCTCACCACCAAGTATATCCATCTCAGCAACAAGATTACTTTTTCCAGGTCCTCCTATTGAAGGATTGCATGACATCATGGCAATAGTATCCAGATACAAAGTAAACATAGCTGTTTTTTTCCCAAGCCTTGCTGCAGCCAGACTTGCCTCTACGCCTCCATGTCCTCCTCCTACTACTATTACTTCATATTTTTTCATTTCCATTTATTATTTCCTCCAAATTTTAGGTATTAAAAGTAAGAAGAGAGTGACTAAATTTAAGCCACTCTCATTTTTTATTTCCCTACACAGAAATTACTGAATATATGATCCAGCAGATCTTCACTAGATATCTCTCCTGTAACTTCAGAAAGTGAATCCAAAGCCCCTTTGATATCAACTGCCATAAGATCCATAGGAAGCCCATTCTCTATAGTTTCAAATATATTTTCCACAGACTGTTTTGTTTTTTCAAGAGCAGACTTATGTCTTATATTTGTTATTGTTATCTTTTGAGAACTGTCCTCTACATTTTCCTCAATGATATGCTTATATATTTCCTCTTCCATCTCATCTATTCCTTGATTTTTTATAGCTGATATTTCCAGCCATTTATTTATCTTAGTCAAAGGTGAAAGATCTATATCTTCTCTTATATCTATTTTATTCAGTATTCCTATAACTTTTTCAGCTTTTATAGCTTCATGTATTCTCATATCTTCATCATCTAAAGGCCTTGACCCATCTACTACAAACAGTATCAGATCAGCACTTTCAATAAGTTTTTTAGATTTCTCCACTCCGATATTTTCTACAAGATCATCTGTTTTTCTTATACCAGCTGTATCAACCAGTACAAGAGGGATTCCTTTCAGATTTACCACTTCTTCTATGACATCTCTTGTAGTTCCAGCTACATGAGTTACTATTGCTCTCTCCTCTTTCAATACAGAGTTAAGTATACTTGATTTACCAACATTAGGTTTTCCTACTATTGCAGTTTTTATACCCTCTTTTATCATTTTTCCTTTATCATATGATTTAATAAGAGCATCTGTGGTATCCATTACTTCTTTCAAATTATCAACAAGATTTTCTGGAAGAGGATCATCTATTCCCTCTTCTGGATAGTCTAATACAACATTTATGTGAGCTGCTACATCTAGTACCAATTTTTTTAAATGTTCTATCTGTTCTTTCAAATCTCCTCTCAATTGCTCCAATGAAAGAGATACAGATTTTTCCGTTTTTCCATGGATTATATCCATTACTGCTTCTGCCTGTGTCAAATCCAATCTTCCATTTAAAAAAGCTCTTCTAGTAAATTCTCCACTTTCTGAAAGTCTTGCTCCATTTTTTAATACTATTTCCAGTACTTTTTCGGTAATAACAAATCCTCCATGACAGTTAATTTCTACCATATCTTCTTTTGTATATGTATTTGGAGCTTTCATTACAGACACCAAAACTTCATCTATTAGATTTTCACCATCATATAGATGCCCATAATTTATACTAAAATTTTTCAAATCTCCTATTACTTTTTTTGATTTTGGTCTAAATATTTTTCCAAGTATCTCTAAAGCATGATTTCCTGAGATTCTTACTATTCCTATACCACCTTCACCTCTAGGTGTAGAAATAGCCGCTATTGTATCGAAAAGCATGGCTCCTCCCTATTTTTTCCTTTTGATAACTATATATCTCTTAGGGTCTCTACCTTCACTGAATGTATCTAGTTCTGGATATTTATTTACAACTTCATGTATAACTTTTCTTTCTCTAGGAGGCATAGGATTAAGTCTAACAGCTTTATTAGTTTTTAATGCTTTTTCAGCCATTTTTTTACCTAATTCTCTTAAAGTCTGATTTCTTTTTTCTTTAAATCCTTCTACATCTACTTCTATTCTGTATTCTTTTAATAAAGAGTTTAATAAATATTCAAAACTATTTAAAGTCTTTCCTTTTTTTCCTATTATTATCCCATTATCTTCACCATAAAGATTAACAAGATATGTTCTATCATGGACTTTATTTACATCTACACGAAGGTTAAGCCCTATATATTCAAGAAGCTCTTTAGCTTTTGCTTCCACAAGATCACTTGCATCTACTGCTTCTTCCAATTTTTCCCTTGTTGTTACTGTTTCTTTATATTGTTTTTCTTTTATCTCTATTTTTTCTTTATGCTCTCTGCTTTCTTTTTTCTTATGTTCCTTTATTTCTGTTTTAATATCTTTTTTAATTTCAGTTTTTATAGTTTCTTTTTTTAATTCTTTATCAATTTCTATTTCATAAATACCTTCTCTATTAAATAATCCTAGAAAAGATAGGCTTTTCTGTTTTTCTTTTACTCTTACTACTTGCTCTGGTGATGCTTCTAATATTTTTAAAGCTCTAGTTATAGCTTGTTCCTTATTCATGGCTTTGATTTCTATAACATTACTCATATATTACTCTCCTTTTTTCATGATCAGATACTGCTGAATAACTCCTGCCAAACTTGATGTCAACCAATAAATTTGTAATCCAGCTGGCATTTTATAAGAAATAAATACCATCATGATAGGGAACATATACATCATATTCTTCATTTGAGGATTGTCTGATGATCCCATCACTTTTTGCTGCACAAATGACACTACTCCATTTAATACTGGAAGGATATAATAAGGATCTGGCTGAACAAGCTGCATCCATAAGAATGTTGAATCCTGAGGTACAATTCCACCTCTTAATACTCCAAATAATGCCCATAATATAGGTAGTTGAACTAATAGAGGAAGACAACCACCAGCTGGATTAACTTTATGTTTTTGATAAAGTTCCATTGTTTTCTGGTTTAACATTTTAGAGTCACCTTTATATTGTTCTTTTATTTTATCTAATTCAGGTTGTAGCTTTTTCATACTCTTCATAGACTTATCCTGTTTTAAAGTCAATGGAAGAAGTATTATTTTCATTAAAATTGTTACTCCTATAATAGCTAGTCCAAAGTTTCCTGTAAGATTATGCATAAACACCAACATAGATTCAATGATTCCTTTTAATAATCCATAAATATAACTCATTTATCCTCCCGAACTTTTTTCTTTTTTTCAGGTACAGGGTCAAACCCTCCAGGGTTGAACGGATGACATTTAACTATCCTTTTTATTCCCAAACACATACCTTTTATAACTCCAAATCTTTCAATAGCCTCATATGTATAGGCTGAACAAGTAGGAATAAACCTACAATTTTTTCCTAAAAATATTGATATATACTTTTGGTAGAATCTTATCATGCAAAGTATAATTTTTTTCATATTTAATTTTCCTGACTTTTAAAAAGTCTTCCACTCTTCATTACTTTTATGAGATCTTTCTCCATATCCTGATACTTGAGAGTTTTTACCTTCTCTCCAGCTGTCCTCTTGGCTACGAAAATGATATCATATCCGTCCTTGAGCTGATTTTCAAATTTACGATAATACTCCCTAAACAACCTTTTAAGCCTATTCCGACAAACTGCATTTCCAGTTTTTTTACTTACAACGAAACCGCATCTCTTCAAATTTTCTTCATTCTTTTTAAAAAAAATAAGAGAGTAATAACCAAAACTTTTTCTTCCAGAATTGTAGATTATTTGAAACTCTCTGTCTTTTTTTAAATTATTCATAGTTATAAAACTCCCGACAATTTTGAATTATTTTCCACGATAACTATCTCTTGTAAAAACCCGGTGGTTTGAAACACCGGGTTCTATGCTGATAATACTTGTCTTCCTCTAGCTCTTCTTCTTTTTAAAACTTTTCTTCCGTTTTTAGTAGCCATTCTAGCTCTGAACCCGTGATCTTTCTTTCTTTTAGCTTTATTAGGTTGGAATGTTCTTTTCATTTTTTCACCTCCAAAAAAATTCTATATTTCAGATAGTAATTTTAAAGGAAAATTCTTGTTTTGTCAAGTGATTATTAGAAAATTTAATAAAATTCTAAAGAATTTTTTCAAAATAAATAAATATATTTTTATTATTGCCTATATACATATAATAGAAAAACATTTATTTTAGGGATTTCTAGAGATTTTTATTCAAGTTAAATCTTTATCATTTTCTTTAAAAAAAATAAAAGACCCCAACCACAAAAATATATTAGTTGTTATTATGTTTTTTTGTTTAATGTAATGACCGATATAAAAAATGAATTATCAAAAAACCATTGATATTATTGAGGACATATTCAAAAAAGAAATATATTTTATTTTTATCAATATACACATCAATTATCCTAGTAAAATCTATAATTTAAAAAAATAAAAAGGGATAGAATGTTCAAAAAATCTAGAAAGTAAAATCTAAAAAAATATTATTATCCATATACAAATTGAAAAAATCAATATTTTCAATAAGTTAAAAAAAATATTATTATCCATATACATTTTTAATCTTTATTTTATTTGAATTTTATGTTAAAATAAAATTCTGTTATTTATTATTGAGTATATACAAGTAATAAAAACCTTGATTTTTATAGGATTATGAATAATTAACAAAAAACTTCTTACTGATAGTGTAGGTTAAAATTCCTTGAAAATCAAGAGCTTATCTTTATACAAATTTGATATACTTATGATATAAAAAATATTATTGTGGATATACATAAAAAATGTTATATTATTGATTATATACATTTCATTTTAAAAATTGATTTTTTATTTACTTGAGGTTTATAGGGGAGATTAAATTATGAAAAAAGATGACTCTACAGATAATAATTTTGAAATTTTAGATAGTTTCAATATTTCACAAAGTGGATCGTTGGTAGAAGATATAAGAAATGTTGAAATAAAATTAAATACAGTTCCTGATATAGAAGTGAGAGAAGTAGTTATAAAAGAAACAGGAAATTTTTTAAATCTTAAAGAGAATATAATAAATATTCCTGTTGAGATGATTGTATTTCCTTTCTTTACACCACAAAAACAAAATAAAAGAGTAAACTTTCAATATTCCTTTGAAGATTTGGGAGTTACAATGTACTGTACTCTTGTGGCAAAGGATAATGCTGATAAGGTTTTCCAACCTTCAACATTTGAAGAAAAAATATATACATATCTCATATCAATGTATGAGATAAAAAAAGAAATAGAAGATTCTGATGAATATATAGAATTTGAAATTTCAGATTTTATAGTGAGTTTTCTTGGAAATAAGATGAATAGAACCTACTACTCAAAAGTGGAACAAGCTTTAAAAAATCTAAAAAATACAGAATATCAATTTATAGTTTCTAATCATACAAAGCTTGGAAAATATAAATTTGAAGATGAAGAGTTCAAACTTCTTACTTACCAAAAACTTAAAAAAGGGAAAAAAATATATTATAGGGTTACTTTAAATAAAAATATCAGACAGAAAATAAAAGATAAAAGATATATAAAATATAATTCTAAATCTCTTTTGGAGATATTGACAAAAGATCCTATTGCAGGAAGAATATATAAATATATAAGTAAGATAAGATATGAAAGCATGGATGGAAGGATAAATCTCAGAACTCTCGCAGCAATAATACCTCTAAAAACAGAACAAGTTACTGAGAGAGTAAATAAAAATGGAGAAATAAAACAATACATACTATGCAGAGTTAAACAGGTATTAAAAAGAATCGAAAAAGCTTTTGATGTGCTTGTAGAAATGGGATACATAATTCAATATAATTCAGAGTATGTAAAAGAGGAAGATAATTATTATATTAATTATATTTTTAACAAAGAAAAAGATGGAGAGTGTCATGTATCTTCATTCCTTGAAAATAAAACTGGTAGAGATATGGGAAGAAAAAGACCAGCAGCTCTTGCAGCAAAAAATAATCTAGAAATAGAAGATGCTGAAGTTATAGAACATACTTCTAGGGAAAAAATATCTAAGCCAGAGACTAAACATAAAGAGCCAGCTGTAGAATTTCCTGAAGGAATAATAGAAAGAGTCCAGAAAGCTAAAAGAAACATTTATGTACAGAGAGCATGGGACAGAAGAACTGATAATAAAATAAAGAAAATATATAGAGAAGAAGGAGAAGCAATAGCAAAAGAAGTACTTTCTATATTGTATAAAAATCTTAATGGAAATATAAAGACAACTCTTGTACAATATATCAATGGTATATTAAAAAACATTTCTTCAGATGAAAGCACTAACAATAAACAGAACCTTACTCTTTTCAATAATATAGTAAAAGAAAAGGGACTAAAGAGTAAAAAGAAAATTAATCAAGCTAGAAGAAGTGTTAAAAAACCTGTTATAAGCAGCATTAAAGATATAATAACTGATACCGATATACCTAAAGATTTAATGGCAGAATACAATAACTATGATGAATTTGAAAAATTAAAAATAGAAGAAAAAGCGTTGAAAATATGTTCACAGGAAGAGGGAATAGATGTTAATTTTCTTCTAACTATGAAATCAAAATCTAAGAATATATATTTAAATACTATAAAAAGATATATTGAAAGAGTTATAAAAGATGAATAAAAAATTAGCTGGTCAGGAAGAATTAAAGGCAGATTACTGATCAGCTTTTTTATTAAAAAAAAGTTTTTTATTATTGTGCATATACATGTTTTTAAAATATTAAATCTATCAAAATATTAAAAATTATGATATTATATATAGTGGCATCTTATTGCTTGAGTATGATTTTTGTGAGGGGGAGAAATGGAAGAGGTAAAAATATCTACTGAATTTATTAAACTAGATCAATTTTTAAAATGGACTGGAATATGTGATACTGGAGTAGATGCTAAATTTTTTATAACAGAAGGTAATGTAAAAGTTAATGGAGAATTAGAGATAAGAAGAGGTAAAAAACTTTACCCTGGAGATAGAGTTGAAGCTGAGGGAAAAGTTTTCATAGTTAAATAATGAGATATTTGATTGGCCTGAGGTGAAAGGGTTGGAAATACTAGAGATAAATTATGTGAATTTTAGAAATCTTCAAGATGGAAATGTGAAATTTTTTCCAAAAATGAATCTTTTTTATGGAAAAAATGGACAAGGAAAAACGAGTCTGTTGGAAGCATTGTATTTCAATTCTACAGGTAAGAGTTTTAGAACTACAAAAAGTAGTGAAATGATGAAATACGGATATAAACGGACAGGAGTTTATGTAGTTTATAAAGATAATATAGGAGAAAAGACCCTTACTGTAAAATTTAATAATGAGGACAAAAAGGAATACAGCTATAATGGGAAGAGGGTACAGTATGATGAATTTTATGGGAAACTAAATGTAGTTACATATATACCTGAAGATATAGTACTGATAACAGGATCACCTTCTGTTAGAAGAAATTTTTTTGATGGAGAAATAGCTCAGACTAGTAGTGAATATTTTCAAGAGTTAAAAAATTTTAATAAAATTTTAAAGATAAGAAATAAATATCTTAAAGAAAAAAAACATAAAGAGCCTGAATTTACTATATATCAAGATGAATTTATAAAATATGGTGCTAAAGTAATAGAGAAAAGAATGGAATATGTGAAAAAAATATCTATTATTCTTAATCTTAATTATAGAAAACTTTTTGATGATAAAAAAGAATTAAGTATTCAATATCAATGTCATCTTGGAAATATAAAAAAAATGAGTCTTAGAGAAATAGAAGATGCTCTTCGGAAAAGAACAGAGGAGAAATTAGGGCAAGAATTAAGATATGGATTTTCACTTTCAGGACCACAGAAAGATGATTTTTTATTTTTTCTAAATTCTTATGAAGCTAAGTCAACAGCTTCGCAAGGAGAAAAAAAATCAATTATTTTTTCTCTTAAACTTTCAGAAATAGATATGGTCCTAAGAGAGAAAAAAGAGAGCCCAATACTGATAATTGATGATATATCTTCATATTTTGACTCCAATAGAAAAGATAGTATATTAAATTATCTAGAAAAGAGAAATATACAGGTATTTATAAGTTCTACTGGAGAACTTGGAATAAATAGCGAAAATTTCTATGTGGAAAAAGGTGAGATTAGTTATGATAGAGATAGAAAGTATAGGGAACATGATAGAAAGGGCAATTGAAAAAAGTAGGAGATTGAAAGAGGGAATTCTCAAAGCTCAGTGGAAGAATATAACAGGAAAGCTTTCAGAAAAAAGTCAAGTTCTTTATATAAAAGAGAGTGTACTTTATGTTGCTGTTGAAAATTCATCAATACTCCATTTTATGGAGATAAATAAAAAAAAATACATAAATAAAGTTAATGAAATACTGAATGGAAATATAGTAAACGATATATTGTTTCGTATCTCTAAGATTAAAGAAAATGAGATATACAATGATATGTATATGGATAATAATAATTTATCTGAAGATAACATTTCTGAAGATGAATATTTAGATATAGATTTCAACAAAATGGATATATTTCAAAGAATAGAACATTTGAAAAAATCTGCTGAAAAGAGAGAACAACGACTATTAAATGCAGGATATAAAAAATGCCCAGAATGTGGAGTATATTTTAAGAGTGACAAAAATATGTGTAAGATATGTCGAAATAAAAAAGGCAGAGGGTAAAATATGTATACTTATCTAGAAAAAGAACTTGTAATACCGTCAAAGAATATTATAATTATTATTGATTATATACATTTGAAAAAGAACTGTAATACAGAGTTTTATGCTAATGAAATAAAAAATAAAAAAATAATAAATTTAGCTCCAAAAGAGGAAAAAAGTGTAATAATAACTGATAATGAAATATATTTTACATCATATGCATTATCAACTCTAATGAGCAGGAGTAATGAGTATCTTAGAATAAGCGGAGGTAGTAATAGTAATGAGTAATAATTATCAAGCGGAAAATATTACAGTCCTTGAAGGACTGGAGGCTGTAAGAAAAAGGCCTGGAATGTATATAGGTACCACTTCTGAAAGAGGGCTTCACCATCTAGTGTGGGAGATTGTAGACAATGCTGTAGATGAAGCTCTTGCAGGATATTGTGATAAGATTATAGTAAATATACTCCCAGACAATATAATAGAGGTAATTGATAATGGAAGAGGAATTCCAGTTGGTATCCATCCTAAATATAATAAATCAGCTCTTGAAATAGTACTTACTGTGCTTCATGCAGGAGGAAAATTTGAAAATGATAACTATAAAGTATCAGGAGGGCTTCATGGAGTAGGAGTATCAGTAGTAAATGCTCTTTCACTATGGACAGATGTTACAGTAAAAACTGATGGAAAAATATGGTATCAAAAATATAATAGAGGTGTACCTGAAGAAGATGTAAAAGAGATTGGAGTAACAACAGAGCATGGAACAACAGTAAGATTTAAAGCTGACCATGAAATATTTGAAACTCTTATTTATGATTATAATACTTTAAAAAATAGATTAAAAGAGTTAGCTTATTTAAATAAAGGACTTGAGATACATCTTAGTGATAGTAGAAAAGAGCCATATAAAAAAGAAGAATTTAAATTTGAAGGTGGTATAGTAGATTTTCTTAAAGAGATAACAGAAGAAACTGAAAAACTTATACCTGAACCAATATATATGACAGGAGAAGTGGATAATGTAGCTGTAGATATCGCTTTTCTTTATACTGTAAATCAATCAGAAATTATATATTCTTTTGTAAATAATATCAATACCCATGAGGGAGGTACCCATGTAAGTGGATTTAGAACTGCTTTAACAAGGGTAATAAATGATGTAGGAAAAGCTCAGGGATATCTGAAAGAAAAAGATGGAAAACTTCAAGGAAATGATATAAGAGAAGGAGTTACAGCAATTGTTTCAGTAAAAGTTCCACAGCCTCAATTTGAAGGACAGACTAAAACAAAACTCGGTAACTCTGAAGTTACAGGGATAGTATCAACTTTAGTTGGAACTAATCTGAAAATAGTACTAGAAGACAATCCTAATGATACAAAAATAATAATAGAGAAAATATTGAATTCTAAAAAAGCAAGAGAAGCAGCTCAAAAAGCTAGGGAACTTGTACTTAGAAAATCAGTTTTAGAAGTTGGTTCACTTCCAGGTAAATTAGCTGACTGTTCATCTAAAAATCCAGATGAATGTGAAATATATATAGTTGAGGGAGATTCAGCAGGAGGATCAGCAAAACAAGGAAGAGATAGATCTCATCAAGCAATACTTCCTTTGAGAGGTAAAATACTGAATGTAGAAAAAGCAGGGCTACATAAATCATTGGAAAATAATGAAGTAAGAGCTATGATAACAGCTTTTGGTACAAGTATTGGAGATAGTTTCAATATAGAAAAACTTAGATATGGAAAGATAATACTTATGACTGATGCCGATGTAGATGGTGCTCATATTAGAACATTGCTTCTTACTTTTATCTATAGATTTATGGTAGATCTTATTTACAATGGAAATGTATATATTGCACAACCTCCTCTGTACAAAATAACTACTGGAAAACAGATAAGATATGCTTATAGTGATAGAGAACTTAAAGAAATAACTGATGTTTTTGAAGGTGATGATAAAAAATATACTCTTCAAAGATATAAAGGACTGGGAGAAATGAATCCTGAACAGCTTTGGGAAACAACTATGAACCCTGATACAAGAACACTTCTACAGGTGACTATAGATGATGCAAGAGCAGCAGATATGCTGTTTGATAAATTAATGGGAGATAAAGTAGATCCTAGAAGAGAATTTATAGAAGAGAATGCAGTATATGTAAAAAATCTAGACATTTAATAATATGTATATAAATAATAATAAAATATTAATTATATAATAATTTTTTAGAATTAAAGACGAAATACACATAGACTGTTTTAGAGCTGAGAAATTTTAGGAGGATTAATAATGTCAAATGTTAATAATAGATATATAGAAGACGAGATGAAAGAATCATATCTCGACTATTCCATGAGTGTAATTGTCAGCAGAGCGCTTCCAGATGTAAGAGATGGAATGAAGCCAGTTCATAGAAGAATACTTTTTGCTATGAGTGAACTTGGAATGACTTATGATAAAGCATATAAAAAGTCTGCCAGAATCGTTGGGGAAGTTTTAGGTAAATATCACCCACATGGAGATTCAGCAGTATATGGAACAATGGTAAGAATGGCTCAAGACTTCAATTACAGATATTTACTTGTAGATGGACATGGAAACTTTGGATCAATAGATGGGGATTCAGCTGCAGCCATGAGATATACAGAAGCAAGAATGGCAAGAATCAGTAATGAACTTATAGATGATATAGATAAAAATACTATTGATTTTAGAAAGAACTTTGATGATTCGTTAGATGAACCAACAGTTCTTCCAGCAAAATTGCCAAATCTACTTTTAAATGGAGCAACAGGAATAGCAGTAGGAATGGCAACAAATATTCCACCACATAATCTTGGAGAACTTGTAGATGGAATACTTGCTCTTATTGATAATCCAGAACTCACTCCTTTAAATCTTATGGAATATATAAAAGGGCCAGATTTTCCTACAGGAGGTATAATTGATGGTCAGAAAGGTATCAGAGATGCCTATATGACTGGAAGAGGTAAGGTAAGAGTAAGAGGTAAGGTAGAGATAGAGGAACAAAAAAATGGAAAAGCTTTTATTATTATCAAAGAAATTCCATATCAATTAAATAAAGCTACTCTTATTGAAAGAATAGCAGATCTTGTAAAGGATAAAAGAGTAACAGGAATAACAGATTTAAGAGATGAATCTGACAGAGATGGTATTAGGGTAGTTATAGAGGTTAAAAAAGGTGAAGAGCCAGAGCTTATATTAAATAAATTATATAAATATACAGAACTTCAAAATACATTTGGTATAATTATGCTGGCTCTTGTAAATAATGCACCAAAAGTGCTTAATCTTAAAGAAATACTTCAAGAATACTTAAAACATAGATTTGAAGTTGTGACTAGAAGAACTAAGTTTGATTTGGATAAAGCTGAAAAAAGAGCACATATATTACAAGGATATAAAATAGCTCTCGATAATATTGATAGGATAATTGAAATTATCAGAGGATCATCTGATGGAAATCAAGCCAGAGAGCTTTTAATAGAAAAATATGCTTTCTCTGATGTTCAAGCCAGAGCTATACTGGATATGAAACTGCAAAGACTTACAGGTTTGGAAAGAGGAAAAATTGATGCTGAACATGCTGAAATTGAAAAATATATAGCAGAATTGAGAGAAATTCTTTCTCATGATTCTAAGATATATGAAATAATCAAAGAAGAACTTCTTTATCTGAAAGAAAAATATAACGATGACAGAAGAACTCTTATTGAAAATGAAAGAATGGAAATACTTCCAGAAGATCTTATAAAAGATGAAAATGTTATACTTACTCTTACAAATAAAGGATATGTAAAGAGAATGGAAGTGAGTAAGTATAAAGCTCAAAAAAGAGGTGGAAAAGGAGTAGCAAGCCAAAATACTATAGAAGATGATTTTGTAGAAAGTATAGAATCTGCTTCTAACCTTGATACTCTTATGATATTTACAAATCAAGGAAGAGTATTTAATATAAAAGTTTATGAAATTCCAGAAACTTCTAAGCAGTCAAGAGGAAAACTTATGAGTAACATCATTAGAATAAGAGAAGATGAGAAAATAAGAGCTGTTATAAAAACAAGAGATTTCTCTAAAGATAATGAAGTGGTATTTGTTACTAAGGAAGGACTTATCAAAAAGACTAATCTAGATGAATTTAAAAATATTAATAATTCTGGATTAAAAGCTATCAAATTAAAGGAAGATGATGATATAATATATGTAGGACTAATAGAAAAGATAGATCAAGAGCAGGTATTTATTGCAACAAAACAAGGATACTCTATCAGATTTAATAGTGATAATGTAAGACCTACAGGAAGAGATACTATGGGAGTTAAATCTATAACTTTAAGACCTGGAGATTCGATTGTATCAGCACTTTTAATCAAAGATGAAGATGGAAGTATTCTTACAGTAACAGAGAATGGATATGGAAAGAGAACAAGAATTGATGAATATCCATTACAGGCCAGATCTGGTAAGGGAGTAATAAATATAAGATGCAATGCTAAAACTGGAGCAGTTGTATCAGTACTTCCTGTAACTGAGGGAGAAGAATTGATGGCTATTACATCTTCAGGTATAGTCATTAGAATGCCTCTTGATACTATTGCACTTTATGGAAGAGCCACTCAAGGAGTAATTATAATGAAAGTTGATGGAGCTGAAAAAGTTGTGTCTATAACTAGAGTGCAATCTGAAACTGAAGAAGAAGATGAAGAATTAGAATCTAGTTCTGTAGAAACAGAAAATAACATAGAAGAAGCAGAAGTAGTGGAGAAAAAGGAAGACTAATATTTTAAAAAATGGGGTGGTATATATGAGAAAAGCTTTGCTATTGTTTGGAAATGAAATGGAAAGAGATAACCTTATTGAAAGCGCAGTTTATTTACAAAACAGTTTAGGCTTTAAAATCATGCCTCTTTACATCAAAGATATGTCTAGAGACAAAATAATAGCTGCTTCTACAGATGGAATGATGATGAGTGGAAGATCGCCTTTTATTATGCAGGGGTGGGCTGATATGGAGAAACAGGAGATAGAAGATATTGAAAAAGTTCTTAAATCAAAGGGAATTAAAAGTGAGCTTGAAGTAGATATTGGACTTGTTCCTGAGATAGTTACTGATAGAATGAAAAGCTGTGATATTCTTCTTATTGGAAAAAATGAAGCTATTACTGAAAGAATAGTAAGCATTTTAAAAGGAAACTACAAATCTATAATTTTTATAGGAGAAAAACCTCTAAAAAGAATGGAAAAAGTAATTATTGCTAATGATGATGGAGTAAAAATCAATAGAAGCTGTTATCAGTTTACCAACCTTTTTCCAGAAGTTAAAGAATTTACTTCATTTGTAATTAATAAGGAAATTGAAGAAAACCACTTGATAGGTTATCTTGAAGGTAAAGAAAAAACTATAACTCATGAAGTGCTTAATACAACAGATTATAATGAAGTTCTTAAAAAAATAGATGAATATGATTTCTTTATAATGGGAAATTTAAGCAGGAGTTATTTCTTTGAAAAGATAATTGGAAAAAATGGTATAAAATTATTAGAAAAGAGTAAAACACCTATATTTATAGGATAGTTTTTAGATAGGAATAGATTATGAAAATATTGGTTATATCAGATTCGCATGGAAAATTAGAAAAATTGATTTCTATTTATGAAAGGGAGAAACCTGACATAGTAATATGTGCTGGAGATTTCAGTGATGATGCTGAAGAACTTTCATATGTCTTTCCAGAAAATACCTACCATATAGTTAAAGGTAATTGTGATTATTATGACATGCAGAGAAGTGATGAGATGATTCTTGAGCTAGGGGGACATAAGGTCTTCCTAGCTCATGGTCATCATTATAGAGTAAAACTTGAATATGAAACAATAGAAAAAAGAGGAAGAGAATTGGAATGTGATATAGTCATATTTGGTCATACACACAGACCATATCTTGAAAAGAAGAAAGGTATAACCCTTTTTAATCCAGGGGCTGTATTGGGAAATGATTATGGAATAATAAAAATAAATAAAGAAAGTATTGATTTTCTTCTAAAAAGAATTTAAAATAATTAGATATATAGAAGATTTTTAGCCTTTGACATAGGGAGGAAAAATGAAGGAAAAGGTAGCACAATTAAAGGAACAAGCACAATCTAGCATAGAGAGCGCTGCTTCTTTACACGAACTAGAAGAAATAAGAGTCAGCCTGCTAGGTAAAAAAGGGGAACTTACAGAGATTTCAAAAGGAATGAAAACTCTTTCTCCAGAGGAAAGACCTATTATTGGTCAGCTGGTAAATGAAACTAGAGAATTTATCAGTTCAATGTTGGATGAAAAAAATAATCAGTTGAAAGAGAAAGAAAAAAGAGCAAGATTGGAACAGGAAATTATTGATATTACGCTTCCTGGTGAAGATATTGAGTTGGGAACTAGCCATCCAATAACAGAAACAATGAATTTTATGAAAGATATATTTATTGAAATGGGATTTGATGTTGCTGATGGACCAGAAGTAGAAAAAGTTAAATATAACTTTGATGCTTTAAATATTCCTGAAACTCATCCATCAAGAGATATAACAGATACTTTCTATATTTCTGATGATGTAGTACTTAGAACACAAACATCACCAGTACAGGTAAGATACATGCTTGAACATAAACCACCTTTCAGAATGATATGTCCTGGAAAAGTTTATAGACCTGACTATGATGTATCTCATACACCAATGTTCCACCAAATGGAAGGATTGATGATAGGTGAAAATATTTCTTTTGCTAATTTGAAAGGAATATTGACTCATTTTGTTAAAAAAGTTTTTGGTGAAACTGAAGTAAGATTTAGACCACACTTCTTCCCATTTACAGAGCCAAGTGCTGAAATGGACGTACAGTGTGCTGTATGTAAAGGTAAAGGATGCAGAGTATGCAAAGATAGTGGTTGGTTGGAAATAATGGGATGCGGAATGGTAGACCCAGAGGTATTGAAAGCAGTAGGTTATGATCCTAATGAAGTTAGTGGATTTGCTTTCGGAGTTGGAATAGAGAGAGTAACAATGCTGAGACATGGAATAGATGATCTTAGAGCATTTTTTGAAAATGATATAAGATTCTTAAAACAATTTAAATAATTCTGGAGGGAATAATGTTAATTTCTTTAGACTGGTTAAAACAGTATGTAGATATAAAAGAAGATATTAATCAGCTTGAAAATGCTCTAACAATGATAGGGCAGGAAGTAGAAGCTATAGATGTTCAAGGTAAAGACCTTGATAATGTAGTTATAGGACAGATTGTTGAATATGGAAAACACCCAAATTCAGATAAACTAACACTTTTGAAAGTAGATATTGGAGAGGAAGAAAAATTACAGATAATCTGTGGAGCTCCAAATCACAAATTAGGAGATAAAGTAGTAGTAGCTAAAATTGGAGCTGTACTTCCTGGAAATTTTAAAATTAAAAAAAGTAAAATAAGAGATGTAGAATCTTGTGGTATGCTTTGCTCACAAGTTGAATTAGGAATAGGGGAGGATAAAGATGGAATAATAATTCTTCCTGAAGATGCCCCAATAGGTGAAGAGTATAGGAAATATGCAGGAATTGATGATGTAATATTTGAACTTGAAATTACTCCAAATAGGCCTGACTGTCTTTCACACATAGGAATAGCTAGAGAGGTAGCAGCTTATTATGGAAGAAAGGTAAAGTATCCATCTTATGCTTTAAATGAAGTTATAGAATCTACTAATAATTATGCAAAAGTAAGGGTAGAAGATAAAGAAAGATGTAAAAGATACATGGGAAGAGTTATAAAAAATGTAACTGTTGAAGAGTCACCTGAATGGCTTAAAAAGAGAATAAGAGCAATGGGATTGAAGCCAATTAACAATATAGTAGATATAACAAACTTTGTTATGTTTGAATATAACCAGCCTATGCATGCTTTTGATTTGGATAAATTAGAAAATAAAACTGTAGTAGTAAGAGCTGCAGAAATAGGAGAAAAAATAACTACCTTAGATGGGGTAGACAGAGAACTTAATAATGGAGAGTTGGTAATAGCTGATGAAGTTAAACCAATAGCTATAGCTGGTATTATTGGAGGAAAGGCAACTCAAATTGAACCTGAAACTAAAAATATATTCCTTGAAGTAGCATATTTTACTCCTGAAAATATCAGAAAATCTGCTAAAAAACTTGGTATTGTAACTGATTCTGGATATAGAAATGAAAGAGGAATTGATATTGAAAATATCAGTGAAGTTATAGACAGAGCAGCTGCTCTTATGGCAGAAGTTGCTTCTGGAGAAGTTTTAGATGAGGTGATAGATAAATATATAGAAAAACCTCAAAAATTTGAGATACCTTTAAATATTAATAAACTTAACAACTTTATAGGTAAGAAATTAGAGTTTGATCAAGTTGGAAAAATACTTACAAATCTTGGATTGGGAATAAAAACTTTATCTCAGGATACTCTAATAGTAACACCACCTGCTTATAGACAGGACTTAACTAGATCAGAAGATTTATATGAAGAAGTAATAAGAATGTATGGGTTTGAAAATATAGAAGCTATAATGCCAGTGGAAGATATTGAATCTGGTTTAAAAGATGTAAAAATATCAGTTGCTGACAATTTAAAGGAAATATTGAAAGAAATAGGACTACATGAAGTAATAAATTATACATTTATTCCTAAAGAAGCTTTGGATATTCTTAAAATAAAAGATAAAGTAATTGAAATAAGCAATCCTTTAAGTGAAGATATGTCTATAGTAAGACCTACCTTAGTATATAGTCTTCTTGCAAATATTAGAGATAATATCAATAGAAATCAATTTAATTTGAGATTTTATGAAGTATCAAAAGTATTTGCACCAGCAGAAGAATTAGCAAATGAGGATTTGAGAATTTGTATAGCAATATCAGGAAAGCCTGAAAGAACTTTATGGAATCCAAAACCAGAATCATATAATTTCTATACTATAAAGGGATATGTGGAAAAACTTCTTGAATATACAGGTATCAGTAGATACAAACTTGAAAGAAGCGCAAAAGAAATTTTCCATCCAGGTAGAAGTGCTGATATTAGAATAGGAAATGATATTATTGGAACTTTTGGAGAGATTCATCCAGATGTTCAAGAAGCTATGGATATTAAGAGAGAAAGAGTATATGTAGCTGATATAGATCTAACTAGAGCATTGAAATATATGAAAGATGCTGTAAAATATGAAAGAGTAGTAAAATATCCAGAAGTAACTAGAGATTTGGCCATCGTACTTGATAAAAATGTACTTGTAGGAAACATGATAGATGACTTGAAAAAAGTTTCTCCTTTAATAGAGAATATAGATATATTTGATATCTATGAGGGAGAAAAAATAGATGCAGATAAAAAGTCAGTAGCTATCAGTATAGTACTTAGAGACAAGAAAAAGACTCTTACTGAAAAAGATATAAATAATGTTATTGAAAAAGTGTTAAACACTATCTCAAAAAATTATAATGGAGAGATAAGACAATAAAATATTTAGGAGGGTTAAGATGGATTCCTTAAAAGAGTTATTCAAGATAGGAAATGGGCCTTCAAGCTCACATACAATTGGACCAGAAAGAGCAGCAAAAAAATTTAAAGAGAGAACACCTGATGCAGATAAATACATAGTGGAACTGTATGGATCTTTAGCTCTGACAGGAAAGGGACACCTTACTGATTGGATAATAGTAGAAACTTTAAAACCAGTTGAAACTGAAATTGTATGGAAGCCTGAAGTAGTTTATGATTATCATACTAATGGGATGAAATTTAAGGCTTTAGATAATAATGGAAATACTCAAGTTGAATGGGTAGTCTTCTCAGTGGGGGGAGGAACTATCATGGAATTAGGTCAGGAAAGAAGAGGACCTTCAAAAATATATCCATTTTCAAAAATGGATGATATTAAAAACTGGTGTGAAGAAGGAAAAAAAGAGTACTGGGAATATGTTGTAGAACATGAAGGGGAGGAGATATTTGATTTCCTTAAAGAAATCTGGGAGGCAATGAAGGCAGCTGTTGAAAGAGGAATAGAAAAAACTGGTGTGCTTCCAGGAACTCTAAAATTATCAAGAAGAGCTCAAGGCTTTTATAGGAAAGCAAGAAACAATCATGGACGAGGTGGATTCTTAGGAAGGATATTTGCTTATACTCTAGCAGTATCTGAAGAAAATGGAGCTGGAGGAAGGGTTGTAACTGCTCCTACATGTGGAGCTTCAGGAATTATTCCGGGACTTTTATATGCACTTAGAGAAGAGTATGACATATCTGAAAAAGAGCTTCTAAAAGGACTAGCAATAGCAGGTCTTATAGGAAATATAGTGAAAGAAAATGCTACAATATCAGGAGCTGAAGGAGGGTGTCAAGCTGAAGTAGGAACTGCATGTGCAATGGCAGCAGGAATGGCATGTTTTCTTTTGGGAGGATCATTAGACCAAATTGAATATGCTTCTGAAATGGCATTGGAACACCATCTCGGACTAACTTGTGATCCAGTTGGAGGATATGTACAGATACCTTGTATAGAGAGGAATGCAGCAGCTTCGGCAAGAGCATTGGATTCAGCAGCATATAGTCTTTATACAGATGGAAAGCATACAATTTCTTTTGATCAAGTGGTTATAACTATGGGTGAAACAGGAAAAGATTTGAAGAGTGAATATAAAGAAACATCTTTGGGAGGACTTGCAAAATTTAGATTTAATGCAGAATGTTAAAATAATTTTATAAGAATATATCGAGAGGCAGCCTCAAAAAATTAAAAAATTTTTTGAGCCGCCTCTTAAACTTTTTATAGAAGTAAAGTAAAAAGACAGAAATTTAAAAGCTGAAAAGAGAGGAAAAAGTATGAAATTAGTTGTGGGTCTTGGTAATCCAGGGGATAAATATGTTAAAACAAGACATAATATAGGATTTGAAGTTATCAGTAAATTACAGGAAGAACTTAATATAGTAGGAGAAAAGGATAAATTTCAAGGATTACTCAGTGAGAAAAATATAGATGGAGAGAAAGTTCTCTTTCTGAAGCCTCAGACTTTTATGAATCTCAGTGGTAATTCAATAGCTGCTGTAGTAAATTTTTATAAAATAGATGCTAAAAAAGATATGATAGTAATCTATGATGATATGGATCTTCCAGTTGGGAAATTGAGAGTAAAAGAGAAAGGAAGCTCAGGTGGGCACAATGGAATAAAATCTATTATTTCCCATTTAGGTGATGAGTTTTTACGTATTAAATGTGGCATAGGAAAGAGTAAAGATGACACTATAGATTTTGTATTAGGTCAGTTTGATAAAAGTGAACAAGAAGTTGTTGATAAAATGATTGAGAATGCAGCTGATTGTGCTTTAGATTTAATAAGAGATGTTGAATTAGGCAGAATAATGCAGAAATATAACAAAAAGTAATAACTTGCGATGGAAAAAAATAACGAAAACATATTGTTAAATAGATATAAATGTGGTAAACTGATTAGTAGAAATTAACTTTATGAAAGGAGATTCATATGAGATTTTTTGGTTTCAGAGGTGGAGTACATCCGCCTGAAAATAAACTACAAACAGAAAATATGCCAGTAGAAAAACTAGCAGCACCAAAAATGTTGTATATTTCTTTATTACAACATATAGGATCACCATTAGATCCAATTGTAGCTATTGGAGATAAAGTACTTAAAGGTCAGAAAATAGCTGACTCTCAAGCATTCTTAACTTCTCCTATACACTCACCTGTAAGTGGTACAGTTAAAAAAATTGAAGAACATGTTTTCCCATTAATGGGAAGAATCAAAACTATCATGATTGAAAATGATGGGGAAGAAACTTGGGCAGAATTAACTAAGATAGAAAATTGGGAAACTGCTGACAAGAAAGATTTATTAGCAATGATTAGAGAAAAAGGAATTGTAGGTATTGGAGGGGCAAGTTTCCCTACTCATGTAAAACTTAATCCACCTGCTGATGTAAAGATTGATACTTTACTATTAAATGGAGCAGAGTGCGAACCTTACCTTAACTCAGATAATAGACTTATGCTTGAACATCCAGAAACTATAATTGAAGGTATCAAAATCATCAAAAAAGTTTTAGGAGTAGAAACTGCTATCATAGGTATTGAAGAAAATAAGCCTGAAGCAATAGCTTCTATGAAGAAAGCTGCTGAAGGTACAGGAATAGAGATAGCTCCTCTAAAAACAAAATATCCTCAAGGAGGAGAAAAACAATTAATTAAAGCTGTTTTAGATAGAGAGGTTCCATCTGGAAAACTTCCATCAGCAGTAGGAGTAGTTGTTCAAAATACAGGAACAGCAGCTGCTATATATGAAGGGTTGGTAAATGGTACTCCTCTAATTGAAAAAGTTGTTACAGTTTCAGGAAAAGCAATAGCAAATCCTAAAAATATAAAAATAGCTATTGGAACACCATTTTCTTATATTCTTGATCAATGTGGAGTAAACAGAGATGTAATGGATAAATTAGTAATGGGTGGACCAATGATGGGAATGGCTCAATTCTCAGAAGAAGCTCCAGTGATTAAAGGAACTTCTGGTTTATTAGCCCTTACAAAAGAGGAAACAAATCCTTATAAACCAAAAGCTTGTATAGGATGTGGAAAATGTATCGGAGCATGTCCAATGCTTCTTGAACCAATCATGTTTGCAAGACTTGCTGCTTTTGAACAATGGGAAGAAATTGGAAAATACAACCTGATGGATTGTATTGAATGTGGATCATGTGCTTATATATGTCCAGCTAACAGACCATTAACAGAAGCTATAAAGATTGGAAAGTCAAAATTAAGAGCAATGAAAAAATAACATACAGTAAGTTATTAAGTTATTAGGAGGGTACAAGTGACTAATATTTTGAAGATGGGGCCATCACCTCATATAAGAACATCAGAAACAGTTGAAAAAGTAATGTATGATGTAATAATATCTTTAATACCAGCATTTTTAGTTGCTGTATATGTTTTTGGAATAAGAGCATTTATAGTTACTTCAGTTGCTATATTATCATGTATTGTTACAGAATTTATTTGTCAGAAAATAATGAATCAGGATATTTCTGTATTTGACGGAAGTGCAATTCTTACAGGTATTCTTTTTTCTTTTGTTATACCAGTAAATATGTCTCTTATTTATGTAATTATTGGATCGATAGTTTCTATCGCTCTTGGTAAAATGGTATTTGGAGGACTTGGACATAATATATTCAACCCTGCACTAGTAGGTAGAGCATTTGTTCAGGCTTCATGGCCAGTAGCTATCACTACTTTTGCTCTAGATGGAAAAGCTGGAGCTACAGTATTGGATATTATGAAAAGAGGACTTCCATTAGATGGAGCTTTAATTGAAGGTGGAAATCAATACATTCAGGCTTTTGTAGGTAGAATGGGTGGATGTTTAGGAGAAACTTCAGCTCTTGCTCTTCTTATAGGAGGAATATATCTTATCTATAGAGGACAGATAGACTGGAAAATGCCTGCTTTAATAATAGGTACAGTATTTGTTCTTACATGGGCAATGGGAGGAGATCCTGTAATGCATATTCTTTCAGGAGGATTGTTCCTAGGAGCTTTCTACATGGCTACAGATATGGTAACAAGTCCATATACACCAAAAGGTAAAATAATATTTGCATTGGGATTAGGACTACTTATATCTTTGATTAGAATGAAAGGTGGATATCCAGAAGGGGTTGCTTACTCTATCCTTATCATGAATGGATTTGTTCCTTTAATCAATAGATATACTGCACCTAAAAAATTTGGTGAGGTGAAGTCTAATGAAAAATAGATATGTACATTATGGAGCAGTTCTTTTAATAATAGCTGCTGTATCTGCTGGAATATTGGCTGTAGTAAATGAATTTACTAAAACAGTAATTCAACAGAATGAAATAGCTGCTGTAAACTCAGCAAGAAAAAATGTTCTTTCTTCTGCTGATACATTTAAAGCTGAAGAAGCTATAAAAGCTGAAGGGCTTGAATTTATACCTGGATTTAACAAAGATGGAGAGCTTACAGGATATGTTGTATCTGTTGCTCAAGGTGGATATGCTGCTGACATCAATTTTGTTTTGGGTATTGAAAAAGATGGTAAAATTGCAGGACTTGATATAATAGGAAGCCAAGAAACTCCAGGACTTGGAGCTAGAATTATGGAAAAACCATGGCAGGCTATCTGGGTAGGAAGAGATTCATCTTATGTCTTCAATAAATCTACTGATGCATTTGCTGGTGCTACTATATCTCCAACAGCAGTTTATACTGGAATAATGAGAGCTTTGACAGTGTATGACAAAGAGGTGAGAAAATAGTGGAGAAAAATAACTATGGAAAGATATTCTTTGAAGGAATATTCACAGGAAACCCTGTATTTATACTTCTATTAGGACTATGTCCTACACTTGGAGTTACAAGTTCAGCAATAAATGGTATGTCAATGGGATTAGCCGTTGTAGCTGTTCTTGCATGTTCAAATGTTTTAATTTCTGCATTTAAGAAATTAATTCCTGATCAAGTTAGAATACCAGCATTTATCATGATCATAGCATCATTGGTTACAATAGTTGAAATGGTTATGAAGGCATATACTCCTGATCTTTATAAAGTATTGGGATTATTTATTCCTCTTATAGTTGTTAACTGTATAGTATTGGGAAGAGCAGAAAGTTTTGCATCAAAAAATGGTGTACTTGCATCTCTAGTTGATGGAGTAGGGACAGGACTTGGTTTTACTCTATCTCTTACAGTATTAGGTGCTATCAGAGAGGCTCTTGGTAATGGATCTGTATTCAATATCAAGTTTGCTCCTGAAGGCTTCACTCCTGCACTTATATTTATACTTGCACCTGGAGCTTTCCTTACAATTGGATGTATCATAGCAACTCTTAATTATCTTAAGATGAAAAAGAGTAAGGAGGGATAGAAAGTGACTTTTGGAAGTATTTTTAGTATTATAGTAGGTTCTATATTTATAAATAACGTTATCTTTGCAAAGTTTTTGGGTTGTTGTCCTTTCATGGGAGTATCTAAAAAGATAGATGCTTCATTGGGAATGGGAATGGCAGTAACTTTCGTAATAACTCTAGCTTCAGGGATAACTTGGCTTGTATATCATTTTTTACTTGCTCCATTTGGATTAGACTATTTACAAACTATAGCTTTTATATTAATTATAGCAGCTCTAGTTCAATTTGTTGAAATGGCTATTGCTAAGACTTCACCAAGTCTTTACAAAGCTCTTGGAGTATTCCTTCCTCTTATTACAACTAACTGTGCAGTACTAGGGGTAGCGATTATAAATATTCAAGAAGGATATAACTTCATTGAAACATTAGTAAATGGATTTTCTGTTGCAGTAGGTTTCTCACTAGCATTAGTATTACTTGCTGGTATTAGAGAAAGAATAGAATACTCAGCTATTCCAGCACCATTTAAAGGAGTACCAATTGCATTTATATCAGCTGGTCTTCTTGCTATGGCGTTTATGGGATTTAGTGGAATGCAAATATAAATATTTTGGAGGTTAATATGAACGCAGTAATAATGCCTGTGTTGGTTTTAGGACTAACAGGTCTTGCTATGGGGTTGTTCTTGGCCTTTGCTTCAAAGAAATTTGAAGTTGAAGTGGACCCAAAAATAGAACAAATAATGGGTATTCTTCCTGGTGCAAACTGTGGAGGATGTGGATTTCCTGGATGTGCTGGATATGCAGCAGCAGTTGTAAATGAAGGTGCAGGAATGTCACTATGTGCCCCTGGAGGAGCCAGTGTAGCTGAAGGAATTGGTCAAATTATGGGGGCTACAGTAGAAGTATCTGATGAAAAAATAGTTGCTAAAGTATTATGTCAAGGAGATAATACAAGAACTACTAAAATATATGAGTTTGATGGAGAACTTCAAACTTGTGCTGCAATGATGCTTTATGCAGGTGGAGATAAATCATGTGTTTACTCATGTTTAGGGCATGGGGACTGTGAAAGAGTATGTCCAGTTAATGCAATCAAAGTAAATGATAAAGGTATTGCTGAAGTAAATGAAGATAAATGTATATCTTGTGGATTATGTCAAAAAGCATGTCCAAAGAAAGTTATCTCTATGCTTCCTCAAAATAAAAAAGTTACAGTACTTTGCTCTTCTAAAGAGAAAGGTGCTACTGCAAGAAAAGCTTGTTCAACTGCTTGTATAGGATGTGGATTATGTAAAAAAGCGTGTCCAGTAGATGCTATTACAGTTGAAAATAATCTTGCTAAAATTGATCCAGAGAAATGTATCCAATGTGGTTTATGTGCTGCTAAATGTCCTACAAACGCAATTAAAAGTGAGATAAAGGAAGTTAAAAAAGCTGAAATCATAGAAGAAAAATGTGTTGGATGTACTCTGTGTGCTAAAGTTTGTCCAGTGGGAGCAGTAGAAGGAGAACTTAAAGCTAAGCATAAAATTGATCAAGAAAAATGTATAGGTTGTGGACTATGTTTTGATAAGTGTAAATTAAAAGCTATCAAAATGAATGTAATTGAAAGAAGAGATTAATTGTATATAGACAATAATAAAAGACACTCATAAGTTTTTGGGGTGTCTTTTTTATATAAAAAATACCCAGCTCCTTAATTATGGAACTGGGTTATTTTAATATGTAGGAGAAGGATCTTCATCTTCATAAAGAAAACTTTGATCTTTTTCATTTTGTTTGAAATATTGAAAATATCTATTCCTATCTCCTTCAAAAAGTTTTAGAAGAATGACATTGCACACTTCAGCATGAAGTATAAAAGAGTTGAAAAAGCTTGTATTATTTGTTTCAACAGGGATAAATATTGAAGCATAAGATGCAATTTTACTAAAAAGATTATTTGTGATAACAACAGAAGGAACTTTTTTTGCATGAAGAAGTTCCATCATCTGTACTTCATCTTTCAGATATTTAGGGACACTGAAGAATATAACACAGTCATCTTTTGTAACATGGGCTATTTTTTCAAATAAACCATATCCACCTTCAGATATAGTTACTGCTTCAAGTCCAAGAACCATACAGTGCCACCCAAGCATTTCAGCAACAGCTCTGCTGCTCCCTACACCAATGACAAATATTTTTTTTGATGTCTGCATAAGTTTTACTGCATTATCGATTTCTTCTAAGTCAAGATCCATATAGAGTTTCTGCATATTTTTTATATCAGCATTTATCATTTTTTTTACACTGTTATTATCCTCTCTGTCATTGTTCCAGTTATCCAGCATTTTATCAATGACACTTTTTCTTGCTTCCAACTCTTCTGCAAGATATTCTTTAAGTTCATTATACTTGGAAAATCCTATTTTTTTAGAAAATCTCAATACAGTTGCATCGCTGACATTGAGTTCTTTTCCAAGTTCAAGTGAAGTCATCATAATAACTTTTTTGGAGTTTTCACATATATATTCTGCTATCTGTTTTTCAGCTTTAGTTAGATTATTATAATTCTTCCTATATAGTTTTGCAATTCCGGTCATAGATAATACCTCGCATTTCTTTTCTTTTATCATAAAATAATTTAAAGATAAAAGCAAGGAATATTTCTAGACATTCATGCATATAAGAGCTGAAATAATGATACCTGTTCCTATATATTGACGTATTGTGAGCTTTTCTTTAAAGAAAAGAAAATTTACAAAATTAACTAAAAGTATAACAGAAATACTGTATGCAGGGAATACCAGATAAGCAGGAAGTACAGCAACAGCTTTTAATTGTGCTAATGTAGTAATCTGATTAGGTATCCCTATAAAAAAACCAATAAGTATTTCTTTTAAACTGAGATTTTTTATACTTTTTATACTCAATATAAGACTGAATATAAAGGAAAAGATAAATGTATAAAAGATAAAATGCCCTTGAAGATTTGGATTACCAAAGTGACCATATATCTTTGCTAGGGTGTCTACCATACCTCCAGCTATAAATAAAGCTATGAGAAGAATAGGTGAAACACTGCTACCATCTTTCTTATCTTTTTTGTTGATGTAGTATATAGAAAAAATTGCTAAAATACACCCTATTATCTGCATTTGATTGGGATATTCTTTAAAAAGTATAACAGATATAAGAATAGGGATAAGAAGCCCCAATCTATTATATGTAGTAGTAAGAGGAGCTCCATTTTTTTTCATGTTTATCTGCATCAGATAAAGACAGGCAATATATAATACAGCATTTATCACAGCGAGAAGAAGTGTATACCTGTAATCTCCATCAAAAGAGAATACACTTTCCTTTCTAATGACAAAATATGCCAATATACCACCAAAAAGGTAATTAAAAGTATTTACATTGAAACGGTTGCTTTTTTCTTTTTCTGACAATCTTATGATGAAAGTCATAAATGTATTTGATAAAACTGCTATGATTAAATACAGCATTTATTCACTTCCTCGATTTCTCTATCTTTGATAGATGATTTTTCCATCAAGCATAGTGAGATCAACTTTGATATTTTTTATATCTTCATCTGATACTTGAGAAAGATCTTTGTCTATTATTATAAGATCTGCCAACTTATCAGCTTCTATGCTCCCTTTGAATTTTTCTTCTCCATTAAGCACAGCACCATTGTATGTCATCATTCTGAGAGCTTCTGCTTTGGTTATTTTTTCTTCATCACCAAGAGAATAACCTCTTGATCCTTTTCTAGTTACAGCTGCGTACATATTTATAAAAGGATTTAGATTTGAACAAGGCATATCAGTAGTTAAAGAAACTATTATTCCATTGTCTTTATAAGTCTTTAATGGAGTAAATGATGTTTGCTTATCTCTAGGGAGCAGAGAATCATATCCATCTGCTTCTACATAGATGAAGCTGGCTTGAGCAGCTACCATTATTCCTACTTCGCTCATTTTTCTAAGAGTTTCTTCACTTGGATAATAAGCATGTATTATAGAGTGCTGATGTTTTCTTGGATTAGCTTTTACAGCTTTGTAAATAGCATCTACAGCTTTATCTATAGCTACATCTCCCATTACATGGATACCAATATCCCAGCCAGAATCATGAGCTGATTTTATATATTCATCAAGTTTAGTGATATCAAGCCTTAATGGGAATTCTCTCAATGAATCTTCGCCTTTGTAATTCCAAGATTTTAAAGCTGTCATAGATGTAAGTCCACCATCTATTGCCATTTTTAATGAAGAATAACGTATCCAGTTATTTCCATAACCAGTGGAAAAATTATAATCCTCAAGAAGCTGGTCAAGTTCTTTTTCATTTTGCTGCAGTGTAAATCCATGCCAGTTAGGCATAAGGTTTATTCTGCATTTAAGTTCATTTTTCTTTAATAAATCATGATAAGCTTTACATACTCCAGAACTTACTCCTGGTTCTGTAATACTTGTAATTCCATATTTATTATATTCATTTATTGCAAGAGATATAGATTTTTCCAATACAGGAATAGAAGGCTCTCCCTCTCCTGCTCCAAAATCATCACTTCCAAAAGGACCAGGCATAACCTTTCTGACTAAAAGAACAGCATTTCCATGGAGAACCCCAGTAGGTTCTCCATTTTCATCTTTTTCTATATGCCCCTTTGGAGGATCAATAGTATCTTTAGTGATACCAGCTAATTCTAATGCTTTAGAGTTTACAGAACATGCTCCAAATATTCTTTCCAGTACAACAGCATTATCAGGAGAAGCAATGTCCAAATCGTAGCGATTAGGTGCTCTGTTTTCTTCAAATTGAGATTCTATCCAACTTCCTCCCTGTATCCATGTTCCTTCTGGAACCTCTTTTATTCTTTCTTTAATTTTTTCTTGAAGCATTTTCATACTATTAATACCGAAAAGTACTATTCCTTCAAGCATTAAACCAGTTTCCCATGCATGATTGTGAGCATCATTGATACCTGGCAGAAGGCTTCTTCCTTTTAGGTCTATTAATACAGTATTTTCAGTTTTCATTGATAGTATTTCATCATTATTTCCAACAGCTACTATTTTATTTCCTGATACAGCAGTAGCTTCATAAATACTGTCATTTTTATCTACTGTATGAACACTCCCATTATAGAAGATATAATCGGGAAAATATATTTTCGATTTATTCATCATTGTATTCCTCCTAAAATTTTACCATTTCTCTTTTCAGCTATTTTAGAAAACATGAAAAGAGCTGTAACTATTAATATTGCTGCAACTATAAGTCCTAATATTGGAGAGATAAGTCCTCCTACTAGAAAACCTATTACTGAAGATGTTCCTACAGTTAGACTGTAAGGAAGTTGTGTTTTTACATGTTCCACATGGTCAGAACCAGCTGCTGTAGATGCAAGAATAGTAGTATCTGATATAGGAGAACAGTGATCTCCAAATACTCCCCCACTTAATGAAGCCCCTATCATAAGTTCCATTGGTACTCCAAATGTATGAGCTATTGGAAGAGATATTGGCATGATTATAGCCCATACACCCCAAGAGCTTCCAGTAGAGAATCCAACAAAAGCACCTACAACAAATAGGAATGCAGGCATAAGACCAGCAGCTATGTTGTAATGTGCAACTATATTTATTAAATATCCTTTAAGGTTCATAACCCCTGTCAATGAACCAATAGACCATGCTAATACTAATATGATTGGAATATCAGAGTTCAAAGCTACTCCTTTACAGAACATAGGAACGATATCAGCATATTTAAATATTTTAGCCTTTGCACCCATTATTCCAGCAGCAATAGAAGCAACTAAAAATCCTGTGGTAATAGAAAGAGAAATATTGGAATTGACAAAAGCTCCTCCTATACCATTTTCACCAGCTTTTCCAGTCCAGAGTATCATAGCTATTAATGTTGCAAATAATGCAAGAAGTGGAATAACAAAACTAGCCAGTGTTATATTTGAATCTTTAAATAAAGTATCCTCATCTAAATCATATTTTCCCATTGGATTATCATTTTCACCTATAAGTTCACCAGTTTCAATAGCTCTTTTTTCAGCTTTGTACATAGGTCCTATATCCAGATTGAATATAATAACAAAGAAAAGAGCAAGCATACCAAACATAGCATAGAAATTATATGGAATAGATTTAAGATATGTAGTCCATGGATTATCTGTTATTCCAAGCATTGCAAATTGTGTAGCTATAAGTCCAATAGCATAAGTACTGTAGCTTGTAATAGGAGAAAGCGTTGCAAAAGGACAACCCATAACATCGCAAATATATGCAAGTTTAACTCTGGATACCCTAAGTCTTTCAGTTATTGGTCTCATAATAGCTCCAAGTGTAAGAGTAGGCTCTGTAAAAATAAAAGCAAATGCTGCAAAATATGCTGTAAGCTGAGCACCTTTTCTTGTTTTTACTCTCTTAGAAGCATAATCCCCAAATGCTTTTGCTGCTCCAGAAACTTTTATTAAATAGACAAACCCTCCACAAGACACAATAAGCATTATCATTCCTGCATTCCAAGTGTTACCAATAAGTGGAATGAAGAAATCTGAAATCATTTTTGGAAATCCGATAATTGGGTTCCAATCAGAGATAATGGTAGTTCCAATCCAAAGACCTAAAAAAAGTGAAAAAACCGTTTGTTTTGTCACCAGAGCCAGTAAAATAGCAACCAGCGGTGGAATGACAGATAAAATTCCATAGTCCATAATTTGCCCTCCTTGATTTTAGATAAAAGCTATTAAATTTAATGTATGTAGTAGTTACTATATTTATAATTTAAAAATGTAGTAAAGTCAAGATAATTTTTTTAAAAATTTTGTAGAAAAAATATTGAAAATGAGAATAAAGTTCAAAAAAATAGGAGGAAAGAATATTATTAGTATAAATGAAAAAATAAAATAATATATAAAAAACTAAAAAAATTTGATTGAACTACTACAATTTTATAAGATAAAAAGTTGTAAAAAAAGGAGAAGTTTTTATGGAAGGAAAAAATTAAATATAAAGTCATATATATAATAAAGAAAGAAAAAATCTAAAATATCATTTAAGTCAGAAAATATACTGGCTATGATATTATATTCTTTCTGTGAACTTAAAGAAACAAAAGAAGTAGATAAAGATAAAGAAATTATAATGAAAATGAAAAATGAATAGACTGAAATAGAGAAAAATTATTATAGAAAATAATTTGAATTTTTATATATTGTTAAGAAGAAAAAAATTATTATACAAAATAAAGGAAAGAGAGAGTTCCACAACTCTCTCTTTTAGATATTGTAATTGTTTAGATATTTTATTCTCTAATATAGAAATTAGTACCATCCTCTAATTTTCATAGCTTCTGCAATTCTTTTGATAGATTTCATGTATGTAGCCTGTCTGAAAGAAACATTCTTTTCCACTTTTAATTCCCAAATTGGTTTAAAAGCATCTACCATAGCTCTTTCCTCTTTTTCTTCTACTTCTTTTTCTGTCCAGTAGTATCCATACAGGTTTTGTACCCATTCAAAGTAAGATACTGTAACTCCTCCAGCATTTGTTAAGATATCTGGAGTAACAATAATACCTTTTTTATAAAGAATTTCATCAGCTTCAGGAGTAACTGGTCCATTAGCTCCTTCACAGATTAAGAGAGCTTTGATTAATTCAGCTTCTTTAGCAGTAATTGCATTTTCTAAAGCACATGGAGCAATAGCATCTACATTTAATGCCCAGAATTCATCCATAGTAATTTCTTTAGAACCAGCAACTTTTGTTAAGCTTCCTTCAGCTTTGGCAGTTTCTAATTCTTCAAAAGTGAAACCTTCTGCTTTATATACTGCAAAAGCTCCTTTTCCTTTTTCAAACTCAGCAACAGCTACAACTTTTCCACCTAATTTCATAACATTTTTTACAGTGAATTTTCCAACATTTCCAAACCCTTGAACAGCTACAGTTGCTCTAGTAAGATCTTTTCCTAATGCTTTGAAAGTTTCTCTCATAGTTACAGCAACACCAAATCCAGTAGCTTCATTTCTTCCAGCAGAACCACCATAACTTAAAGGTTTACCAGTAAATACTCCAATTGTTTGTTCGCCAGCTAATCTGTTATATTCATCTTGCATCCATGCAATGATTTGTCCATTTGTATTAACATCAGGAGCTGGAATATCCAGTTTTTCACCTAAGTAACGGAACATTCCTCTTACCCAACCTCTAGAAAGTTGCTCTAATTCTCTTTGAGATAATTCAGAAGGATCAACAGTAATTCCCCCTTTACCTCCACCATAAGGGATTCCAGTTACCTGACATTTGATACTCATCCACATAGAAAGAGCTTTTACTTCATCAGCATTTACATTTTGATGGAAACGAATTCCACCTTTAAAAGGTCCTACTGCATCATTATGAGCTGATCTGTACCCTTTAAATGTTTTAAGAGAACCATCGTCCATTTTTACAGGAATAGAAATCTCAATAATTCTTTGAGGTTCTTTTAATAATTCGTATACAGCTGGATCTGCTCCTAAAGCATCACATGCTTTTTTTACTTGTGCTTGAGCACTTAATAGTGGGTTTAAAGTTTCTTTTACCATAAAATCCTCCTTAAAATAATTAAATAAAATATCAATTTCAAATTAATTGTACTTTTATCAGTTACATTGTATTACAATTATATCTTCTAAAAAAAAATAGTCAATTTCATTAAATAAATTTTAAAAATAAAGAAAACAAATAAATGTTAACAATATATGATGTATATTTAAAAAAAGAAAAAAATCTTTTTTCATAGACAAATTTTAAAACTATTAAATATATAAAATATATAAAAAATTAAAAAATTTTTTTAAAATTAGATGAGTTTTCTTGAAAATTGGCATATAGATGATTTTAAAATATAAAGAAATAAGTTCTAAAAGGTAGAAAAACAGACACAAATGAATTTTAGTGTATGCTATCTTGACGAAATGAAATAAAAATGATATAAGTGATTAAATAAAAATAATAAAAATAATTAAATAAAAATGTGAATGAAAATAATTATTTTTTTAAATTAAAGGGGGTATTATAATAATGAAAGTAATTTTTTATGGAGTTCGTGATGTAGAGGTACCTATTTTTGAAGCTGTAAATAAGAAATTTGGATATGATATGACTTTAATACCAGAATATCTGACAGATGAAGCTACAACACGAAAAGCTGCAGGAAATGATGCTGTAGTTTTAAGAGGGAACTGTTTTGCTACAAAAGAAAGACTGGATATTTATAAAGAAATGGGAGTAGAATATGTTTTGACAAGAACTGTTGGAGTAAATCATATTGATGTTCCTTATGCAAAAGAATTAGGATTAAAAACTGCTTATGTTCCTTTCTATTCACCAAATGCAATTGCAGAATTGGCACTGACTCTAGCAATGTCTTTACTAAGAAATGTGGCATATACTGCAAATAAAACAAAAGAAAGAAACTTTATTGTAGATAAACAAATGTTCTCAAAAGAAGTAAGAAATTGTACTGTTGGAGTTGTTGGATTAGGAAGAATAGGAATGACAGCTGCAAAACTTTTCAAAGGATTAGGAGCAAATGTTATTGGATATGATTTATTCCCTAAAACAGGAGTAGAGGATATTGTAACACAAGTTTCTATGGATGAATTATTAGAAAAATCTGACATTATTACTTTACATGCTCCTTATATCAAAGAAAATGGAAAAATAATTACAAAAGAAACTTTAGCAAAAATGAAAGATGGAGTTATCTTGATTAATACAGGAAGAGGAGAATTGGTAGATACTGGTGCTTTAGTAGAAGCTTTAGAAAGTGGAAAAGTATCTGGAGCTGGAATTGATACTTTGGAAAATGAAGTGTCTATTTTCTTCAAAGATTTTGGAAACAACAAATTAGAAGATCCAAATTTTGAAAAATTGGTAGAAATGTATCCAAAAGTATTGATTACTCCACATATAGGTTCTTATACTGATGAAGCTGCTTTAAATATGATAGAAACAACATTTGACAATATAAAAGAATATTTAGAAACTGGAGATTGTAAAAATAAAATAAAATAGTTTTTCTATTGTTTACTGGATAGTGTAAAAAAAATAAAAGGACAGGGGGAGATTTGCATAGACAAAGCTCCCCTTTTATTTTAAAATAAAAATAAAAATCTGAAAATTAGAAGAGAGGAAACAGAATGGATTTTAAACAACACTATAAAATAAAATTACGAGAATGGGCAGACAGCTCTTTATGGGAAGAGGAGTTAAAGAGAAGAGGAATCTTATTTGAAAAAAAAGAATATTTTCCTGGGTATGTTATTTATAAAATAGAAAACCCTGGTGATGAGATACTGCAAGAATTTTCTCAAAGAAAAGAGATTTCAAAATTTGAAGTAATGCATCATTATTTTTTAAATTTTCAAACTCGTGTTATGGAAGCACAAATGCCTTCTTATGAAAAAGTTTCTGGGAATAAAAAATATCCTATGGTTGGAGTTTTAGATAATGGAATTGCAAATATTGAAATGATGAGTTCTTGGGTGTATCGAGATGAAAAACAGTATTGTCCTGAAAGACAGCACCCTACTCATGGTAGTTTTGTAGCAGGAGTAATTTTATATGGAGATGAATTCAGTGATAAAAAATGGATTGCAGGGGAAAAAATTAAGATTTATGATGCAGCTATTGTACCAGATTTTAGTCTTTACCAATTGGAAGAAGATGAGCTTTTGTTCAGATTGAGAAGAGCAGTTGAGGAACATTCTTGGATTAAAGTATGGAATTTAGCAATCAGCCTTCGTTTTGCTGTTGATTTAGAAAGAATTTCTGAATTTGGACTGTTATTAGATTATTTGCAGGAAAAATATAATATCATTATTTGTAAATCTTGTGGAAACGGGGAATTCACTAGAGATAAAGAGGAAAGAGGGAGTATTTTACAAGGCTCTGACACAATTCGCTCTTTAGTAGTTGCCTCATGTAATCAAGAGGGGGAAGTTTCAAGTTTTAGTTTGAGTGGAAAAGGACATAAAATATTAGAAAAACCTGATATTGCTATGTATGGAGGAGATGTTTTCTGGGATCCAAATGGAAAACGAAAAGTATCAGGAGTTTATTCTTTTTCTCCAAAGGGAGAAATTGTAAGTTCTTTTGGAACTAGTTTTGCCACAGCTCGAATGACTTCTTTATTAGGAAATATTCTTTTTTGGAAAGAAGATGCTTCAGCCCTTTTTTTGAAAGCTATGGTAGTACAGACAGCAAGTCATGGAGAAAAATATTTTCTAGGTTATGGATGCCCTAAAGATACAAATGGCATTAAGAAAGAATATGAAAATTCATATGTTTTAGAGGGAACATTGTTGGAAGAAGAGAGAATAACAGTAGGCTATAAAAATGGAAAAATTCAATGTACTTTAAGTTCTGATGTTATTTTAGATTATCATCAGGAAGAGGACTATGTTCTTTGTGATATTAATTTAAGTTTTGAAAAAAATGGGAAAAAATATGAAAAAAAGAATATTTTTGGCGAGTATGAGAAACTTAATAATTTAAAAAAATATGAAATCCCAATGGAAGAAGAGGAAGGGGAAATAGAGATTATTTTTTCAAAAAGATGGAAAAAAGAAAAAGATAAAAAGAAAGATAGAGGACTTTCATATTGCTTTATTTTGAGAAAATAAAAAAAGTGAAAAAAAAAATGTGAATTTGAAATTTCACAAAAAAGTGAAAAAATTAAAACTACATTTTTTTGAAAATAGGTTGTATAATAAAAGGGAATTGGAAATAATAGTTTCATAAACAGAAAGACTGTTTTATTTTTGGAGGGAATTTCTTTGGCACTAAATAAAAAACATTTTGAAATTTTGAAGGAGTTAAAGAAAGAAGACGACTTAAAACGAATTGCGAGTATTTTTAATCAAACTGAAAGAAGTATTCGATATAAGATTGGAGAATTAAATGAAAATTTAGGTGAGGAAAAAATTTTCATAAAAAAAAGAAAAATATTCTGTCTTTTAGATGAGAAAGATATTTCTTCATTGATTAAAGGGATAAATGAATATAATTATGTTTACGAACAAAAGGAAAGAATAGATTTATTGATTTTAGAAAGTATTCTTCAAAAAGATGAATTTCAAATTGAAGAACTTGCAGATATATTACAGATAAGCAAATCTACATTGAGAGCAGATATTAAAATATTAAGTACCAAACTTTCTAAAATGGGTATTCTTTTAGAGCAATACCAATATAATAATAAAAAATGTCATTTGAGTTACAAAAATAGTGATTTAATTTATTACTTAGCAATCTTTTTATATCAATATGTTATTTTTGATGAAGGAGATAGCAGGGTAAGTTTTAAAAATACCAGTTATTTTGAAAAGATGGTTTCTGAAAAACTGACAAAACAGTATCTAGGAGTATTAGAAGATAGTTATCAAAAAATTAAGAATATAGATTTACCTTATACTGATGAAACACTTAACTTATTAATTTTGCTAATTTCTGTGCTAAAACTACGAAGTTTAAGTACAGAAGATCTAGATGTTTTAAATAGGAAGGTATTAAGAGAAACAAGAGAATTTAAAGTTTTACAGAAAACTTTTATAGAATTTTCAGAAACACAGCTTTATTTCTTAACAGATTATCTACTTCGTATTTCCTGTGATGAAAAAGAAATCTTTTCAAAACATCGTAATTGGCTGGAAATAGAACTTGGAGTTTATCGTCTGATTAAAGAATTTGAACATTTAAAGAATGTTCAGCTTGTAAAAAACAAGAGATTAATGGACGATATTTTATATTACATTAAACCACTTATTTATAGAAGTTCTAAGAAAATTGAATTGAAAAACAGCATTTTAAAAGAGGTAAAATTAGTATATGAAGATACCTTTTATTACTTGAAAAAGGCTTTTCATAGTTTTGAAACTCTATTAAATTTAGAAGTATCTGACAATGAGATTGGATTCTTGGTTCCTATCTTTGAAGTTGCTCTAAGAAATCAAATTAAACAACCAAAAAAAATAGTAGTAGCTTCTTCATATAAAAGAAATTTAACCAATTTTTTATTGGCTCGGTTAGAAGAAGAATTTTTAGTGGATATAGTAAAAGTAGTATCTATTAAGCAATTGGATAAAATTCATGGTGAAGAGATAGATTTACTGGTTACGACATCTGATTTAACACAGATGAATCTACCTTATCCAGTATGTCAAGTCAACCCTATTTTAACAGATATAGATAAAGCTCATCTGAAAGAATTTGAACTTATGCCTCAGGATAAGAAAATTCCTTTGGAAAAATTGATGGGATTAATTGAAAGAAATATAAATATTGAAGATTGGAATGGGAATAAATTACGTGAGGAATTGCTTCATACTTTTCCCAATAACATACTAGATGAAAGAGAGCAGGAAGCTCAAGAGGAGTTGCAGATCCCTAAAAATGTAAGAACTTCTATATGTACTTTTGAGTGGAGAGAAGCTGTAAGGGCAGGAATGGAAATTCTATGGAAGCAGAAATATATTAAAAAATCATACATGGAGGAGAGTGTAAATAAGAAAGAAGAAGAAAGTTTAATTTTTTTCTTAAATGAAAAAACAGCTCTTTTCTATACAGAACCAAAGGAGAATGTTTTTAAAACAGGTTTTTCTTTAATAGAAGTAAAACACCCTTTGTTAGTAAGAAAAAAGAAAATAAAATATTTTGTATGTTTTGCACCAAAAGGTGATGCAGAAGATAGAAGTTTATTGTTTCAACTAAATGACTATTTTGAAGAAGAGGGAATTGAAAAAAAGTTAAAAAATATTTAAGAAAATAAAAAATAAAAGAAGGAGGAAAGAGATGATTACAACAGAGTATATTAGTTTTCTGGAAAGTCTAATGAGTTCATTACTGGGAATGTCTATTGTGTTCATAGCTTTAATTTTTTTAGCTATTTTTGTCATGATAGTATCAAGAATAATTTCAGTATTAGAAAAAAATTTAATCAAAACAACAGATACAAAAGCAACAGTATCAGCTTCTACAACAGGAGCAAACACTAAAAAAGATAATAAAGATGGAGTAAAAATTGCTGTAATTACAGCAGCAATCAGTGAAGAAATGAAACAGCCAGTAGATAAATTTATTATTACAAGCATTAAAAAAATTTAAAAAAATAAGACATGAAAGGAGAAGAGATTATGAAGTATGTAGTGACAGTTAATGGAGAAAAATATGAGGTTGAGGTAGAAAGAGTAGATGGAAAATCAGCATCTTTATCTAGAAAGCCAATGGAAAGAGGAGCTAAAACAAGAGTAGAAACAGTAAGAGAATCAGAACCAGTAGTAGCGGCAACTCCAGTATCAGCAGCTCCAGTAGCAAGTACAGGAGGAGCAGGTGCAGTTGTAAGTCCTATGCCAGGAGTTATTTTAGATATAAAAGTTAAAGAAGGGGATAGTGTATCTGAAGGACAAACTGTTATTATTTTAGAAGCAATGAAAATGGAAAATGAAATTGTATCAGAATTTACAGGAACAGTATCTGCAATCAGAGTAAAAAAAGGAGATACTGTAGACACTGACGCAGTATTGGTAGAAATTAAATAATAGAGGAGGCTATAATGGAGTTTATTAAAATTTTAGAAATTATGATGGCGAAATCTGGATTTGTCGCATTAACATGGCAAAATCTAGTAATGTTTCTCATCTCATTTGTTTTAATCTATTTAGCCATTGTAAAGCAATTTGAACCTCTACTATTGCTACCAATTGCCTTTGGAGTTTTCTTGACTAACTTGCCTTTAGCTGGTTTGATGAACGAAGCTGATCCTTGGTATGCATCTGGGGTTTTACGAATTATTTATAATGGAATTAAGAGTAATGTATTTCCTTGTTTAATTTTCATGGGAATTGGAGCTATGACAGATTTTGGACCATTGATTGCCAATCCAATTAGTTTGTTGCTGGGAGCAGCAGCTCAATTTGGAATTTATATAACTTTTATGACTGCAAATGCTCTGCCTTTCTTCTCAGCGAAGCAATCAGCAGCAATTGCAATTATTGGAGGAGCTGATGGACCAACTTCTATCTATTTGGCAAATAACTTAGCACCAGAATTGCTGGCACCAATTGCAGTTGCAGCATATTCTTATATGGCACTTATTCCTATGATACAGCCACCTATTATGAAGTTATTGACAACAAAGAAAGAAAGAGCTGTAAAAATGAAGCAATTAAGAAAAATCAGTAAGATAGAAAAAATTGTTTTCCCAATTGGAACAGTTTTATTTACTGCTTTATTACTACCTTCTGTAGCTCCTTTATTAGGTATGTTGATGTTAGGAAATATTTTTAAAGAATCTGGAGTTGTTCAAAGACTTTCAGATACTGCTCAAAATGCTCTTATTAATATAGTAACAATTATGTTGGGAGTTACAGTAGGAGCAACAGCAAATGGAGAATTATTCTTACGTTGGGAAACAATTGCAATTATCTGTATGGGATTATTTGCTTTCTGTATGTCAACAGTTGGAGGAATTTTACTTGGAAAAGTACTTTATGTAATAACAGGTGGAAAAATCAATCCATTGATAGGTTCAGCAGGAGTATCAGCAGTTCCAATGGCAGCTAGAGTTGCTCAGACAGTAGGAGCTTCTGAAAATCCAACAAATTTCTTATTGATGCATGCTATGGGACCAAATGTTGCAGGAGTTATTGGTTCAGCAGTAGCTGCAGGATATTTCATGTTAATTTTTGGAAAATAATATTAAAACATAAAAACTTTAAAACATAACACAGTGAAAAATATTGCTAAAAAAAATAGGAGGAGATTACTGTGAGTAAAGTAATGTCATTGCATGACGCAATAAAAACTTATGTAAAATCAGGAGATAGCATTTGTATCGGTGGTTTTACAACTAACAGAAAACCATATGCAGCAGTATATGAAATTTTAAGACAAGGATTGGGGGATTTTACAGGATACTCTGGACCAGCAGGTGGAGATTGGGATATGTTGATTGGGGAAGGAAGAGTAAGAAACTTCATCAACTGTTATATTGCAAACTCAGGGTATACAAATGTATGTAGAAGATTTAGACATGAAGTAGAAAAAGTTGGAAAAATGAATTTGGAAGACTATTCTCAAGATGTTATCATGTACATGCTTCATGCATCGTCGTTAGGACTGCCATTTTTACCAGTAAAATTAATGCAGGGATCAGACTTAGTAAACAAATGGGGAATCAGTAAAGAGGTAAGAGAAAAAGATCCAAAACTACCAAATGATAAATTGGTAGAAATTGAAAATCCTTTAGTACCAGGGGAAAAAGTAATAGCAGTGCCAGTACCTAGATTAGATGTAGCAATAATTCATGTACAAAAGGCATCAATAAATGGAACTTGCTCTATTGAAGGAGATGAATTCCATGATATTGATATTGCAGTTGCAGCAAAAAGATGTATTGTAACTTGTGAAGAGTTAGTAACAGAGGAAGAAATAAGAAAAGAACCAACTAAAAATTCTATTCCTCAATTCTGTGTAGATGCAGTAGTTCATGTGCCATTTGGAGCACACCCTTCTCAATGTTATAACTACTATGACTATGATGCTAATTTTTTCAAGATGTATGATACAGTAACAAAAACAGAAGAAGATTTTAAAGCATTCTTACAAGAATGGGTATATGGAATCAAAGACAGTGATGAATATATTGATAAATTAGGAGCGAGCCGATTAGCAAAATTAAAAGTAGTACCAGGATTTGGATATGCTGCGAAATTAGTGAAGGAGGCAAAATAAGATGGTAAATTATAAAAATTATACCAATAAAGAAATGCAGGCAATTACTATTGCAAAAGAAATTACAGATGGACAAATTGTAATTGTAGGAACAGGACTTCCATTGATTGGAGCCTCATTGGCAAAAAGAATCTTTGCTCCAAATTGTAAACTAATTGTAGAAAGTGGACTTATGGACTGCAGTCCAATTGAAGTACCAAGAAGTGTTGGAGATAACAGATTGATGGCTCACTGTGGAGTTCAATGGCCAAATATTCGTTTTATAGGATTTGAAGCAAATGAGCTATTAAATGGAAATGACAGAATGATTGCATTTATTGGAGGAGCACAAATTGATCCTTATGGAAATGTAAATTCAACTTGTATTGGAGATTACCACTGTCCAAAAACAAGATTTACAGGTTCAGGAGGAGCGAATGCGATTGCAACATACTCTAATACTGTAATCATGATGCAGCACGAAAAAAGAAGATTCATGGATAAAGTTGATTATGTAACAAGTGTAGGTTGGGGAGATGGACCAGGAGGAAGAGAAAAATTAGGACTTTCTGGAAATAGAGGTCCAGTTGCTGTTGTAACAGACAGAGGGGTATTAAGATTTGATGAGAAGACTAAAAGAATGTATCTAGCTGGATATTATCCAACATCATCTATTGAAGAGATTGTTGAAAATACTGGATTTGAAATTGATACTTCGAGAGCTGTATTGTTGGAGGCCCCAAGTGAAGAAGTAATTAAAATGATTAGAGAGGAAATTGATCCAGGACAAGCCTTCATTAAAGTACCAGTAGAATAATAAAAAAGCTGAAAGGAGAATAATGTATGGGAAACTATTCAATGCCTAATTATTTCCAGAATATGGAACAAATAGGAAAAGAATTAACAAAAGTTGATGAGGAAAATGAAAAATTACTAAAAGATGTAGAAGAAGAAATTGGTAAATTGATTGATGAAATACATGATGCAGGAACTCCTGATGAAAAAATTGCTGAAAAAGGACAGATGACTGCTTTACAAAGAATAGCAGAATTAATTGATGAGGGAACTTGGTGTCCTTTAAATAGTCTTTATAATCCACAAGAGTTTGCAACTGGAACAGGAATTGTAAAAGGATTGGCAAGAATCAATGGAAAATGGGTAGTAGTAGTAGCTTCTGATAATAAAAAAATTGTTGGAGCCTGGGTACCTGGACAGGCAGAAAATCTATTAAGAGCTTCTGATACTGCAAAATGTTTAGGAATTCCTCTAGTATATATTCTAAACTGTAGTGGAGTTAAACTAGATGAACAGGAAAAAGTATATGCAAACAGAAGAGGAGGAGGAACTCCTTTCTATAGAAATGCAGAACTGCAACAATTAGGAATTCCAGTTATTGTTGGAATTTATGGAACAAATCCAGCTGGTGGAGGATATCACAGCATCAGCCCAACTATCTTGGTTGCTCATGAAGATGCAAATATGGCAGTAGGAGGAGCTGGAATTGTTGGTGGAATGAATCCTAAGGGATATATTGATCAAGAGGGAGCAGAACAAATCATAGAAGCAACTGAAAAAGCTAAAGGAGCAGAGGTTCCAGGAACAGTATCTGTTCACTATGATGAAACTGGATTTTTCAGAGAAGTATATTGTGATGAAATTGGAGTGTTAGAAGGAATTAAAAATTATATTGATTGTTTACCAGCATATAATTTAGAATTTTTCAGAGTAGATGAACCAGCAGAACCAGCATTAGATCCAAATGATTTATATTCTATTGTCCCTATGAATCAAAAGAAAGTGTACAATATATATGATGTAATTGGAAGATTAGTTGATAATAGTGAATTTAGCGAATATAAAAAAGGATATGGACCAGAAATAGTAACTGGACTTGCAAAAGTAGATGGACTTTTAGTAGGTATTGTTGCAAACTTCCAAGGACTATTGATGAAATATCCTGAATATAAAGAAAATGGAATTGGAATCGGGGGAAAATTATACAGACAAGGTCTTGTAAAAATGAATGAGTTTGTAACTCTTTGCTCAAGAGATAAACTTCCTATTATCTGGGTACAGGATACTACTGGAATTGATGTAGGAAATGAAGCAGAAAAAGCTGAATTGTTAGGATTAGGACAATCTTTAATCTATTCAATTCAAAATTCAAAAGTTCCTCAAATGGAAGTTACATTGAGAAAAGGAACTGCCGCAGCTCATTATGTATTGGGAGGACCTCAGGGAAATTCTACTAATGCTTTCTCATTGGGAACTGCTGCAACAGAAATCAATGTAATGAATGGGGAAACAGCAGCAACAGCAATGTACTCAAGAAGATTAGTAAAAGATAAAAAAGAGGGAAAAGATTTAACACCAACTATTGAAAAAATGAACAAATTAATAAATGAATATAAAGAAAAATCAACTCCAAGATATTGTGCAGAAACTGGAATGGTAGATGAAATTGTAAATCTATATGATATTAGAGCTTACATGGTAGCTTTTGTAAACTCTGTTTATCAAAATCCAAAAGCAATCTGTGCTTTTCATCAAATGCTTTTACCAAGAGCCATCAGAGAATACAATACATTCACAAAAAAATAAAAAAGGGGGAATTTTGTGGAAAGAATGATTTTACAACTAGGAATGTTTGAAACATTGGCGTTAGCAGTTTTAGCTATCTATTTAGGGAATTATTTAAGAAAGGTTTTTCCTATCTTAAAAAAATATTGTTTACCAGCTTCGGTGGTAGGGGGAACGATATTTGCAGTAATTTCCATGGTTTTATATTATTCGAATGTGGTAGAATTGAGTTTTGAATTTAAAGCAATAAATTCATTGTTTTATTGTATTTTCTTTGCTGCAAGTGGAGCAGCGGCTAGTTTGTCTTTATTAAAACAGGGGGGGAAATTAGTTATTATCTTTACTATTCTGGCAGCAGCTTTAGCAGCATGTCAGAATGCTTTAGCACTGTTTGTTGGTAATTTGATGGGAGTAAATCCTTTAATTTCAATGATGACAGGAAGTATTCCTATGACAGGTGGTCATGGAAATGCAGCAGCTTTTGCTCCAATTGCAGTGGAAGCAGGAGCTAGTGCAGCGATGGAAGTAGCTATTGCTGCTGCAACTTTTGGTTTGATTTCAGGTTGTATTTTAGGAGGACCTTTCGGAAACTTTATTATTAAAAGACATAAATTGGAAGATCCAGCATTAGATGGGAAAGATGATGTTTCAGAAATGGGAGAAGCAGTTCCTACAATGCCAATTGATAAAAATAGTGTTGTTAATGCAATGTTTTTAATGTGTATTGCTTTAGGAATTGGACAAGTTGTAACTTTAATTTTGAAAAAATATGGAATTAGCTTCCCAATTCATGTAAGTTGTATGTTAGGTGGAATTTTAATTAGATTATTTTTTGATAAGAAAGCTGGAAATCATGAAATGTTATATGAAGCAATTGAAACTGTAGGAGAATTCTCTTTAGGATTATTTGTTTCTATGTCTATCATTACAATGAAATTGTGGCAATTATCTGGATTAGGATCTGCTTTAGTTGTATTACTAGTAGTTCAAGTAATTTTTATTATACTATTCTGCTATTTCTTAACTTTCAACTTATTGGGAAGAAATTACGATGCAGCAATTATGGCAGTAGGACATACAGGATTTGGTTTAGGAGCAGTTCCTGTTTCTATGACTACAATGCAGACTGTTTGTAAAAAATATAGATATTCTAAGTTAGCCTTTTTCGTTGTTCCAGTCATTGGAGGATTTATAAGTAATATTTCCAATGCGATTATTATTACTAAATTCTTAAACATTGCAAAGGCTATGCTTGGAATAGGATAAGGAGTCACAAAAATAAAAGGAGCAAAAAATGAGTAAATTTACAATGGGAGTCGATGTAGGTTCTACTACATCAAAGGCTGTTATTTTAAAAGATGGAAAAGAAATTATTTCCCAGTCTATAATTTCTGTTGGAACAGGGACAAGTGGACCTGCTCGAGCAATTAAACAGGTTTTAGAAACAGCAGGGTTTTCTTCTGTTGATGAATTAGATTGTGCCATAGCTACTGGTTATGGAAGAAATTCATTGGAAGAAGTACCACTGCAGATGTCAGAATTATCTTGTCATGCAAAGGGAGCCTACTTTTTTTTCCCGAAGGTAAGAACAATTATTGATATTGGAGGACAGGATTCAAAAGCATTAAAAGTTGGAAATAATGGAATACTGGAAAACTTTGTTATGAATGATAAATGTGCAGCAGGAACAGGAAGATTTTTAGATGTTATTGCTAAAGTTCTGGAAATTAATTTATCAGATTTAGAAGTTCTTGATGAAAAATCTAAAGAGGATATTACAATCAGCTCTACTTGTACTGTATTTGCAGAATCAGAAGTTATTTCACAATTGGCAAAAGGAACAAAGTATGAAGATATTGTAAAGGGAATCCATGCATCAATTGCAAGCAGAGTAGGAAGTTTGGCAAAACGTGTAGGAATCAAAGATCAAGTTGTTATGACTGGTGGAGTAGCATTAAATCATGGAATGATAAGGGCTCTTGAAAAAAATATTGGTTTTAAAATTTATACAAGTGAATACTGCCAATTAAATGGAGCAATTGGAGCAGCGTTGTTTGCTTATCAAAAATGTTTAAATGCAGAAAAATAAATAATAAGAGGAAGACCTTGCCCATGAAGTATGAGCAAGTTCTTTCTTTTATAAAAAAAAGAAATAGGAGGAAATTGAAATGGCTGGAAAAATGGAAAAATTACCTAATAAAAAACCAAGAGCAATTGATGGACATAAACCTGCTGCTGCTATTTTGAGAAATGTAGTAGATAAAGTATATGCAGAAGCTTGGGAAGCGAAAAGGAGAGGAGAACTAGTAGGTTGGAGTTCTTCTAAATTTCCAATTGAATTGGCAAAGGCCTTTGATTTAAATGTTGTTTATCCTGAAAACCATGCAGCATCTACAGCAGCTAAAAAAGATGGATTAAGACTATGTCAAGCAGCAGAAGATATGGGATATGATAATGATATTTGTGGTTATGCTAGAATTAGTTTAGCCTATGCAGCTGGAGAGCCAACAGATGCAAGAAGAATGCCTCAGCCAGATTTCTTGCTTTGCTGTAATAATATCTGTAATATGATGACAAAATGGTATGAAAATATTGCAAGAATGCATAATATTCCTTTGATTATGATTGATATTCCATTTTCAAATACAGTGGATACACCAGAAGAAAAAGTGGATTATCTAATCGGACAATTTGATTATGCAATCAAACAATTAGAAGAATTAACTGGAAAGAAATTTGATGAAAAGAAATTTGAAGCTGCTTGTACAAGGGCAAACAGAACAGCAGCAGCATGGCTAAAAGCATGTTCTTATATGGGATATAAACCATCTCCTTTGAGTGGATTTGATTTATTTAACCATATGGCAGATATAGTAGCAGCAAGATGTTATGAAGAAGCAGCTGTTGGGTTTGAATTACTTGCACAAGAATTTGAACAATCTGTAAAAGAGGGAACTTCAACTTGGGAATATCCAGAGGAACATAGAATTTTATTTGAAGGAATTCCTTGCTGGCCAGGACTTCGTCATCTATATGAACCATTAAAAGATAATGGAGTCAATGTAACAGCTGTTGTGTATGCACCAGCATTTGGATTTAGATATAATAATATAAGAGAAATGGCAGCAGCTTATTGTAAAGCTCCTTGCTCTGTATGTATAGAAACAGGAGTAGAATGGAGAGAAACTATGGCGAAAGAAAATGGTATCAGTGGAGCTTTAGTAAACTATAACCGTAGCTGTAAACCATGGAGTGGAGCTATGCCTGAAATTGAAAGAAGATGGAAGGAAGACTTAGGAATTCCAGTAGTAAACTTTGATGGAGATCAGGCAGATGAAAGAAATTTCTCAACTGAGCAATATAAAACAAGAGTACAAGGTCTAGTTGAAATTATGGAAGAAAGAAAAAAAGAAAAAGTTGAAAAAGGGGAAGATGTATACACAAACTTTGACAACACAAAAGAAACAGATTGGTCAAAACCAACTATAAAATAGGAGGATAAAAATGGACGAAATTAAAGAATTGTTAGAACAATTTAAATATTATGCAAATAATCCTAGAAAGCAATTAGATAAATATCTTGCTGAAGGGAAAAAAGCAGTAGGAGTTTTCCCATATTATGCTCCAGAAGAAATAGTTTATGCAGCAGGAGTTGTGCCTTTTGGTGTATGGGGAGGACAGGGATCTATTGAAAGAGCAAAAGAATATTTCCCAACATTCTATTATTCTTTGGCATTACGTTGTTTAGAAATGGCTTTAGATGGAACTTTAGATGGGCTTTCAGCTTCTATTATAACAACTCTCGATGATACTTTAAGACCATTTTCACAAAACTATAAAGTAGGTGTAGGACAAAAAATTCCTATGATTTTCCTAAATCATGGACAACATAGAAAAGAAGAATTTGGAAAAACTTACAATGCAAGAATTTTTAATAAGGCAAAAGAAGAGTTAGAGAAAATATGTGGAGTGACAGTTACAGATGAAAATCTAAAAAAAGCTTTCAAAGTCTATAATGAAAATAGAGCTGAAAAAAGAAAGTTTATCAAATTAGCAGCAAAACATCCACAAACAATAAAAGCATCTGACAGATGTTATGTATTAAAAAGTTCATATTTTATGTTGAAAGATGAGCATACAGCTCTATTAAAACAATTAAATGCAAAATTAGAAGCTCTTCCAGAAGAATCATGGGATGGAGTTCGTGTAGTAACAAGTGGAATAATTACAGATACTCCAGGATTGTTGGAAGTATTTGATGCTTATAAAGTATGTATTGTTGCAGATGATGTGGCACATGAATCAAGAGCTTTAAAAGTAGATATTGACTTATCAATTGAAGATCCTATGCTGGCTCTTGCAGATCAATTTGCAAGAATGGACGAAGACCCTATTTTATACGATCCTGATATTTATAAAAGACCAAAATATGTTGTCAATTTAGCAAAGGAAAACAATGCAGATGGTTGCCTATTATTTATGATGAATTTCAACGATACAGAAGAAATGGAATATCCTTCTTTAAAACAGGCATTTGATGCAGCAAATATTCCACTTATCAAAATGGGATATGATCAACAAATGGTGGACTTTGGACAAGTAAAAACACAATTAGAAACTTTTAATGAAATTGTACAATTAAATAGAATGTAGGAGGAGGTAGAGGAAATGAGTCCAAATGTATGGGAAAATGATGATTTTATTTTTAAAGGTGATGAGCTGAAAGGAATGACAGAAAAAGGAAAAGACAAAGTCAAGACACAAGGCTTCACTGATATGGTAATTCCTCCAACAACTCCTGAAGGTGTGGCAATTAAAAGAATTGGAGATAATGCTTTTTATAGAAGAGGATTAACTTCTGTTGTCATTCCTGATACTGTAGAAAGTATTGGTTATGATGCTTTTGGAGTATGCAAATTAACAGAAGTGAAATTACCAAGCTCTCTAGTTGGAATTGAGGGATTTGCTTTTTATAGAAATAAATTGAAGAAAGTAGAATTTGGAAATAAAGTAAAAACAATTGAACCAAGTGCTTTTGCTTTAAATGAACTGGAAGAAATTTCTTTACCAGAATCATTAGAAGTTATTGATACTTCAGCTTTTTACAAAAATGAATTAACAACATTATGTCTTCCAGCAGCTATTAAAAAAATTAATATGTATGCATTTTGTAAAAATAATATTGCAGAAGTAGAAATCCCTAAATCTATAGAATTTTTACATAGAAAAGCTTTTGAAGAAAACACAGAAATAAAATAGGAAATTAAAATGAAAAAGAGGCTGATTTATTATTAAAATGGACAACCTCTTTTTTGAGTAGAAGGTAGGGGTAGGCTTATGGCTTTATATCAATTTGATGTTTTAGATTCCACTAATGAGTATATGAAAGAACATAGAGAAAAATTTCAAAACTTTGATGTTGTCCTTGCTAAAAATCAAACAGCTGGAAAGGGAAGACGTGGAAATATTTGGATTTCTACAGAAGGAATGGCTTTATTTACTTTTCTTATGAGAAAACAGGAAAGAGAAGAAAATATTGACTATATGAAACTACCTTTATTAGCAGGACTTGCTGCTATTCGAGCATTTCAGAAAATAAAAGAAGCAGAGTATCAATTTAAATGGACCAATGATATTTATTTACAGGATAAGAAATTGGGAGGAATTTTAATAGAAAGACGAGAAAATGACTTTTTAATTGGAATAGGGTTAAATATTAATAATCAGATTCCTTTAGAAATTAAACATATAGCAATTTCCTTGCAGGAACTTGAAAAAAAAGAATATTCTATTCCTGAAGTAGCCTTAGAAGTAGTAGAACAATTTCAAACTCTTTGGGAAGAATACAAACAGGGAAAATGGAAAGAGATTTTAGCAGAAATTAATAAAATCAATTATTTATATGGGAAAAGAGCTGCTTTAAGAGCAGGAAACCTTTTTGTAGAAGGAATTGTACAGCAGATTAATGATAAGGGAGAAATTGAAATTATATCTGGAGAAAAGATAAAAAGCTTTGCAATAGGAGAAGTAATAAGAGAACGGATTGTTTTTCCCTTAGAAGCAGATGCAGAAAGTTTTGCAAAAGCATATATTTTAAAAGAAGCAAGTTATGATGTTATTGCTTGTTTAGTTGGAGAATTTAGTGAAAGTTGGCAGGCAAAATTAGAAAATTTGCATTTGAAAGTAGAAAGAAATATGAGCTTAGAAGAAACTATGAAGAAATATCAGGCAAAATCTTTCTTGGATTTCTCGAATCTTTTTCCTCTAGAGAATTATTCTGAAGAAAAAATTCAGGAAATTACAAAAATGTTTATCTGAAAGGATAAAACATGGTAACATAGAAATAGGGAATTAAAAATTAGGGAGGAAACATGAGAAATTTTATACAGCAATTGAAAGAACAGGTATTAAATGGGTATTTAATAACAAGAGAAGATGCAGAAAAATTATTGAGCATATCAATAAAAAAAGAGGAAGATTTACAGGAGCTGTTAAAAGCAGCTAATGAAATTCGTGAAAAATTTTGTGGTAAATTTTTTAATCTCTGTACTATTTTAAATGCGAAATCTGGAAGATGTTCAGAAGACTGTAAGTACTGTGCCCAGTCAGCTCATTTTAAAACAGCAGCAGAAGTATATCCTTTGGTAAAAAAAGAGAAGGCCTTAGAGGCAGCAAAGGAAGTTGAGTCAGAAGGAGCTCATAGATTTTCTCTGGTAACAAGTGGAAGAGGATTGAATGGGAAAGAAAAGGAATTAGAGCAGCTTACAAAGATTTATCAATATTTACAAGAGAATACAAACTTGGATTTATGTGCTTCTCATGGAATTTGCAGTAAAGAAGCTCTGCAAAAATTAAAGGATGCAGGAGTAAAAACTTACCATCATAATTTGGAAAGCTCTAGAAGATTTTATGGAACAATTTGTACTTCCCATACTTTTGATGATAGAGTAAATACAATTAAATATGCACATGAAGTTGGTTTACAGGTATGTAGTGGGGGGATTTTTGGATTAGGAGAAACAGAAGAAGACAGAATTGATATGGCCTTTGACTTAAGAGAGTTAGGAGTTCACTCTGTTCCTATTAATATTTTGACTCCAATTCCTGGAACACCTTTAGAAAACAATGAAGCTGTAAATCCTAAAGAGTTATTAAAAGATATTGCTATTTTCAGATTTATCCTGCCAAAAGTATCAATTCGATATGCAGGAGGAAGAGTAAAACTGGGAGAATATGCAAAGCTTGGATTAGAAGGTGGAGTTAACTCTGCTTTGACTGGCAATTTTTTAACTACAACAGGAAATACAATAGAGAGTGACAAACAAATGATTAAGGAGCTAGGATATGAATACTAAAGGGTATTTTGTCATAGGAACAGATACAGATATTGGAAAGACTTTTTGCAGCACTCTCCTATATCAGGGAGTGCGAAAGAAAAATGGAATGTATTATAAACCTATTCAAAGTGGTGGAATTCCTAAAGATGGGAAATTATATGCTCCTGATGTATTATCTCTATGTCAACTTGAAGGAATAGATTATCAGGAAGATATGGTTACTTATGTTTTAGAAGCAGAAGTTTCTCCTCATTTGGCAAGTGAATTAGAAGGAACAGTAATTGAGATTGAAAAAGTAAAAAAACATTTTACGAAACTTTGTGAACAGTATGATTATTTGATTGTGGAAGGAGCAGGGGGATTGCAAGTTCCTTTGATTCGTGATCAGTACCATATCTATGATTTAATTCGTGATTTTGGTTTTCCAGTAATTTTGGTAAGCAGTGCAAAAGTAGGGGCAATCAATCATGCTGTTTTAACAATGGAGTCTTTAGAAAAGTTGGGAATACCTTTACATGGAATTTTATTTAATCGTGTAAAGAATACAAAAGAAAGTAAAATTTATGAAAAAGATAATATTGAAATTATTTTAAAACATTCACCTACAAAAAATCATTTAATTATACTGGAAAATGCAAAAGAAATTGAAGAGGATAAATTAAATTTATTTTTAAAAGGAGAGGCAAATGGCTAAGAGAAGTCAATTACAGGAGAAAGATTTACAGTATATATTTCATCCTTGCGCTCAAATGAAAGATTTTGAAGAAACACCACCTTTGATTATTACTAAAGGAGAGGGATTATATCTATTTGATGAAACAGGGAAAAAATATATGGATTGTATTTCTAGTTGGTGGGTTAATTTATTTGGACATGCAAATCCTAGAATTAATGAGGTAATTTATAAGCAAATCAATACTTTAGAACACGTTATTTTTGCAAACTTTGGACATGAACCAGCAATTGAGCTGTGTGAACATTTGACAGAAGTTTTACCAGAAGGAATCAATAAGTTTTTATTTGCAGATAATGGTTCTTCATGTATTGAGATGGCTTTGAAACTAAGCTTTCAATATCATTTACAAACAGGGAATCCTCAAAAAACAAAATTTATTTCTTTAGAAAATGCCTATCATGGTGAAACTATAGGAGCTCTCGGAGTAGGAGATGTAGATATTTTTACAAAGACTTACCGTCCTTTGATTCAAGAGGGAAGAAAAGTTAGAGTTCCATATTTAGATTCTACAATGACAGAGGAAGAATATTCAAAATATGAAGAGGAATGTATTTCGGAGTTGGAGAATTTAATTAAAAATAATCATCAAGAAATTGCGTGTATGATAGTAGAGCCTATGGTACAAGGTGCAGCAGGAATGAAAATGTATTCTAGTCATTATTTACAGAAAGTAAGAGAATTGACAAAAAACTATAATATTCATTTAATTGATGATGAAATTGCAATGGGATTTGGAAGAACAGGAAAAATGTTTGCTTGTGAACATGCAGGAATTACTCCTGATATTATGTGTCTAGCAAAAGGGTTGTCTAGTGGATATTATCCAATTGCCCTTGTTTGCATAACAAGTGATATTTTTAATGCATTCTATGCAGATTATAAAGAAGGAAAATCTTTTTTACATTCTCATACATATTCTGGAAATCCTTTAGGATGTAGAATTGCAGTAGAAATTCTAAAAATTTTTAAAGAAGAAAATATTATGGATATAGTGGAAAAAAAAGGAAAATTTTTACAAGAGAAGATGAGAGAATATTTTCATGGAAAGAATTATATAAAAAACTATAGACATTTAGGAATGATAGGAGCAATAGAATTGAAAGAAATTGAGGGAGTGGAACGAGTTGGTCGTCGTATTGCAGCTATTGCCTTAGAAAAGGGAGTGCTGATACGTCCAATCGGAAATATTGTCTATTTTATGCCTCCTTATATCATTACAGAAGAAGAAATAAATACAATGCTGCAAGTTTGCCAAGAATCAATTGAAGAATTTTTGCACACAATATAGATAGAGAAGGGAGGGGGGTAATAATGGAAGTTAAAAAAGTATGGGCTGCATATTTCAGTGGAACAGGAACAACAGAGAAGATAGTATGTGGACTTGCAAAATCTTTAGCAGAAAAGTTAAATGCAGAATATTGCTGTTTTGATTTTACTTTGCCTAAAGCAAGAGAGGGAAAGAGTCCATTTCAGAAAGAAGATTTAGTAGTTTTTGGAACACCTACAATTGCAGGAAGAGTACCAAATGTTTTGTTGAAGTATTTGGCAACTGTGGAAGGAAGAGGAGCTTTAGCAGTTCCAATTTCTCTTTATGGAAATCGTAACTATGATGATTGTTTGATAGAGCTTCGAGATATTTTAGCAAAAAATGAATTTTATCCAATTGCAGCAGGAGCTTTTATAGGAGAACACTCTTTTTCTAGAATTCTAGGAGCAGGAAGACCAGATGCAAAGGATATGCAGATTCTTATGGAATTTGCAGAAAAAATAGTAAAGAAGGTGGAATCAGGAGATAAGACTTTAATTGAAGTGAAAGGAACACCTGAACCATATCGATGGTATTATCAACCACGGGATCGAAAAGGAAATCCTGTGGACATACGTAAAGTGAAACCTTTGACAAATGATAAATGTACAGACTGTAAAATTTGTGCAGAAGTTTGTCCTATGGGTTCAATCTCTTTTGAAAATGTAAGAGAAGTTCCTGGAATTTGTATCAAATGCTGTGCTTGTATTAAGAAATGTCCTGAAAATGCAAAATATTATGATGATGCAGGATATTTATATCATCAGCATGAATTAGAAGAAGAATATACTAGACGAGCAGAACCAGAATATTTTGTATAAAATTTTTAGAAATGATAAAAAAATATAAAAAATCTGGTGGATAATTTTAAATAAATAGAAAGAATTCATAAAAATATAAGTTGAAAATCATCTTAAAATCCTATAAAATAGAAAAGTTTTATGTATGCATCAACAAAATTTTATATTCTATAGAAAAAAGAAGAAAAGGAAAGTGTTTTTTTAAATAATATTTTTAATAAAT
>ERZ791743.137-NODE-137-length-79450-cov-4.642144_pt1 | contig 79450 bp, 68 predicted proteins | sample MGYA00509952_ERZ791743 | MGnify/ENA primary metagenome ERZ791743 (study PRJEB30046, sample SAMN00792040) | human gut metagenome | study: EMG produced TPA metagenomics assembly of the A metagenome-wide association study of gut microbiota in type 2...
TAAGAACCGACCGCTCCCCAGTGTTTTCTCAAGCTTTTGTTAATTTTTCACAATTTAATTTAGGTTTTCAAGAGTTTCGCAATTGTCTAATAAATCACATTAATTCCTGTAAAAACTTCTCTGCTCCAGCGGACTTTGCCAGCTCTCCAAATTCATTGGAGTAAAGGATAACCTCGATCTGCATTTTTCCTGCCGCCCGTTTGTTCAGATAAAACATGATTTTTGACAGCAGCTCCTGCATCACAGCATCTTTTTTCCCACAGGCATCCAGTTTCCTGACTGCTTCTTCCGTGGTGACACATTGCAGGATTTCCTCTAAAACCGGATAAGGCACCTGATTTCTCACAGAAGCTGCGGCAAGCACTTCCATACGGCAGTCTCCCTCTCTGGAATGTGTGTTCATGATTCCTCCTGCCACTTTCACAAGCTTGCCGATATGTCCTGTGAGCAGCATTTTTTCAAATCCAGTGGTGATCGCCATATCAATGGTGTCTCCGATAAAATTACTGCACTTTACGCTCCGGTCAAGGTCGTAACCATATGTTTTTTTCATGTAATCCAACCCGTAATTACCGGGCGAAACAGCGGCGATTCCATAACCTTCTGCCTTTTTCTGGTTCAATTCCACTTTGATCGTATCAAGAAGCGCCTGACTGCTCATCGGTTCTACGATCCCGGAAGTTCCCAAAATGGAAATTCCCCCGACGATCCCAAGTCTCGGATTGAAGGTCTGCTCCGCCAAATGTTCTCCGTCGGGCACCGAGATCGTGATATGAAGTTCTCCGGAAAAATCTGCCAATGCGCATACCTCCTGCACTTCTTTTTCGATCATTTCCCGCGGCACATGATTAATGGCTGCATTTCCAACCTGCTGATCTAATCCGGGCTTTGTCACTCTGCCAACACCCTCGCCACCGTCAATGCAAATAACTGCCCGTTTCTCCTGCATCGCTTCCACATGAATGCCTGAAAGTTGTCTGTTATTCTGCCCCGGTATTTTTTTCTCCCGGTCTGCAAAACGCACCGTGGAAAAAATGAGTGTCCCGGATGTAATATCGGGATCATCTCCACCATCTTTTCGTACTGCGCAGGTAACTTCTGTTTCACTTCTTGTAGTTTCAAGTATCTCTGTTTGAAACAGAATCCCTTTCGGTGTCTGTATTGTTATATTTTGTTTTAACTTTCCTGTTAGAAGCATATATGCTGCTGCTTTCGAGGCAGCCGCCGCACAGCTTCCTGTTGTAAATCCATATCGCATCATTCATCCACTCTTGCATGATTTTCTTATGATCTGCACGGCAACTCAGCAGACCAGCGAATTCATTAATTAAATTTACATTTAATTTTTATCTCGAAGTTCATATAAAAGCGCATTGCAGATTGCCGCTGCAATATTACTGCCACCTTTTCTTCCCCGGTTGATAATATACGGTACATCCGTTTTTAAAATCAGATCCTTTGCAGCCTCCACATTCACAAATCCTACCGGAACCCCGATAATAAATGCCGGGCGGTATTTTCCACTCTGCATCATTTCATATAATTCGATCAATGCTGTCGGCGCATTGCCTATGGCAAAGAGCACCGGTTTTTCTATCTGTGCTGCTTTTTCCATGCTCACAGCTGCCCTTGTGACACCGCGCTCTTTTGCAATCTTTGCCACCTCTTCCTCTGCCATAAAGCAGTGTGCCTCTCCACCGTATTTTGCCAGTTCTTTTTTATTCACGCCGGCAAGTGCCATGTTTGTATCGGTGACAATGTCTGCACCATTTTGTATCAGTTTTTTTGCGATCTCGACCGCATGGTCTGAATAAGTCATGGTCTTTGCATAATCAAAATCCGCACTGGTATGAATGGCTCTCTTTGTCACAAGCTCCTGCTCCTTTGGAAGAACGATTCCTTTTTCCTCCAGCTCTTTTGAGATTATGGCAAAGCTTCGTTTTTCGATATCCTGTGGTCTGACGTATTCTATGTTTTCCATCTGATGCTCCTTACTTTCCTGCAGTGTTGATATGGGTGATTGCGAAACGCTTCATAAGCTTCTTCTTCAAATTGTATCCTTTAATTGTGCAATCAATTTTTCATTCTCCTCATGTTTTTTTACTGCAATACGATAGTATCCCTTGTGTAGTCCCCGGTAATTGCTGCAATCCCGGATCAGAATCTTTTTCTTTAATAACTTTTCGTATAAGGGATCGTCTGTCTTTAAGAGCAGGAAATCTGCTTCCCCGGGGTAGACTTTGATCCCCAGCTTTTCCAGTTCTGCCTTTAGATATGCACGCTCTTTTCCAATGTATGAAATGGTCTTGTTACGGTATTCCGTCTCATCTAATGCCGCACGTCCTGCTGCCTCCGCAATGATTGAGATGTTCCACTCCGGCAATTGATTGAAAATCTGCCCTGCCTTGTTCTGGCTGCCACAGAATAAGAAGCCCAGACGCACACCCGGGATCGCATATAATTTTGTGAAAGCCTTCACAATGATGACATTTGGGTATTCCTGCATGGAATGTGTTTCAAAAAATCCCTTTTTCCTTGTAAATTCCAGGAAACATTCATCTATCACAACGGTTATCTTTTTTTCCCGGCATCTGTCACATATTTTTTCCAGCAGCATGTCTTCTATTGTATTGCCAACCGGATTATTCGGGTTCGCCAGAAATAATAAATCCACATTCTCCTGCAATTCCTGCAGAAACACTTCGGTCAGGCAGAACCCGTCCCTCTCTTTCATCTCATAATAGGAAACCTCTGCCTCTGTCACGTTTGCAGCTTTCTCATAACCATAAAAGGATGGCGCCGGTATTACAATTTTTCCCGGTTTGATCGCATGGACGACTGCCACAAATAACTCAGATGCTCCGTTCCCACACAAAATATGTTCCTCCGGGATATGATAGTGCGCTCCGATTTTTTCAATCAGTTTCGCATGATGAATGTCCGGGTAATGCTCACAGAGTTCCAAAGATTCCTGCATTGCCTCCTTCACTTTTTCCGGTATTCCAAAAGGATTGATATTTACGGAAAAATCCAGTTCTATTTCATTTTGATAAATGTCTCCACCGTGTATGACCGGACGCATTTTCTCTTCTCCTCTCTGGTCTAAGAAATAAGCAGAATTACCAAAAGTACCAACAGACAGATTGCTTCACACAGGACAGCCGTCGCATAGAGCAGACGGTTTGTGCGCTTAATATCCTCTGTCTCCACTGCTCTTTCTGCATCCCCGATATAAGGCTTTTCCACGATTTTGCCAAAATAGCTTGCATTTCCCGCAAGCCTGATTCCAAGGGCACCTGCACACACCGCTTCCGTCTGTGCCGAATTGGGGCTCGCATGTCTGTAGCGATCTCTCTTAAAAATATACCATGCCCGCTTTCCGTCAAACTCTTTTCCACATAAAAAACAGGAAACCACCATGAGCAGTGCGCTGATCCTTGCCGGGATGTAGTTTACGATATCATCCAGTTTTGCCGCAGTTCTGCCAAAATACAGATATCTGTCATTCTTATATCCTACCATGGAATCCATGGTATTGACAGCTTTGTAGAAAAATCCAAGGATTGGACCGCCGATCGCTGTGAAGATCATCGGTGCGATCACGCCATCCGAAGTATTCTCTGCCACAGTCTCGATCGCAGCCTTTGCAACGCCTGTCTCATCCAGACATTCCGTGTCTCTGCCAACGATCATGGATACCGCTTTCCGTGACGCTGCAATATCCCCTTTTTTCAGTTCCTGATAGACTTTCATACTCTCCACCTTCAGGCATTTCGTGGCAAGGATCTGGTAGGTCATAATGCTCTCGATCACAGCACCAAGATAAGGATGCAGTCTGTATGCGCCAAGTAAAAGCACAGCTGTCACAAACACCGTACTGCTCAAAACTGCAAGTACAAGCAGCATTCCCCTTCTTTTTTCCTGCTCCGGTGTGGTATGTTTTTCTTCTGTTTTGCTGCCGAGAAGTCTCTTTTCCAGAAAACTGATCCAGTTTCCGATCAGACGGATCGGATGCGGCAGCCAGTAAGGATCTCCAAGCAGCAGATCCATGAGAAATCCCGCCAGCATGGAAGTAATATGATAAATCATGATTTAATTTCCTTTCTTATCTATTGTAAATGTTCACTTTTTGAGTCCTCACATCCTATCTTAGTCAGACTTGTTATCTTGCATCTGCCCGGGATCCATTCCAGCACAGTTTCGTACCCTTCCCCGTTTTTCACCTGAAAATCAAAATATTCCCCACCGGTAAGACTGCTTAACACCGCCATGATCGTACCGCCATGCACTACGGCTGCGACTGGGATTTCTGTTCCACGATCACTGTTCAGATATCGCGTATCTGTGTCGTTTTGTATTCCGGTGTTCTTTTCTGATCTTTTTAAAATATCAGACATCATCCGGTCAAAACCTTCCATGGAACGCCGGATAAACTGCTCTCTTGACTCTCCGCCGGGAAATGGCAGTGTTCCATTGCTGTCGATCCACTTCTGATAGCAGGGATTGTCCTTTAATTCCTTATAATTTTTTCCCTCAAACTGCCCGAAATCCATCTCCTTCCATTCCGGGATCAGAATTGGATTTCTCTCAAAAAGCAGTTCCGCTGTCTGAACGCAGCGTTTCATCGGAGATGTATACAAAAATTCCGGTGAACTGGAAAAATATTCCTTCTTTTTTTCCTGCAAAAGACGGATTCCTGTTTCAGACAACGGTTCGTCTGTTTTTCCAAGATAACGGTGTTCTCCGTTCGCCTGTGTCATGCCATGTCTGATCCATGTGATTTTTACTTTTATTTTATCTTCTGTCCCATTCCACATATGATGCGCTCCACTGTCTCCGCTTCCCCTGCAAGCCGGATCAATAATCTGCCGACACGTTCCCTGTATTCCCGCTCCTGCTTCTCCATCGGCACAATGCCGTTGCCAATCTCATCGCAGATAAAGATACAATCCGGGTGCTCCTTATAATATTGCAGCACGATCTCTTCCGCCGGTTTTCCCTCCTGTAAAAGCTGTTTCACCCAGAGATGCAGGTCATTTACAACCGGTACCTTCTGCCCTTTCAGTTTTTCCTGCACATAGGCAAGCTTGCCCTGCGCATATCCTCCGATATATAATTGCATGCTTTTTCTCCCCTTCTGCCAAATACTATTTTAAAAGTTACAGGAAATATCCGGCCACCGCAACCGCAGCTGCCGCAGCCGCCTCACAGACTGTCACAAAAAATCCGGCAGTGTCACCTGTGATACCACCAAGCTCTTTGTAACTTTTCTTTTTAAAATAAAAGAAACTGAGCAGCGCCGCCCCGATTGCCGCGGCTCCATACCATCCGGATACGAGCAGCATGATTGCCACACAAAGCGCTGCCTGAAAATATAAGGCTGCTTTTACCCTGACTTTCTGTGCACTGGATGCAAAAGTATACAAAAGCCCCTCTTTTTTTGCCGGCTGCAATGTCATAACTGCAATCCCACTAAAGCATCTCGCCAGAAAAAATACGGCTGCCAGTGCAGACACTGCCTTTTGGGTATGTATTTCTGAAATTGCTGCGATATCGATCATATAATAAAGAGCCAGCATGATCGCCGCAAATGCACCGATATGGGAATCTTTTAAAATCTCCAGCTTTTTTTCCCGGCTCTGGTACGAATGAAATGCGTCCATCGTGTCCATGTATCCATCCACATGAAATCCACCGGAGATCATTAACGGAATTGCCGCACCAATCAGTGCATAACAGACATTTCCTACCGCAAATTTCTCACATAACACCGCCCATCCGAAAAAAAACATTCCGATCCCCCCGCCAATCCACGGAAAAAAGCACATCATATACTCCATGTCCTCTTCCTTCCACTCGAACTGCGGCACTGGGATTTTAGAATAAATGGAAAATGCGATCGCCATCGCTTTTAATAATTTCATAACTTCATCCTTTCAACTCCACCGGAATTCCGACCACGACCTCTGCCACCCGGTCTGCCAGACGCGCAAGTGCTGCATTGATCCTGCCAAGTGCTCTCAAATACTCCATTGTTCCGGCGTCATAGATTACACCATCCTCAAATACATTGTTCGTGACGATCACAAGGTTGTCGAGTTTCTGTGAAAGAGTCTGTATCTCAGATACAATTTTTTCAACTACTTCCTCCTCGGATTTCATGCCGTCTTTCGTGAACATTTCATTTGCTGTGAGATTTGACATGCACTCAAGCAGCGCCGATTTCTTTTCTGAGCTGCACTGCCCTTTCCTCTCTGCTTCCTGCCGGTATTGCGCCTGCCCTGATTCTCCAGCACATACAAACTGGATTTTTCCTACATTCATCGGGCTTTCGATCGTAAGAAACCCTTTTCCTGCCCGCAGTTTCCGATGCCGCTCTACTTTTTTTTCGCCCTCTGCATCATAAATCTGCATGGTTGCAATATAATATCTGATTCCTTCGCAGGAATACAGCAGGCTTTCTGCATATGCAGATTTTCCGCTGCCGCTTCCCCCTGTCACCAATGTGATCATCCTGATAACTGCACCTTTCTGTCACATGAAAAAAATATGTTCACACTGACTTTATCAAAACCTGTGATACTCCTCAATTTTAAAATCGCCAAAAGTAGCCCCTGTCTCATATAAACTCATGGCAATATCTAACAGGGAAAACATCATGACTGCCCCCGTTCCCTCTCCTAATGCAAGTCCTGCATCCAGAACCGGAGAAAGCCCCAGCTCCCGCATCAAAAGTTCCGAAGCCGGTTCCTTTCCTTTGTGGGAGGGAATGATAAATTCTTTTGTTCCCGGACAAAGCCGCTCTGCTGTAAGCGCTGCCACCGCACTGATGACACCGTCTGCCACGATCGGCATATGGTATTTTGCACCACCTAAAAACACACCGCAAAGCCCTGCGATATCCAGCCCGCCGACCGAGCATAAAATACGCATCGGCTCAGTCTCTCTCAACTGATATTTTTCCAGTGCCTCTGAGATCACTTGTCTTTTTCTGACAAGCCCTTCATCACTTAATCCGGCGCCTCGCCCTGCCACGATCTCTGGCGGAACGGAAAGCAGAGCTGCTGCCATCGCTGCACTTGTCGTCGTATTGCCAATTCCCATCTCTCCGGTACCAAGCAGCGTATATCCAGCTTCTTTGCACTCTTTTACAAGTTCCATCCCAACCCGGACCGCCTGCATGGCTTCTCTCTCTGACATCGCAGGTTTTAACAGAAAATCATTTGTACCTTTTTTTACTTTTCTGCTGATGACTCCCGAAAAAATCCGGTCGGTGTTCACACCGATATCCACCGGAAAAATCTCTGCGCCAACAGCTTTCGCCATTTTGCAGACCGAAGTATTTCTTTTTCCGAGATTCTCTGTCACCGCTGCCGTGATCTCCTGTCCGGACTGGCTGATGCCTTCCGCCACAACGCCATTATCTGCGCACATGACGATCACTGCTTTTTTCGCAATATCAATCTCTGGCGACCCAAGGATTGCCCCGATCCTTGCGAGAAGTCCCTCAAACTCCCCCAGACCATCCAGCGGTTTTGCCAAACGATCCCAGTTTGCTTTGATTTCCTGCCCGATTTTTTTATCCGGTTCCTCTATTATAAATTCCATTATTTTTCCTCTTTATGCACTGCGCATTTTCGTTACTGTTCACTCGTACCTCGTTCCAGTAACAACAGTTCTGTTTTAAATCGCAGCTTCCCGCAGCATCGCATACACTGCTTCCATATCCATGGATTTCCGCACACCGTCTGCAAGTTTATCATACTGCATCTGCTTAAACTGCCCGTAACTTATCATCTGTCCGGTATCCAGCGCCACACCCTTCCGGGCAGCCAGGATACCAACCAGTGTCTCTGCCAGCGTCCCCTCGTCAAAGATGCCGTGAACATAGGTTCCATATACGTTACCGGAAAAGATTCCGTCGTATTTTACACTGCCATCTGCTTCGTTTTGTATTCTGCACATGTAACGCTTCTCATTACCTCTGCTTTCCGGATCTATGACACACTCACTGTCTACGATGCTTCCACCGTCTGCGGTGCTTCTATTATCCGCGTTACTTCGACTGTATCCGGTACTGCCCATGTGGATCTCGTATCCGCGCACGCTCTTTCCGGAAAGTCCGGAGAGTGCTCCGGAAATTTTTCCAAAAGTTCCCGTTACCTGTGTTCTTGTTTTTTCCTGCTTCAGCTCCGTCACAGCCGGAAGCAGTCCCATACCTTTCATGCTTCCACCGTTTTCCACCTGATATGGATCACGGATCGTCTCACCCAGCATCTGATATCCGCCACAGATTCCAAAAACAATAGTATCCTGCGCTTTCTTTTTGATCAGCGCCTCCAGACCATTTTCCCGCATCCATTTCAGATCGGCCATTGTATTTTTACTGCCCGGAAGCACGATCATGTCCGGGTGGTGTAAGTCTCTCACACTGTCCACATAGCGCACGGAAACCTGCCCGATCTGCTCTAAGACAGACAGATCCGTAAAATTGGAAATTCTTGGATAACGGATGACTGCAATATCGATCAAACCTTCCTCCTTGCGGTCAAATCTGCTGCTTAAGCTGTCCTCATCATCAATGGATAGCTCCATATAAGGCACAACGCCCACGACCGGCACATGCCCCCGCTCCTCCAGCATCACAACGCCCGGATCTAATATGGTTTTATCCCCGCGAAATTTATTGATGATGAGCCCCTTTACACGTTCCTTTTCCGTTTTTTCGAGCAACATCAGTGTTCCGAGAAGCTGTGCAAACACGCCGCCACGGTCAATATCTCCCACAAGAAGCACCGGTGCATCCAGAAGCTCTGCCAATCCCATATTGACAATGTCATTCTCCCTCAGATTGATCTCTGCCGGACTTCCTGCGCCTTCGATCACGATAATATCGTTGTCTTTTTCTAACTCCCGGAATGCCTTTTTGATTTCCGGGATCAACTGTTTTTTATACGCAAAATAATCTCTGGCACTCATATTCCCAAGCACTTCACCGTTCACGATCACCTGTGAACCGACATGTGTGGTCGGTTTTAACAGGATCGGATTCATTGCAGCCACCGGCTCCACTCCTGCTGCCTCCGCCTGCATCACCTGTGCGCGTCCCATCTCAAGTCCTTCCTTTGTGATAAAAGAATTCAGTGCCATATTCTGGGATTTAAACGGTGCCACACGGTATCCGTCCTGTCTGAAAATCCTGCAGAGTCCTGCCACGATCAGGCTCTTTCCTGCGTTTGACATCGTGCCCTGCACCATGATCACTTTTGCCATAATTCTATCTCCATTCCACAGTCTTCTGCCTCCTGCAAAAGCTGTCTGTTCAGCCCGTTCTGTGATCCAAATACCGTCTGGCAGCAGATCACCTTTCTGCATGCGCACATCACCTGTTTTGCCGCCTCATAATGTTGCCTCTCAAAGTCCTGATACGCCTCCGCAGCGATCACCTGCACCGCAAGCGCTTCTGCCGCCGGATAATCAATATCATTTTTTCCTAAGATCCCCACTGCAAATGGAATCCCATTTCTCTGAAGCTGCCGGAACAGGAAACTTCCCGTACCATTTCCGGCGATCACAAATACCTCCGGTATGCCCCCGCATTTTTTCAGTTCCACGCAACCGCTTTTCTCCTGAAACGTTCCGTCCGTGATCTCATAAAGCTGATCGACAAATCCATCGGTAAAGACTTCCTCCGGCGTGCCGTAATGCTCAATGTTTTCCCCTTTGACGCATACAATTTTGTCCGACACACGCTCTGCAAGGTCAAGTTCATGCAGCGACATGAGAACACCGATTTTTTTCTTCCGCGTCATCTTCTGCAGCATGGATAAAAATTCGAGTTTGTACTTTACATCCAGATAAGATGTCGGCTCATCAAGGATCAGAATCTCCGGCTCCTGACACAGCGCTTTTGCAAGCAGTACACGCTGTTTCTGCCCATCACTCAGACTCATAAAATTGCGTTCTTTTAACGGTGAGATGCGGATCTGTTCCATGCACTGCGCCACCACCGCCTCATCTTTTGGTGTCAGGATGCCAAGTCCTCCGGTATACGGATATCTCCCCATCGCCACAACGTCTGCCACTGTCATCAGCTCCGGTGTGATGCGCTCTGTGAAAACAATGGACATTTTCTTCGCCAGTTCTTTTTCCGGCAGTTCACACAGCCTGGTGTTTTCCACATAAACGCTGCCGCAGATCTCCTGCAGCTGCTTTGCGACAGTCTTTAAAATAGTGGATTTTCCTGCCCCGTTTGGTCCGATCAATGTCACGATCTCTCCCCTTTTCAGAGAAATCCCTATCTCCTTTATCAGTTCTTTTCCGTGATATCCAACGGACAGTCCGTCCGTGTGTAAAAGTTCCCGTTCTTCCATTCCGTTCCTCATTTTCCATTGTCAAGATATTTCATTACCTACCGAATGCCTGGATGCATGCTTCTCACAATTTCAATTTTTCTTCCTTAGTACCGCTCCTGTCGCTGCTTCAACATGACTGCAATCATTACCGGTGCGCCAAAAATCGCTGTCACGGTACTGATACTCATCTCCGTCGGTGCGAACACCATCCGCGCCAGAAGATCACAGAACATGCAGAATACTGCCCCACCTAAAAAACATGCCGGTATCATGATGATCGGTTTTGCCGTCCGGAATAACCGCTTTACCATCTGCGGCACCGCGATCCCGACAAACGACACCGGTCCTGCAAACGCTGTTACTACTGCGGATAAAATGCTCGATAAGATCACGAGCAGTACGCGGAACATTTTGATATTGACACCCATATTTTTTGCGTAAGTCTCTCCTAACTGGTACGCCTCCATCGGTTTTGACAAAAAGAATGTCAAAATGCCGGTAACGGCTACAACAAACACGATCGTTTTCACATTCTCCCATGTGATGCCGGAAAAGCTTCCCATCGACCAGTTATGAAGATTCACAATGTCAGAATCCTCTGCAAATGTCACAAGAAAATCTGTGACTGCAGAACAGATATAGCCGATCATCACTCCGATCAGCACTAAAAATGACATATTCTGAACTCTCGGTGACATCAGAAGCACGCAAAACATCGACAGCATAGATCCTGCGAACGCCGCCACGATCAGATCCACAGAAGATAGTGTTCTGGAATATCTTAAGAACACGATCATCACGACCGCCACAAATAATTTTGCCCCGGAAGAAATGCCAAGGACAAACGGTCCTGCGATCGGATTATGAAAAAAAGTCTGCAGCAGATACCCGGACAATGCCAGCGCACCGCCGAGCAGGATTGCCGCAAACGTTCTCGGGATACGGATCTGAAAGAGAATGGCTGCATAAAGTTCATCCTGTTCCCCTCTGAACTGTCTCCAGATATCTGAGAGCGGAATCTGCACACTTCCGGCACATACACTGACGATAAAAAAGAGTACTGATAATGTGATCAGAATGACAAAACAGACCGTATATCTTATTTTTCTATTTGAGCTTATACATGTAGGTAAGTTCATCCGTATCCTCCGAGGTCAGCATCTCATGAAAATCATGGATAATGCTTCCGGTATCCATTGTATCCTGATAAAGGTTTTTCCCGATACACCATACGTTTCCGTCTTTGACTGCCTTAAAATCTGCAAAAAGACTGTTTTTTGCCAGTAAATCATCAACCGTTGTCAGATTGCCGTCAATCGTGCTGTTATAGACGAGATAATCTGCGTCTTTCGCCTGCGCATAGAATTCTTCCATCTGCATATTGACACTGGAAGCTGCGTTATCCTCGCCCTTTAAATTCTGGAACACATACTCCCCACCGGCAATGTCTATCATTTTCGGAACATAGTCATTGCTCTTTCGCACACTGACCGTTCCTGCTGTTGTAACATAAAAAAATGCGACTGTCTTTCCGGTAGCTTTCACATCAGAAAGCTCTTTCACATACTGTTTCTGTTCCTCAAATGCTCTCACCGCCGCATCCTCATTTCCGGTCAGCACTCCATAAAGCTTTACCCACTCGGTCCTGCCAAGCGGATCAGACTCATAGCTGGAATGATCGACTAAAACCGGAATGCCAAACGATTCCAGATTCTCCTTTACCTCCGGTGAATGTCCGATCATCGTTGACTCAATGGCAAGCCCGCACTCTTTCGAACAGATCAGTTCATAATCAGGTGCATTATACTTTCCGGCATATACGATCTGTCCGCTCTCCATTGCCGCCTTTGCCTCCGGGATCTCCCATTTTTCTTCAGGCAGTCCGGACAGGCAGATGTGATCCAGTGCACCGATACTGCAAAACATATCCATAGCCGCAGAGGCAACCAGATAAATATCGGACACCGGGGCATTTAAGACTGTGATCCCATTCTCTAAATCCTCCGGTACCTGTTCCCCTTCGGTATTCAGCAAAAATCTGCTTCCATCCGATATGGAAATCAGTGTAAAACCGTTCTCATAATAATCCACTGCAAACTCTGTGGCATAATCTAAATCCATGCTCTTTTCATAAGTCAGCTCACTGCTGATCTCATGATCCCCACTCTTCCAGGAGGTCTGGCTGTCTCCACAGCCCGATATCTGGATGCAGGCAAAAAGCAATATACACCACAGACCGATTTTTTTTATCTGCTTCATTCTTTTTTTCCTTTTCTCTTCCGATGTATCTGCCACGCTGTGATACTTACTGCAATCACGGCTGCGACGTAGACAACTGCGATCACTTCCATCGGTTTTTTCCCGGCGTTTGCAATGGAAGCACTGTCGAGCAGAATCGTATATTCAATCTCATGCGGCACGCTCATGGCTGTCGTATCTGCCGTTACCGGCACTTCTTTGTCAAAAGCAGTCACAGGCAGTTCGAAAACAGAATTGCCCTCTGTATTGACCGGAAGATAAGTCTCTCCGTCCATCGTCATATAGTCATAATTAGGGCTGCTCCACTCGATCTCGATGACGGCCTTCTCATCCTGCACCTGCAGAATTGCCGGTGATGTGACAGACGCCCTGCCGCTTCCCCCTGTCAGCTGCACTTCAATCTCATACTCTCCATCCGGGAGATCAACCTGTATTCCTTTTTCCCATACTTCGGTTCCGTTTCCGTTGCTTTGCATTCTGTTTTTCTCTCTTTCCTGTTCGAAGGTCTGTTCCAGATGATGTTCTATGGAGTCCTTCTGCCTGAATATGAAAAAAGCGTCTCTTTTTCACAAAAGAAACGCTGCACTCAAATCACAATATAAAAATTTTCCTGTCCTATCTTACAAAAATGATCTAAAAACAGGTCAAATTTTCTCATCCGTACAGCCAGTTACTCGTGGCGTGGAAACATTTTTGTTTCCCGTACAACAATCAGGCAGGTCTCCTGACTTACAGATCATCATGCATTGCCCTCTTCCCGGCTGCCCAGTGAGTTTTTGGCATGCACTCCCTAAATCCAGTGACGAGTTCGTACAGGATTCTCACCTGTTTCCCTTTTCACCAGATCCGGCAGAGTGAGGTCACCCTGCCTATCTGACACCTGTTTGTTTCATTATCAAGTTCGTTTGAACTATAACATATGCTTTTAAAAATATCAATCGTTTTCCAAAAACCTATTCAACACTGGCAAAACTATTCGCAGCGATCATCTTTTTCAATTGTGTGGCAGCCTCCTTAAAAGGGTGCTTGCTGTCATAGATCAGACAGATATTCCGGGACGGTATCTTCTCACACAGGGGTATCTCTGACACCTCTCCCCTGTCAATCGCATCCTTTGCCATCGGTTTTGGTATAAAAGCCAGCCCCAGTCCACTTCTTACCAGTGGAAGGATCTGATCCGCCGTTGCAGTCTCCGTATCCGGCTCAAAGTCCAGACCATAAGAAGCAAATAACTGCCTGTAAAACTGAAAGGTCACCGTCTCCTTTCCAAGACAGATGAGCGGATATTGCATAATCTCCTCAAATGTTGTTTGCCTTCCTGCCAGATGCCCGAACTCTGTTCCACCGATCAGTATTTCCTGATATGGATGAAGCATTGTCATGTGGAGCGGTGCATCCGCTTTTACAGGTGTGGAAACGACTGCAAAATCAACCGTTCCCCTTCTCACCGCTTCCACCGCCTGCGGTGTGGAATGATTGTAGATCTTCAGCCGGATTCCCGGGTATGTATTGTGAAACTCTTTTAACTTATCCAGAAGGAACAAATTTAACGCGGTCTCACTGGCTCCGATTGCAATACTCCCATGGGACAGTCCCACACATTCTGCCAGTTCCTCCTCTGCCGTAAAAAGCTGTTCCATGGCCGCTGCTACATGTGTATACAGCTTTTCCCCTTCCGTAGTCAGAAAAACTCCACGGTTCGTCCGCACTAGAAGCGTACAATGAAGCTGCTGTTCCAGACAGTTCATTGCCCTTGTCACATTCGGCTGGCTGTTTCCCAACACCCTTGCAGCCCTCGTAAAATTATTGTATTTCGCAACGTAATAAAAAATTTTATAATACTCAAAATTCACATCCATAGCTCGCCCTCAATCATATCAAATTATTATTTCTGCTATATCAATTATAGCTTTCACATATTTCTATTTCAATAGTATAATTTTAGCGAAAAAAAGAAAAGGAAGCGATTCATTTATGGCAGAAAAAACCATTTTTCCACGCGAAGAAAAAGCAGATGTTTTATTCAACAAAATATTAAATGATCCATGGGCATGTGAAAAACTCCAGGGGACTTTCTGCAATTCCCTGTTTTGCAACGAGGATAACAATTTTCCATTATCTCCCGCTGAATTTTCCCAGGCACTTTTTAATGCTTATCACAACAGAGATCTGTCAGCTTTTCTTATGGCAATCTGTCAAAATACATTATTCGATCTGCTCCGGAATTCGTTTCTGATTCCGTACCGTTTTAACGCAGACGGCAGAACGAATCCGATTATCATGACTGACGAATCGGGCAATTTACTGCCCGGATATAAAACAACCGTACGTGAAAAAGATTACCAGCATTTTTATGATGTCTACTGTGATCTTGACAATAAGAAAAATATTTATTTTGCACAGGCCTACCGTTACCGCCATGCCTATGCTTCTGAAAAAATGGATATGGAACAGCAGATTCTGGAAAAAAATACCGGTGTACTGATCATCCGCGAGCTGCCCGACACTGTCAAGCTGAAAGAGACAGAGGCAGAAGCTTATTCTGCTGTCTGGGATCTTATGATCAAACTGGAGAAAAGTCTTCCTATGGCGTACATTTTCTATGGGCAGGATTCTCTGGTAGAGGAAAACACCCGCTATGATGAGATTGGTATTTTTCTACCGGATTCGCTGTTTTTGAAGAATCTGGAACGACATGTAAAAAAGGCAGAGGCGATCATTTATGCAGAAGAATAATTATATGGATATCATGGAAAAAAATCATATGGAAATCCCCTGGCACGATTACACGGAAAACGACAGCAATGTTCTGATCAATAAAGCAGGGCTGATCGAGAAGGCTTCTGTTATCGGAAGAGTCGGATTGATCATGCTCTCCTGTGGAACCGGAGCATGGCGTGTCCGCACTTCCATGAACCGTCTTGCAAAGGAACTTGGTGTCACCTGCACCGTGGATGTCGGACTTATGTCCATCGAATTTAACTGTTTTGACGGAAAAGAATGTGTCTCACAATCCTTAAGCATTGCCAATACAGGTGTCAATACCTCAAAGCTTTACCGTATGGAACAGTTTGTTGACAATTTTCCAAAACAGGAAGCCCATCTGACAGGTGAAGAGATTCACAGACGTCTGGATGAAATCGAGTCTATTCACACACTCTACTCCCCTGCCAAACTTGGTCTCGCCGCTGCACTCGCATGTTGTGCTTTCACGTTCCTGCTGGGTGGTGGTCCGATTGAAATGGTTCTCGCCTTTATCGCAGCCGGTATTGGAAATGTGATCCGCACCAAACTGATCAAACACCATTATACGTTATTTTTAAATATTGCAGTATCAATCTCTGCCGCCTGTCTGACTTATACCGTATGTCTGCATCTGGCAGAAATGTTATTCCATATTCCGTCCTTCCACGAGGCAGGATATATCTGTTCCATGCTGTTTATCATACCAGGATTTCCATTCATCACAAGTGGAATCGACCTTGCCAAGCTTGATTTGAGATCCGGACTGGAACGCCTCACTTATTCCGTGATCATCGTGCTGGTCGCTACCATGTTTGCATGGATCATGGCATTGCTCTTAAAATTGCAGCCACAGGATTTTTCCTCCTTATCCATCGATCCTGTCCTTCATCTGTTACTGCGGTTGATCACAAGTTTTTGCGGTGTATTCGGATTCTCTATTATGTTCAACAGTTCGATCCCGATGGCAGCCACGGCTGCCTTTATCGGTGCCATCGCAAATACATTGCGTCTGGAACTGGTCAACTTTACGGCTACACCTGCCGCTGTCGCCGCTTTTATAGGCGCATTAACCGCCGGACTTCTGGCTTCCATCATAAAAAAATGGAACGGTTATCCACGTATTTCACTAACCGTTCCATCCATTGTTATTATGGTTCCAGGACTTTACCTTTACCGTGCAATATATAATTTCGGGATCATGTCACTGACAGAAGCTGTCTCCTGGTTTGCTGCTGCGATCATGATCATCATTGCGCTTCCGCTTGGTCTGATTTTTGCAAGAATCCTGACAGACCGCACGTTCCGCTATTGCACCTGATGTAAATTTTTTCTTTCCATTAACAAACTTTTTCTAAGATTTCATTTAAGGCATTGCCACTGCTGGAATGACTTCTTACCACTTCGGCTTTGCTGCGCTCCGCCTCCGCTACCGCACATTTTACCATCTTGTGGGAAACTGTATTGGTAAACAGGATAATCAGATCCGGTGACCCAATCTGGCTGCTTAACTTTGCCGGCATCTGGGTAAATACTTTTGCCTTACATTTATGCTCCTTACAAATCTTTTTATACTGACACACCATACGGTCATGTCCTCCAATAATGACTACGCTCATAAATTATCCTTTCGTTATAATGCTTACCTTATTATAATGCTGCGAGCTGTTTTCCAAGGTCTTTACATGCATCTAAGGCAGCATCGTCCGGTGCTTCCTGACAGATCACGCCCTCTCCGTTCACAACGGTTGCTCCGGCTGCTGTCATACGGTCTACCCAGTCACGCATCCACTGTCCATCGCCCCATCCATAAGAGCCAAACAAAGCGATTGTCTTACCTGCTGCAAATCCTTCCACATCGCATACAAATGGTTCCATCTCGCCTTCTTCGAGCACTTCTGCTCCCATTGCAGGACAGCCCATTGCGAAACCTTTTGCAGCTTTTAAATCATCTAAGGATGCACTTGCAACATCAACAACCACTGCTTCTTTTCCTGCTGCCGTTACACCCTCTGCAACTGCGTTTGCCATACTCTCTGTGTTTCCTGACTGTGACCAGAATACGATTGTTACTTTATCCATGATTCTTTCCTCCATACTATCTGCAGTTTTATGTTTTTATTTTTTCACATTCCTGCATTTTCTATTCTTTATCAGTTTATGAAGTTAGTACACGCTAACCTATAAATAAAAATTAAGCATAACAGGCAGCCATCTCGCTCACACTGCGTCCACTTGCAAGCAGCTGTATCAAAACTTTTCTTGCCTCTTCATATCTGTTAAACAAAGCCTTCTTCTCCTCTACATGTCCGTACACTTTCCAGTAGCCGGCATACAGATAATTGTGACCTTTGTTCTCAATGAATCCCTCCACATCTTCCACAGGATAACCGAGCAATAATCCCATCTCATGTGGAAATTCTGCAATCTGCTCCATACAGTCTGCATAGCGTTTCTGAAAACGGCTTAAAACATCGCTTAAATCCAGGCTTTCGTATCCAAAATTCTTCATCGACTGACAGACTCTATCCTGCATCAGGTACGCTTTCAACCCATCCTCGCGGTACACTAAAAAGGTTGCTTTATCTTCGCTTTCCAACAGCAGATAATAGGAAATACCGGAACGTTCCAACACCTGTTTCATCTGTGGTGCAAGTTTTTTCTCCACATTCAGCAAATTAGAAACCTTCATGCCGGAGATCATCGGTGCACACTGTACGACCAGATGTGTCTCAATTCTTTCTCTGTCTAATCTTGTGATCATCTCATATACTTCCTGACTCACTTTGCTCTCCTTTGCTTTTCGGTTAGTTATATCTAACTTATAGGCATATATTACACAAAAAAAGAAAACGTGTCAACACTGTTATTGAAACGTTTTCTCGTTAAGCTTCTATCTCAATTCCTTCCTGCACAAAAATGCGCAGATCAAAACAAAAATACAGCAGACCACCCATGTGACCGGTTCGCAAAGGCACACTGCAAAATACCCATATGCCGGCACGACCCAGATAGCAAAAATTACCTTTCCTATCAATTCCAGACTGCTGCACACAAGCGGCATCATCAAATGATTCATTCCCTGCAGCATATTTCTCAAAATAATAATCACCGCCATCGTAGGAATCAACGGAAAACTGATTCTGAGATATAATGCAGTATTATAAATAACATCCGCATTACTGCTTCCTGTTACCAGTCTGACGGCATCTTCCACGAAGAAAGTCACAAAAACCATGGAAAAAATCCACCAGACCGCAAAAAGAAAGAATGCTGACCATACTCCTTTTTTGATTCTGTTTCGATTTCCGCCACCCATGTTCTGGCTCGTATAAGTTGCAACACTCGTTCCAAGCGCAAGTCCCGGCGTATGGAAAAGTTCCGCCAGCCTTCTTGCGCCTACCTGCGCCGTAATATACAGGTTTCCGAGTGCGTTAATACTACCCTGTAAAATAACACTTCCAATATTATAAATTGCACTCATCAAAGCCATGCTAAACCCTGCGACAACCATTTCAAGCACAAATTTTTTCTCCACCTGATAATCTTTTCCTTTAAAATGAAGCAGTGGATAATTGCGCCAGATAAGTATGAATGCAAGAAATGCACTTACCCCCTGTGATAAAACCGTTGCAAACGCTGCACCTCCGATTCCCATCGCCAGTGGTGCCATAAACGCATAATCCAATGAAATATTCAAAACGCTGCTGAACAGCAAAAACAAAAGGGGTGTCATACTGTTTCCAACCGCCTGAAGCATAGCTGCTTCCATATTATACGCCATCGTAAATGGTATTCCGATCAGTATGATCGTAAGATATTCCATCGCACCTGCCATTGTCTCTTCCGGAACCTGCAAAAGGATTAGCAGAGGTTCTTTACACAACAGAAAAATAGACATTAAGACAATGGATACCGACATGGAAATTGTCACCATCCAACAGGAGGCATGCTTCATTTTTTGCTCATCCCCTGCTCCAAAGCTGCGGCTTAAAGACAACGCCAGTCCATTGTTCATTCCAAATGCAAAATTCGTGATAAGTCCATATAGCGCCGAAACTGCTCCAATCTGTGCGAGTGCGTGATCTCCCAGAACATGTCCGGCAATTGCAGTATCCGCCAGATTATAAAACTGCTGCAGCAGATTTCCAAAAAACAGTGGCAGCGCAAATTTTAATACAAGCCGGAACGGATTTCCCCTTGTCATATCCAGCACACGGCTTTTTTCATTTGTTTCCATCGTAATCCCTGCTCCTTTAATCTTTACTCAGAAACCGGTCCCACTCTTCGGCATCTGCGCTTCCGCTTACTTTAATCATGAAAGTATGGTCTTCCGTATCAATGGATACCGTATAGACACCTTTCTCCTGCTCAATGGAATAGATTTCACATCCTTCCAGTTCCTTTAATTTTGCTGCCTGATCTTCTGCCGCGATCAGTATATCCTCTTTCTTTTCTTTCAGATTACCATCTGCGTCATAAACTTTATAGCCTTCCTCGACAAATGCCGTAATCTCCGGCTCACGGATTTTCAGTTTCAGTTCATTTGCACGCATTTCGCGGATATCACGATTGCACGAATTTTGTGGTAAAATCGTCACATTGTCCAATATCATTTCAAAGATCCCATTGACTGCGCAGGTTTCTGCAATGTATGCGCCCTCAAATCTGAAGTTTTGTAATTCATTTTCAGTATAGTATTTCATTTGTTTTCTCCTGTCATTGATATCATATCTGTAAATTCATTCATCTACTTTACTTTTTCTGACCGTCTACTCCTGCAGCTTTTTCACTTCATCTAACGAAAGTCCTGAAATAGCTGCAATCTTTTCAGATGTGAATTCCTTTAAAGCAAGCATACGCTTTGCTGTTTCAAAAGCTGCCTGATTTTTGCCTTCTGCCAGTCCAGCTTCATGTCCAATCTCACGACCAGCCTCAAACTCTGCCTTTCTCAACTTCTTCTCTTCCAATTCTTTATCATACTCAAAAATGCTCATATTAATAACCTCACTCCGGTTTCGGATAAGGAATTCTGTCAGGATTCCTTCCCGGATACATTCGTTTACAGCACGTTCCACTGCCTGGTTCAATTGCATGTATGCCGCATAGTGACGTACTTTGGCAACATACTGTGCATATTCTTTTAACATACTGCAATGCTGCATCAACTCTGCATTGTGTCCTTCATTGACATTGAAAACCGTAACAACCAATTCAAGTTTTGGCTCGCCTGACAAATGCTCAAATGCCGAGGAAAGCCGAAGTTCTGTGCAATCAGCAATTCCCATCGAACCATTATAAAATTCAATAAAATTGGGGGCAGGAATTTTCTGTAAGGTGGAAGAGAACAGTGATTTCAAATGCCAGATCATTTTTCATCCCCATATATATGGCATTCTCTAATGTAACAATTTCCAACTCTTCCGGGTTTTTATAATCTGTCTGATTCACTGCGTTATAAAGCGATAACAGATTTTTCCTGTCAGAAAACAGCATCCGAAAGACAGTGTCTTTATAATTTCGGTTTGCCTTTGGTTCTTTGACTGTAAAACTCCTTTTTGTCCTGTTCCGGTTTCTTTTGCATTTTGCCATAAATCGTTTCCTCCTGATCTTGGTGGGACAGTTCATAATAAACACTGCCCTAGCAGGAGAGTAACAGATACTATCTCTAAATTCGTTCGTCTCCTGCTTTTCAATTGTTGATGGGTAACAAAAAGCATAGATACGAATGAAGCACACAGATTATTTTGGGAACTAATCTGTAGTTCTTAGAATATAGATGACAAAATTGTCATGAAGATTTTGTAAAATATGCTTTGTTTGATTATAGCACAAAAGCAGAAGCAGAAGCAAGAAAATACTTCTACCTTCTGTACCAACTGAGATTGTATAGACGCTATTCTCACAGTCTATAGAATAAATTTCACAGCACAGGTCGTAGAATCTACCTCTACGATTGCCTGTGCTAATTTAATTCGAGCATTCTGTCAATACAGCGTTTTGCTCCCTTTAGTAAAAGTATACGATTTGAAATATACACTGTCAACGCAAAAAATTTATAGGTGGCTTGTTAACTGTAAAATTAAGTGTTATAGTTGGAGGTGGCTGTTCCGGATTATATGCAGTCTTAAATCTTCCGTGGGATTATCAGGTGACCGGTGACGGCGTGGAGATTGCCAGACGTCATAATATTGAACTGAAAAATCTGGATTATATCCAGATACATCCTACTACTCTTTACTCTGATCATAAAGAAGAAAGAAGCTTTCTTATTTCTGAATCTGTAAGAGGTGAAGGTGCCGTGCTTTATGATAAGAAGCGGAAATAACCACAGATACAACCTTTCTGATGGTGTTCTTCTCAAGGATAACCATATCGGTGCCGCAGGTGCTGATATTATCATGTTAGACAACATGGATAATGATCTTTTAAAACAATCCATCGATTATATTGCCGGCAGAGCTGAAATCGAAATTTCCGGAAATGTTACAAAAGAAAACATTGAAAGAATTAAGAACTTTGGTGTAAACTATGTATCAAGTGGTGCTCTGACTCACTCAGCTCCAATTTTGGATATTTCACTTAAAAATTTACATGCAGTTTAGAAAGGACTTTGACAGATGAACGGAGAGATCAGGAGAGCAAAAATAGAAAATATTTTGAAATCCAGCGCTGTGCCTGTCCCTGGAGTTACTCTGGCAAAAGACCTGGATGTAAGCAGGCAGATCATCGTTTCGGACATTGCTCTTCTTCGTGCAAATGGCCTGACGATCCTTTCCACAAACAAAGGTTATATGATTCCAAAACAATCCGTCTGCCAGCGGGTATTTAAAGTGATCCATGCAGATGATCAGGTTGGAGAAGAACTCTCTCTGATCGTTGATAATGGCGGTGTTGTCAAAGATGTTTTTGTTTACCATAAGGTTTATGGTGTTGTCCGGGCTGATATGAACATCCGCACAAGACGCGATGTCAAGAAATTTTTAGAAGGACTCTCTACCGGAAGTTCCAGCCTTCTTAAGAATGTGACCGGTGGTTATCATTACCATACGATTGAAGCTGAATCCGAAGAGATTTTAGATGACATTCAAAATGAACTCGCAGAAAAAGGTTTTCTGGCCAAACTGCAGGATTATGAACCTGTAGACTTCTGGGGCGAAGAATCAAATATAAACGTTTAATGCAATCAAGGCGTCAGTCCGGTATTTCCGGAACTGACGCCTTTTAAGCATTGGAAATTGTCAATGCCACTGTTTTGTCTTACATATACTTCTTCACAATATTCTCCATTACTTTCCACTTATGTTCCATATCAGAGACAAGTTTAAACTGTGTCCTTGCCCGGTCCAAATTCTGCCCCGGTCTGTGAATTTTAAAATAAATGTCTCCCTGAATATAATCCATAAGAAACCTCATTCCACATTCATAGGTCATAAGCCTAGCGCCCATCGGAAGCAGCTTTATCTCTTCCTGTGAAAGTTTTCCACCACATCCCTCTATAAAGCCCTTCGCACATGCTTCAAAAAGCTCTAAATCGCACCACACTTTATCCAGATTTTGTTCATCCTCTAATGCTGTACTTGCTCCAATCCGCACCGCATCTCCAAAATCATTCATGGCTACCCCAGGCATTACAGTGTCCAGGTCAATCACACATATTCCTTTTTTGGTATCCTTATCCATGAGGACATTATTAATTTTTGTGTCATTATGAGTCACACGACAACTGATTTTCCCACTTCTAAGCAAATCCTGAAAGCAGTCCACAATTTCTTCCCTGTCCAATACAAACTGAATTTCCTCCCGGACCAAATCCACTCTGCTGCACACATCCTCTTCCACTGCCTTTTTGAATGTCTCAAATCTTTCTCTGGTATCATGAAATCCCGGAATTGTCTCATGAAGTGTTTTCGCCGGATAATCCGCTAACATACTTTGAAATCTGCCAAATGCCAGACCGCCCTCATAAAGTATTTCAGGATTATCTATCAAATCATAGCTTACAGTATTTTCAATGAATACATAAGCTCTCCAATACTCACCTTCCGAGTCCACGTAATAGGGTTTCCCGTCTTTTGCAGGAATGACATTTAATGTCTCCCTCTCTGGATTTCCACCGTTAGCTGAAATTTTTCTTTTTAAAAATTCAGTGACTCCAACGATATTTTCCATTAATTCAACCGGGTTTTTAAAGATACTCTTGTTCATCTGCTGTAAAATATAATGCTTTTTTACTCCCTGTTCGTTTTCAAATGTAACACGGTAAGTATCATTAATATGTCCATTTCCCCATGGAATTTCTTCTTTATATACACCTTCAAAACAGAAGTTTGCAGCCGCTTCTAATTTTCCACAGAGCTGTTTTGGATAAAAATCATTCTCTTCCAGCTTTTTCACTGCTGCCATAACCATTGGTTTATCTTCCCTGTAGGTAACTCCATACCACTTTTCTGTTGTAAGAAGAACTTTTACTTCTGCTTTATTGCTATCTAACAGTCTGCTGACGACCGACGGAAGATAATATTCACATTTCAGTGGATTATGTTGCAGACCCTCCTGCAGAAAATCACGAAATCCATACGCAATCTCTGACAAAAATCCCTTGCTAAATCCCCATAAATTCATGGAAACAATCGTATCTCCTGCCAAATCCGTATAACTTTTTCCATCATCTTCCGTATATGCAGCATTCTCTCCACGTTTTACAATCGTTGTATGTTCTGTTACACTGACAAGTTTTCCATCACCATCAATATCACAGACACCTCTTGCCACACTTCCATTCTCCGTCAAAGTATTTTTCAACTGATATCCTACCATTGCATACTGATACTTTTCATTATCTTCATGCACACTCAGATAATCATAAATCTGCTTAAATGCTTCTCTTCCATAATAGTCGTCTGCATTAATCACTGCAAATGGTCCGTCAATCATATCTTTACAGCTTAAAATTGCATGCGCAGTTCCCCATGGCTTTACTCTTCCGGCCGGAACTTCAAATCCCTCCGGCAGATTTTCCAGCTCCTGAAATGCATATCTTACTTTCATAATCTTTTCTATACGATTCCCTATGACATTATGAAAATCTTCCGCATTCTCTCTTTTTATTACAAAAATAACCTCTTCAAATCCTGCAAGATAAGCATCATAAATAGAAAAATCAACAATAATATGTCCATATTCATCTACTGGATCAATCTGTTTCATTCCACCGTAACGGCTTCCCATTCCGGCTGCCATAATTACAAGTACAGGTTTCTTCATATTCTTTATACCTCCTGATTAAACAGCGTACCATTTAATCTCATTTGCCTCTATTTTCAACGCAAAACTGCTTCCATCTCCGCGATAGATAACCGTATTCTGTGGCTCGTAGGTATTATTTACAACACAGAATTTGCCATTTTTTACATATGCATGTACTTCCACATTGAAATTTGTACTAAACCACTGATGTAATAAGTTTTCGCCATGTGTACTCCACAAAATGCTTCGATAAAGAATTCTGCTGTTCTCAAAGCTATATGGCAGTCCACTGATATAGACCGAACGGCCCTCACCAAATTCATGCACAGCCATCTGAACTTCTTTGTCCCTCTGTACCAGAATTTCTGTTCCCTCATACGCAAACATATTCTTCTTGCCCTCTCCGAAGTCAACAGGCTTTGTTGTATCTGCAAGAATAAAGTGATTTTTGTGTTCTTCCCAGTTATACTTATCGTAGTTTAAGGTAAATCCGGTTTCTTTTTCCACACCAATTAAATCAGCAAGCTGCAGATAATGTCCCTGATACTGGTGTCCTGCCGGTTCCCCGACACCGATAAATCCACCGCCCCGGTAGACAAATTCACGAATGGCTGCGGAAATAACTGCATTCTCCCAGACTGCCCCGCCGGTGTGTGCCGTATCCCCGTCCCCGACATTGATAATGACATCAATATCCTTTAATATATCCTTATCCTTTAAAATATCATCAAATGAAATAAATTTCACATCAAACGGTGCGCCGCTTAACGCCTCGATAATTCCCGCATAACTGTAATTCTGTTTCTGATATAAGGCATGGTGTACCATATGGCATCCCCAGCTTCTGATCCTGCCCCAGCTGTTTAATACTGCTACTTTCTTCACGCAATACGGTGTCGTGCCTTTTGCATTTTCATACAATTCGCGGAACTCGTTGCAGACGCTTTCCACATAGTCTAAAAATTCCGGGAATTCCAGTGCAAGTTTTAAGTATCCGCCATATCCGATACGGTCGATCGGTTTTCTTAAGATGGCACGGCGTGCTGTCACCCAGTTTTCCTTTGCTTCCTTGACAGGATTTCCGCCCTCATGGAAGGTATCCGGGAAAAAGTATGGAAGGAATCTTCCTTCTGTATATTTGACACCTTCAATATCAGAGATCAGACGAAGTGTGCTTCCGTTTCCAACGCTTCCTACCACTGCATCAAGACCGATCGTTGCAAACTCTTCCATGAATGGTTCTGTTCCGATCCAGTGATCCCCCAAAAACATCATTGCCTCTTTGCCGCATTCATGTGTGATGTCAACCATCTCTTTTGCAAGCTTTGCAACTTCCCTGCGCTGGAATGCCTGGAAATCCTTGTATTCTTTGCTTGGCACACGATACTGGTTATTATGGTAACCCTGATCGATGATAAATTCCGGACGGAATTTATAACCGACCTCTTTCTCAAACTGCTCTAAAATATATGGACTTACAGAGGAAGAATAACCGTACCAGTCAACAAACTTCTCTCTCTTAAGCTCATCAAATACGAGTGTGAACTGATGGAAGAACGTTGTATAACGGATCACGTTCACATACGGATGCTCTGCACAGTATTTACGCAGACGCTCCATGGAATACTTATGTGTTTTCGGCTGTCTGACATCGAATGTGATCTGATGTTCAAAATCCTTCCAGCCATTTGTCACAGCATTGTACATATGAACCGGATCCCAGATAATATATGCCAGAAAGCTGACTGTATATTCATGGAACGGTTCTGTATCGTGGATGCAGACACAGCCTGTTTCCTCATTGTATTCCCATTTATCTGTGGATACCACTTCCCCTGTGGATCGGTCGATGACTTCCCACCAGCGTTTTCTGTCATCTCTTGTATTTACCTGCATCAGTTCATCCGAAATTCCTTTCATTAAAGGAATCTGGAGTTCGGTACCGGTTGCAGTGTAAAAATTAGTCATGATATAACTCTGCTGCACTTCATCCGGATTTGCTTTTGCCCACGCATTATCTTTTCTGGTGGTATAATAAGTTGCATATATTTTTGCACCGGTTTTGGTCAGTTCCTCAGGGAACTCTGTACCGTCGCAGTCGCGGATCGCATCTGCTCCCCAGCGTTTCATTAACTCAATTGTCTCCGGAACTACATCCAGATTTGTAGGAATTGTGACACGTCCTGTATTTTTCTCACTCATTTTTCTTCCTCACTCTATTTCATCCATATAATTACTTTCTTTTCTTCTTTTCTGCAAAAGGGCAATTATAAATCCACAATGCCATTAATAAACAGATAATTCCAATAAGCATAATTCCTAAACCCGTCATTTTTCCTGTCATACCCCATCCAAAAACAGACAGGCTTATTCCGGCAATAAAAAGAGCTGCCATTAAAATTATTCTGCATTTTGTGTGCTTTTTCCAAAATTCCATTTTAATCTCCCTTCTCATCAACCCTTTAAACCACCAACAGTCATTCCCTGTGTCAGTTTATTCTGAACACATATATATAAAATTAATGTAGGAAGCATTACTATTACAAGTCCTGCATACATAATTCCATACTGTGCTGCTGACTGCTGTGCCTGCATCAGATTTAATAATCCTACCGGTAACGTTTTCGGTCCATTTGCCGAACTCATTAGTGTCATGGAAATGATATATTCATTCCAAAAAGAAAGAAAATTAAACAAGATTACTGTAATAATAGATGGTTTTGCCATTGGGAAAATAATTTTCCACATCGTTGTACTATAACCTGCTCCATCAATATATGCCGCTTCTTCATAATCATGTGCCAATGTTGAAAAATACCCTGACAACAGATAAATTGTAAACGGAAGTGCCGTTGCAGCATATACGATTGCAAGTATGACCAGATTATTTAAAAGAAAACTTTTCCCAATTACTGATTTCAGCCAATTGTCTCCATCTCGCAGCATCAGAAAAATTGGAACAACAATATAATTCACGTTAATAAAAAGACCACCCATAAAAGCCGCATTTAAAAATTTGCTTCCTTTAAATTTAAAACGTGACAAACAATAAGCTGCTGGCAGTGCAACAATTAAAAGAATTACAAGTGCCAAAGCTGTAACAAATGCGGAGTTTAACATGTAATCTCCCATTTTTGCTGTATTCCAGGCATCAATAAAGTTCTTAAAATAAAAACCCTCCGGCAAAGTCCACGGATTTCCATAAAATTCTTTATTCTGTTTGATAGATGCCATAAATACCCATGCTACCGGAACAATAATGATGACTGCAAGCAATATTAAAACTACATAAATAAAAATTTTATACAAATGCTCGGTAGAATTCGAATGTTTCTTCTCTTTCATGTTTTTTCTCCTTAAAATTCCAGTGGTTCCCGCTCTGTAACTTTATTTACAAGTGCAGATAATGCAAATGAGAAAATGAATATCACAACACCTATTGACATACTATATCCATATAAACCCGCATCTTTTTGTCCATACATATAACTCAATGCCACTTCAGAAGCCCCATTTGGTCCGCCGGAAGTCATTGCTTTTACAAATAAAAATGCCATATTAATCGTCGAAATAATAAAGAATGTCAGTGTTGTGCGAATATTTGTCCAAATCAGAGGAATTGTAATCTGAAAAAACTGAACCATTCTTCCAGCCCCATCTAATCCGGCACTTTCATAAAGGCTTTCCGGTACGCTTGCCATAGATGCCATATACATTACCATATAATAACCAATCGCCTGCCATACCATGGCAATAATAAGGCTTACCATAACAAGAGACTCTCCTTTCCATAAAATTGGATTTTCCATTTTATGGAATAAGCTTATAATACTATTTAACATTCCGTTCTCCGGCTTATAAATTGCAGAAAAAATACCTGCAATTACTACAACCGATAAAATATTGGGAATATAAAAAATAATACGGAAAAAATTCTGTCCCCTGATTTTTTCTCTTGACAGAATACCCGCAAAAACAAGTGCAAATGCAAAGGTAACTATTGTAACAACAACAATAAGTAAAATCATGTTTTGCATGGACCTTATAAAATTAGTATCCGATATTAATGTTTTAAAATTTTTCAGACCAACAAATGCTTCATTCGGTGAATATGCACCCTTTTCAAATAACGACATTCGGAATACATTTAAGGTAGGCAATATCATAAACACAAAAAATAAAATTACTGCGGGTGCTATGCATACCGCCAAAAAACCGCTTCGTCCTCTGGCTTTTTTCATACTTTCACGTTCCTTTCAAACAAACCGTACTATTTAAAATTCGGCGGACAAAAATCCTGTCCGCCGACTCATTTTTACCACTATAGCATTAAGGAAAACTAAAAACTCTTATTTCAAATTTGCCCGCATCTGGTCACTTGCCGAAATAATTCCATCAATCCACTCCTGCTCTGTCATATCTCCTGATACCAAAGAGTTTACAGGGTCAAAGAATACAGTACGTACTTCAATACCCGGAATTGCTTCAAATGATGCAAAATTGCCCATGGCTGCCTTTGCTCCATTATCATAGATAGAATAAAACATGACATTATCACCTTCTAATTTATCTGCAATTCCTAATACCGGCTGAATAGCTCCTGCTTTTGCAAAAATTTCACATGCTTTATCACTGTATAAATATGAGATAAATAATTTTGCTGCATCCTGATGTTCTGCACCAGAAGGAATCCATGCCTGTTCAAACCATGTATAACTATAACTGTCTCCTCCCGCTTTTACCGCCGGAAGAGCTGTCATACCCCACTTAAATCCATCTGCACGAGGAGCATCTGCCATTTCACCGACAATCCAGGTTCCATTTGGCATGAAAATTGCCTTATTATCAAGTACTAACTGCTGGTTCTGTGTAAAATCCTGATCATTTGCCTGTGCCGGTGTAATAGGATTTGTGTACTCAGCTAACTTTGCAACAATATCAAAACATGTCTGTGCTTCTGGTGTTTCCCAGATACCTTCTTCATAATTTGTAGCCTTATCAAAGAATTCAGATCCGCCTGCGGCATACATTAATGCATAGAAAAATGCATCAAAATATCCTGTTGTCGGATATGTAAATAAATAAATTCCCTCTTCTTTTGCTTTATCTCCAAGTTCCCACATTTCATCCCAGGTTGTTGGAACATCCCATCCTTTTTCTTCTAAAAGACCTGCATTATAAAACAGACCACATGGGGAATAAAACATTGGTGCAAGATATGTCTTTCCATCACCATAAGGATTCGTCAATGATGTATCTGTAAATCCTCCTGCAATCTTCTCTGAAACAAGTTTATCTTCTCCCGGAACTTTCATAGATAAGACATCTGTAATGTCAGTAATCATATTTCCCTTAATAAACTGTTCCGTTAACGCAGCTTCACGTCCCGTGGCCAGATGAATAACATCCGGGTATTCGCCTCCCTGCATGGATGGTCCTATTACATCCTCCAATTTTTTATCTGTTGTAAGTTCTACCTGAATTCCGGTTTCTTCTGTAAATGCATCTGTCACTTCCTGCCACATTTGCGAACCATAACCTGTCTCAATTGCGGCTACACTGATTGTTGTTCCCGCATAGGCTGCGTATGGATTATCAGATGTTGGCTGCTCTGCTGCCTCTGTTCCTGTTTCTTCTGTTTTGCTGTTATCTGATACAGAAGTCTCCGTTCCTGTTTCTGTGCCGCACCCCGCAAATAAAGATGCTGCCATTACCATGCTCATCATTGTACACAAAATTTTTTTCTTCATAGTAACCTCCCATTTTTGTTAATTTTTACTATATTCTCTTGTGTTTTCCTTCTTGCAATTGTTATTATAGCGTATATTTTTTCTTTTTCCTATCCATATATTGCTCTATATTTTATAATTCTTGCTTTATTTTAAAAATCTTGTTATTTTGCTTTTTTCATTGTATACTAAGTACAACATCGTTCCTATTTTAAACAGGAAATCATTGCAATTATAACATGAAAGGACTGTATTTTCCATGAGTAACCGCAAATTTAATCTAGATAATGAGGTACAGCCGGAAATCCATTTCCGCCTGCTTTCCATCTCAGCATCCAAATTTGAAAATGACTGGACTTCTTTTCCCCACAGCCATCATTTTACGGAAATCTTCTTTATTAAAGAAGGAACCGGTCATATGCAGATAGAAAATGAATCTGTCCCGGTCTCCTCAAACAGCCTTGTCGTGATTGGTGCGCAGGTAACACACACAGAGTTTTCTGATCCGAAAAATCCGCTGGATTATTATGTGCTCGGGGTGGAAGGATTAAAACTGAATACCGACAAAGAACCGGAATACATTCACGTCCCTGCTTCTGCAAACTCGCCTTTTATCCGCCAGTGTTTTGAAAATATTCTGCGCGAAATGCATAATAAACAGGACCGCTACGCAGAGATCTGCCAGCATTATCTGGATATTTTAATTTTATATTTCTGCCGGAAAGACCATGTATCCTATGAAGTGGTGGATGCGCAGAACAGCAGCCACGAATGCCACAAGGTAAAACGCTTTATCGAACACAATTACCAGAGCATGATCTCTCTGGATTCACTGGCTGAAAACTGCAGTCTCTCAAAATATTACCTTTCACACCGTTTTGCAGAGCTTTATGGAAAATCTCCGATCGCGTACCTGAATGAAGTGCGGCTGGCGTCTGCGCGTGACCTGCTGCTCACAACCAATCACAGTATCGAAGAGATTGCCGGATGTATCGGGTTTTCCTCTACCAGTTATTTTTCGCAGTCCTTCCAGAAAAATTTTCACGAATCACCGCAGCAGTTCCGCAAATCCCACCGTGTCAGGACATGACCATTTTTCATTTTTTACATAAAAAAGACCGATCTCCTGCAAATAGATCCGTTCCAGAAGAGGCGGCATCGGAAATCCCGATGCCGCCTCTTTCGATAATGATTTTTATTTAATTATAAGGTTTTCTTTTTATTTCAGCAGACGGAAGGCTGCATATTAAGGCTTTTTACATGCTGGTCATTGATGTAGCCGCAGGCTTTTAAACCAGCCTGTAAAACAGAATTCAGATTTGCACCTGACATCTGCTGTATGGTATGATCATCAAATTCGATCATGTAAGTTCGTTCACTGTCGTCTTTATCGCAGTCTATTTTATACATATTTCTTCTGCTGATCGCACCAATCTCTTCTAAGGTATTGATCATGCGATATACGGTTGCTGTGCCGATCTTAGAATCAATTTTGGATGCTTTATAATAGATTTCTTTACAGCTTGAGCAATTTTCATTCAATATAATATCGAGTAACACCATTCTCTGCTTTGTAATCCTGCATCCCTGCTCTTTCAGCCGCTGAATCACAATTTCACGCTGCATCTGGGTTCTCTCATACTTCTGCTGATTTTCCTGTTGTTTCTGCTGTACTGACGTATGCTGATTCATTTAAAACCATGCCCTTCTTATCACCTGAAATTTGTGGTTATCATTAAAGGCAGCTTCTGTCACTGTCTTTGTTTTCTTTATTAATGGCAGCCTCTGCAATGTGAACAGTCACCGCCGCAGGAAGATTTTCCACTTTTCTTGTCGCGGACAATTCCTCTGACAATCAGGGCTACTACTGCTATTAATACTGCTAATACAACGAATGTTCCCATATGTTCTACCGCCTTTCTGATAAATCTTTTTTAAGGAGAAGCCTCTGTATGAGAGGCCTCATCCTGTAAATATCTGTTATTTTGCACTTACAACTTTCTTTGCGTCAACCTTCAAAGAGCTGCTCTCTTTGTATGGGCGGAACAGTAAGTACAGGAATCCGATCACAAGCAGGAATGCTGCAACTGTTCCGATTCCGAACGCGCCTGTTGTAATTAATGTACCGATCTGGTAGATGCAGAGTGATACCACATAAGCGAGTCCACACTGATATCCGATTGCGAACCAGAACCATTTTGCATTGTTCATCTCGCGTTTGATAGCTCCCATTGCTGCGAAGCATGGTGCACAAAGTAAGTTGAATACTAAGAATCCGTAAGCTGCGATTGGTGTCATGGCTGCTGCCAGGTTGCCCCAGATTTCAGCACCATCTTCTGCTACTTCTGCGAAACCATATAACATACCAAAGGTTGCTACAACGTTCTCTTTTGCAATTAAACCTGTAACGGCTGCAACTGCCATCTTCCAGCCTTCACCAGCCTGTGTCCAGCCAAGTGGTGCGAAGATCCATGCGATTGTGCTGCCGATAGAAGCAAGGATAGAATTATTTAATTCTTCTACCATACCAAAGCTTCCGCTCTCCCATCCAAAGCTCATTAAGAACCATAATACGATTGTTGATAAAAGAATGATTGTACCAGCTTTTTTGATGAAGGACCAGCCTCTTTCCCACATGCTTCTTAATACATTAGAAACAGTTGGCCAGTGGTATGCCGGAAGCTCCATAACGAATGGTGCAGGATCACCCGCAAACATTTTTGTTTTCTTTAAGATGATACCGGAGCAGATGATTGCTGCGATACCAACGAAATAAGCACTTGTTGCAACCCATCCGGAGTTTCCAAAGAATGCACCTGCGATCATGGCAATGATCGGAAGTTTTGCTCCACAAGGAACAAAGGTTGTTGTCATAATGGTCATTTTACGGTCACGGTCGTTCTCGATTGTTCTTGATGCCATAACACCAGGAACACCACATCCACTACCAATTAACATTGGAATGAAGGATTTTCCGGAAAGACCAAATTTACGGAAGATACGGTCCATGATGAATGCGACACGTGCCATATATCCGCAGCTCTCTAAGAAAGCAAGGAAAATAAATAATACTAACATCTGTGGTACGAATCCTAAAACTGCTCCGACACCGGCTACGATACCGTCAAGGATCAGTCCCTGTAACCAGTCTGCACAGCCGATTGCATTTAATCCGCTCTCAATTGCAGGTGGAATGATCTCACCAAACAATACATCATTCGTCCAGTCTGTTACGAATGCACCAACAGTTGTAACAGATACTAAATATACAATGGTCATCACTACTGCAAAAATTGGTAACGCTGCCCATCTGTTTGTCACGATGCGGTCAATCTTATCAGAAGTTGTCAGTTTTTCTTTGGTGTTCTTTGTCACACATTCGCCAATGATAGAAGAAATGTATACGTATCTCTCATTTGTGATAACACTCTCGGTATCATCATCAAATTTGTCTTCCATCTCTTTGATCTCTGCGGATACATCCGGAACGTTTGTCATCATTTCATTGATCTTATCATCTTTTTCCAGTAATTTGATCGCGAAGAATCTCTTCTGTTCTTCCGGCATTCCTATGATCTTCGCTTCTACTTCTGAAATAATATCTTCTGCATCTTTGGAGAACTCGTGTGCAACAACGGCGGATTTTCTGCTCTCTGCAAGTTTTACGGCCTTCTCTGCCGCCTCTTTGATTCCGGTTCCTTTTAAAGCGGAAATCTCAACAACTTCGCAGCCTAATTTCTGGCTTAATTTGTCTGTGTGGATCTTCTCACCGCTCTTTTCTACAACGTCCATCATGTTCACTGCCATGATCACCGGGATTCCAAGTTCCATTAACTGTGTGGAAAGATACAGGTTACGTTCAATGTTTGTACCGTCGACGATATTTAAGATCGCATCCGGTCTCTCTGCGATGAGGTAGTTTCTTGCAACAACCTCCTCTAATGTATATGGAGACAAAGAATAGATACCCGGTAAGTCCATGATAACGACATCTTTATGTCCTTTTAATTTTCCTTCTTTCTTCTCTACCGTAACACCCGGCCAGTTACCAACAAACTGGTTGGAACCTGTCAGAGCATTAAATAATGTTGTTTTACCGCAGTTTGGATTTCCTGCGAGTGCAATTTTAACTGCCATGATCAACTCTCCTTTTCTGCTTCTATGTAAGTCCGTTTCCATGTTTGGAATCCGCATGCTGCACCCTGCAAAAGTATGCCAGCACTACTCATTTTCATAACATTTTTATCTTTCGAGTTAGTCTTATGTAACCCATGGATAAAAAAAATTATTCCACTTCGATCATCTCTGCATCTGCTTTGCGGAGTGATAACTCGTATCCGCGCACAGTAACTTCTACAGGATCGCCAAGTGGTGCTACTTTTCTGACAAAAACATCCACACCTTTTGTGATACCCATATCCATGATCCTTCTCTTAACCGGGCCCTCGCCAGTTAACTTTTTGACTTTTACTGTCTGTCCGACAGCTGTTTCTTTTAATGTCATTTCCTAACGGCTCCTTTTTTATATTTTAATCATTTATCAGCAGACAGGCAACGCCCTGTCATTGCTTACAGCTTACAGGCTGGCACACCTAGACCATGATCTTGTTTGCCATGTCTTTTCCGATCGCAACCCTCGAATCCTTGACATTCACGATCATGTTGCCACCGATCTCAGATACGACCGTAACCACGCCTCCGGTTACAAATCCGAGATTCTCTAAAAATCTTCTGGTTTCTTCTTTTCCGCCAACTTTTTTGATTGTATTCTCTTCACCTGTTTTCACCATTGTTAAAGGCATCATATCTTCCTCTTCCTTATCTTTCCAAAGACTATTGATAATCTTTTTCGTTTCTACGTTGGTTAGTATAATCTAACGATAGTTAGTTGTCAATAACTTTTTTTGTATATTTTTCTAAAATATTTTCTTTTGCATGGCTGCACAATTTTTTATTATTTTAAGTCACTATTTTCAGTGAGATGTAAACCTTCTCAGACATACGGGCATGAAAAAAGAAGCCATCACACAGTTTCCTGTGCAATGGCTTCTTTCGTATCATTTATTACTGTTTATTCTGCTTATTCTGTTTTAACTCTTTTTTCCATGCCATATAGCTTGTGTACTCTTCACTCTTTTTGAACTTACGTTTTTTCAGAATGAACATCACAAGTGAGAGGATGAATCCTACTACACCGATGGTCGCAATTGTCTTTAAGATCACAAGTAATTTTGGCTGTACAAATTTAATGGTTGTATTTTCACCAACACCGTTCATAGCAACAGAGTTTGCTAATACATACAGGTCATGGTGGCATGCCTCACGCATTGCTGTTACCATAACCGGATCATTTTTATATGCCGGTAATTCTTTGGTCACATACGGCATCATGGCATCATAGGTTGTAACACCACCTGCCATCACTCCGTCCGGACCATTGACATATGGATTAAGAACGTTATCTGTGATGGTAAGTCCATTGCTGCCCCACTCATTTCTCATGATTCCGGTCATCAATCCTTTGTTACCTCCGGACCAGATACATCCCCAACGTGTGTAAGCAACCATGGTTCCGTTTGCATTTCCTTCTTCAAATACATCCTGGAATGCTTTTAAATATACTTCACGCGCTGCCTGCTCAGAGAGCCATACGCCAAGACCGATACGATCCTGCTCGCAGTCGTTTAATGCAAAGTGTTTCATTACGACATGAACACCTTTTTCCTGGATAGCTGCCACTTCGTAAGCACTCATTTTTCCGGAAAGGAATCCGTCTTCACTGTAGTACTCGAAGTTACGTCCACCATAAGGAGTTCTGTGGATATTGTTACCCGGTCCGTAAAGGATCGCAACGCCTGCAGACAGACAGTTGTTACCGATCACTTTACCAATTTCAGTCATAATATCCGTATTGAAAGTTGCTGCCATCACATCCTCAGATGTAAATGCAGTTGCTGTCAGTTTTTCCTTATCCGTATTGCCGAATAAGGAAGCAGTCAGTCCCTGTGGTCCGTTCTCATCACGGGAACCCGGAGCCTGGATCGATTTGATCGGCATTGTCCAGTGGAAGGAGTCGCCAATTAAAGTTACCATCTCATCATAGGTAAGCTGGTCTAATAAAGTATCCCAGTCAGCATCGTCATAATCTTTACCGATCATATCGTATAAAGTAAGACCATTTTTTGCACCTAATGTCGGCATCTCTACCGTATCATAATCTGCTGCATCATACTGAACTACCTGCAGGTCATCGATCATAGTATCTGTCAATGAAAATACCGGAGATTCTGCTGGGAATGTTCCCTCCCAGTCATTACGTGAAAGGTAAGTTACGGAGTTATCTCCGGCACCTTCGTAAAGGTTCATATCGGAATCAGATAACTGGTTTGTCACCTCTGCACCGCTCTTAGACACTGCATAAGTAGTGGTATCTAATGTGTCATTTGTCCACTGGAATGTAAGTTCTGCATTACCTTCTGCATCCATTCCATTCTCAGTTGTAAATCCTTTTGCTGCAAGAATGTTGTTTACAGCATTGTGTGCATCTGTTGCTGCTGTAAAATAATAATCGCCTGCATCTAAAATGTAAGTACCTGCACCATATGCATCATAAGATGCGATATCTGCTCTGTCTACATTGATTGTTAAAGTCTGTGACTCACCCGGAGCTAAAATATCTGTTTTGCCGAATCCGCATAACTGTACTGCAGATTTCTCTACAGAATTCTCTTTGTCATACTCTGTATATGGAGACTGTGCGTAAATCTGAACGGTCTCTTTTCCAGAATAAGTATCGCCTGTATTGGTAACTGTCACATTAAAGTTATAGGAATCTGTCGCAGCATCATAAACGCCCGTCATGTCACTGTACTCGAAATCTGTATAGCTTAATCCATAACCGAATGGGAATGCCACATCATCGCTGTATACATAGCTTCCTGCATTTCCGGTTCCCATAACCGTGTCTTCATAACGTGTTTCATAATATTTGTATCCAACGTAGATACCTTCCTGATATACCATGTAGCTTTTTGCTTTTTCAGGAACCAGTTCTTCTGTATAGCCTTCATAAGTAACAGGGGTAAAGTTTGCCATAGCCGGGGAAGACATATTATCGTAGCAATAAGTATCTACAAGGCTTCCGGATGGATTGACGTTACCTGCAAGGATATCCGCCACTGCATTGATACCTGTAATTCCGACATCGCCGATCCACAGACAGGCATCTACATTATAAGTATTGTCTTTTAAGAAATCTACCTGTAATGCATTTGCAGAGTTGATCAGCACAATGATCTTGCTCACTGTTCCGTCTGCTTTCATTGCTGCCACATTGGAAAGCATTTCTTTTTCATTGTCATCTAATGCAAGGTAATTGACATCACCGTATGCCAGGTCAGCCCCCTCACCGCCTACACGGGATAATGTGACGATCGCCGCATCTCCATAAGAGCTTACAGAATCTTTCACTTCGTCTGTGTACTCATTCCATGGAACTTCAGTTACAACGGCACTTGCAGTTGCGATCGTACCACCACTTCCACGTTTGTACATTCCCATCTCTTCTGATTCATAGAAGTTCCAGAGTGTTTCATTTACGTTGAAACCTGTTTTTTCCATTGCAGTTTTTAAGGTGTCTGCTGTGGAAGCATCAATGTTACCGGATCCTGTACCACCATAAACAAGGTTTACAGATGAATTGGAAAACAGACTGACATTGGCACCCTCTGCCAAAGGAAGTGCATTGTTCTCATTCATAAGAAGCGCTGCACCTTCTGCCTCCACCTGCTGAACAAGCTGTAATCCATAGTCAACCATATCTTCTGTAGACTCAAAGTCAGAGGTAAAGTACTGTGCGCTTTGATCCTCATTCTTTAATTTCCAGAATGTTCCTCCGACGAAAATGGCCAGTGAATTATCAAAAACGTTTAATAAGCTGTACAGCGGCACGAAGATCACTGCCAGAATCGCACATACGATCGATAATCCTTTCCATGGACGGATCGCTCTGTGTTTTGCTTTACGGAAAGCCTTCTTGCGGGCTTTCACTTCTTTTTTGTTCTCTCCCATAATTTTTCTCCATTTCTTTTTTCAAATTCCGTCATTTTGACGAACTTTGTTTACTTTGTGTTTTCATTTTATTAAAATTTTGTTAAAAAATCAACAAACCCGCCCTAGTCGGTTCTTTTTATGACGTAAGTGGTCATTTGAATTCTTCCGGCACATCCTCATAAGTTTTCCATTTTTCCATGGCTTCTTCCAGTGACGTTCCCTCACTTACCGCGTGTTTTCTCACAGCATTGACAGCCTGGATTTCTTTCATCTTTGCTCCGGTTAAGGTGTAACCCTTCATGGCCCAGAGTGTTGCAAGCCATGCGATCATTGGAACGATACAGAACAGGATTAGAACAACACCATGCATTCCGAAAGAATATGGTGTCTTGCTGTCCGGTAATGTCTGGATACCGATCATTGCAACTGCTGCACCAACGATGGTGGAACCAAGAGAACTTACTAATTTATCTACAAGTGAGAACAATGTTCCCATAATACCTGGCACATACTGTCCGGAACGGTATGTCTCATAATCGGAACAGTCTGCAACCATCGGAATCGGCATATCTGCTGTCGCATAATATGCACCATAACCGATACCAAAGAATAACACAAATAACACCGTGTATACATTGATGGATCTCAGGCTTAAGTTAAATGCCGGAACCCCCTGCTTCCATAACAGTAACAATACTAAAACTCCAATGTACATGACCAGTGCAAGCATTGTATAGCGCACCAGTGAAGCTTTCTGTCCATGCTTCTGTGATGTCTTTACCGTCAAAAGGAAGAATGGAACAGAGAAAATATATCCAACGATCATCATTGGAAGATACAGTCCGCCATAATCTCCCATCATCGCTCCGTAAAGCATACAGAGTACTGTCATATTCGTTGCGATGGAGAAAGCAAGCTTACATCCTGCTCCTGCAACCATAAGACGCTGCAACTCTTTGTTTGCTTTTAAAATTGCAACATATTCTTTTAATTTTACTTTTTCCTGTTTATTGCCAACACCGAAGAATTCCGGTCTGTCTTTCTCCCAGATACCGATCACTGCAAGAAGTGTCAGCACTGCGGATACCACGATGGCAAGCGGGATCATAAAATCAAAAAAGTTAGCGCTGTTATAGCCGCCAAGACGGTCACCTAAGATTGGTGCCAGAAACTGTACAAGTCCCATACCGATCAGGCTGGCGATCGTATTAAAAATAGTAAACATCGGGCGCTGTTTCGGATCGTTTGTCAGACAGGTCTGTCCGGAACGGGTACAGGCCGTCTGGAATGTGTATCCGATAACATATAATGCGTAAAATAACACAAAGCATACATAGCGCAGCCACTGCATGTCCGGTGCGATGATCCTCGTCCCAAAATACAGTAAAATGGAAGAAACGATCATGATCGCATTTCCGATCACCATGTATGGACGGAATTTACCGAATTTTGAATTTGTCCGGTCGATCAAAGCTCCGATGATCGGATCCGTCACGGCATCAAAAAGACGCATGACGGTTACCATTGTCGTTGCAAACATAAGCGCAAGTCCTAACACTCCGTTTGCATAATATGCGATAAAATTCATGGTAAGAATATAATAAACATTTGTCGCACCATTGTTCATCGGGAACAGCACAAGCTGATACGGTTTTGCCCGGTTCATTCCGGCTGCCTGTGCAGTGGTTTTTTCTTTTTGATTACTCATTATTTCTTCTCCTTTGGAATATCCTGCTAAAATCTATACCCAGTTTTCACTCTTTTTCGCTTCTTTTTTCAGCTTATAATCCGGATTCTCTTTTTCAGTGTGACAAAGTACCATGGCATCCTTCACACTTCCGGCTACGGCTTCGATCTGATTTTCTTTTTCCATCGGAAGCTGGAACGTAAAAATATGATCTCCGCTCTTCTGCTCGATCAGCTCTCCGTTATTGTATAAGGATACGACCGGCTGGTTTGTGTAAACTTTAATGGTCGTTGTATCCTCAGAACGGTCACTGCGGCGTGATCCACACAGATGTACAAATGGTTCGTCACTCCAATATGCTTTATATAAGAAGAAACTATCTTTCTTTGTCTTGCGGTCAAATGTCACCAGTCCCTTATGGTTCATGCCCGGCTCGCCGCCCTGATTTCTAGCATCTGCCGCAAAATCAAACATATTCCACACATAAGTGCTCCACATAAATGGATGACGCTCGAAACATTTGATCATATACTCATGATATTTTGCCTGATATTCCTCAGTATGGTCTCCACGTCTCGGTCTTCTGCTGTGAAGGTTTGGCATACCTTCTGCGCCGTACTCGGAATAACCGATCGGGCGGTTCGGGAATATAAGGTGGAAAAATCTTAAGAACAGATCATTTAAGAAAAATCCCGGTACATACCATCCCAGATATAAATTCCATCCAACCAGATCTGTGATGTGTGCAGAACGATTAAATGGTCCGCACATTGCATAACATGCTAACGTTGTCAGTCTTGTCGGGTCCATCTTGTGGCAAAGATCATTTAACACATGATGATTGTCCAACATATCTTTTTTGTCCTTTGTACTGATGGTAATCTCATTGGATACGCCCCATACTACAATTGACGGATGATTGTAATTCTGAACGATCAGCTCTCTCATCTGGCTGATGGTGTTCTCTCTTCCGCCCGGCATATGTTCCGAAATGTATGGAATCTCTGCCCATACGACCATACCTCTCTCATCACAGAGATCATAAAAATACTGGTCATGCTGATAGTGTGCGAGACGAATCGTATTTGCCCCAAGTTCGCAGATCATATCCATATCTTCATCATGGTTTTTTGTTGAAATCGCATTTCCTAATGCTTTAAAATCCTGATGTCTTGAAACTCCGTGAAGTGGATAATGCTCTCCGTTTAAGAAAAATCCCTTCTTTGGATCTACCGAAAAAGTACGGATACCAAAACGGTTCGTGATCTCATCCTTCACTTCCCCATTTATGGTCAGCGTTGCAACTGCCGTATAAAGGTATGGATTTTTTCTTCCATGCCAGCGGATTGGATTCTGGATATTAAGATTTACGTCACATCCGTTCCCTTCTGCAACTACTTTTCCGTCCTGATCTTTGATCTGAACGTTTACCTGTGCTTCCTCTGTATTGGTAAATGTTTCGATATGAACATTCGCTTCGTTCTCTTTTACTTCCGGTGTGATCTTAATTCCGTTACTTCCGAGGTAATCTAAGTCAAAATGCTCTTTTGACACGATCAGGAAACGGACATCGCGGTAAATTCCGCCATAGAACGTAAAATCGGCTTTCTGCGGATATACTTTTCCATTGACGGAGTTGTCCACGGTCACTTCCAGTTTATTCCGGTCTTCTAAATCCTCTGTGATATTGATGCGGAATGTGGAATAGCCACCATCATGATGTGCAAGTTCTTTTCCATTCACTGTCACATCACTGCTTGCATTTACACCAAGAAACTCCAGATATACTTCCTCTGTCTCCGGATCAAATTCCGGTTTTTCAAATGTTTTCTCATAGTGGCAGGTTCCTCTGTAGTAATCATTTCCTCCGTCCTGCCCGTCTTTTGCATTCCATGTATGTGGCAAGTTCACCTGCTCTTGTCTGTTGTCAGGTCCAATGAAAAGCCACTGCTCCATCAGATTTTGAATTCGTCGCATATAACACATCCTTTTTATTATTTATGGTGCCTGTCACTTTGTATCGTTTCAGGCTATTTTTATATATTGTTCCAATTTCAATACATAAATAATAAATAAAATTCGTTAATTTTTCAACGAACCTGACTTAGTCGGTGCTTTTTGTGACGTAAGTGGTGTTCCTTTGTAAATACGAAACCGTCTATCCAAACTATATGTATAATTCAGACAGACGGTTGTTATTTTACTTCACCGGGAGCAGCACTTCCAGATTGAAACAGTTCATCTCTGTGGATACTGAGATATCCCCCCCGTATTTCTCTGCAATGTGCCGGATACTCTTTAACCCAATCCCGTGATACTGCTTGTTTTTCTTCGTGGTCTTTGGCAGATCATCCTCATACTCCGGTGCCCGCTCGATTGGATTCGAAAAACGGATATATAAAAAATGCTGCTTTTCTGCAACACAGATATCGATAAACCTCATCTCTTTCTCTGAAAACTTTTCCACACATTCGATGGCATTATCTATGGCATTCCCAAACAGCGCATAAATATCAATGGAATCCATGAAGAACAGCTTCTTTCCATCGATCACACAGTGTATGGTGATATCTCTTGCCTCACAGATCAGACTTTTCTCTGAGAGCAATGTATCCAGAATCTCATTTCCTGTTTTTACGATAGAGTCGTAAATACGGATAGACTGCTCCAGTTCTTTTAAATTTTTCTCCCGCTCTGCCGGGTTTTCAATATGCCGCATTGCTGCCACCTGATATTTCAGGTCGTGACATTTGCGGTCGATCACCTGCATCTGGTCTTTTGCGATCTCGTACTGCTTCTTCTGCTGGTACCACATGCGCTCCATCAGCGCATACTCCTGCTTTACTTCACTTTTTTTGAAAAGTTCCGCCTGCAGATACAAAAAGGTCACACAGTATAGCTGAACCAGAACTGCAAGATTGGATTCTCCACGGTTCTGATAAAAATTGTAGTAAGAGAACAAGGATAAGAAAAGCACTGCTGCTGCTGAGAGTGTTCTTCTTGGTCCTGCCTGGTAAAATCCATTTCTTGGAAGCCAGCGAAACAGTGTGATGGACAAAAGCAGATACATTGCCGCAAAAAACAGGAGAGAAAAGAGATATTGCAGCACCCGCGGCTGCTGCTCAATGGCAGAAACGCGATGTAGACTGTTCCAGATAATATTGATACAATGATATACAATGAGCGGCCAGACCGTACAATAAATCATTTCCCAGCTTATTTTTTTGCTGATCAGTCCAACAGCAATCATCGTGATCACAAAACGCATGAAAAACTCTGCGATCAGATGTTCCCCGATTGCCGGAATGAGCAGTCTTGCTGCAAGCATGACACACCAAGCCCCACAAAGTATCAGACCGTTTTTTATTTTTTTCTTTTCCATGACATGCAATGGCATGAGAAACAGATACACACATACCAGCAATAAAAAATCCTGAAAAATCATGATACCAAAATCACGAACCATTCTTAACTTCTCCCTACACTGCGGATGAGTGCCGTCATAAAGTTTTTCTTACTGCGGCGGCTGATCTGCAGTTCCTCTCCTTCTACGATCACCGTGTCATCCTTAATCTCTGCAACATGTGTCAGACCTACCAGACACCAGTTGCTACATTTTGCAAACAGCCCCTTTGGAAGCTCCTCTTCCACATTTTTCAAGCTTCCGCGCACCTCAAAATTGCCCTGTTTTGTGTGATAGCGCAACACATGATTCTGGATCTCCACATAAAAAATGTCTCTGGAATCAATCTTTTTGACACCGGTTCCCGTCTGGATCATCACCGGTTTGCTTCCGCGGTTCTCCACCAGCTGCATGGCACGATCCATCTTATTGGCAAAATTCAGGTACTGGATCGGCTTTAAGACAAAGTCCAGTGCGCCCACTTCATATCCTTTGATCGCATAGTGCGCCATGTTCGTAATGAACATGATGACTACCTGGGCATCCCTTTTACGGATCTGCTCTGCCGCATCCATGCCGTTTGTTCCCGGCATCTCAATGTCCATCAGGATAATATCATAATCTCCGTTATAAACTGCCAGAAAATCATCCGCTTTCTCAAAAGGTGTCGCCTCAAATGCTGTATCACGTTCCTGTTCATATTGTTTTATATAAGTAAAAAGTGTGTCACGATAACCCTGATCGTCTTCCACAATTGCTATCCTGTTCATGTCTGCTCCATCTTTATGAATCCTGCATTTTGGCAGTGTTCTTCACTACCTTCTTTTTTCCGTATCTCTTATTATAACAATTCAAATTTGCAGTGTCTAGGTTTCGTATGCAAAAAGATTGATGAGCCCGCCAAAAGGTATTGGGCGACAGCAAAATCCCACCGGCAGATAGGATGTTCCTGTTCGCTTCGCTCACGAAGGAAATCATATCTGCCGGTGGGATTTTTCTATCTTGTTGCATCGTTGCTGCCGTCATCCTCGAGGTCAAAATGCTTGACAAGAGCTTCGAGTGTTGCAGCCTGTGCAGCCAACTCCTCTGATGTTGCGGAAGTCTCCTCTGCAGATGCAGAATTGTCTTCCACTGCCTTGGAGATTTCTTCGATACCAAGTTTGATCTGCTCAATGTTTTGATTCTGCGTCTGGTTATTCTCTGCACTCTTCCCTATCATACCATTGACATTTTCAATTGCATCCAATACTTCCTGCATGGAAGCAACAACATTCGCTGCAAGTTCTGTTCCCCGTTCGATTTCCTGAATGGAAATTCCAATCAAATCTTTTGTATTATTTGCTGCCTTGGAACTTCCCTCTGCAAGTGATCCAATCTCAGAAGCAACAACTGCAAATCCTTTTCCTGCTTCCCCGGCCCTTGCCGCTTCAATCGAAGCATTCAGTGCCAACAGATTCGTCTGGTCTGCAATATCTTCAATTGTCTTGATGATGCTGACAACTTCGTTTGATGTCTCGGTAATCTTGTTCATTGCCTCTGTCATCTGATCCATCTGTGTTCTGCTGTCCTGCATCATCTTTGTGACACGAGCAGTCTCATCTGCTGATTTTAATGCATCGTCTGTATTCTCTTTTACCTGCTCAGATACAGAAACTGAAGTTGCGACAAGTTCTTCCACAGAAGCTGCCTGTGTGCTTGCACCCTCAGCAATATTCTGGGCTGCTCTCGAAAGATCATCTGCACCAGCCGAAACCTGTGCGGAACTGTTGATGATATTCTCGATCATTCCCTGTAATGATTCTGAGATATGCATCATTCCATCTTTTACTTTTGCAAAATCACCTGCATAATCGTATTTTAATGTAAATTTCAGTTTTCCATCGGATAAACGGTTCAGGACATACGCAATCTCATCAATATAATTAATGTATTCTTTTAACCGGTCTACGGTCTTCTGGATGGAATCTGCAAGTTCTCCAATCTCATTCTCCGAAGAAACGTCGAGCGATACATCCAGATTACCCTCTGCCAGTTCCTGTGCCACCTCATTTAATGCAACGATCGGTTTTGTGATATTGCCTGCCAGACGTCTGATTGCCATAATGATAATGACAACTCCAACAATTACAAGCAGCAGTACAATAATGATACACTGGATCAGGCTTGCTAAATATTCGCTGGAAGGCATACAGCTTAACGTATAATAATCGGTCGTTCCGATTCTTCCGACATATCCATACTTGCTGCTTCCATCTGCTTTATACTTCACAGATGTTCCGTTCTGACTCTGAATTGCTTTCATCACGGAATCCGAAACATTCAGCTCGGAAAGATTTTTCAACTGGTTATCTGAATTAGGATGATAAATAATGGTTCCATCCGATGTTACTAAAATAACAAATCCATTGTTTCCAATCTTATAAGCCGAAAGCAGTTCATCAATATGCTCAAGTGCGATATCCGCTCCTGCAACACCAATGATATTCTTGCCATTTTCATCATAAACCGGAGTTGCTGCACTTAAGATCAGATTTCCGGTACTCGCATCCACATAAGCACTTGTCAGGATCGTACTGTTCGTCTCCACTGCACGATACCAGGTACGCTCTGTAATTTCAAAACTGCTGTCACTTGTAAACCCGTCTGACTGTGTCACCACATTAGCATCAATATCTCCAAGCCAGACTGCCTGAATGTTATCACTGTCTGCTGCTGCAATTTTCTCCATCTCGTGAAATACCGTCTGATAGTCTGCCGACTCTGTGATCTTATCTCCTGCTTTTGTCTCAGTAAGCAGTGTCCGCACATCTTTGTCAAGCGCCATCTGCTCCACAATGGTCATATACTCCTGAAAAAAGATTTCAAGCTGGTAAGATGCTGCCTTCGACTGCATCTCCAGATCATTCTTCTGTGCACTTAAGCTGACATTTCCAACCATAACTGCGACCACAACCGCAACCACCATAAAAATCGCAATCACAATGGTAAGAATACGGCTCTGGATTTCCTGCGCAATCCGCTTTTTCTTTGTTTTCATATCAAATCTCCTCTCTGGTTTTTCTGACATCTTCTCGAAATGTAACAATCTATTTTTATTATAATACTCTTTCTGCCAAAAGCAAACGAATCCAGGCATTTTCAGATATTTTTCGTCAGTTTGTTTTCTCATCACTCCATAAATGCGACAGCGGCTGGAAGGTATATCCCATGTCCTCCCATCTTGTGAGCAGCTCATCTAAAATTTTACCATTGGTGGATGATGTATTATGTAACAATACAATTGCGCCCGGATGGATGCGTCCGATCAGTTTTCCATAAGCCTCCTCCTCTGTCGGCTGTGCATCCGCATTCCAGTCCACATAGGCGAGGCTCCAGAAAAAGGTCTTATACCCCAATTCTTTTGCCATCGCAAGATTCTCTGTACTGTATTTGCCCTGCGGTGGTCTGTAATACTTTGTCATCTCCTGTCCGGTCACTTCCTGAAACAAACTGCTGACTGCATCGAGCTCTTTCTGAAACGACTCTTTGTCCGAGATTGCCGACATATCCGGATGATGATAGGTGTGATTTCCCACCGTGTGTCCCTCTGTAACCATCCGTTTGACCAATTCCGGCGCACTCTCCAAAAAATGTCCCACGACAAAAAAAGTTCCCGGTGCATTGTGTTTTTTGAGTGCATCCAGAATTGCTTCTGTATTACCATTCTCATAGCCGCAGTCAAATGTGAGATAGATCACCTTTTCCTCTTTACTTCCTATATAATAGGTATCATACTGCTTTAGCTCATCCGCCGTGGCATTTCCGGTCGGCTGCAGTTCCTTTCCAGACTCGCCAAAGCCAAGTCCCCAGTTATCGACTGCCGCCTCGATGTGCATCGTCTCCTCTGTTTCCCTGTCAGACTGCCACTTTGCCACGACGGCTGCACTTCCCCAGCCGAATAAAAACATCACTGCAAAAAGCAGCAGGCTGGAACGGTATTTTAATAAGAATGCTTTCATTTTCTGCTCCGCATATCTTCTCTTTTTATGTATACGAAGCCAGACGTTGTCCTATTCATTTTGTTTATAACCACAGCGAGGACACACACCAACGCCCTTATAGATGTAACCGCAACGGTAACAGCAAATCGTATCGTGTTTTTCCTTTGCAAGATAAGATTCTTTTCTGGAAAATGGTTTTTCCTGCAGATAGCGCACAAAATCTTCTAGCACCTTTGCAAATTTTTCCATCTCTTCATGCTCCACTGCCAGCGGAAGTTTTGTCTTACTTCCATTCTTCTGATACACATAAATGCCCCGGTTTAATAGTCCTGTAACAGCCTGGATAGACTCAATATCCATCACCGGAATGTAATAGGAAGTCATCCATGCGCTGTAGTAAAGGTTCTCTGGTGTCAGAAGAACCCCTTCTTTTCCTGACTCATCCTTTGATTTGTCTACCAGAAGCACCGGATACTCAAACTTTCCGATTCCGTTTGCAAAATTATCCACTGCTCCCTCAAAGACAGCTGTCTCCTCCGGTTCCGCCTGCTTCTGCCACACTCTTTTTGCCGGATAAAAATGACACCGTTTCGACTCTGTCACACCGGCTTCGTCAAATGCATTCTGCAATTTGCTGACTAAAAGCCCGCACTCATCCGTTTTAATCTTGGACATGCGCTGCTCCAGTTCTTTTAATGCATCAAATTTCAACTGAGGAAGGAAATCGCCATCCTCTAACTGCTTTGCTGCTTCGCTGGCATCCTCAAAATCCATCCTGCCGACATCTCCGCAGATTTCCTTTATTTTTTTCTCATCCATAGCACGAATCCTGTTCTCCACTTGTTCCGTGTACGGTCTGACAATATCCGGACTGATGTTTTCTTTTTTTATGTCATCCAGCAGAGAAACCAGTTCATCTCTTGTTTTTCTTCCCGGCTGGTTGACAAGCCGCTGCACCTGCGTCAGACGCTTCAATTCCTCCTGGCGGGTCTGTCTGTCTCTCTCAGCATTTGTGGATGTGTCTGCACTGCCTGTTGATGCGGCATACTTTGATGCGTTTCCACTGTCTACTGATGAGCCGTATTTTGATGGAATTCTGCTGTCTGCCGGTGTTATATTTCCGGATGGATTCTTCCTTCCTGTTGTTGACGCATTTTCTGATGATTTTGTATTTTCAACCGATTCTGTCTTCTTTTGCGGGCTCCTCTCAAATGTCTGCTCTGCATTTCTTGCACGCCCTGTTTTTTCTTTTGCAGATTGCGTTTCCTCTACTGACGTACCATTGGTTTTCTCTACCGTTTTTTTCTGTGTTTTGTCTATAACCTTTTCTGTGCTCTGCCGTGGATTTTCCTTACTGTTTTGGTTGTTTTCCCACACTGCGCCCTTATTTTCCTGCGTTTTTTCTCTTGCTCTTCCTGTAATTGCAGAGGAATCTTCTCTTAGTTTTTCCACAGTTGTTGTGGCATTTTCTTTTGCTTCTTCCAGATTTGCATGAGATATTCCACTTGATTTTCCCGCAGTTACAGGTGCGTTTTCCCTCGGTTTCTCCGAATCTCTTCCCGGCTTTCCAAATGTTCTCTCAGAGTTTCCATCCGATTTGTCTATATTTTTTTTCGTTTTGCCTGATTCTTCTGCATTACGTTCCAATTCTGTATCCGGCTCATCTTCCGCGGCTCTTTCCGTATCTGCATCCTTCTCATCATCTGCGTTGCAATCCGCATCTGTTTCCATCTCATCCTCGCCGCGGATTGCTTGCTCCAAACGTCTTACACCTTCGTCCGAATAAAATCCTTCTTCCATTTTCCGCAGAGTGTGAAACAGTTCCTGCTCTGACACTTCCGGCAGATGCTCGATCAGTTCTGTAATTTCCTGTTCCTCATCCTGTAACGAAGATGCGTCTGCACATTCCATCTCCATTGCCATTTTTTTGTCCACATACTCATTGTATTTTGTATTCACATTCCGTCCGGCAGTACGTCCCAAAAGTTCCTGATAATCCTCATAGGCAGCCTCATCCCGCTCAAAGTCCATTTTGTATACATCCCCATCCACCAACAGACGCTTTGGTCTTGGCGTATACATGCAACAGCACTTTTTACAACTGTAAACGCGGGCAATGCGGACTGCCCCCTCTTCTGTCTCAATCTGAAATTCCCTGCCTTCCGGGTAAACTGCCATGTAAAGCTGGCTTCCACACTTCGGGCACAGATATCCGGCCAGATAAAAGTTATTTCCGATCCGGTTCCGTCTCCGCTCTGCAAGCGTGGTATCCCGCATCAAAAAACTGCTCGCCGCCTTTTTCCAGACCAGCTTATGCCACAATCCCTGCGGCTCCTCTTCCTCCGGCAGTAAAACCTCCTCGGGTTCATCTGACAGCACTGCCTCGATCACGTCCTCATAGGTCAGACGGATTTTATTTTTATAGAAGCGGAAATGTTCCGGTCCATACTGCGATTCCACCTGAAATTCCCCAAGGATCTGCGCAAACAACCGGTTCAGCTGCACATAATCTTTGTCCACACGGAGTCCCTTGATATTTCCCCACTTTCCAAACGCATAAAGCACCATATTCAAAATATCCCGCACATTTGGGTGCTGCTCCACGGCAGCGATCATCTGCTCCTCTGCTTTCAGTTCAATAATATTCGTCACCACAAGCTTCGTATCAAAGTTGAAAAAAAGTGACCGCACGCTCCCCTGCAGAATCAGATAATCCCCAATCACAAAAAACATGCCGTTCCACTCCACAGGCACATCCATCATTTTGATCAGTTTCTGAAAGGTTAAATTCAATTCTTTATCCGCTTTTAAAACTATCATGTTATCCTCCGTTCTCTTGTGATTATTATACCATGAACTTCAATTAAGTTTATAAAGTTTTTATATATTCTGTAAACACCTTATTTTTCTGCTTTCGCCCGTTCATTGTTAGCACTCATTTAAAAAGAGTGCTAATTTTCTATTGACTTTTGCAGACAAGGGTTATAAAATCCTAGATATAAGTTGAAATGCAATGATTCATATATTTGATAAGTGCATTTTATAATAGAACATAAAATAATTAGTTTTACTTATGGATAGAAAAAGGAGTGTTATATTATGGCTGAGAAACATGGAAATCTTTCAATCAACAGTGATAACCTTTTCCCGATTATCAAGAAATGGTTATATTCCGATCACGATATCTTCTATCGTGAATTGATCAGTAATGGCTGCGACGCCATCACAAAATTAAAAAAACTGGATATGATGGGCGAGTACGAATTACCTGCTGATTACAAACCACAGATTCAGGTTATTGTAAACCCGGACGAAAAAACGTTAAAATTCATTGATAATGGTCTTGGTATGACATCTGATGAAGTAGAGGAATATATCAACCAGATCGCATTTTCCGGTGCTACTGATTTCATCGAAAAATACAAAGACAAGGCAAACGACGATCAGATCATCGGTCATTTCGGACTTGGTTTCTACTCTGCATTCATGGTAGCAGATCAGGTGACGATCGATACTTTATCTTATAAAAAAGATGCCACACCTGTCCACTGGGCATGTGACGGAGGCACAGAATTCGATATGACAGACGGCACAAAAGAAGGTGTCGGTACTGAGATCACTTTATACCTGAATGAAGACTGCCTCGAATTTGCAAACGAATACCGTGCAAGAGAAGTCATTGAGAAGTACTGCTCTTTCATGCCAACCCCAATCTTCTTATCTAAGGCAAATGCTGAGACAGAATATGAAACCATCGATGCAGCAGATAAGTTAGATACTGATACCGTTGTGGAAGAAATCCACGAGGAAGCAAAAACAGAGGAAAAAGAAAATGAAAACGGTGAAAAAGAAGTCGTTGAAGTTTCCCCTGCAAAAGAAAAATTAAAAATTGTAAAACGTCCGGTTCCATTGAACGATACCAACCCATTGTGGGCAAAGAATCCAAAAGACTGCACAGACGAAGAATACAAGGAATTTTACCGCAAAGTATTCTTAGACTACAAAGAGCCTCTGTTCTGGATCCACCTGAACATGGACTATCCGTTCAACTTAAAAGGAATTTTATACTTCCCGAAGATCAATACAGAATACGATTCTATTGAGGGAACCATTAAGTTATATAACAATCAGGTGTTCATCGCAGATAACATCAAAGAAGTCATTCCTGAATTTTTAATGTTATTAAAAGGTGTGATCGACTGCCCGGATCTTCCACTGAACGTATCCCGTTCCGCTTTACAGAACGATGGCTTCGTAAAGAAGATTTCCGAATATATCACCAAGAAAGTTGCAGACAAACTCATTGGCATGTGCAAGACCGAAAAGGAAAGCTATGAGAAATACTGGGATGACATCAGCCCATTTATCAAATTTGGCTGCTTAAAGGATACAAAGTTCTGTGACAAGATGAACGACTACATCCTGTTCAAAAACTTAGATGACAAGTATCTGACTCTTCCTGAATTATTAGTGAAGGAAGAAGAAAAGAAAGACGATGCGGAGGTATTAGACAAAGATGGTAATCCAATTACAAACACTGGCGATGCTGCTGCATCTGATCATACTGCTGATGGCAGCGACACTTCTGCTGACAGCGAAAAAGATGAACGTAAAGTTATCTACTATGTTACCGATAAAGTCCAGCAGGGTCAGTACATTAAGCTCTTCAAAGAACAGAACATGCAGGCAGTGATCTTAGATCACAACATTGATACCTCTTTCATCACACAGTTAGAGCAGCGCAATGAAAAATACAAATTCATGCGTATTGATGCGGATGTGACAGAATCCTTAAAGGATGAGACTTCTGCAGAAGATCTGAAAGCTGAAACAGATGCTTTGACAGAAGTATTCAAAAAAGCTCTGAACAACGATAAGCTCACTGTGAAAGTGGAGAAGCTGAAAAATGAGAACATCTCTTCTATCATCACACTTTCCGAAGAAGGAAGACGTATGCAGGATATGATGAAGATGTATGCCATGAACGGTATGGGCGGCATGGACATGAATATGTTTGCTGCTGACCAGACACTTACTTTAAATGCTAACAACGAACTTGTAAAATACATTTTCGAGCACAAAGATTCCGAGAACGTTCCAATGTTCTGCGAGCAGTTATACGATCTGGCTGTGCTCTCCAACCATCCGTTATCTGTAGATGAGATGACAAAATTCGTGGAGCGCAGCAATAAAATCATGATGCTGCTGGCAAAATAAATCGAAATATACCGGAGTTTAACGGACGTAGTGTCGCAAGATTCTGCGGTGCTTTTATGGGTTGTGAGGGGCAGATATAAGCGCCCTCTCACAAGGCAAATTTATATGTAATGAAAAAGAAAAATGGTATAAACGAAATATTATGTTTCTGTTCGCCGGGCATTACGATGGGCTTCTGAACAACAATCATGTTCAGCAAAGGCTTCCATGATTGTTAGAATCCCATCTCCATGGCTCACGAAGGAAATCATATTTGTCTGTACCGTTTTTCTTTCATTTACGTTATGAGTGACTTGTGAGAGGGTGCTTATACATGCCCAATTTACACTGTGAATTGCACCACAGAATCTGCAATTTACGTTATGGAACTCACGGTTATGGGAGGAGTGCCTATTGGATAACGACAGAAATCAATCTGTATTCCCATCATAATTTAAGTTCAACTTCTTTGAATGAATTTTAATAGAATCAAATAGATGATTTCCATTGATACCAAAAGACTCCATCTTCTTCACAAGATGGCTTCGGAATGGGAGTTTATTAGTTTTACAGAATGTGAAAATATAGCTAGTATTGAATTGCTTAAGAAATTAGGATATAAGAATCTTGGCTATGTTCCAAGTCTGGATTCTCAAGCATTCGGCAAATGGACTACAATGGACACGGAGGAAGAATTTGCTCATCTGGGCAAATAACTTCTGGTTGCCTAAACACTTATTACCACAATACAACAGAATAACCCACACTGCGTCAGAGTATATAGAAAAAAATCAGCGGCAGATGCCTCCATGGTCACTGCCGCAGGAAAAGGATGGATAAAACTATGAAATTTATTTCCTGGAATGTAAACGGACTTCGCGCCTGCATGCAAAAGGGATTTTTAGATTTTTTCAATGAAGTGGATGCAGATTTTTTCTGTGTCCAGGAGACAAAATTACAGGAGGGGCAGATTGCCCTTGATCTCCCCGGCTACCATCAGTTCTGGAATTACGCCGAAAAAAAAGGCTATTCCGGCACTGCCATTTTTACAAAACACGAACCACTCTCTGTCTCTTATGGCATCGGTATCCCGGAGCATGACCATGAGGGGCGTGTCATCACATTGGAATACGATGCTTTTTATCTGGTTACCTGTTACACTCCGAATTCCCAGAACGAACTGGCAAGACTTCCTTACCGCATGCAGTGGGAAGAAGATTTTCTTGCCTTTCTGAAAAGGCTCGACGAGGTAAAACCTGTCATTGTCTGTGGAGATCTGAATGTTGCACATGAAGAGATCGATTTGAAAAATCCAAAAACCAACCGCAAAAATGCCGGTTTTTCCGATGAGGAACGTGCAAAGATGACCACTCTGTTAAACTCCGGATTCACAGATACTTTCCGCTATTTTTATCCAGATAAAGAGGGCATCTACTCCTGGTGGTCTTACCGGTTCAAGGCTCGTGAGAAGAACGCTGGATGGCGTATTGACTATTTTATCACTTCCAGATGTCTGGATGCAAAGCTGCAGTCTGCCGGAATCCATACGGAAGTGTACGGCTCTGACCATTGTCCGGTGGAACTTATTGCAGACGCCTGATGCAGTGATAATATGTTTTTTAACGTCGTTTCGCATAAGATAAAAAGGGCGTGTGAAAAAACTCTCGTTTTTTCACACGCCCTTTTTACCTCTTTCAGATTTTTTACATGATCCTATTTTTCATGATTACCATTCCCTTTTTTTGTATCTCTTTCCTACTGCAAACAGAATACTGCATCCTGCACAGAGAATGAGCGTCCATACCATCCACATGGAGTTGTCTCCTGTTTTTGGCGATCTGCCTGTCAGAGTGGTATTCACATCCTCATATACCAAGGCATAGGTTGAGAAACCATCCGTTGCAAATGTAAACTGATTCGTGGCTGCATCGTAAGTTCCATCGATCAGTGTTGCTACACCATCATGGATTCTGACGATCCTGTAAGTGCGTTCAATACTACTGTCATGGTTCACAAGGTTCTGCGGAATTGTGATTGCTATATACATTGGCGCGGATAAATCCGTAATCTGGCGATCCGCTCTTCCTGATATCTTCAATGTTAAATTAAGATTTAAGTATTGTCCGATCACATTGTTTCCAAGAACACTCTGAATGAGTGCAATCTCTTCTTTTGTTGGTGTCATGCCGGATGCGCTCAAAACAAACTGCGTCTTGTTTCCGGCTTTTACTGCCTTGTTCTCGTCTTCACTTAACTTTGCAAGATTCAGAAGCTGATCTGCTGCACTTGCGATATTGATTGCAGGGACTCCCTCTCCGCTTACTGACTGTGCAGTTATCGCATTATCTGTAGATCCCGCAGCCGAAGAAGCAGTTGTGGAAGATGTATTGGAACTTTTTTCCGTTTTTGCATTACCATTATCCGCTTTCTTTGCTGTTTTCACAATAAAATAAGTTGAGAACTGATTTGTCTCAAAAGTCAGCGTACCATCTTCCGACACAGACGTTGGAAGGTTTGTGAGGTTTCCGTTATGCTCCCTTACAACCTCATATCCTGCCGCCGTGTCATAATCAGCCACTTTTAGTTTCATTTTTACAGGCTGGCTGAACTGCGTGACTGGAGTCTCCCAGCTATTTCCATTTCCCTTGCTGACAATCTGGTCTAAAGTCAGGTTTACTGCTTCTGCACTTACTGCATTTGCTACCTGTGCAAGTGCATTTGTTGTATCTTCATTCGAGTCAGCCACAGTAAGACGCAGATTTCCACTTGGAGCTGCGTTTGCTCCATTTTCAAAAGAAGCAGAAGATACTTTTGTTGCTGATGTATTAATTTCATCCGATGTCTGTGTGAAGATTCCTTTAAAATGCACGTTGGTATCCGGCATTTTGAAAGTGAAGGTTGATACCTCCGTCTGTGGTGCCAACGTAACTCCATTGATGGAAGCCCCTGACAACTGATAACCATAATCCGGGATCAACTTAATGGTAACAACATCATCTCTTTTTACCGCAAGATGCCCTCCGCTTTTATCTCCCGGATTATTTGCGAAATTAGAAAATGTCATTTGCGACACATCTTGACCATTGATTTTAATAATTTCCGCTGTTCCATGTTCGATCCTGCCATCTTCCCCATAGGTATCATCATACGCCCATGTAACAGTCAGGCATTTTCGATCGATCTGGATATGCTGAGTACCATTTACCGTGATAGCAGTATCTTCACTGGTTCCTACGGCCTGCGTTGCTCCGTGAAACTGTATCTCATACTCATCCTTCTTTTCCAGCTGTGCATATATGGATACAGATGTAACCGATTCATCCAATAAGCAAACCATTCCACTCTCATCAAATGCTGCTTTATTTTGATTTAACAGATCTGTAAGCGTAACAAACCCGGTATTATCTGGATTTACATACAATTCCAGTCCTGCATATAATTTCATGTTCTGATACGAACTCCATGCATTTCCTTCAAACTGCAAGCTTACCCCTGTTGGCTGTGGCGGATTGCCACCCTGACTTCCACCACCTGCGGAAGTGTCTGTAAACTCAATATGACCGCCTGTAATTTCAATCGGAACACCATCTTTCACTTCTACGCCGTTTGGAATTGCCGCCTTATAAGTGCTACCTTGTGCATAAGTAATTTTAATATATACATTCTCACCCTGAATGGTATATTTAGACTTTCCCTGATTATCAGACGCTGTCAGCTCCGATATTTCTTTCCACTCAGCACTTGTACTGTTATCACGATAATTTGTAGAATATTGGATTGTACCATATTTATTTTTGTAAGTATCATCATAAGTCCCATTATCCAATGTAATCTCTACAGAATTACCGCTTCCTTGTCCTCCTTCATCCTCTGCCGACACATTCATCCCCGGCAGGACACCGAATATCAGTACCAATGTCAGCAGGACACTGACTGCTTTCTTCCACGCCTTTCTCATCTGCTTTTCCTCCTATACTACTTTTTTGTGCAATTTTGTTCTCCCATTTTGGGACTCTTCTCTACACTTTTCCGCTTCCGCCACATACCGTACATTTCTTCGCTCCATGACAGAGAATACAATCATCCGTGATCACACCCTTGCCATGACAAATAGAACACGTCTTTCTTCAGAACTCTGTTCGGTCGCTGCGATCGTCTGATCACTCACTTCTTTTCCGCAGGAAGTCACAGTAAACAACATCACCGCAAGACAAAAAAAGACTCCCAGATCACGCACCTTATGTCTCATTCAAGCCTCCTATCTCCATACCAGGAATATACTGAAAAAAGCTTAACATAAAATTGCACGATCCGGGAGTTTACATATGTCTCAATCGTCACGATCAGCCTTTTTTTCCGGTTTCCATGTATAATAAAACTGGATCAGGCCAATCCTTGAATTTGTATCTGTTTTTTTGTTGAGCGATGAAATATATCGATATAACATTGCCCTTGAAATATAAAGCCTATTTGCGATCTCCTGCACCTCCTCATCCGATGCCAAAAGCATTTTCAACACCTCCTGCTCCCGTTCTGTCAGCGCATAGGTATCTGCAAATGCTGAAAAATAATCCTGCTCCTCTTCCTGTTTCCGCTCCTGATCAGGCAATTCCACATCCGTCTGTCCCATCACCGTGTAAATATAAATCGCAATGCTGATCAGCACAAATAACCCGATCGATGCGATCATGATCTTCGTACTGTCGCCGGACCGGATCAGTGCTACAGAAAAACTTCCAATGAGTATGGCGCAGAGATTGTTCACTGCTCTTCCCATGCCAGCCCAAAACTGTGGCACTCTCATGTACCCCGCCAGCCGCACAAAACCGGTCGAGAAAAACACAACAAAAAAGCCTGCCGACAGATAAAATACGATCAGCCCAAGCAAAAAAGAGCCGCCGGAAACAATCACAAGTATACACACCGTGGAAAGCAGCGTCACGCAGTACATGATAAGGTTCCTATATCTGCCTTTTCCATAATCAAACAATACGCCTGACACAAGTCCGCTGACCGCCAGGATCAGTCTTGGCCACTGTCCGATATCCATACTTCCACCTGCATGCCCTAATGTCACTGCATTGTCTAATGTTGCAAAAATACAGGTCATAAGGGCGATTGTGAAAATGAGCGTACCTGCCGCTGCATACGGATGTCTGATGGGATCTGACTCATATAGATTCCGCTCCATCAGGCTTTCTGCCACCTTCCTTTTCTCCACCAGAAAAAGAAGTGCCCAGAATGCCACAGTCAAAATCACTGCTTCCACCGCTGCATTATGGATCAGATTGTTTTCGAGAAACTGTAAAAAAAGTCCAGTTGCATACGATACCCCCACCGTTTCCGCCAGATGTTCTTCCATACCATAGCGGCACGCTGCCCGGTAGTGTACCAGACTTCCGGCTATTCCAAGCAGCACATATAAAATCAGTCCTGCTGCAAGTATGCTTCCATAACTCTGATGTACCTGGATCCCCCAAAGACATACAGCCGCGAGGACTCCGGCACCAGCACTGCCTGCCTTCTTTGCTCTTTCCCGCAGTTTACCATCCAGTATGCCAAACAGAAGAAAACCAACCGTACTGCTTCCGAGCACATAACTCTGTGCCAGCACCACTCCACCTGAATCCGTCTGAAATGCCATCATATTGTCAAATAAATATTCTGCTCCCAGAAACACATAATTAAATAACGCCAGAGCAATCATGATCTCAATTCGTTCTCTCTTCCAGAAAGTATTCTTCATTTGTTAATTCTGCCTTTAATTTTTATAAGATTTTTCCATAAGATTCCGTACAGAATTTCAGATGATGATTCCACCACCGGCAACATAATCGCCATCGTAAAGCACAACCGCCTGTCCCGGTGTCACTGCACGTACCGGTTCTTCAAATACACAGTGAATCTGATCTTCTCCGGTACGTGTCACTTTACACATACTTCCACTGTGGGAGTAGCGGATTTTTGCCTTTAACTTCACTTCGCCTTCAATGTCTGGGATCGACATGAAGTTCACATGATCCGCATACAGTTCTGTCGTAAACACATCCTCATTCGAACCTAATACAACCTCATTTGTCTCCGGGCGGATCTCTGTCACAAACACCGGGTAACCAAGTGCAATTCCAAGACCTTTTCTCTGTCCTACCGTGTAATGTGTGATTCCTTTATGTCTGCCAAGTATTTTCCCATCTTTGGATACAAAATTTCCAGGTGGTGGTACAAGATTTCCACACTCTTTATCAATAAATCCTGCATAATCATCATCTGGAATAAAGCAAATCTCCATACTGTCCTTTTTGTGTGCAACCATCAGCCCGATTTCTTCTGCAATCTGGCGGATTTCGTCCTTATGGTAATCTCCGACCGGCATGAGTGTTCTCGATAACTGTGCCTGTGTCAGATTGTAAAGCGCATAAGTCTGGTCTTTTGCGGCTGTGACAGAATTTTTGATTGCATAGCGGCCATTTGGAAGCTGCTCAATTCTTGCGTAGTGTCCGGTCGCAATGTAATCTGCACCAATAGCAAGGCTCCGGTCTAATAATGCCTCCCACTTCACATAGCGGTTACATGCGATACATGGATTCGGCGTCCTTCCCTTCAGATATTCTGCTGTAAAATAATCCATGACATTCTTTTTGAATTCCTGCTTAAAATTCATGACGTAATACGGAATTTCCAGACGGTCTGCCACTCTTCGTGCATCATCAACAGCACTGAGTCCACAGCAGCCACCATTTTTTTCCTGTGTAAATTCATCCTCGTCCTGCCAGATCTGCATGGTTACACCGATCACATCGTACCCTTGCTTCTTTAACAAATATGCTGCAACGGAAGAATCCACGCCTCCCGACATTCCTACTACTACTTTTTTTGCCATAGTTTACCTCTTTTCCCGCCATAAAAAAATTATGAGAAACCCATTTTTATGAGCTTCTCATAACATATCATGTCTGTATTTATTTTGCAACCGTTTAGGTTGTGGTATTATAGATCTCACCTGTCGTATAATTGTATGTATACAAGCCTGACTTATTGTAAGTATTGGCTTTCTCTGCCTCACTCTTCGCATAACTCTCGATCATACCTGCCTGAACCGAGGTCTGATAACCAAATCCGCCTGTCGTATGGAACAGGGATTTTACCGTGTTCATATCGGCTTTCTTAAATGCTGTCTCATCAATGGAAAGCTTATTGTCGGTTCCGATCGTGATTCCGACCATACTGAGCATGTTGGAATTTGCCTTTGTCAGATTGACCATGGACTTCGTACTTCTTAAGATGCTGTTGGTATTGGAATCCCCACCCTCTTTTAACATCTTGTTGTAGCTGTCCACAAAATCACTGACCGCCTTGTAAATCTTGTCTGTATCATACTCATAAGATACTTTTCCATCTTTATCTGTCGTCTGTTTCTTTGTAAACAGAGATTTATCTCCGTTTGTTCTCAGTGTCTCAGATGCTTTCTTCAAATCATCTGCAGCGCTCTCGATATTTGCAAGTGTCTTCGAAGAATCTTTGGAAGTCGATGTAGCAGCAGACACAGACGAAGATGACGGATCATCCGATGCCGCCTTTTTGTAATAAGCCTTCATCAGCTTTGTGTAACTTCCATTCCGGATCGTAGCATAGTCAGAATAATTAATGCCAAGTAAATCTGATGTTCCAAACATTGTACTTGTATTCGTCCTTCCTGAATTCAGGCTGGAAAACAGTACGCCGATGGAAGATGAATCGTATCCTGAAATTGTTGCCATATTTCTCACTCCTTTGATCAGCAGTCATCCGTGTAAAACAATATCACTGTGTAATCATGCATTTTCTCTCATGATTACCTTCTTTAATTATTACATCGTCATTTTAGCTTCATTTTATTAGTTTTTCAAGACCATTTCTGTAGTTTTGCACAAAAATTTATAATTATTCAACAATTGTTCATACTTTATTCACATATTACTGTTACAATGAACTCATAAATGAAACGGAAATAAGTTTTTAATACTTGATAAATTTTTTCATAATAGCCCAGATGCCTTTGGTATCTGGGCACTCCTCATTTCAGAGGTTTTTTCAGATGGCAGAACACCATCTGTTTTTTATATATTCTCAATCTGCCAGTCAATCGGTTCCACACCATTCGCCTGTAAAAACTCATTTGCCTTGCTGAAATGCCTGCATCCGAAAAATCCCCGGTACGCAGACAGTGGGCTTGGATGCGGCGCTGTCAGGATCAGATGCTTTGGATTGGTCAGCATCGGTATCTTGCTCTGTGCCGGTCTTCCCCACAGCATGTATACAATCGGTCTGTCCTGTGCATTCACAGCCTGGATGATTGCATCCGTAAACTGTTCCCAGCCATGTCCCTGATGGGAGTTTGCCTGATGTGCACGCACAGTCAATACTGTATTTAACAAAAGCACGCCCTGATCTGCCCATTTTTTCAGATATCCATTATTCGGGATATAACAGCCGAGATCATCATGCAGTTCCTTATAGATATTCTGTAAGGAAGGTGGTATTTCTTTCTGCTCCGGTAATACGGAAAAAGATAATCCGTGCGCCTGATTTACATTATGATATGGATCCTGCCCAAGCAAAAGCACTTTTACCTTGCTTAACGGCGTAAAATGCATCGCATTAAAAATATCGTCCGCTGGCGGATAAATCACCGCTTTACTGTATTCATCGCGGACAAACTGATATAACTCTTTATAATATGGCTTTTTGAATTCCCCCTGGATCTCATCCAGCCAGTCATTTGTGATCATTGACATTTTTGTTACCTTCTTAGAATTTCTCCTGTACTGCTACCTTTTTCCGGAACATCCAGCCGGCTGTTGTCTGATGTTTCAACGCCGCACCGGAACACCGCGGCCTGCAAGATAATCTTTCAGATCAGCGATTTCCAGCTCTTTATAATGGAACAGAGAAGCTGCTAACGCTGCGTCTGCTTTTCCTTCCGTCAGTGCATCATAAAAATGCTCTTTTGTTCCGGCTCCACCGGATGCGATTACCGGAATGGATACATTTTCAGCGATCATTCTGGTGAGTTCCAGATCATAACCGGCTTTTGTGCCATCACAGTCCATGCTGGTCAGCAAAATCTCACCCGCACCCAGTCTGTCTGCTTTCATCGCCCATTCAATAGCATCCATGCCAACATCGATACGACCGCCATTTTTATAAATATTCCAACCGGAACCATCTTCTCTTCGTCTTGCATCAATGGCTACAACCACACACTGACTTCCAAATTTATCTGCGGCCTCACTGATCAGATTCGGGTTATTGATGGCAGATGAGTTGATGGAGATCTTATCTGCTCCCTCGCGAAGCAACGCCTTAAAATCATCTACCGTGCGGATTCCTCCACCCACGGTAAACGGGATAAATACCTTTTCTGCGACCTTCCGCACCATATCGACCACAGTCTCCCGCGCATCAGACGTTGCTGTGATATCTAAAAATACTAATTCATCTGCTCCTGCCTTATCATACGCTGCCGCAATTTCTACCGGATCACCTGCATCTCTTAAGTTAACAAAATTAACACCTTTTACCACGCGTCCCTGATTTACATCCAGACACGGAATAATTCTTTTTGTAAACATTGACGTTCCTCCTACAATTTTGCAAAGTTAGAAAGTATCTGTAATCCTACTGTTCCACTTTTTTCCGGATGGAACTGACATGCAAAAATATTATCTTTTTCCACAGACGCATGAATATGTGTGCTGTACTCGATGGTTGCTTTGACAATTGACTCTTCTCTGGCTTTTAAATAATAGGAATGAACAAAATAAACAAATGGATTGCCATTCAGATTTTCAAACAGTCGTCCATTGTTCTGCAGATCCAGCGAATTCCATCCAATATTTGGAATTTTCAGTCCTTCCTGTTCCGGGATTCGAAGGATTTCTCCATCCAACAGATGTAACCCTTCCACTCCATCAGACTCTTCACTTCCTTCAAACAAAAGCTGTAATCCCAGACAGATTCCCAAAAATGGTTTCTGTTCTGCCGCCACTTCATGAATGACCTTATCAAGTTCAAACTTCTTCAACTGACTCATGGCATCTCCGAAAGATCCAACACCCGGAAGGATCACTTTGTCTGCCTTTTTGATCTCATGAAAAGCTCTTGTGATCACGCACTCCTGCCCAAGAAACTGTAACGCCTTTTCTACGCTTTTTAAATTTCCTGCATCATAATCAATGATTGCTATCATTCTGTCACCTCTGATAAGCCTGCCTTCTCTAATACTTTATAAATTTCTCTGGAATAAGTCTCTTTATTGGACAGTGCATACATGGTTCTTGCATCCTCTGCTGTCAATCCAAAATCCTGCTGTAATGCTGTCTCTGCTGCACTTTCAATCTTATCAAACTCGCCCCTGCATCCATAAGTCTCTGCATCCTGCAGATACTTGTCATATCGCTGCACCGTGCGGATCAGAGAATCCAGAGCCATATCGTAAACCTCTGCATCCATCATGCTCTCGTAAGCTTCATACTCTGCTGAAACCATAGCTGTAATACGATATTTCTCATAGGTATCCGTGTCTTTTTCCTTTACTTTCTCCCCTGCCACAGCCTGAAAAGCATCCGAATATCTTCCTTCTGCAAATGCCTGGTCTGCATCTGCAAAACTGTTTGAATATCCGAGTAAATGTGTGCCTGCCAGAACAAGTACCAGAATGGATGCTGCCATCACAAAAACGAGGATCACCGGCACTTTTGGCAGCGGCGGTGTGTTATCCGGTTCTGCCGGTGGCTTTGGTTTCTTCTCTTTCTTTGGTTTTACTTTTTTCTCTTTCGGCTGCTTTGGTGCTTTTTCTTTCTTCTTTTTCTCTTTTTTCTTTTTTTCTTTTTTGCCCTTCTTATCACCGTCCGAAGAACCTTCTAACTCTTTTAAGATGTCCATATCATCCATAGACATCTCAGTAACTGCAGGTTCAGCCTGCATTCCGGAAATTTCTTCCTCATCTGGTTCATCATCACCGAACAGTAATTTAGACAGCTTTGCCAGAAATCCCTGTTTCTTCGGCTTCTTTTCTTCTTTTACCCCGTCATCCGGCTGCACTTCTGCTTTTGCATTGTCTGCCTCCGGTATTTCGGAATCTTCGCCTGTTCCACTCAGAATCCTCATTAATTCATCATCTTCATCCGATACCGCTTTTTCGTTTTCCGTTTCTGGATCATCCAGTCCAAAATCATCAATTCCGATATCATCGATTGCCAGATCATCAATTCCATCTTCACTGGCACCCTCATCATTTTTTACTTCAGCAGTATCCTCTTTCTGCTCTGCTGTTTTCTCCACTGCTGATGTTTCCATCTCTGCTGTATCATTTGCGGCTTCCTGATTCACGCTCTCCATGATCTGGTCAATATCATCAAGCATCGGCTGTGTTGCTTTTGTCACACCCTGTGATCTTTCGTCCCTGTCTAGTTCCTGCTCGAACTGTTTTAAAAATTCATCGGGATCATTATCTTTCCGGAGTTCCTGTTCAAACTGATCCATAAACAGATCATTGGAATCCGGAATATCAATTGTCTCTCTTGTACTCTTCTGTGGCATTTGTTCTTTACTCTCAATTTCTTCTGGATTTACAGGATCACTGTCATTTAAATCAGATCTGCCATCGACGGCATTTAATAACTGATCCAGGTAATTTTCTGATTCATTCATGGTAATATTCTCCTGCTATTGTTTTCTTTGTAACCATCATATATTTATTTTTCGATTATAGTAAATCAGGGATGTGAAAAAACTCACACCCCTTTTTCTGACTTAATCTACGCTCTTATCGATCAGATTGTCAATTGCCTCTACCAGCATACCGATCTCCGGCTTTGTCAACTGGGCATCTGCTCCTAACTGTTCTCCCTTTTTGCGCATCTCCTCATTCACAAGAGATGAAAAAATAATAAGTGGTATCTTCTTGATCTCATCATCTGATTTGCAGAGTTTTGTCAATCTGTGTCCATCCATGAGAGGCATCTCAATATCTGTGATGATACAGTGTACGTCCTGACGGACTGTTCCTTTATTCTTGAACTCAGTCAGCTTATCCCACGCCTCCTGTCCGTTCATTGTCATGATCAGATTCGTGTATCCTGATTTTTTCAGACACTCTGAGATCATTTTTCCAAGCAGTGGGGAATCCTCTGCAATGAGGATTGGAGAATCGCTTCTGTCTCTGGCTGTTCTCTCCTCCACATCTGATACTTTCAGTCCGGTTTCCGGGCTGATGTCCGTAACTATCTTTTCAAAATCAAGGATCACCACTAATTTTCCTTCCAGCTTGATAACCCCTGTTGCAGCACTCTTATCTTCCGTGTTGATCGTAGAATCCGGTTTAATGATGTCCTCCCATGATACTCTGTGGATACCGATCACTTCATCTACATGGAATGCAATGTTTAATTTATTAAAGTTTGTGATAATGAATAAGCCCTTTTTCTCGGATGGTTCCATTCCCAGACACTTTTTCAGGTCAATAACCGTCATCATCGTATCACGCGGCATAAAAATTCCTTCCACACAAGGATGTGCATTTGGAACCGGTGTTACCTGCTGATAGGTAAGGATCTCCCTGATCTTTGCCACGTTGATTCCATAATAATTGTCACCTAACGTAAATTCCAGAACTTCTAATTCATTTGTACCTGACTCTAAAAGAATATTTGTATCCATTGTGTCTTCCTCCCACGTATATGTTCTCTTGTTTTTTAATTCGATTGGTTTTCATTATATATGAACCTCAGTCCGCAGTGCACGCCAGAAAAATCAGAGATTTTCCTGGCTGTCGGGCATTCGCCCTATCACTCTCGATATATACAGACCTCACCATGCAAGCATGTCCGGTCTGTATATTCTCGGTTGGCACTGCTCATTGCTTACGCACATTATATCATAACTCTTCCTATTTTTACAATTTTATTTCATAAGTTGTGTCATCTCTTGTCACATGGAGCACAATATCAGAAACTTCTGTCACGGAATCCGGTATCTCAAATAAAAGAACCGCTGATTTTGTTTCTCCCGCCGGGATCTCATCATCATAAGTTGAAAAATCCGTTGTCATGATCGTTGTATAAGCAGAAACCTGCGTACTCTCTGCTCCATCCGCAGAATAATCCGCTGTAAACTTTACCTTTGAAGTGAGATTATCCAGAGTAATACCCTCTTCTGTAGGATTGGTCATATCGATTTCAAGTGCCATAAACTGTTTTCCATTCGAGGCTCTTACATCAAGCACTTCCGACTCTGTATAGTTTCCGGCAAGGCTTACTCCTCCATAGGCAACTTCCAGTCCATCCGCTCCAAATACATCCTCCAGCGTATTTCCGGCTGGTGTCTCATCCATTATTTCTGTGCCATCCACACTCTCACTGCCTGTGACAGTTTCTTCCGGCTCTGTTTCTTCCACGCTCTGATCCACATAGACCAGACCATCCTTCTGATATGAATTATGCTTGGAAACAACGTGTACTGCATAATTGACGATCTGACTTTCCTCTGCCTCTGTGAGATCATATGCTTTCGTTCCACATCCTGTCAGCAAAAGCATACCTGTCAGACATAAGATTCCTTCTATCTTTTTTCTTCTCATACTGTATCATCCTCCGCCTGTCCGGAACCAATCCCTGTTTTTTCCGTGTCAAGTTCGAACCAGAATTCTACGCCATCTTCATGATTTAACACGCCACATTCCCTGTGAAATGACTCCATGATTGCCTTTACGATAGAAAGTCCTATTCCACTTCCACCATATTCCCTCGTTCTTGCCTTGTCCACTTTATAAAACTTGATCCAGACATTATCAAGATCTTCTTCCGGAATCTGTTTTCCGGTATTGAATACACTCACCCGGACAACACTGTCTTTTCTTGTGTACCAGATTCTGATCTTCTTATCAAATTCTGCATGGTGGATCGCATTGCTCAGATAATTTGTCACAACCTCTTCCACCTTGAATTCATCTCCCCATGCATCCATCGGTTCACTCTCATCAAATGTAACCGAAATATCGTTCTGCTCTAATAAAATAGAAGATGAATTAATAATTCCATGAATCAGTTCTGTCAGATTAAAGCGTTCCATTGGAACAACTTCATTTCCAAACTCTAACTGGTTTAAAGTCAGAAGTTTTTTGACCATCTGATTCATTTTATCCGCCTCGTCCATGATCACTTCACAGTAGAAATCACGGCTCTGTGCATCATCATTGATACACGCCTGCAATCCCTCTGCATATCCCTGGATCAACGCCAGCGGTGTCTTCAGCTCATGAGATACATTGGATAGAAACTCCTTGCGCATCTCATCGATTTCTGTTTTTTTCTCAATATCCTGTTTTAATTCGTTATTTGCACTCTTAAGTTCTGAGATTGTGCTTTCAAGCGCACATGACAACCGGTTAAAATGTTCACCGAGTTCATCTATCTCATTTTTTCTGTGTCCTTTGGAAACATACTTGGCATCAAAATCAAGTTCTGTCATTCTTTTTGATATGTCCGTGAGTTCTGAGATCGGTGTTGTTATCCTCTTAGACACAAACACTGTGACAATCGCACTGATCGCAATTGCCAGAACGCCCACGTAAACCAGAAACTGATTTGAAATTTTTGCACTCTCACGGATACTCTCCACTGCGGTACGCATCAGGATCAGATTTCCATTGGAAAGTGTTCCATAAAGAACCATGTACTCAGATGATAACCTTGTATCTGTCTGTTTCTGTATGACGTAATTGTCTGATCTCTGTAAGATCTCGGTCTGGTTTCTGTCATCACCAAACAAAATATTCATAAATTCCATCAGAATGACCTGATTGTCATTCACCGACGACCTCACGATCGCACGGTTGGAACTGATGATCATAACTGCAATATTACCATTGGCACACAGATTGTCAAAAGTGACATCAAACTCACTGGAATTCAGTTCACCTGTCTCACTGGCACCGTTGATCACATCATATCCGTCGATCAGCGAATCCTGCTTATTCAACATATAATATTTTTCCAAAAAGGAAGTATTGATAAACCAGCATAACATAATCGTCCCTGCTACAAGTCCGACTAATATCACTGCAAGTTCGCGGGTCAGTGACCCTTTTTTATCTCTTTTCATATTATGACAACCATCCTGTAATGTCAATCAGTTTTGCAAATAATCGGCAATGTCCTACTCCACTATAAACTTGTAGCCAACACCCCAGATTGTCTTGATATACTCCCCTTTTTCCCCGATTTTGGCACGGAGTTTTTTGACATGTGTGTCAATTGTCCTTGCATCTCCAAAGTAATCATAATTCCACACGTTGTTCAATATCTTTTCACGGGATAGTGCAATTCCCTGATTCTCCATAAAATAGTCCAGCAGTTCAAATTCTTTAATACTTAATTCGATTGGTCTGCCATCCACGGTCACAAGATGCGCCGTCTTATCCAGTTTAATACCGCCCGCCTCAACAAATTTTTCATCATTTCCGGCAGTCAGTCCGCTTCTGCGAAGCAGTGCATTTACCCTTGCCACAAGGATTTTCGGTGAAAATGGTTTGGAAATATATTCGTCCACTCCAAGTTCAAATCCGGTCAGTTCATCGCTCTCATCGCTTTTTGCAGTCAGCATAATGATCGGAACTTTGGATGTTTCACGCACTTCACGGCAGACATCCCATCCGTTGATCTTTGGCATCATGACGTCTAAAATAATCAGTGCGATATTCTTTTCTTTATAAAATATATCCAGTGCCTCCTCACCGTCTCCGGCCTCCAGCACCTCATAGTCTTCCCTCACCAAAAAGTCGCGGACCAGTTTACGCATCCTGCTCTCATCATCTACTACAAGAATCTTTAATCTCTCCATATCGTCCTCCGGTTACGTCTGTTCTCTGTTAAAAATATCACGATTTTATGGCTAATCTGTGAAATCTGTCTGTTCTGTATCCACCTGGATCCCAAGTTCCTGTTCTTTTTCGCTCACTGCCTTTTCCCGCTCCGTCAGTTCCTGCTCCCAGGATGCATAACGGTTTAAAAGTTTCGACTGATAGTCCACGATCGTCGGACTGTCGCTCGTCAGTGTCATGGCAAACATTGCCACAACGCACACCACAAGGATTGCATTCACACACAGGGAAATCTTCAATTTTCCGGAGGACTCTGTCTCTAATGCCTTCCTGTCGATCTTTGCAAGATTTTTTTCACGCTGTCTCGCCCTGACCGCCCGCACACGTTCCTTCTGTGCGATCTCACGCTTCTGCTTTTTTAAGCTTTCCTCAAGTCTCGGATGTGTGACCGGAATCGGCAGGATATCTTCATTTTTGATAAAAGGAATTGTCGTCAGGTATTCCTGCAGATCCTTTAAATAACTGTATCCGACTGCTGTTTCAAACAGTTTCTGTCCGATCATTTTGTTATAAACCTGCAATATGACCTCCGGATCACTCATATCGGTCTTGGTCTTGATATATCTGATCCCCTCGATTTCCTTTTTCGCCTGTTCTGCTTCATCCTTATTTTCAAAAGAAAATCCACCAACGCTCACTCTCTGCGTATTTTCCGGCATTTGTTCTTCCTCCGTTCCATTTACACTTCCTAAGCACATGTTATTTTTATTATAAAAAATAACTTTACAGTTTGCAAGTTTTATCCGTGCAGATATAGAATACTCTCCTCCGGGATAGCGAGATACTGCGGCATTTTTTCCTGATATTCTTTCTGCCAGCTTTCTTTCGGGATTTTCCACCAGACATCATGTTCGAAAACAACCACCAGCTCAAAAGGATCGTCGAGGATCCTTCCGTTTTGGCACTCCACCAGATTTTCACGCTGTCCGTTCTCCGGCAGCCTTAAATAATGTGCGCGGATGCCGATATGTGTCGTATTTTCCGGGATCATGCCCTTTACGCAGACCGTTGTATTCCAATTTGGCAGAACCATCGTATGGTCGTCCACTCTCTCGATTTTTTCAATATTTTTGCAGCCTGTCAGCTTCGCTGCCGCCGGTGTGCCGGGATTTTTAAAAATCTCTTTTGTGACGCCAAATCCCGCCTGTCTGCCATCCTCCACGATCAGCATATGCTCACAGAAACGGTAAATCTCATCGCGGCTGTGCGTCACCATCAGAATGTCTTTGTCATAACCGGACAAAAGTTCCAACAGTTCCAACTGCAATTTTTCTTTCAAAAATGCGTCCAGCGCAGAGAAAGGCTCATCCAGCATCAAAACCTCCGGGTCTGACGCAAGGATTCTCGCCAGCGCCACACGCTGCTGCTGCCCGCCGGATAATTTTCTCGGATAAGAGGATTTTAACTCTGTCACATGCAGCAGTTCCATATAGTCTGCCGTCTGCTTTTTTATCTCCTCCGCAGTCATTTTCTGACCGGAACGATACTGAAAACCGGCTGCAATGTTCTTCTCCACCGTCATGTTCGGAAACAGTGCATAATTCTGGAATAAATAACCGACATGTCTGTCCTGCACGCACAGATTGATCTTTTTACCGGAATCAAACAATACCCTGCCATTCAAAACAATTTTCCCACGATCCGGTGTCTCAATGCCGGCAATGCATTTTAACGTCATGCTCTTGCCACAGCCGGACGCACCGAGGATTCCGGTGATTCCCTGTTTTCCTTCAGTATCAAAAGAAACAGACAGCACCTTGTCATTTAGTTTTTTTTCGATCTCCACCTGTAAACTCATCTTTTTTCTCTCCACGCAGATTCATTCCTGCCACGATGAGCAGGGAAAAAGCAACAATGATCAACACGTATTTTCCTGCGGTATCCATATCCCCGGCTGCCACCTCAGAATAAATGGCGAGTGGCAGCGTCCTTGTTTTTCCTGCAATATTCCCGGCGATCATCGCAGTCGCTCCGAATTCGCCGAGCCCTCTTGTGAATGCGAGCACGCCGCCGGAGAGGATTCCCGGTCTTGCCTGTGGCAGGATAATTTTCCAGAAAATGGTGCGCTCACTCATGCCAAGCGTTCTGCCCGCATAGATCAGATTTGCATCGACCTGCTCGATCGCACCTCTCGCCGAGCGGTACATCAGTGGAAACGAGATCACGACAGCCGCCAGAACGGTTGCCTGCCAGCTGAACACGATTTTATAATGAAATACTTTTTCTAAAAAGATACCGGCCGGTCTTTTTGCTCCAAACAGATAAAGCAAAAAAAAGCCCGCTACGGTCGGAGGCAGTACGAGCGGCAGTGTCAGCAATCCATCCAGCCATGCTTTTGCTTTTGTGGAACGGACGGACACAACGCCACGTGCTGCCCAAAGCCCCAGAAAAAATGTGATGATGATCGATACGACCGATGTTTTTAACGAGATCCATACCGGTGAAAAATCCATTTTTTTTGCCTCCTGAACTACTATCCTGTCTTATTGCTGTGAATTGACAGTGAATCCTGCTGCCTTGAATACGTCAAGCGCTTCATCGGACTGTAAAAACTCCATGAATGCATCTGCTGCGTCTTTGTTCTTTGTCTCTTTTAACTCTGCCACCGGATAAATGACTTTGGAAACACTTCCCTCCGGTGCTTCTGCCACAACCGAAACCTTGTCAGTCATGGAAGCTGCGTCTGTTGCGTAAACGATCCCGGCGTCTGCACTTCCCTCAGCCACCCAGTTTAATACTTCTGTCACGTTAGTTCCAAGACTTAATTTACCTTCCACACTGCTCCAGAGATTCAGATTCTCCAATGCCTCTTTGCCGTACTGTCCTGCCGGAACACTCTCCGGATCACCGATTGCGATCATATCTGCATTCACGATGTCCTCAAAAGAAGTGTAACCTCTCTCTTTTCCTGCCGGAACGATCAGAACGATTTTATTTTCCAGAAGATCCACAGATGCATCCTCTGCGATATAGCCCGCCTCCTGCAATGCCTCCATCTGTTTTAACGCTGCGGAAAAGAAGATGTCCACATCTGCGCCAGCCTCGATCTGTGACTGTAATTTTCCGGAACTGTCATACGTTCCTTCAATGGATACTTCCGGGTACTGTTCCTCAAACATTGGGATCAGATGCTCTGTAAAAGATTTTTCCAGACTTGCGGCTGCCGCCAGTGTGATCGCTCCCTGAATGTCTGCATTCTGTGCTGCACCAGATGTTTCTGTTGTCACAGTTTCCTCCGTGCCTTCATTCTGCGCCGGAGCATCTGTGTTTGTATCTGCTCCTTTATTGCTGCCACAGGCTGCAAGTCCTGCGGTCATAGCAGTCAGTAACAGAACTGCTGTCAACTTTTTCATCATTTTTCCACATCTTTCTTCTGATTGTTTTTATATAAATCTGCAAATTGTTTGCAAATTCATGTTTCTTTTATTTTCCCGCACAATTTCCGGTATTTCCCTTTAAAATATCAATTCCATGCGTCAGTGCACCGATCGCATATTCCAGACACTCTCTTACCGCCTTCGGGCTTCCCGGAAGGTTGACGATCAACGCCTCTTTGCGGATTCCCGACACGCCTCTGGAGAGCATCGCCCTCGGCGTGATCTGCAGGGAATAATAGCGCATGGCTTCTGAGATTCCCGGTGTTTCGCGCTCAACTGCACGCATAGTTGCCTCCGGCGTATTGTCTCTTTTGGAAAAACCTGTTCCGCCTGTCGTTAAGATCAGATCCGCTTTATCTTCATCCGAAAGTTCACACAACAGTGCTGTCAGCGTGTCTCCATCATCTGGGATGATTTTTTTGAAAACCACCTCATAGCCCTCTTTTCCCACAATTTCTTCAGCCGCCGCTCCGCTCGCATCCTCCCGCTCTCCCTTAGAAGCGGTATCGCTTAACGTGATGACTGCCGCCCGGTACTGCACATGAAACTCATCCCCGACACTGATCTTTCCGCCGTGAAGCACTTTCGCAAACACGCCGTTCGTCGGCATGATGCACTCTCCCATCTTCTGAAAAATCTCACAGCCGTGATGACATTCTTTTCCGATCTGCGTTAATTCCAGCACCACATCTTTGCACGTAAACCTTGTCCCGACCGGGAACTTTGTAAAATCATAGCCGCTCACGACGAGATTTTCTCCGAAAGCCCCATCTGTAACCTCTGCACCACGCGCCTTAAATGCGGCGATCGTTTCCTCTGATAATAAGGAAATCTGCCTGTGCCAGTTTCCTGCATGGGCATCTCCCTCAATGCCCCAGTTTTCCACAAATACTGCGGATTCTATATTTTTCTTCTGTGTGCCGCGCTTTTCACTGATGCACACAGCCCTTACTTTTCCCATTTAAAAATCCAGCCTTTCCCACAACCTGCAAAGATTGTGTCTCTGTACTAGCCTCCAATTTCAGACATTCCTCTGTGATCTGTCTGCTCCGGCTCATTGATTTCCCCAAAATGATGGCACTTCGGTTTTTGTGTGATAGTCATTTCGATCTGCGCTTTTAACTCCGCATCCGAAACGCCGTCTCTTAACAGCGTGCGCAGATCCATTCCTGTCTCATATTGCAGACATGGTTTTAAAAAACCATCCGCCGTCATGCGGACACGATTGCATCCACTGCAGAATTTATGTGAAATTGCACTGATAAATCCAATTTTTCCTTCAAATCCATCAATTTCCATATAATGTGCCGGTCCGCTTCCAAGTTTTTCCTCGCACGGTCTGATCGTCCCATAAGTTTCACTGAGTATGTGCTTCACCTCTGCCTCTTTTAATGTATGTTTTTCTTTTCCCTGACCGATCGGCATCAGTTCGATAAAACGGACATTTACGCCGTCTTTTGCAAGTTCTGCCAGCGCAAGCAGCTCCTCTCTGGTCTGGTGCATCAGCACACAATTCACTTTTACAGAGATTCCTGCCTGTTTTTGCGCCTTTCGCATTCCCCGCAGCACTGCTTCCAGATTACCGTCAGAGGGATTCCTGTCCACATGACATCCTCCTGTGAGGGAATTGTAATGTTCCGGGTTTAATGTATCCAGACTGATATTCACACCATCGAGTCCCGCTTTTACAAGACCATCCAGCTGTTGTTCCAAAAGGATTCCGTTCGTCGTCAGTGTCACTTTTCCCATGCCGCATTCCTTTTTTAGCCGGAAAATAAGTTCTTCAATATGTTCCCTCACCAGAGGCTCACCCCCGGTCAGCTTAACATTTTTGATCCCGAGACTGCGGTAAATTCCAGCAAGTTTTACGATCTCGTCATAAGTCAGAAGTTCTTCCTGTCTCAGATACGTCTTACGCGTCTGCGGCATACAATAAATACAGCGCAGATTACAGCGGTCTGTGACCGAAATGCGGATATAGTCGATATTGCGGCTGTATTGATCTAACATTGTTCTCTTTCCTTACTTCGCTCAAAAAGTCCGGATTTTCCACCGTCTTTTTTTTCTAAATGAACGTCAAAAATTTCCATTGCGCGGTCCATAGCCTTGCACATGTCATAAATCGTCAGAAGCGCCACATTCACGCCCATCAGTGCCTCCATCTCAACCCCGGTCTTCCCGGAAACTTTGACCGTGCACAATGCCCTTATGATATTTTCCGCTTCGTTTACTTCAAAATCAATGGTACATTTATTCAGACAGAGCGGATGACACATCGGGATCAGATTTGACGTCTGTTTTGTTCCCATAATTCCTGCCACACGCGCTACGGTAAGCACATCGCCTTTTTTTGCTGTGTGGGTGACAATTGCGGACATCACCGCGTCATTCACACGGATCTTGCCGCTCGCCACCGCAATGCGCTCTGTGATCTCTTTTCCGGAGACATCCACCATCACGGCATTGCCATTCTCATCAAAATGATTCCATTCCATACCTCTTTAAACCTTTCCAAAAGAACAGTCCGGGAATCTGCACTCTGCACATCCAAGGCATAAGCCACCATGTCCCAGCACATAAAAATCTTCCGCTTTCACCGGGATCCCGGCTGCGATCCTCGGCAGCATAATGTCAAAAATGGTGCTCTTTGCGTACATCACGCAGCCCGGCAGTCCCATGACCGGCGTTCCGTCCTCAAAATATCCGAGCAGAAACATAGCTCCCGGCAGCACCGGCGCACCGTAGGTGACAATCTGCGCTCCCGAACGTTTAATTGCTCCCGGCGTGCGGTCGTCCGGATCAACGCTCATGCCTCCGGTACATAAGATCATATCCACACCTTTTGCTTTGTACTCTGCTATTTTTTCCATGATAAGCGCCTCGTCATCCCCCGGATAACAATGCTCTACCGTCTCAATGCCATAGGCTTTCAGCTTCTCAATGACCACATCGGAAAAGGTGTCCCGGATCAGTCCTTTTGCCACTTCACCGCCCGTCGTGATGAGCGCCGCCGACTTTAATTTATAAGGAAGCACATTGACAAGCGGCTCTTTGCCCGCACACCGTTTTGCTGCTTCCATTTTTTCTTTTTCAATGATCAGTGGGATGATTCTGGTTGCCGCAAGCTTCGCCCCCTTTTTCACCGGAGTGTAGGAATGCCTCGTTGCGATCATCATCTGTTCAAGTGAATTGACTGCCAGAAGTTTTTCCACATTGATTGTTAAAATTCCGTCAATGTCCGAGGTCAGCTCGATTTTCCCCTCTTTCGGCTGGGAGGCATGCATATGTTCTCCCTGACAGATCTCACGCAGGATCTCTGCCGCCTCATCCTCATGAAGCATGTTTTCGTTTTTCTCCCACACATAGAGATTTTCTTTTCCCATGGATAATAACACCGGGATATCCTCTTCTGTCACGATATGCCCCTTGCGGAATCTCGCATCTTTCGTGACACCCTTTATGATCTGCGTCATGTCATGACATAAAACATGACCGACGGCTTCCTCTGTTTTGATTAATTTCATTGTTTTTCCTCTTATTTTGTCTTGGCGTTCGGGTAAATGCGCGTCATCTTTGCGTCATCATAATGCTCATCCATGTACACCTGCCAGTTCTGCGTCGCTTCCACCTGTCTGCCTCTCTCATCATAGCGTATTAGCGCCATGCAGGACACCACAACATTGCAGCACATAAATACGATCAGCATCCATGTCACTGTCTTACCGATCACGACAGGAATTTTTTCTATCCATCCTGAAATTTTCGGATACAGAATCTTAAACCACACAACGGCTGCGATTCCCCAGAAAAAGCAGTACAACAGGTTAATCCTTCCGCCGAGGTTAAACGGCATCCAGCTGTAATCCCAGAATACTTTTCCAAATACCAGCTCCGTGAACACACTGCACAGATACTCGTAAGCACCGCCTAAAAAAGTGCCTGTCCAGAACAGAAATCCATCACTTCTGTCCTTATATTTATATAACATTGCCGTCACCATTGCAATCGCAAGTCCCCACACGATACTGAATGGTCCCCACACCACACTGCTGCGGCTCATCCATATCCCTGCTGTGATGCGGCAGAAAATCGTCTCCGTGATATCTCCCAGGAATGCTCCCACAAAAAATAACATCACGATTTTATAAAAATCACAGCCCTTTGCAAAAACTGTTTTATCCTTTGTGACCTTTTCCACAAAGCTTGCCTTCGGATAGGCTTTTGTCATTCGTTTTTCAATCGAATCTGAAATCTTATTGCCAAGCCTGATGCGGAAACGATCGATTTTGTTATTTGCTTCCAGCCACTTCTCCGGGTGTCTGCTCTTTCCTGTCACAAGCAGATAGGAGGCGAGTACATCCACCACAAGCACACCGATCAGCACCAGCAGAACAATATGTACCAAAAGCTGTGGCAGTATTGCAAGCAATCGGAATACCCACCGGTTGGCATACTTCACCACAACATAACCCAATGCACCTTTTATCAGGGAAACCGGGAGACAGATGTAACCGTCTAAGTTCCATTTACTCTTACTATAATCCCACCAGCGTTTATGATAAAACCTCTCAATTAACTTTCCAGCGACGAACTCTGTAACTGCTGCATACAGGGATGCAAATAAAAAGAGCCATAGCCCGGTCAGCTCCTGCAAGCCCACAGACATTGCAACAGCTCCCACACCGTACAGGATACACAGCGGACCATTTACCAGCCCACGGTTGGAAAATTTCCGGTGCATAAATGTTGCCGCGGCTGTCTCTATCACCCAGCCCGCAAAAGAATATATAAAAAATAGCCACAATAAATCATATCCGTTAAACTGTATCATTCGTATGTCCTCTTTCTGTTTCTGCTCTTTTGGCGGATTCTTTCGTTTTTACTCTGTTTCTTCCTGATTACGTACTGTCAATCCCACAAGCATACTCTTAGATTATATAGAAGCCGCCACTTTTCTTCAAGTAAATTTAAAAAGCCTTTGCAGAAAATTCTTTCCACAAAGGCTTTTCAATCACTTAAATTTGATAATTATCTTCTTACTCTTTTTTTCGCATAACAGAATGCTGTAATCGCGCAGCCGGCAAATAATACCCATAATACTGCCATACTGCCGTTATCCCCTGTTTTTGGAGAAGATGTCACGGTCTCTGCTGTTGCAGAAGCTGTATTGTCCGTCTCTGTTGCCTGACTCTGTGCTGGTTCTGCTGTTGTTGTCGGATTTGTCACAGAGCTTCCCGGTGTCGTCGGATTTGCTGGTGTTGTCGGGTTTTCCGGTGTTGTCGGGTTTTCCGGCGTTGTCGGATTTTCCGGTGTTGTCGGGTTTTCCGGTGTCGTGCTTGTATCGTCTGCTTCCGCAAAAATGAATGTACTAAAATGAGTTACTGTGAAAGTAATGGTACGGTTTACACCGTCATAAATGTATCCACCATTTGCAATTGTAAGTTTCTCATTTACCGTACTGTCTGCATTCAAATGTAAAATAACAAGTTTACTGATATCAACCCCTTTCGGAATTGGCATAGTGATCTGTACCGGAATAGCCAGATTATTTACGTTGTCTGCTCCGTTTAATGTAATTCCAAGTGATACAAAATTTTTGTAAAGCGTAGAGTCAACGCCTGCTGTATTTTCTTTAGTAATCTTTAAACCAACATTTGTTACCCCGGCTGCAGCATTCAATCCAGCTCCTGTTACCGAAATACCACCTGCTTCAATTAATTCACCTGCTTCGGCAGATACATCCGGTTTATCAATGGTGATTCCTGCTGTTTCGGTATACATTTTTTCGATTGTCTCGATGCTGGCACGAGTGTCACTATTGGTCTGTAATGCCACTTTTAACTCGTTTGTATCAAGGCTATCCAGTCCTTCTTTTAATGCTTTGGCAATGGTAATTTTATCTGCATCGGATGCATTATTATAGATCGTGTTTAATGTGTCTGCATCTGCTTTCTCAACAGAGTCAACCCCTGCCTCTTTCAGAACATTATTTAAAGTATCCTTTAAATTATTGTCCACATCTTCGCCTTCTTTGGAAGGATTATAAACATCTGTGAATAATTCGTCACTGTTTGCAACTACTGTGATATCGTTACTCAAAGTTCTGATACCTACTTTATAGAGACAGCCTTCCTGTAAAAATTTACTATAATCGCAGGTCACAACATCCGAATTACAATTTCTTTCACTTCCAAATATAAATGCATCAAATGTGGCACCATTATCGTAACTACGATACACATAACAGGTATATCCATATGCACCTTCTACCGTAGGAAACGATACGATACCATTTTCAAATGTTACTTTTGTAATATCAATTTCTGGCATTTTACTTTCCGGTTTAACATAATCATATGTTATAGTTTGCACTTTAGAATATGAATTGTCTTTATAAGTCATTACTCTCCATTCATATGTTCCGGATTCATTCATACAATCGATTGCACCATCATACATGTTCTCTCCTGAAGGATCATATGCACCAGATGCATAATAATTTCTGCCGTCCATGTATTCATTATTAAAAAATGTAGCCACGTATGTGCCGGTCATTTGCGGCAAAATAGTTAAATCTAAAATTCCCTTATCTACACTCATATTTGCATTGTATTCAATTACATCCCCATTTGTATAGACAATATCAGGATTATAATTTTGTACTGGGAATCGAGATGCCTCTATATCTTGAAAATAATCAGGCTCTTTGACAGGTGCTAAAGTATTTCCGTCCAGATCGATAATCCATGCATATACAAAATCTCCATCATTGACAGTGAAAGTAACTGTGGAAGAGTATTCCTTTGTTGCAGATGCAAAGACTTCCTCTATATCCATAAATCCCTGAGAATAATAATTATAGTGGTAATATGCTATTCCACATCCGCTTGCATTGGTAGACAATTCAATCTGGAATGCCTTATTTCCCATGTCAAATTCTTTAATTTTACATGTAATAGTGTCCCCCGTTTGTGATGACTGCTCTGCATATGATATCGTATTTGGCATTATAAATAAAATGCTCATGACTACCATACACATAGCCAATAATTTGTGTAGTGCTTTCTTCATTTTCATGCTTTCCTCCTATAAATGTATTGATACAGCAACAAAATCAAACCCTTGTCCTATTTTCCAAAATAATGGTTATAATTTTATTAACTGCTCGGTACGTTCGTCTTATTATGTAAAAGACGAACCTTTTCCTTAAAACATATTTACACACTTAGCTTTCTGCTTTAACGTTGCATGAACATATAAATCCATGGTAATCTGTGTGGAAGAATGCCCTAAAATAGAGGAAACTGTTTTACACTCAACCCCACTCTCAAGACACGAAGACGCAAACCCATGACGCAGCGAATGAAAATTATAATCAGAAAGATTACAGTGCTTTAAAATGGTTTTAAAATGTTTCTGCACATTCCGGGGTTCTGTACAACGTGTAGTTCCTGTCAGGAAATAACAATCCTCCAGCCAATGTCATTAAGTTAAGAATTTTG
>ERZ791743.161-NODE-161-length-74991-cov-17.936199_pt1 | contig 74991 bp, 62 predicted proteins | sample MGYA00509952_ERZ791743 | MGnify/ENA primary metagenome ERZ791743 (study PRJEB30046, sample SAMN00792040) | human gut metagenome | study: EMG produced TPA metagenomics assembly of the A metagenome-wide association study of gut microbiota in type 2...
TATAAGTACGCATACTTCTAAAATTTGTGTCAACTTTTTTTAGTACACTACAGACCTCTGCCCTGGAATAAATAATTATACCGAACTCACGCGTTATTTTATATTTATGGCCAAATAAAAAGGCAAATGTGTCCTTCCTTTTCACATAATTTGCTACTTTCGCACAGATACATTATAAAATAGCTGGCAACAATGAAAAAATTATTGAGAAGCGTACTGGTTCGTTCCCTTTGTGTATTGACTTTGGGCATTTTATTGGTGGTGTATTCGGGGCAAGTTTCACGATGGCTGGTGATGGCTTGTGGCGTGCTGTTTATTCTTCCAGGAGTTCTGGCCGTATTAAGCGGAATCCGCAGCCGGGGACGTCGCGAGACCTCACTGATTTATCCGCTGGTGGGCATAGGCAGTATACTTTTTGGAATTGTGCAACTCATTTTTCCCCACCTCTTCTTTGAAGCCTTGCATTATGTTTTAGCTATAGCCCTGCTGATTCTGCCTTTGGTGCAACTTTACGGCTTTTGGCAAATGCACCGTTTCGGCGTTTCTGCCAGTTGGATTTGCATACTGCTGCCTGTCGTTTGTGTAGGAATAGGGGTTTACGTCCTGTTTGCCCGGCAATTTGACGCGACAGACCATTTACCATTGCTCCTAACTGGGATAGGATTCATTATTTATGCTCTGCTGGAAATGTGGAGCATCATACTGGTCAGAAAAAGTGCGGGACGCACCGAAAACCAAGAAATAATGCTCGAACAGGGAAAAGAGTAGAACATCTGTCAACAGAAGAATATCTGTCGAAGTCTGGCTTCCCGAACCAAACGAGCCAGACTTTTTTCTTACCGGCAACACAAGCGGAACTTGCAGTATCGACAGGAGTAAAAAGGCTACCGCAACACCATAAGGGAACCAACAACATCATTTCTACGGCCAAAAGCGACTGACAGCCCGTGCAAAAGCAACATGCTTTGCCTATCCCCAAAAGAAAAATCCCCTTTTATCCTCATACTTCCATTAAAGCAGGCCGTAGAAAAAGCATAAATTCATGTCAGCCCCAATCCCGTTCCTAATGTTGAATAAGATTTCATAAAAGATGTTCTTCATACAAAGATTTTTGCGGAAATATTTGTCAGATTAGACAAAAGATTTTACTTTTGCGCAAAATTTCAATAAACCATGAGAACGATAGTAACAAAATATCAACATCCGGATACTTCAAAAAGCTTTTTTTGGAGTAGTCTTGATATTGCACGTTCCCACTGGTTTACCGGATTCATGTAATTTTCCTGTCATTGTTTTATTCAGCCAGCAAATAAACCGGCTCAGCCCATTTTCGGACAGGTTGAGCGGAATGTTGCTTCGCGTGGAAAAATATCTTTTCCCGTTCATTGTCCATGTCCCTTCCTGCCAAGGATATGAACAGTGAGAGCATATTGTCTCCCTTTTTCAAAACAATAACAAACGAATTACAATGTTTCATATCATAGCTATTTTAATATTTGGAATACTGGTGGGCTACCGTTTCCGCAATATCCGACTGACACATCAGACGGAGAAGACCATGCCGCTAACAGTGATGTCCCTTCTTTTCATTCTCGGCCTCTCCATCGGGTCAAATGAAGTGCTGATCAGCAATATTGGAAGTTATGGCCGTCAAGCCGCCGTTTTGAGTATTTTCAGCCTGGGAGGTAGCATCTTGTTGTCGTGGCTAGTTTATAAAATCGCATTTAAGAAAGGAGGTGAACAATGAAAGGAAGTTGGATGGTTACCGGATGTTTTGTCCTGGGATGCCTGATAGGTATGTCTATGGGGCAGTTGACCTTCGAGCCACATGATTTGTCCATGTACATACTCTATGCCTTAATGCTTCAGGTCGGCATAAGTATTGGCAGCAACAGTCAATTACGGCAAATAGCAGGAATTCTGCAATGGAAAATGCTACTCATTCCGTTGGGCACTATTGTGGGCACACTTCTCTTTTCTGCATTGGCCAGCTTACTGTTAAGCCGCTGGAGCGTATTCGATTGTATGGCTGTTGGCAGCGGTTTTGCTTATTATTCATTGTCGTCCATATTAATAACGCAGTTCAAGGCTCCCGATATTGGCATGCAGTTGGCCACCGAATTAGGAACGATTGCTCTCCTTGCCAATATATTTCGTGAAATGATGGCTCTGCTGGGAGCACCACTTATCCGCCGCTATTTCGGTAAACTGGCGCCTATTTCAGCCGCAGGAGTCAATTCCATGGACGTAGTGTTGCCTGTTATTACGCAATACTCCGGAAAAGACATGATTCCCATCGCAATATTGCATGGATTACTGATTGACATGAGCGTGCCCTTCTTTGTATCGCTTTTCTGTAGTCTGTAATCCTCTCGGACAATACAGGAAAAGCAGCAGGCCAGCTCCGTGCATATTCCATCATCAGGCGGGCGGCCTTCTCTACTGCAAAATTTGACAAAACAAAAAGGCGGTACTTGCATTCTTAACGAACAGCAAGTACCGCCTTATCTATAAAATATTAATCAGGCCCTATTATTTGAGATGGGCGTTAAAGAAGTTTTCCATGCGAAGCAAAAGGTGATAACGGGTATTGCCACCATAAATACTATGATTCCGGTTTGTATATACCTGCATATCAAACTGCTTGTCGGCCTGCACAAGTGCCTCGCTCATTTCAGTCATATTACGGAAGTGAACATTGTCGTCAGCAGTTCCATGGATGAGCAGGAGGTTACCGCTTAACTTCGATGCACGCTCCATCGGATTAATGGCATAACCCGTTGCATTTTCCTGCGGAGTGCGCATATAACGTTCTGTGTAGATGGTGTCATAATACTTCCAGTTGCTTACTGCTGCGACAGCCACACCTGCCTTGAATACCGGACGACCTTCCGTCATGGACATCAATGTATTGAATCCACCGAAACTCCATCCCCAAATGGCAATATTATCTTTGTCAATATACGGAAGCGTACCTAAATAAAGAGCTGCTTCCACCTGGTCATGCGACTCCAAATCACCCAAACGGAGATAAGTGCATTTTTCAAATTCCGACCCTCGTCCACCTGTACCACGTCCGTCAACACAGACAAAGATATAACCTTGCTGAGCCATATAGCTTTCGTATATGCCCCCTCCTACAAAACCGAAGTTCCACGAATCAGTTACTTGCTGGGATCCGGGGCCACTATACTGATACATAATGACAGGATATTTGCGTGCCGCATCAAAATCACGGGGTTTAACCATCCAGCCATTCAGTTCAACACCTTCAGACGTTTTAAAAGTAAAGAATTCCTTCTTGCCCAAAAGAGGTTCTGTCTGCTGGTGAAGTTTTTCATTATCAATAAGAGTAGTCAACCGTTTACCATTATTGTCGCGAAGCGTCGTAACAGGGGGTACGGTTGCAGAGGAATATACATTGACGAAATATTTCATCGTTGTAGAGAATGTAGCACTGTTGGTACCCACTTCCGTTGACAGTTTACGCGTTTTCCCCTTACGGTCGGTTACGTAGACAGCCTGCCGTAACGGACTTTCCTGCCGGCTCGCATAATAGAACTTATCGGTCGCAACATCATAACCGTAAAAGTCAGTCACTTCATAATTGCCCTGTGTCACTTGACGAACCAGCTGCCCGCCAAGCGTATACCAATAAAGATGCTGATAACCGGTACGATCGGAAAGAAGAGCAAAATTATTGTCATAAAACTTCAGACTGGCATATGAAGATTCTCTTATATATTTCTCGTTAGTTTCCCGCAGAACAAGTTTGCATATTTTCGAACGTGGGTTGGCCATATATATATCCATCTGATTTTGGCGCCGGTTAAGCGTAACGACAGCCAGCCGTTCCGGATCACTGGTAAACTGAATTCGGGGTACGTAACCATCAGAATCTATCGGAAGCTCCAAGGTTCGGGTTACTCTGTTCTTAATATCAAATGTCATGACAGAAACTTCAGCATTGGGAGCTCCGGCAACAGGGTACTTATAATCATATTCGCCAGGATAGGCGTCATATTCAGTCAGAGCCGGACTCATCCCCTTAAACATCTGCATGCGGTAAACGGGAACTTTGCTTTCATCATAACGCACCCATGCCAGCATCTTCGAATCTGCCGAAAAATCATAAGAACAATTGGTAGCAAATTCCTCTTCATTCACCCAGTCGGGAATACCATTGAGAACTTCGTTCCGACGGCCATCCTTGGTTACCTGACTCTCAGCATTGCCATAAAGCAATTTGACTAAATGCAGATTGTTGTCACGAACGAAGGCAATAAGATTACCATCGGGTGAGAACTTAGGAACCTGCTGCGGGCCACCATTGGACAAGGGCTCGAACCTGTTGTTGTTGACATCGAAAATATAATATACAGCTGTAAAGGAACGACGGTAGATAGGACGCGTTTCGGTCTGAATCAGAATCCGGCTTTCGTCCGGCGACATAATATATCCGTCGATGCCATGCAACTGCTTGGGACCACGGGCCGTTTTCACATCAAACACAACGCCTATCTCCTTTCCTGTCTTAAAGGAACGGCGGATGATTCGCTTGCGGTCCGGCGAAATCTGCGTATAGCTTTCACCGTCTGCCATCGGCTTTATGCCATAAACATACTCGGGGGAATACGTTCCGCCGGTAACATCTCGAAGTTTCAGCGCTCCACCTTGAGCGAAGGCTGTGCCTGCCACAAAAAGGAAACAGGCCACTAAATAAATGTATTTCTTCATATTGGTAGAATTTGTTCGGAATATTTCTGATGGAACCATCCATCTTCAACCACTTACCGTTCAGAAAGCCGGCTATATATGATTTGGCTGACACGAAGCGGCCACTGTCTTGCGGAAACTATCCTCATACTCTTTAAGCATCGGTGCACTCAACCGCCAGATGAACGGCAGCCCCCACATAGGATACCGGCATTTCTTTACAACAAAAACGATTCGCCTCCAGCCCTGCCAAAGAAACACTCCGTTACTACGAAAAATGCCTTCAGCGCAAGCCAAGCCAATCGTTAATATTCAGGAAAGTCCTTTTACTGCAGATTAATCGTAGTTGAGCTCCTCTTGCTGCTCATCACGTAAAATGCTGACAGGGCCACCGTCTGTAGGAATCAAGACCAAGAAGGCAGGACCTTCACCGGCCTGGCCAACTTGCGCAGTAAAGCAAAGCCTTTTGTTCTCACAACGGGCCGTATCACAGTTCATCCCCAACAAGAGATTTGCCTGTACAAAATTCTCTGGAAGGAAATCAGCAAAAGCTTCCTTGGTAAACTTTTTATTAAAGAAGCTCAATCCATCCCGATTGATTATGATTTCCACACTGTTGTCATAAAATTTCTGGTCAAACTCATCGACAACCAACGGCAGACTCTTGTCCGGATTACGGTTAATGCTGACGGCATATTCATGCCCATCTAACTTAAAATTGGTATTCACGCTTTGCTGCATTTCTGCAATCGGCTCATCCTGAGCCGCAACTGTGGTTGTGGTGTCTTTATTGGCGGCATTTTTATCGGCTCCATTTCCGCAGGAGCAGAAAAGTCCGAAAGTAAAGAAGATTGCCCATCCAAAATTCTTGTTCATAGCAGGATTCTTGATTTTTACAGGGTACAAATTTAACAAAAACTCGTTCACGAGCACAAGAAAAGCATGCATTTTAATGCTCTATGCACAAAAATATGTATTTTTGTAGTCCTGAAACGGCAAGTCCGTTTTTTGAAAATCAAAGGCTATGTTTTGTTTCTTTCGCGGATTACTTGCCGCTTGTTGTGTTTTGTTACTGTTCGGATGTTCCAAAGAAGAGGGTGACAATTTTCTCCCTTTGGAAAAAGGCCGAAGAACGGTGCTGATGTATGTATCGGCGCAAAATTCATTGGGCTACAGCAGATACCATCAAAAGGACTCATACCATCAAAAGGACTCACTTGAAATTGAACGTGGAAAACGATTTATAGCAGACAACGACCGCTTACTTGTTTACGTTGACGACGCACATTTGCCGCGAATATACCGATATAAGAAGAACGGCAAGCCAGAGTTGGTGCGGCAGTGGAAACAAGAGGCCAATTCTTCCTCTCCCGCCACATTAAGCAATGTGCTCTCCTGGATGAAACAATATTATCCGGCGGAAGAGTACGGACTGGTTATGTGGTCGCATGCTACCGGCTGGCTGCCGTCAACCAATTGCGACTACACCCGCATGCGCATGCAGTTGCGTCCGGAAACTTTTTCATTTGGCATTGATGTCGGGGAAGATGGAAATATGTCGCGCGATGAAGCTGCCGACGGGCAGACTGGAGCGCAAATGAACGTTGATGATTTGGCTAACGCTGTCGCACAAAGCGGTGTGCATCTGAAATATCTTTTTTTCGACGCCTGCTTGATGCAAAGCCTTGAGGTTTGTTACAGTTTGCGCAATGTCACCGACTACGTGATAGGTGGACCGGTACAGATACCAGCCTGCGGAGGCAATTACGAACATCTGCTGGAAAAAGGTCTGTTTACACAGGCCGAAAAGGACATCGTCGAAACATACTACCGGGATGCCGCTGAAGGTTTCAATGATTACGATAGTGACTACTACGATTTCGGAATTGTTTTGTCTGCCGTGCGTACTGACAAGATGGAAACCTTGGCACAGACACTGGCGTCATCGCTGGCACGCTCCTCGTTAATGGGCAGACAGTCTCCGCAACTGTCGCAGGTGCCGGCTTACTTGGGATATTCATCCATGTATAATTATCTTCCACACATGTATGATGCTCAGGAAGCGATGCGAAGCGTATTACAGCCCTCAGACTATCAAGCCTTCAAGGCTGCACTTGACGCGTGCATTGTTTCCAAGGCCGCCACAGACAAGTGCTGGATTGGACCTGGATATAGCGACATGATACAAATTGATGCCAATAAGTTCTGCGGCATTTCCGCTTTTATTCCACAGGACATATACACCCGGTACGCGGGCAGTTCTGCTTATGGAGACATAAACGCTGCTTTCCGCACCACATTGTGGTATCAGGCAACTCATTGGGCTGTGACTGGATGGTAATCCGCCTTGGGATTTGACTGGGGAGATCAACTGCGGATTTTCAAAATCCCGCAAGAGCAATCCACCGACAAAGACTTTTGATAACAACAGATTAAAAACAACTACAAAATGGGAAGACGACTGAAATTGTTTACTTATCGGTTCTGGCGCCATAAATATCTTTGGACCTTCCTCATATTCGCATTGGTAATCGGTTTTCTTGACAATAACAGTATATGGCAACGCTTGGAAATCAGACGGGAAAACAGATATTTGCGTGAAAAAATCAGAGAACTGGAGATACAATGCAGCCGCGACAGCGCAAAACTTTCTGAACTGAAAAGCAATCCGGATGCCGTGACCCGCGTTGCCCGTGAAATACATTTGATGAAAGCTGCCGATGAGGATGTTTATCTTGTATCGGAAGTGCCTTCGGACAGCAGTGATTTGAATAAGAAAAACGTGGGAGACAAATGACGGATTGAGATACCGGCATTCACGCCATATTCCTGGCTGCGCAATGATGCAGGACTTTCTTAAGCCGCTTCCCCATTCTTCTGTAAACCCAATCCAAAATCCAGCCTGATTTTCATAAGACAGGAACTTAACAGGAATGCAATGAAAAAGCTCAACAAACTTCAAAATCTGATATATTATACAGGTGGCATACTGCTTGTCATCGGTGCCATATTGCCGATGTTCGGCACATATCGCATCTTTGCTCCCCACATATACACCCTTGGGGCTGTCATGTTTTCAACCATGCAGTTTATGTGCGGATATGAAGGGCGCGACCTTACGGTACGGCGTTTGCGCCGACAGCAGATCATGGGAGCCACGCTTCTGTTGCTGGCCGGCGTAATGATGTTCATGAGCCTTTATCAGAAAGGGCCCTTCCAGGCGGATGAATGGAAGCTTGCTCTGGTCATTGGCTCAGTTTTCGAAGTGTATACCGCGCTCCGCCTGCCCTCCGCCTATGAAAAAAGCCTACGGCAGGAGCAACAGCCCCCCAAAAAGCCAGTGTAACCCCTTCCCGCCACCTATCGGTTTTATACCTAATATTAAAATATTGTTCACGCACTATAGCCGAATCATAAAAAAGTTTTATTTGAATAAAACAGTCGGGAATCTTCTTTTTCATTACGAAGATAAGATTGTATCTTTGTGTCAACGTAGAATGGAAACGGCTCATATAGAATGAAGAATTTCGGTAGCATATTGACAATTTGCCTGTTTTTGCTGACGTCCTGTGCTTCACAGTATAATATAGCAGGTAATTCGACGGTCGATGATTTGGACGGTCGGATGTTATATCTGCGCGTAGCGCCAAACAATGATTTTCTGATGGTCAATGTAGACTCGTGTGAAGTGGTTCATGGACGTTTCAAGTTTTTCGGCGACATTGATTCTGTTGTAGTGGCCCATCTTTATATGGACAACGAGTGCATGATGCCCGTTGTGCTTGAAAACGGAAATCTTGCCATAGAAGTGAACAACGTAGGACAAAGAGTGTCCGGAAGCCCGCTCAACGACCGTCTCTACCGCTTTATTGAAATGAAAACACGTCTGGAGAATGAACAATGGGAACTGGACCAACTCTGTCTCCGGATGATGCGGGAGGGTAAACCTATCAAGGAAATCCATAAAGAAATAGGACCGAAATCAAAACAACTTGAAGAGCAGATAGAGGGCCTTGAAATGCAATTTATCATTGACAATTATGAAAATGCGCTGGGCCCAGCCTGCTTCATGCTGCTTTTCGGCCAATACCCTGTCCCCATCATGACCGATCAGATTCGTCAGATTGTCAATACCGCACCACGCACATTCCTTCAGAATCCGTTCATCAGCAATTATCTTCGTCAGGCACGGAATAATTCGGAGATGGGCGAAGAAGGCAGTGTATACTGATAAAAAACTGATGAAATCCCCCTTTTATAACAGGGGAACAACATAATTGCCTTTTCCAAAAGATGCATGGCTGAGACCGCTCAAGGGAAAGATGCACCATTTTCTTCAAAGAAAGAATTGGCAGTGGCAAAATACAGTCTTCCGCTGCATCTTCTTGCATAAGCGCAACCTTTGGAAAAGAACACCCCTGACAGCATCTTTCTGAGCATCAGAAATAGGGCATACACCTTTTTGTTGTACATATACATCTACCAGAAAAATACTATGAAAAAAACACTTGTAATCTGTAGCTTTTTGATGCTGGCCACGGGAATGTCAGCACGTGAGTACCATGTAACCCCATCAGGAAATGATGCGGCCTCCGGTGACGACAGCCATCCCTTTAGAACAATCAACCACGCCGCCCAGGTAGCATTGCCCGGCGATACGGTGACAGTGCATGCCGGTGTTTATCGCGAATGGGTAAATCCACTAAATGGTGGAACGAGCGAACAGCAGCGCATCCTTTACAGGGCAGCAGAGGGTGAAAAAGTTGAAATCAAGGGGTCGGAAATCGTTCGTGGCTGGAAGCGTGAAAAACAAGCCGACGGCGTGTGGAAAATCGTATTGCCCAATCGTTTTTTCGGGAACTACAACCCGTTTAACGACAGACTCTTCGGCGACTGGCTATGGTCGGACAAAGTGCATCATACCGCTGATGTCTTTCTCAATGATGTCTCTTTATATGAAGCATACAGCCTGGAAAAGGTTTACCGCCCAGACACTTTGCGTACCCTCCGCGACCCGGAAGGAAGCACAGCCGTCTGGTTTGCCCAAGTCGATTCATTGAATACCACCATCTATGCCCATTTCGGCAAGGTAAATCCGAATCGCGAACAAGTTGAAGTGTCAGTACGCCCCACCTGCTTCTATCCCACCAGAGAAGGGTTAAACTATATTACTTTACGCGGATTTCATATCAGCCAGGCTGCCACCCAGTGGGCAGCCCCTACAGCCGAGCAAGTGGGCATGGTAGCCACACACTGGTCTAAAGGTTGGATTATAGAAAACAATGTGCTACGTAACTCACGCGCCAACGGCATTACGCTGGGCAAGGAAAGAAGCAGCGGACATAACCTGGATTGCCATGACCCCCGACTGGACGGAACCCTACACTATATTGAAGTCATCTTCAACACACTGAGGAAAGGCTGGAGCAAGGAGAACATCGGGTCGCACATTATACGCAACAATGTGATTTCCGATTGCGAGCAGACGGGCATTTGTGGCAGTATGGGAGGTGCCTTCAGTGAAATCTACGGTAATCATATTTACAACATACTCGTCAAGCAACAGTTTGGCGGAGCGGAAATGGCCGGAATCAAACTACACGGCGCCATTGATACTTATATACATCACAACCGTATCCACCGGTCGGGAAACTATGGAATCTGGCTTGACTGGATGGCACAAGGAGCCAGAGTCTCCTCCAATCTGCTTTATGACAATCTTACCTACGACCTGTTCTTTGAAGTAGACCATGGTCCATACATTGTCGACAACAATCTGCTCTTCTCGCCCAATTCCATCACGGAGAATTCCGACGGCGGCGCATTTCTGCACAATGTGGTTTGCGGAGCGGTTTATCGGGTAGACGACAGCCGGTACACCCCCTATCATTTGAACCATTCGACAGAAATCAAGGGATTCCGAACCATCACCGAGGGTGACCATCGTTTTTACAATAATATTTTCATAGGAGGGAAAAATGCCAAAGCACAATATGGGCTGGCCATATTTGCCCAATCCAAATGGCCTGTTGCAGCAGCCGACAACCTGTTTTTCGGAGGTGCCAAACCGTTGCCGGGAGATACACTGAAACCGGGCAACGACCCAGTGACGCCCGACCTTCGTCTCGAAGAAAACGATGAAGGCGTTTTCCTTGTGACCAACTTCCGGCTTTCCGATTTAAATAACCGCAAAGGGAAAATTGTCGACAGCCAACGTTTGGGCACGACACGTTTGAGCGGTTACCGTTTTGAACATAGGAACGGAAGTCCCTTTGTTCTGGATACCGATTATTTCGGCCGGGCAAGACATGCCGCAGCCCCCACAATCGGACCGGTGGAAACCTTACCTTCCGACCAGCGTATCCAGGTGTGGAGCGGCCTCTGACCGTCGTCGCTCCCTACAAAGCGCCCGCCTTCCCCACATCCTCCTGCCCGCCATTAGAGGAACATCCTATTTTGTGGCGCCACCCTCCGCGCGATAGCGTGCAATTCTATTTACCGGTGTAATCATTCGGAAAAAACAGTATTACACAACGACGAAAGTATGGCTATGATTTAATCTCCACAGAAAAGTCGCTTAATGACCGCGACTGGGGGATTAAAAGAGCAAGGACTTCCGGGAACCGCCCCATCGACACTCTGCCGGCATACAGTCCTTTGCCAAATCACAAGTCCCCTACAAACATTCCCATTCTTTCCCATCCTTACTTTACGGCATGGGAAAGAATGGGAATAATATTTTTGTCCCGTTCCTTCCGGGCATCTTCACCTGACCAAAGGATACTCTATCTGTCGCGGGAGCTGTCAGGGAATCAGATGCTCTTTCAAAATCGCTTCCACTTCAGCGGCCGAGGGCTTGACTGCCACAATTTTCCCTTCGGGATTCACCAGGAAAGTGCTGCCACCGGCATTTTTAATGCCGTGCCTCAGCCAAATTCCCATTTCATCGTGCAGTTCAACCAATTGCATCCAGGGATAACCATCCTTACGGATGGCCTCAAGTGCATCGGAAACTTTACGCTCGCGGGCGATACCTACGACGGTAAACCCCTTATCGGCATATTGATTATAAACAGGAATCATTTGCTTGGACTGCGCACGGCACGGGCCGCACCAGGATGCCCACAAGTCTATCAACGCCCATTTTCCCTTAATCAATCCGTTCACAGCAACCAATTGCCCGTTCAAGTCTCTGGCCTCAAACAACGGATAGTCCTCCCCTGCCCTTATCTGCATTTCGGCCTGCAGGATGGCTTCAAGATGTTTTCCTAAAGGAGACTCACCCCAAAGAGGAGCAAAATGCTTTTGATAAATCTGCCAGAAGTGTAGCATCTCCGGTGATTTGTTCACCACTGAACGGTCTGTCAACTGATATAACCGGAAGAGAGCCGGCAGCGAAGGAGTATCGGCCAGGCGGTCCGCCAACCGGCAATCGAGCTGCATCGTAATGCTGTCTGCCATCAAGCGGATTCGGGTATATTCCGGCGTAAACATCTTCTTTTCTGTTTCCAGCCGGCTCCGCTGCCGATAAATGAGCTGAACACTGTCGCGCAAAGCTTCGTCGTCGGGTAGCTTTTCCATTTTTTCGTAAAAAGCCCGCAACTGCTTCTCCAGCAACAAAGCCTCAGGAGTCAGCGCCTGCTGGGGAGTCATCCTCTTCATAGTCCCGTAAAGTTCGTCCAACCGGCTCTCCCGCTCCAGGCTATCGGACTCCTTGCTGATGCTTTTCCATTCATAGTTGGCTGCTGTGGCACGGTGCAAATTCACGTCCTGACTTTCAGGAAGAATGCTGATTTCATTTTCACCCTTCTCTACAAAAAGAGGTATCTCATACCAAGCACCATCCACATATTCCTCCCATTTGGTCAACAACTTCACCTGAGGTTTGTCCGTATAACAGGTATAATCAAAACGGTTGCCGCGCACCGGTATGGACAGCGCGGGCCGTACCCGTTGATCCTGGTCAAAATCATAAAGTAGCAGACGCACACAACGCTTGCCTTCTACTGTTCCTTTTATGCGACAGGCAAATACATCACCGGAAGGAGGAACCGGCCGCACGCACAAGGCCGTAAACAAGGTATCATTGCCCCGTTCTATCCAATGCACAGTCCGGTCACGGGCATCAACAGGTTCGAAGTACAGTTTGAAATCGCAACATCCCGAATCCGGCATAACCACCTGTTTGTCCATTTCGAATCCCTCTGTTTTGAGCATCCGGTATGCCTTACCGGTCTGACCGCCATGCAACTTTCCGGAAGAAGACAACCGGACCCAATAACCGGGCAAATTATACACCGTACCTTCAAGGACGGTCTGCCGTCCGTCTACTACCGTACGGTAAACCTCAATATAATCTTCATGATTCTCACTGGCAGGAAATTCCACGACAGTCTGCCCCAGTACATTTGCCACCGAAAGTGCGGCAACCCCCACAGCAAGGGTGCGGGCCGAAAAGAAAGATATACGCATCATTTTTATAATTAATAAAAGTATTTCTGATATGACGACCATTCCCCAACCGACGACAAGTGACACCAGACTACAAAGTCTGCGAAAAGCCCTCAAACCAATCCATTCAGCTACATCGATGCGGAAACAGCAGTGACACTTTTGAAGGAGTCAATGTTTTAGTGAATTAGTACACCACAATATATTATTATATTTTCTTTTGGCAAAGAAAACACGGAAAAAAGATAAATTCATGCGAAGTCCGATAGAGAACGTGACGGAACATACTGCTGAAAAGGACAAAAAGGGAGGTTCCGCAGGCGGTGATGCACCGGTCTGCAGGATGAAAGCGGCAGTCCGTAAAAACACTCAGTACTTTAGAAAAAACAGTCAGTACTTTAGGAAAATCTATCGGTACTTTAGGAAAAACTGTCAGTACTTTCGTAAAAAACATGCGCGCACCGCAATAAAACTGACCGCGGAGAGTTGAAAACAGTAGGCAGATTTCGCGCTTAAAACCGGTATTGGGCGACAATCTACAGTTTTAATGGTCAGCGGGACATTCTTGCACCTGTATCGCATCCCGAGACCAATAAAAGCCTGATTACAACGGTTTGTGAAAGCGTTTTCCAAGGTCTGCCATAAAAAATACACTGCACCCCGCTAACACTCCCCCACGAACAGGCCCGCCCCCATATGCCGCACTCAAACGATAAACTTGAACTCATCTGAAATTACCGCTCCGGAAGCACAGATAAACGACAGGGGACCTCAGATATACACGAAAAAACTCTCCCGCCTCCACCCGTCCGATAATCGGAAGGCGGAAACGGAAGAGTTGCTCTCTCAGGCAGCACACAATGCGGCATTACACGTAAAAGAACGTGACTACCGGCAACTGCCATTCTTTAAGTCTTTTCCTTATCAGTTATTCTCAGGACGCAACTGACGCACGGTTTCGGCGGTACGCCACATCTCGCTGTCATGAAGAGCCTTCAACTCGGCTTCCAACTTGACGCGATAATCGGGCTGTGAATTGCTGTCGATGGAAATCTGTGCCTCATTGCCTGTCACAACACTCTGATAGAGACGCTGCATGACGGGTTTGATGGCATCGTGGAACGGACCCATCCAGTCCAATGCACCACGCTGCGCCGTGGTTGAGCAGTTGGCATACATCCAGTCCATACCTTTGGCGGCAAACAGCGGCATAAGGCTCTGGGTAAGTTCTTCCACTGTTTCGTTGAACGCCTCGGAAGGAGTGTGTCCATTTTCACGCAACACTTCATACTGTGCCAGGAGCAAGCCCTGAATAGCGCCCATCAGCGAACCACGCTCACCGGTAAGGTCGCTGGTAGCCTCACGCTTGAAAGTCGTTTCGAAAAGGTAGCCCGAACCGATACCGATACCGAAGGCAATAACCTTGTCCAAAGCCTTGCCCGTAGCGTCCTGATAAATGGCATAAGAGGAATTCAGACCGCGGCCTTCCAGGAACATGGTGCGGAGAGAAGTACCGGAACCCTTGGGAGCCACCATGATGACATCAATATCAGCAGGAGGAACCACACCTGTACGGTCGCTCCAGTTGATGGCAAATCCATGAGAGAAATAAAGGGTCTTCCCTGCTGTCAGATAAGGCTTGATGGTCGGCCACAACTGCATCTGTGCAGCATCCGAAAGAAGCATGCAGACAATCGTACCGCGCTCGGCAGCCTCTTCCAGCGAGAAAAGCGTCTCGCCCGGTACCCAGCCGTCGGCCACAGCCTTCTCATACGTCTTGCCCGGACGCTGACCTACGATAACGTTGAAACCGTTGTCGCGCAGGTTGCATGCCTGTCCGGGGCCCTGTACTCCATAACCCAAAACGGCGATGGTTTCATTTTTCAGCACTTCGCGTGCCTTCTCCAACGGGAACTCTTCGCGGGTCATCACTTCCTCGATAACACCGCCAAAATTCATTTTTGCCATAATTCTGTTTCTTTTTATAATTTTGGTTAGTTTTTTCTTTGTTTCTCAAGTTTCCTTATCTCTGCAATGGATTTTCCTCATCGCCGGCCTAAGGCTGGAATGGGAAAAATCCTTCAGAAAAGTTCAGTCTGTCACTTAAGGACGACGGCGGCTTTCACCACCACCTCGCCGTTTGCCTTCCGCACTTCAACGTAATGCACTCCATCGGCACCGGCATCATGGTAAAATTCCAACGTTTCACCACAATAGCTCTCCGAACAATAGGCCATTTCTATACGCTTCACCGTAAGCCGGTTTTCACACAATTCACGGCTGAACAAGTCCAGAATCATTTCGATGTAACGGATGGAGTTAACATGTCCGTTAATGTCCAAATCGGAATATGACGCCGTCACGCGGCCTACGGCCTCCGTGCTCTTCACTCTCACCCGGCCTGCCCCCTTGACGGGTACCCCGGTTTCGGTCACCATCTGCGAGAAATCGCCACAGGGCAAACTGGAAAAATCGGCGGCCTGGCGGTTGTCTATGTCTATCAGCGCCCATGTGCTGATGGCGTAACCGAACGTGCGGCCTCCGTCACCCGAGATGCGATAAAGGCGATCGGTAAACTGACGGTAGATTTTCGCCACCCACGTGTCGATTACATAAGCATCTCCTGTGCGCGGCATATCCTCCAAATCCACCACCAAACGCGACAGCACCCACACGTGCCGGCTCTGCATCATAGCTTCATAGCCGAACCCGTGTTCGTGAGCATGCAGGCTGGCACAGCGCAACAAATGATTACCCAGAAATTTCCAGGATAAACGACCGGAAAAATCTTCCGAAAACGGCTCTACAGCAAAGGCATATTTCCCGATTTTCTCGCTCATACTTCCTATATTTTATCATTTTCCAGCCTTCCGGCTTCCGATATCAGGGGTTGAAAGATGCCCGGACAGCCATCAGAAGGGAAGAAACCAATATTCCTGTTCTTCCGCCCGGCCCATCGGATTCCCCGAAAAGAATCCGCGCCGGCGACGCAAAAGGGGATTACGGCTCTACGTTTTCCAGACTGCGACGATGCTGTTCCTCACGCATCTCCAGAAATTCGCTCAACTGCTCACGGTAGCTTTTGGTTACGGCTATCACACCGCTGCTCACATATTGCAACAGACAGTCACACTCCTTGAACAGCGTGTAAAGCTCCAGTATATGCTGCGGCATCCCCTCCATACACACAATGCTGTAGGTGGGATTCACTTCCACAATGCGGCTGTCATAATCGCGGATGGCCTTTGATATAGCCTTATTCCCCACCAGTTTGGAAGTGGCGATTTTATAGAGCGCCTGCTCCATCAAATATATCTCTTCGCGCTTGAAGAATTGTGCCTGAATCACATCTATTTTTTTCTCTATCTGCTTGGTCACCGTACGGATGGTGTCCTCGTCGGAATAGCAGGTGATGGTATATCTGTGCACATTTTCAATGCCCGAAGCCGAGACATTCAGACTTTCGATATTCAGCTGGCGGCGTGTGAATACGTTGGTCACCTGATTCAGCACACCGGCCAGGTTTTCGGAGAATATGATTAATGTGTATAATGTCTTTTCTTCCATAAATCGCTTAGTTTTCAATCGTGAGCAACATATCATCAACATCGTGTCCCGGGCAGCACATTGGCAAGACATTGTCCTCAGGCATCACCGCCACCTGAAGCAAAAACGCGCCGGGAGTTTCCAGCATCCGGCCGATGGCCGTTTCCAGTTCTTCGCGCTCAGTTACGGTACAGGACGGAATGCGGTAGGCTTCCGCCACCTTCTCGTAATCGGGATTCATCATGGGTGTGAAGGAATAGCGGCGCTGGAAAAACAACTGCTGCCACTGGCGCACATTTCCCAGATAATTATTGTTGAGCAATATAATCTTGACGGGCGACTGCTGCTCCATGATGGTGCCCAGTTCCTCTATGGTCATCTGCAAACCGCCATCACCGATAAAGAGGCAGACCGTACGGTCGGGCGCACCAAATGTAGCGCCGATTGCGGCGGGCAATCCATATCCCATCGTACCCATACCGCCAGAAGTAACGATACTTCGTCTTTGCGTAAACTTGAAGTATCGGGCCGCGAGCATCTGATTCTGCCCGACATCCGTTACAAGAATGGCACGATTCTCTGTCATTTCCGAAACTTTTCGCACCACTTCCCCCATACGGATAGGACCTCCTGCCGGATGTATCTGCGGTTCTATGACGATATTCCGCTCCTGCTCGTCATATACTCTGAAACTGTCACGCCAGGCCTGGTGATTTTTCTTTTCCAGCAATTCTGTCACTGCCGGCAACGTCGTTTTGCAATCTCCCAGCACGGCGACATCCACCTTTACATTCTTGTTAATTTCCGACGGGTCTATGTCGAAATGTATCTTCTTGGCCTGCCGGGCATAAGTCTCAAGTTTTCCGGTAATACGGTCGTCGAACCGCATGCCGATGGCAATGAGCAAATCGCATTCCTGTGTTTTTTTGTTGGAGCCCAAACTGCCGTGCATTCCCAGCATACCCACATTCAGCGGATGGTCCGTCGGAAGCGCAGAAAGGCCGAGCAGTGTACAACCGGCCGGTAAACCGGCCTTTTCGAGGAAATTGCGCAACTCTTCCTGTGCACCTCCCAATTCCACACCCTGACCCACCAGCACCAGCGGCCTCTCGGCTGCGTTGATCATGGCAGCGGCCTGAATCACCGACATCTTTTCTGTCTCGGGTACAGGGATATAACTGCGGATGAACTTAATGTTGGCCGGCACATATTCAGCCATTTCGATTTGGGCATTCTTCGTAAAATCCAGAACTACAGGACCGGGACGCCCGCTACTGGCAATATAAAAAGCACGGCTGACCGCCCATGCCACATCCTTGGCTGAGCGTATCTGATAGGCCCATTTACAGATGGGCTGGGTAATGTCCACTACGTCACACTCCTGAAAAGCATCGGAGCCCAGCATCTGTGCAGGCACCTGGCCAGTGATGACGACAATCGGAGTACTGTCCATCATGGCATCCGCAATTCCCGTAATGGTATTGGTAGCTCCCGGACCGCTGGTAACCAGGCAAACCCCGACGCGACCACTTACCCGGGCATAGCCTTCTGCCGCATGGGCAGCAGCCTGCTCATGCCGCACCAGCACATGATTCAGCCGATCCCGATAATCGTAGAGTGCATCATATACAGGCATAATGGCACCGCCGGGATAGCCGAAAAGCGTCTGTACGCCCTCGTCAACCAACGATTTCATCAAAATTTCCGCACCGGAGATTTGTCTTTTTTCCATAAATTCTATTGTTTAGCAAAGTTCATAAGGCACCGCGACGATGCATTTTTCGCATCGCGTAGTCCATATTCTTCATTCTTTTTTCAGAAAACGGCTGTATTCTATCAGTCAATGATTCTCACACCGCCTTTGTCGGCACTCGATACCATACGGGCATATGCCTTCAGTGCCTTCGAAACCTCCCTCTTCCGCTCCACCGGACGCATGGGGCGCGCAGCCAGTTCTTCATCGTTCAAGAGTACACGTATGCTGCGCGAAGGAATATCTATTTCGATGATGTCGCCATCCACAATTTTTCCGATATTGCCGCCCGCTGCCGCCTCCGGCGAAATATGCCCGATGCTGAGTCCGGAAGTACCGCCTGAAAAACGGCCGTCCGTAATCAGGGCACAAGCCTTGCCCAAATGCCGGCTCTTGATATAGGATGTAGGATAAAGCATTTCCTGCATACCGGGACCGCCCTTGGGCCCTTCATGGGTAATGACAACCACATCGCCGGCCTGCACTTTCCCATTCAGAATGCCGTCACAGGCAGCCTCCTGCGAATCGAACACACGGGCAGGACCGCGGAAATGCCATATCTCGCTGTCCACGCCGGCGGTCTTGACTACGCATCCGTCCTGGGCAATATTCCCGAAGAGCACGGCCAGACCGCCATCTTTGGAATAGGCATGCTCCACATCGCGGATGCAACCCGAAGCGCGGTCGGTGTCAAGCGAAGGCCACTCACAGTTCTGACTGCCCATTTTCACAGAGAAACAACCGGCTGGCGCACTGCTATAGATGCGCTTCGCCTCATCGTCCACCGTTTCCTTGCAGATGTCATACCGTTCAAGGTCGGCACCCAACGTGGCGCCATTCACTCTCACCAGCGTTTCGTTCAGCAAGCCGGCTTTGGAAAGTTCCTTCATGATGCCCAGCACGCCACCGGCCCGATTGCATTCCTGCACTGAATAGCGCTGCGTATTGGGGGCCAGTTTGCAAAGACAGGGCACCCGGCGGCTCAGCGCATCAATGTCGCTCATCTGGAAATTCACACCGGCTTCGTTGGCCACGGCCAGCAGGTGCAGCACCGTGTTTGTGCTTCCGCCCATGGCGATGTCAAGCGTCATGGCGTTCAGAAAGGCATCACGTGTCGCAATGGAACGCGGCAACACACTTTCGTCGCCTTCATCATAATATTTATATGCGTTGGCCACAATCAAACGGGCCGCATCCTCAAAAAGTTTCAACCGGTTGGCATGTGTCGCCACTATGGTTCCGTTGCCCGGAAGGCTCAGTCCCAGCGCTTCGGTGAGGCAGTTCATCGAATTGGCCGTAAACATGCCCGAACAAGAGCCGCAACCGGGACAGGCACGGTTTTCTACCTCTGCCAGTTCTTCATCACTCACCGTGGTGTCGGCGCCCTTGACCATGGCTGTTATCAGGTCCACATTTTCATCCTTCCAACGCCCGGCCTCCATCGGCCCGCCGCTCACAAAGACAGTCGGTATGTTCAGACGCATGGCTGCCATCAGCATACCCGGCGTAATCTTGTCACAGTTGGAAATACAAACCAAAGCATCTGCCTTATGCGCATTGACCATATACTCAACCGAGTCGGCAATCAAGTCACGCGACGGCAATGAATACAACATCCCGTCGTGCCCCATGGCAATACCGTCATCAATAGCGATTGTATTGAACTCTGCCGCGTAGCATCCCAACCGCTCAATTTCCCGCTTAACAGCCTGCCCCACCTCATGCAAATGCGTATGTCCGGGAACAAACTGCGTAAAGGAATTGGCAATGGCAATAATCGGTTTGCCAAACTGCTCGCGTTTCATGCCTGTAGCCACCCATAAAGCCCGGGCTCCGGCCATACGACGGCCTTCTGTGCTAAATGCGCTTCTCAATTGATGTTTCATAATAGTAAACGCTTCTTTGTGCTTGTCTTCCGTTTAGATTTACGGAATGCAAATGTAAACAAAACAGAAGATACAACAAACATTTTGTTACAAAAAATACACATGAATATAAACAAATGATACGCGAAATACAAAAAATTTACACATATTGTGTCAAGTTGTCGGTACGGCGGAATGAGACATACCTCCATTCTTCCGGAAACCTCCGGCATACTGTCTCCGTTTTTACCCTTCCGAGGCCTGCATTTACAAAAGTACTGACAGAAAATTCTCCCAGTAGTTTTGAAAAAACTAAAGTACCAAGTGTTTTTTCTATCGTACTGACTGTAGCGAGCTCATTCTCTGCAAAGTGCGGAAAGGCAACGGAGCGGGCGTCTTTCTTCCGGAAATCGGCCATTACAACGTACTCTCCCAATAAAAAATCGTAAATTTGCGGTCTGAAATCAAATTAGCTATTTTTTTTCATCATGGAATACAAGAAAGTCTATTCCCCGGAAGAACTGGCCGACATCGTCAGTTGGGCCCGCGCCAACATGCACAGGCTCCCCAAAAGTCTGCAACTCGGTCCCGGACTCTTTATCCCCGATTTACACTACACCATGGACACCTATATAGAAATTTGTGAGAAACTGGGCGACAATCCCAGCTATGGAGGACAAATCCGGCAAATTTTCATGATGCGCGAACGCCTGCTGGAGGACAACCTGCTGTTGCCGGAATAAAGAAACGGATAGCCTTAACACGTTCTCTCCCAAAAGGTCTCTATTTTTTCGGCAGACGGCGCTGTTCGCCTGTATCTTTCCTCTATGGTCTGCGTATCATCCCCCTCTACATACGTGGGACGACCATCGCTTTTTATGTGACTATATTATTATATGAAACCATATCACAGCCGTCCATTTTTTCTACTTCTCTTTTCCGTTCTCCTGCTTGCGGCAATGGGATGGATACAAGTGCCGTCATTCGGTACATTCGAACTGAAACCGGTACGCCTGTTTTCCGACATTACCTGCCGCGACACAGCCACGGACGAAATGGCTCTCATCATGCCCCAACTTCCCCCGGCCGTCACTAAGGCAAAAACGGACAGCTGCCCGCCGGGAGTTGAAAGTATCATTGACTTCAGCGACTCCACACAGCGCGGCATGCGCCCGTTCTATGAGGCCCTGCTTCACCGAAATGAAATGCAGCGCCCCGTACGCATTGCCTACTTTGGCGACTCTTTCATCGAAGGGGATATTCTGACAGCCGACCTCCGCGCGTTGCTGCAGGGGGAATACGGCGGTGCCGGTGCTGGCTTCAGCGACATGGCCCCACCTTTTGCCGGATTCCGCATTTCCCTCCCGCTGCATGCTTCGGGATGGGATGTACGCAACGTTCTGCAAAAGGATTCCTGCGAACGTCACCGGCTCGGGCCTACACAACGTTATGCCATACCCACCGACAGCGCCTATACCGAAGCCCGGGGATGCCGCCACTATGCCCATCTCGACACCTTCCACCGAGCTACGATTTACCTGTCCTCTCCAAGACCGCTGCAAATCCGCATACGCCGCAACCGCAATGCCAGCGAAACGCTGGTTTCACAGGGTACCGGCCAATTGGAGACGCTCGTGTGCCAAGGAGCCATGGGGCGCATCAGCTGGAAGGTGGAAGGCGACTCACTTGCCACCTGCTACGGTTTTGCCCTGGAAGACAATCAAGGTGTCAGTCTTGACAATTTTTCCTTGCGTGGCTCGGGAGGTACCTCGCTGGCAGCTCTGCCGCAACAACAATGGAAAGCTTTTGCAAAAGCCCGCCCCTACGACCTCATCATCCTGCATTTCGGACTGAACGTCGCCAACGGAGAGGTTGTCAAATACGACTATTATACCCACGAACTCACCCGGGTCATCGGACGCCTGAAACAGGCCTATCCGCAAGCCGGATTCCTGATTGTCAGCGTCAGCGACAGAGAAGACCGTATCGAAGGTGAACTCCGCACCCTGCCAGGCGTGAAGGCACTCGTAGGATACCAAATGAAAATGGCTGCCGACAACCACATCGCGTTCTGGAATCTTTACAAGGCCATGGGCGGCGAAGGCAGCATCGTAAAAATGGCAGAAGAGAAACCGGCAGGGGCACGCAAGGACTATACTCACATCACTCGTCCCGGCGGAAGCCAACTAGCCAAGCACCTTTTCAAGGCCCTGCAACACGGGTACGAAACATTCAGAAAAGAAAATGATGAAGAAAATCCCTAATCTGCCACGCAAGACGGCTCTGCTGCTGTGCCCGCTCCTGCTGATTCCGGGTATTCTCCTGGCCTTTGAATCGTTCATTCCGGAACCGTTCAACTCCACGGGCGAAAGTGCCGACAGCGTGCTCCGGTCCGTATGGCATCCGGTTGAAGTCAGTTCATCCCTGCCCTCCTCTTTCCGTCAGTCCAAGCCCAATCATATCAGTTTCAGCGAACACCTGACGAGCGCTTTCGACACGCTTTGTTACAGCGGCCGTCCCTTACGCATCATCCAAATTGGCGACTCCCACGTAGCGGGAAAAGCTTTTCCGCACGCCCTTTGCGAAAAGCTGCAACTGGCCCTGGGAGCAGCCCCGACCGACAGCCTGGGCTTCGGAATCCATTTCGACTATATGGCACGCAACGGGGCAACCGCAGCCCGGATGCTCACTCCCGAACGCCTGCAGCAAGTGGCCCTCCTGCGCCCCGACCTTCTCATTCTCTCCTTCGGAACCAACGAATGTCATAGTCTGAACTACCGTGAAGCAGAACATCAGGCCGAACTCGAAAGCGTCACACGGCTCCTCCGGCAATACCTGCCGCAAACAGCCCTGCTACTCACTACGCCTCCTGGCGATTACCTTTACCAACGCCGTTACCGCCAGCGACGGCCCAACCCCATGAGCGCCCGCTGCGCAGCCGTCATCCGGCAATGGGGCGAAAACCACCGGATGGCCGTTTGGGACCTCAATAGCATTGCCGGCGGCGGAGTGGCACCACGCAATTGGTCACTGGCCCGGCTGCTACGCAACGACCGCGTGCATTTCACTCCTGAGGGCTACACCCTTCACGGGCATCTGCTGGCTGAAGCCATTCTCACAGCCTACAATGCTTATCTCCGGCAACGGGACTCCTCGTCATCCACGACCGGGCGTCCCTGAGTTTCCCCCCATAATTTCTTCTTGTCCATTCTTTCGCAATTCAACATCCAACCATGTGGAACATCGACCTTGAGCGTTTGGCAAACCTCTTTATTTACCATCCGGACCAACCCCTTTTCTTCAATTCCGGACTTTTTCTCTTCCTTTTCCTGGCTTTCAGCGGAATCTATGCCCTGCTGTCCGGCAAAAAAGCCTCAGCCGTCCGGCTGCTCTATCTGACGGCCTTTTCCTATTATTTCTACTACAAGAACGCCGGAAATTACTGCGTGTTGCTGGCGGTCACCACGATTGTCAACTACCTGGCCGGACTCGCCATTCATCACAGCCGCCACACACTGATACGCCGCGGTGTACTCACCCTGGCTGTTGTCTTCATGATCGGACAGCTGGCCTATTTCAAATATACCAACTTCGCGCTGTCCATTTTCCAGCCCTTCATCAGCGGCCACTTCGAACCGCTCGACATTTTCCTTCCGGCCGGCATCTCTTTCTTCACGTTCCAGTCCATGAGCTACATCATCGACGTTTACCGCCGTTCGATGCCCGCCACCGCCAATCTGCTTCATTTTTCCTTCTTCGTCTCATTTTTCCCCACCCTGCTGGCAGGCCCCATTCTCCGGGCCCGCGACTTTTTACCACAAGTGCGCCAGCCGTTGCAGGTGACCCGCGAAATGTTCGGTACCGGGCTATGGTTCATCATGATGGGACTGTTTAAGAAAGCCGTCATCTCCGACTATATCGGTGAAAACTTCGTCAACCGCATTTTCGACGATCCCAGTCTCTACACAGGTCTTGAAAACCTTTTCGCCGTTTATGGTTATGCCCTCAAATTGTATTGCGACTTTTCGGGCTACAGCGACATGGCTATCGGTATCGCCCTGTGGTTGGGGTACGCCATACCCGCCAACTTCCGCTCTCCTTATAAAAGCGAAAGCATCACCGACTTTTGGCGCAGATGGCACATTTCCCTCTCCAGCTGGTTACGCGACTATCTGTATATTTCGCTCGGCGGCAACAGGAAAGGAAAGTTGCGCATGTATTTCAACCTGTTTCTCACCATGCTGCTGGGCGGACTTTGGCACGGAGCATCGCTCAATTTTGTGGTATGGGGCAGTGTGCACGGCGCAGCATTAGGCATTCACAAATATTTCCGCCAACTCGTCGGGCACGGCCGCGACTACCGTTCAAAAGGGGTGCGCCGCTTCTTCGCCGTTCTGTTCACGTTCCATCTGGTTTGCTTCTGCTGGCTGTTCTTCGCCAACACCTCGTTTGAAGCATCACTAATCATGCTGCAGAAAATTGCAACGGAATTCCATGGAGAACTTTTCCATCAGTTTGTCAACGGCTACCCCATTGTGTGCGGACTCATAGCACTGGGCTTTCTGCTTCATTTTCTTCCAGAGAGTTGGAACCGCCAAACGGGCAACTGGATGTCCCGTCTACCGCTCTGGGGACAGATAATATTCTTTGTCCTCACCATCTATCTGGTCATACAAGTCAAATCCAGTGCAGTGCAACCTTTCATCTACCTGCAATTCTGACAACAAACACACCATCTGCCCCACCACGCAGACAGAGAACATGCACAGCCACCGTTTTGACATCATACATAGTGTCCCCGACGCATTTTTCCAAAAAGAAGAAAGCTGCCTCCGAATGATAACGGAGACAGCTTTCTTCTTTTTTCCAGCAATCCGGCACAAGCGGAAAAACAGGAACCATCAATGCTTTTTCCAACCCGGACGATGACGCTCAGCCAGCTCGGCTGCCACATCCTCTATTCTCAGGCCCTTTTCCGCAAGCAACACAGTCAGGTGGAAAAAGAGGTCGGATGCCTCGTAAATCAACCGCTCGTTACTACCGTTGGTTGCCTCAATCACAGCTTCAAGCGCTTCTTCCCCCACCTTTTGGGCAATGCGGTTCAAACCGTCGCGAAACAAGGACGTCGTATAGGAACCTTCCGGCATTTCGCAACGGCGCTGCACTACCAAATTCTGCAATTCCGTAAGAAACAGCAAAGGATTGGCTTCGTTCTTTTCACCCCAACAAGTGTCGGTGCCTGTATGGCACACCGGCCCACAAGGGTGCACCTTCACGAGCAGAGTATCTGCGTCACAATCAGCTTTCATGTCGACCAATTCAAGGAAATTCCCACTGGTTTCTCCCTTCACCCACAACTGCTGACGCGAGCGGCTGAAAAAAGTGACACGGCGCGTAGAAAGCGTCTGCTCATAAGCCTCGCGGTTCATATATCCCAGCATCAGCACCTTGCCGGTTACCGCATCCTGTATTATGGCAGGCACCAGCCCGCCTTGTTTTTCAAAATCCAATTCCATCATTTCTCTATTATTACTTTTTTTACTGCCTGCCGGCAGCGGTTTCTTTTTCAAAGTTTATCCTCACTGTCAGCGACGCACGGGGATGTGACGTTGCTGCAGATAGGTTTTCAGTGCCGGTATGGATATCTCGCCGAAATGAAAGACACTGGCCGCCAAGGCGGCGTCTGCATTTCCCAAAAGGAAAGCATCCGCAAAGTGCTCCATATTTCCGGCCCCTCCGGAAGCTATGACAGGTATGGGCAATGTTTCTGCCAGCCGGCAAAGGGCTTCATTGGCAAATCCCTCCTTTACTCCGTCGTGGTCCATACTGGTGAAAAGAATCTCACCGGCACCCCGACTGGCTACCTCCTCAGCCCATTCAAACAGGCGACGCTCCGTACGCAGACGCCCGCCGTTCAAATAGCACCACCAGTCACCTTCTTCCTGACGGGCATCAATGGCCACGACACAAACCTGTGAACCAAAATGGCCGGCAATCTCGTTGACCAGTTCCGGACGCCGTAAGGCTGCTGAATTAATGCTCACTTTATCGGCACCCGCAGACAAGAGGCGGTCTACGTCGGCCAATTCACGTATACCTCCACCCACTGTAAAAGGTATGTTGACAGTCTCCGCCACACGCGTAACCATTTCCGTAAGCGTTGCGCGCTGTTCATGACTGGCTGTAATGTCAAGAAAGACGAGTTCATCGGCGCCCTGACGGCTGTATTCCCGTGCCAGTTCCACAGGGTCGCCAGCTTCGCGCAAATTCAGGAAATTGGTACCTTTTACCGTACGCCCATCCTTCACATCAAGACAGGGAATAATTCGTTTCGCTAACATAAAACCTTTCGTTTTTTCCTTTATTTGTTGACTACAGCTGTTCCCGCCCGCCGTGCAAGATAGGCAGACAAATCAATCCGCCCTTCATAATAGGCCTTGCCGAAGACTACAGCCGGAATGCCTGCCGCCTCAAGGGCATCAAAATCCTTCTCACAACTCACACCTCCACTGGCAATGAGATAACAGTCGGGATAACGCTGCATCAAATCACTGTAAAGCTGCACATTGGGCCCCTCCAGCATGCCGTCTCGGCTGATGTCCGTACAAAGCACCTGCTTCACACCATGAGTATAATAAAGGCCGACAAACTCATCAAGCGACAACCCGCCATCGGCCAGCCAACCCTTGATTCGGACCCGACCGTCGAGTACATCCGCTCCCACAATAAAACGTTCGGCACCGTAGGTTTCCACCCATTCCAGCACACTGTCGGGCTGTGTGGCCGCGATACTGCCCAGCGTAACCATTTCCGCACCACTGGCAAAAGCAGCTTCCAGGTCGGAACGTTGCTTTATGCCACCGCCAAAATCAATGCGAAGTGCGGTTGCCGCATGTATCTCTTCCAAAGTTTTCCGGTTAACTATGTGACTGGCACGGGCACCATCGAGATCGACCACATGCAGACGGGTCAATCCCATGGCTTCAAAACGGCGTGCCACATCAGCCGGAGAATTACCATACACCCGCTGCGTGTCATAATCACCTTTGGTAAGGCGCACACACTGGCCCCCCATAATATCGATGGCCGGTATCAAATCAATCATATCCACTCACCGTTGATAAAGTTCTTCAAAATCAGTTCTCCCACATCGCCACTCTTTTCCGGATGAAACTGGGTGGCAAAAAAATTATCTTTCCGCATTGCTGCACTATAGGTCACTCCGCCATATGTGGTCTCCGCCTGGGTATATTCGCATACGGGAGCATAATAACTGTGCACATAATATACATAACTTTCATCGGAAAGTCCGGAAAAAAGAGGTCCTTGGAGACGGGAAAGCGTATTCCAACCGATATGTGGCACTTTGAGCCGTTCCCCCGGCATCGCGACAAACTTGCGAACGCGTACGCCTTTGAATATTCCCAGACAAGACGTGTCGCCCTCTTCCGAACTTTCACAGAAAAGCTGTTGCCCGATGCAGATGCCGAGAACTGGTTGCTCCAAACTCAGGATCAGCCGGTCAAGTTGCCGTTTGCGAAGATAAGCCATCGTGTTGGCCGCTTCCCCTTGTCCGGGGACTATAATCCGGTCGGCGCTACGGAGCACATCAGCATCATCACTGACCAGCGGTTCCACTCCCAAACGCCGTAAAGCGTTGACTACAGATCGGATGTTGCCCGCATTATATTGCAATACCACTACCTTTTTCATGCTCATCATGATTACTTACAAAGACCCCTTACTGGAAGGCAGCACCAAATGACGCACATCCCGTTCCACAGCCACTTTCACGGCTCTGGCAAAAGCTTTAAAGATACCTTCTATCTTGTGATGCTCATTTTCTCCCTCCGCTTTTATATTCAGATTCATGGCTGCCGCATCGCTCAGGCTCTTGAAAAAATGGAAAAACATTTCCGTGGGCATATCGCCAATACGTTCACGCCGGAATTCGGCATTCCATTGCAACCAAGGCCGGCCTCCGAAATCAAGAGCCACCTGGCACAGACAGTCGTCCATCGGCAAACAATAGCCATAACGGCTGATGCCCAACTTACGCCCCAGACACTTGCGCAAGCATTCGCCCAAGGCAAGACCGGTATCTTCGATGGTATGATGCTCATCTACCTCAAGATCGCCGGTTACATGTACCGTCAAAGACAATCCTCCGTGATGAGCCAATTGCGAAAGCATATGATCGAAGAAGCCGATTCCGGTGGCAACATCACAGCGCCCTTCGCGGTCGAGGTCAATACGCACCAGCACATCCGTCTCACGGGTTGTACGGCGCACTTCTCCTGTGCGTTCTCCCGCCACCAGAAATTCCGTAATGCGTTTCCAGTCGAGCCCATTCGATGAAATCTGTAAAGCTTTACATCCCAAATTTTCCGCCAGCTGCACGTCTGTGGACCGGTCGCCTATAACATAAGAATTTTCCATGTCATAGCTTCCGTCAAGATAATGGGTCAGCATCCCTATGCCGGACTTGCGTGTAGGAGCGTTGTCCTCCGGGAAATGACGGTCAATCAATATTTCATCAAACTCCACTCCTTCTCCCTTCAACGTATCCAGCACAAATTGCTGCACCGGCCAAAACGTTTCTTCCGGAAATGAAGAGGTCCCCAACCCGTCCTGATTGGTCACCATGACAAATTCAAAATCGGTCAACTCGCGTATTGTCGTCAATGCCCGGAATACCCCCGGCAGAAAACTGAGTTTTGAGAAATCATCAATCTGCTCATCGGCCGGCTCAGCGATCAGCGTACCGTCCCGATCAATAAAAAGTGCACGTTTCAGTGTCTTCATTTTATTTTCATCTTCCTGTTTCATGATTTTCAAAAAGTGCGGAATAAAATCAACGCATTTCCAAATCCTTGAGTGCTGCCAGCAGAGAATTATTCTCGTCCGGCGTACCTATCGTGATACGCAAACAGTTGTGGCAAAGAGAAACACGGCTGCGATTACGCACAATGATACCACGCCGCGCCAATTCATCATAAACGAAAGGAGCATCGGGCACTTTCACCAACAGGAAATTGGCATCACTCGGATACACTTTCTCACAAATATCCAATGCCGTCAAAGCCTCCGCCATCCGCTGCCGCTCCGCAAGAATCTGCTCCACCCAACCGGTGATTTCATCCTGACGGTCGAGCATTTGCAAAGCCTGCTGCTGAGTAAGGATATTCACGTTGTATGGATACTTTACCTTATTGAGATATTCCACAATTTCCTCAGAAGTAATGGCTGCTCCCAAACGGATACCCGCCGAGGCCCAAGCCTTCGAAAAAGTGGAGAGCACCATCAGACGCGGATAGGTATTCACCCAAGCAACCACAGACGCACCGGGTGCGAAGTCTCCATAAGCTTCATCCACCACCACAATACCCGGGAAACTGCGTAGAAGCGATTCTATTTCATGGCGCGGCAGAAGATTTCCTGTAGGATTGTTAGGGCTGCAAAGGAATATGGCTTTGGTATGCGCATCGGTTGCCTCAAGCAACCGGGATGCCGTAAACGTAAAGTCGGCATTCAGCATGACGCGTCGATATTCCACATCATTGGTCGCCGCACACACTGCATACATGCCATAAGTAGGCTCAATGGCCACTACATTGTCAACCCCCGGACGGCAGAACACACGGAATACCAAGTCAATGGCTTCATCGCTTCCGTTACCCAAAAAGATTTGGCCGGGTTTCACTCCTTTCAGTTGCGCCAGCCGTTCCTTCAACAAAGTCTGCTGCGGGTCAGGATAACGGTTGACCGGTGCATTATAAGGATTCTCGTTGGCATCCAGAAAGACCGTCGCCTCATGTCCTGAATACTCATCACGCGCACAACTGTACGGAGCCATTGCCAGAACGTTCGGACGCACCAATGCCGATATTTCTCCCCGCGTCTCCGCATCACGTGCCGCACGACAAGCAGCAACCCGCACTGACATGGCCCGCCGGTGTCCCTCCAGTTCCTCAGCCGCAGCCATCAGTTCAACGGCACGTCCGATACTGAGTATTCCTTCGGGAGTCAGTTCCTGATAGGTAATTTTCCGCATAAAGCTATCCAGGCACAGCCCACTGTAGGAACGGGCATACCCCATCGTAGGCAATGTATGGTTGGTGCCTGAAGCATAATCACCGGCACTTTCACAACTGAAATGTCCCAAAAATATGGAGCCCGCATGACGAATCTGCTGTCCTACGTATCCCGGCATGGCTGTTGCCACCACCAAATGTTCCGGCGCATAAGCGTTGGTAAACTCAATCGCATCAGACATGGATGACAGCACCACGGTCTTACTCGATTCCAGCGCTTTCCGGGCAATGTCACGACGCGGCAATTCTGCCAACTGTATCTCGACTTCAGCCGCCACAGCCTTTGCCAGTTCCTGACTGGTCGTAACCAGCATGGCCTGGCTGTCAGGTCCGTGTTCTGCCTGACTCAACAAATCGGCAGCCACAAACTCCGGGTGCGCCGTCTCATCGGCCAGGACCTCCACTTCGCTGGGACCGGCAGGCATATCTATGGCAACGCCCCGCAACGAAACCCACTGCTTTGCAGCCATGACATACTGATTGCCCGGACCGAATATTTTGTCTACACGCGGCACACTCTCCGTCCCCACGGCCATTGCAGCAATAGCCTGAGCACCACCCACCTTGTAAACGGCAGTAATGCCGCAAAGCGATGCAGCGAACAAGATAGCAGGATGCACGGTTCCGTCCTTACGGGGAGGGGTACACAGCACCACCTGCCGGCATCCGGCTATACGGGCCGGTATACCCAACATCAGCACGGTTGAAAAGAGGGGAGCCGAACCGCCTGGAATATACAACCCGACCCGAGAAATAGGTACGGCACGCTGTTCGCAAAGAACTCCGGGCGCTGTTTCCACCTGTATTTTGGAAAAACGCTGCGCAGAATGGAACCGCTCTATCTGTGTATAAGCCTGCCGGATTGCATCCTGCAAAGCCGCATCCACCTGCTCGGCAGCCGATGCCATTTCGCTCTCACTCACGAGCAACCGTTCCGGCCTCACCTGGTCGAACCGCTCTTCAAAATCGAATAGCGCCGCATCTCCGCGGGCTGAAACCTCATCAACAATAGGACGTATTACATCAAAAAGTTGCGTCACATCCAGTGAAGGCCGCTTCACCAATGATTTCCATTCGGATCGGGCCGGATATTTATATGTTTTCATTTTACCTTTTCTTATTGGGTTATAAGCCGGTGCAGACAAGTGTCCGCCTTGTCTGCCGGTGTCAAATCATCATTTTCTCAATGGGCAGCACAAGAATACCTTGCGCACCTTTTTCCTTTAACTTGCCGATAATCTCCCAAAAACAGGTTTCCGACAATACGGTATGGATGCTGCACCACCCTTCCTGCGCCAACGGCATGACTGTCGGACTCTTGATTCCGGGCAGAACCGCCAGAATATCCTCCACATGGTCGGCCGGAGCGTTCATCAGCACATATTTCTTGTCGGCAGCACTCAGCACGGCTTCTATGCGGAACAGCAGCCCCTCCAGAATGGCCCGCTTTTCAGCATCCAATTGAGGATTTGCAACCAGCACGGCCTCACTTTCAGCCACCACTTCCACCTCCTTCAGATTGTTGCTGACCAGCGTGGAACCGGAACTGACTATATCAAAAATAGCGTCGGCCAACCCGATGGTCGTGGAAATCTCCACCGAACCTGTAATGACATGGATATGAGCATCTATACCTTTTTCATCAAAATAACGGCGGAGAATTTCCGGATATGAGGTAGCTACCCGCTTGCCTTGCAGCCATGACACTCCGTCGTAAGTTTCCCCTTTGGGAATGGCGATGGACAGCCGGCACGCTCCAAAGCCCAAATTCTTCACCGTCTCCACGTCACCGCCACGTTCCATCACTTCGTTCAGCCCCACGATACCGGCATCGGCCGTTCCGTCCGCTACCGTCTGCGGGATGTCATCATCTCGAAGGAACAACAGCTCCACAGGATAATTACGGGCTGCCACCAACAAGGTGCGTTTCATACTGCTTATTTTCAAGCCGGCCTCTTCCAGCAGCGCCATGGTGTCATCATGCAGGCGCCCTTTTGATTGTACTGCAATTCTCAGCATATTTTTATTTCTGTATTGTTAATAATCTGACTAAAAAAAGGGGCTCACCCAGTATTTCATACTACAGGAGAGCCCCATGTGCCTTATTGAAAGTCCGTTTGAGAAAGCACCCGAACAAGCTCACCGTATCCTGCTGCGGTGATGATGATGGTGCAATTCTGTATGTACGAATCCTTTCTGCATGTATGTGTTTTTTAATTTGCTCACAAATATAGCGCATTTTTTTCATAATACAGCTTTTTCCCTCTTTTTTTATCAAAAAAATCATTTTTCTCCCTTTTTCGTAACCAATCTGTAATGCATAAGCACTTTTTGCTCACCGGCAAGAGCAATTTCCCCGAAAAATCTCTCTTACCCGCTCAGGTTCTCCTTCCCAGCAAGCATCCATAACACAGAAAAAAGCGTAACTTTGAAGCGCATAACTAAATCTATATTTCAAAAAACGCTGATACCCATGATTAAGAGACTATTTCTTCTGGCTCTCTGCTGTGCTGCCACCGTTGCACAGGCTGGTGTCCCCGCCCGCATCATTCCCGCACCTCTCCGGCAGACGAACAGCGCCGGCGAGTTTGTATTACCCGCACATTTCAGCATCTGCACCGCCGGGCTTCCCGACTCGCTCAAAAGCGAAGCGCTGTTCTTTGCCCGGGAAATGGAAGAGGCAACAGGAAAGCCCGTCCGCCTGACCCGGCATAAAAAGGCTCCGGTGCAGGTAATCCACCAATCCGTATCAGACAATCCGGAGGCTTATCATTTACAGATAACATCACAAGGCATCCAACTGAAAGCCGGAACGTCAGCCGGATTTTTCTACGGTTTTCAAACCCTCAGAAAACTATTGCCGCCTTACGGAACCCATCCGCAGAAAACGGATACCTGCTCAACCTATCATCTGCCGCTGACCGATATCCAGGACGAACCCCGCTTCATATACCGCGGTTTCATGCTTGACGTTGCACGCCATTTTTTCACCATCGAGGAGGTGAAGCGTGTCCTTGACATCATGGCCGCCTACAAAATGAACAAACTCCACCTGCACCTTTCCGACGACCAGGGATTCCGATTGGAAGTCAAGGGTTACCCGAAGTTAAACACTATCGGCAGCGTTCGCGATTATTCCTATGCAACCGATTTCAAAGGTACCCGCCAACGTACCAAAGGCAACCAGACTTACGGGCCCTACTATTATAGCCGCCGGCAGATACGCGAACTCGTGGAATACGCACGGCATAGGCATATCGACCTGATTCCGGAAATCGACATGCCGGGACACTTTGCCGCGGCTCTTTCCGCCTATCCCGAATTCAGTTGTACTCCCCGGCAAAGGCACTCCGTATTGTGCGACGAAAGCCACACGCCCAGCATCCTCAACGTAGTCAATCCGCAGGCCATTCAATTTGCCAAAGATATTCTCGATGAGGTCATGAACCAGTTCCCCTACCCATACATCCATATCGGCGGTGACGAATGTACCACCTCACACTGGGAAAACAACGAAGAATGCCGGCAATTCATGCAGCAGCACGGATTCAGCCACTACCGGCAGCTGCAAAGTTATTTCACCAAGACACTCGCCGACCACGTCCGTCCCAAAGGCTACCGCCTCATGGTGTGGAACGAGGCCATCACGGCCCCAGGTTCCGACCTCCAGATGATGGGTGAAAGCGGTGTGCAGGTCATCTGCTGGACACAGGCCGAGAAGGCTGCCCGGAAAGCAGCAGAAATGGGTCTCCCCCTGATTCTGGCGCCACAGCCCACATACTACATCAACCGCCTGCAAACCGATGCACCCGGCGAACCGGCAGGACCCGGGAAAGGGACAGAAACGCTGAAACAAGTCTATGCGTACAATCCCGCCAACAATGTCGGCCAGCAGCAGCTTCCTTATTATAAAGGTATACAAGCCTGCATGTGGACAGAATATATTGCCTCACCGGAACACCTGGAATACATGATGCTCCCACGTCTGATAGCTGTTGCCGAGTCTGCCTGGTCACAACCCGAAAACAAAGACTTCGCCGGATTCCTGCAGCGCCTGCGCACCGACCGGAAAGTGTGGGATCTCCAACGGTATACCTACGGGCCCCACTACCTTCTGCCCGAATAAACCTGCCGGATTCCCGACCGCCATCTCCAACGATGCAACCGAAACAGAACAAATGAAAACTGATTCTTATATAATATGAATCAGCAGCTGACATTCAGGTTCAAAACTGAAAAACAACAAAAGTCAGTAGAGTTTTCATTAAATAACAGGATGAACTACAAAATCATAGTTGCTAAAAGTCAAGAACATGGTTTACAAGCGGAAAATCCCTGCACGGAGAACGTTTTTTGTTTCCTTCTTTACTTGAATTTCTTTCCTCATATGGATTTAATGCATTAGTTTTGTATAGTGAATACTTAAATACTATTTATGAAACCCATTTTCTGCTTGATTAGAACGATATAATCTGCATTTCCTGCGATTAGGTAAAATTGAATAAATTAAATACAATAAAATGTTATGGCAAATCTTTTAGATGAAGTGACCGGCCCTGTTAATGAAAGTGGTCGTGATGTACACGTTATTGAACGTCAACTGCCGGTTCAAATTGGATTCGGCTCAACTCTTTTTGAAATTGCTCTATGGATTACAATTCCAATTCTGGTTTTTTTATATGTATTATTGGTTGGACCCACTCTAACAAACCCAACCTTAGTCGCCTTTGTGGGTTGCCTTGTTGGTATATTACCTGGCGTGATTTTTATATTCATGAAAATTTCAGCACGCAATTATTTTCAACAACTTGAGCAACGCATTCAAGCAGAGGCTTCCAATATTGATAATTATCTTGAGCAGCGTGTTCAGATATTGCAAAACGTTGTTGGACTTGTAGAAAAAGCTGTAGATTTAGATAAAGATGTAATGAAGGCTATAGCTGCTCTCCGGAGCGGTATTGTTAGTGCGGATAATAGAAATGTGATAAGCAGTCAGGTAGATTCTGCTTTCTATCGTTTATTTCCACAGGTAGAAGCTTACCCTGAACTCAGAGCGCATAACGCCATAGCCGATGCTATGCAACAGAATAGTTATCTCCAACGTGAGATAACTGCTGCGCGAACTGTTTACAACAGCAGGGTTACCCAATGGAACACAGATATTTTTTCTTGGCCAACAAAGATGATAGTGGCAGCCCGACAAGGTTATACCACACGCATACCTTTTACAGCATCAACTGAAATACGTGATATGGCCAAATCAAAATTCTTTTAAGGTGATGTATGACTAAGGAAATATACGAACCTCTTGCCGAATACAGAGATGTGTTCCGCGAACGTTTCAAGCAAGTTGCTGAAGAAACTTTTGCAGAATTGGCAAATGAGGCGCATGTTGATGTAGAGGTCAATAGAACGACTTGTCAGAAGATATACGCATATGAGCAGGCTCTGTCATCTGTTAAATCACGTTTGTCCCAATGGAAAGCGCTAGGTGTTTTCTTAATATTGGCAGCTGTTGGCGGATTGATTGCCTTGTTCCAAGAAATAGAAATATGGGGTAAAGTGTTACTTTCTGTGGCAGTGCTAATGGATATTGTCTATCTCCTTATTAAGGTCAACCCCCTGTTGAAAGAAATGAAATCTGAAAAGGACAAGTTGTCTGCTATGATACATAAGCTTAAGGACGAAGCATGGAAACAGATGTTTCCCCTTAACAGATTATATGATTGGGATATACTGACACGCATGATGGCTAAGACCGTCCCCGGGCTGGAATTTGACTCTTATTTTACGACACAGCGACTTGCTGACCTAAGAGCTGTTTATCACTGGGATGATTCTTTCAATTCAGAGCGTTCTGTCTTATATTCTCATTCTGGTCTTATCAATGGAAATCCATTTATCATTTGTCGGACAAGAAAAATGGAAATGGGAACCAAGGAATACGAAGGAACTAAAACCATCCATTGGACTACTCGTGAACGTGATTCTGACGGAAAGTATCATACTGTTCAACATTCAGAAGTATTGCGAGCGTATGTAACAGCTCCATATCCAGAGTATGTTGAGAAAACTCGCCTTATATATGGTAATACAGCTGCTCCTGATTTAAGGTTCTACCGAAGACAAAGTGGTTTGGCGGGAAAGGAAGGCTCGCTATCTTTTAAATTGAAAAAGGCTTCACTCCGCAGGAAAGCCCGTAATCTTAAGAATGCAGACTTCGCCATGATGACCAATGAGGATTTTGAGGTCGCATTCAATACCAGTAATCGCAATAATAATCAGCAATTTGCATTATTGTTCACACCTCTTGCCCAGGAAAATATGCTTAATCTACTTAAAGACAAACAAGTAGGTTATGGTGATGATTTTGACTTTAGTAAGAATTTGATGATTAATACAATTATACCCGAACATCTTCAAAGGATAGATTTAGACTTTAATCCAAGAAAATATCACAATTTTGATTATGAGAAAGCTAAAAAAGACTTCTATTCTATCAATGCAGAATATTTCCGATCTATATATTTTAGCCTAGCGCCTTTACTTTGCATTCCGATGTACCAACAAATCCGTCCCCAACATGAAATTTATGGTCATGATATGCAGAAGCATAGTGCTTTTTGGGAGCACGAAGCTTTGGCTAATTTCTGGGGGCAAAAATATTTTCAACATCCTGATTGTGTAACCAAATGTATTCTTAAAACTTCGCAGACCAAGATGTCTGAGGGCAAATCAACCATTACTGTCTATGCATATGGTTATCGTTCAGAAGAAAGACTAACTAATGTGAGGACATTGGGGAGAGATGGTAAATATCATAACGTTCCTGTATATTGGGATGAATATCTCCCTGTTACAGGAAAAGGAACTATTTATATGAAGGAAGATAATGAAATCGAGAATGAAGATATTACTCAACATGAACGCATAAATCATATTAATAATGTATTAAGTGAATCAAAGTTAAACGTATATAGAAGACACATTGCTTCTAAAATATAACATATTAATTTGTACCAACTTAAAAGAATACCAAGGAACGAAAACCTTCAAAGACATACAGCAAATGAAAAAAATCACATTTCTCAACTATGCCTCGTGCAGCACCTGCCGGAAAGCAAAAAAATGGTTGGAAGAAAACCAGATTCACGCCGAGAGCCGCCCCATTCTGGAGCAAAACCCTACTGCCGAAGAGTTGACACAATGGACGGAACGAAGCGGAATGCCCGCAAAAAAATTCTTCAACACCAGCGGACAACTTTATAAGGAAATGCACCTCAAGGACCGGTTGCCCGGCATGAGCGAAAGTGAACAGATTGCCCTGCTGGCCTCCAACGGAAAACTGGTGAAACGCCCGCTAATCATCACCGAAGACACCATCCTTGTCGGCTTCAAACCCGAACTTTGGGAAAAATTGAAGTAAAAAAAGCGACTATTACTATTGTCTTTTTCAAATAATATTCTACCTTTGCACTCGCAAATACGGGAATAGCTCAGTCGGTAGAGCACTGGTCTCCAAAACCAGGTGTCGGGAGTTCGAGCCTCTCTTCCCGTGCGCAAAGGTGGAAAACGGGAGTAACTTCCCGATGCAATACCGCCACGGAAAACGGCCTTACTCCAACAGGAAGAGGCAAACAGCGCATCGACGTTCCTTACCCGTTCGTCGATTTTTTTATTTTCATCCCTCTACAACGGCTCCCACTCCGGAGAAGCCGAAAAGTCACTCCGGATTTTTTCTTTCTGCGGCTCAGGACCACTCCCCAGGCCCATTTGTCCCCAAGCTCAGCCGCCGTTCTGACACACCGTCCAACCTTTTATCTCTCCCCACTATGAAGCAACGCTTTAAGTTTTTCTACTGTCTGACGTTACTGTTTGCCGTCAGCAGCATCTGTCTTCTGGCCCATGACACCATCAAAGTGGCCTGCGTAGGAAACAGCATCACCTATGGCATTGGCGTAACCCGCCGTGCAACCGATGCCTATCCCGCCCAATTGCAGCGCTTGCTCGGTCCTCACTATGTCGTAGGCAACTTCGGCAAGCCCAGCGCCACGCTGCTCCGCAAAGGCAATCTGCCCTACATGGAGCAGGAGGAGTTCCAGAAAGCCCTGGCCTTCCGTGCCGATTACGTCATCATTCATTTGGGCGTCAACGACACTGACCCAAGCGCCTGGCCCAACTACCGCGACGACTTCGTGCGCGACTATCTGGCCCTCATCCAAGCTTTCAGGCAGGCACAGCCAAAGGCCAATATCTTCATTGCCGGCATCACCCCCATAGGCGACCGCCACCGGCGCTTCCCCTCCGGCACCCAGCAGTGGCAGGACAAAATCAGGGCAACCATCGCCACTGTGGCCGAAATCGCACAAGTGAACTACATCGACTTCTACACTCCGCTCTACTCCCGCCCCGACTTGCTGCCCGATGCCATCCACCCCAACACAGAAGGGTCTGCCATCATGGCCCGCATCGCCTGGTCCGCCATCACCGGCAACTACGGTGGCCTGCAACTCTCTCCGCTCTACACCGACCGCATGGTGCTGCAACGCGACACCCCGCTATGCATCAAGGGAACGGCCAATGCCGGAGAACGCGTAACGGTCCGTATTGGCGGACAGAAACGGACAGCCATCGCCAACTGCCGCGGGCAATGGCACGTATGGCTCGCACCCCTCGCCGCCGGCACCCGCTACGAACTGACCGTCAGTACCCCACACGAAAAGAAGACCTTCAGACAGGTGGCAGCCGGCGAAGTGTGGCTCTGCTCCGGGCAGTCCAACATGGCCTTTGTCCTCAAACAGGCGCTCCACGGCGACAGCGCCATACAACAGGCCCACACCCCCGACATCCGGCTTTTCAGCATGAAAGGGAGATGGCCCTGCTCTGCCGCACCCTGGCCCGCAAGCGCCGTCGACTCGGTCAACCGCCTGCTCTATTTCCAGCCCACGGCATGGCACACCTGCTCTCCCGAAACGGCAGCCGATTTTTCCGCCGTGGCCTACTACTTCGGGAAAATGCTGCATGACAGTCTGCAAGTGCCTGTCGGACTGATTTGCAACGCTGTCGGCGGAGCCACCACCGAATCCTGGATTGACCGCCACAGTCTGGAAACACAATTTCTCGGCATTCTGAAAAACTGGACACAAAACGATTTCATCCAGGAATGGGCACGCCAGCGCGCACTGCTCAACCTGAAAAACAGCACATCCGCCGCACTGCGTCATCCCTTCGAACCCTGCTACCTCTACGAGTCGGGCATCCTGCCCTTGCAGCAATACCCCATCAAGGGAGTCATCTGGTACCAGGGTGAATCGAACGCGCACAACATGGAAGCCCACGAAAGCCTGTTCCCACTGCTTGTAACCAGTTGGCGCCATTACTGGAACAATGACAGCCTGCCCTTTTACTTCGTACAGCTTTCCAGCCTCAACCGTCCCTCGTGGCCCTGGTTCCGCGACAGCCAGCGCCGACTCATGCACTCACTGCCCCACACCGGCATGGCCGTCAGTTCCGACTGCGGAGACTCACTCGACGTGCATCCCCGCAACAAACGTCCGGTGGGCGAACGTCTGGCCCGCTGGGCTCTGGCCGAGACATACGGCCACCCGCTGACACCTTCCGGCCCACTTTTCCGCCAGGCCGTTGCCCACGATGACGGCCGCATCAGCATTCATTTCGATTACGGCGAAGGGCTGCGCCCCGCCTACGGCGACACGATTGTCGGCTTTGAAGTCGCCCAATACGAAGGCTTCTATTTCCCGGCCAAAGCCAGCATCAAGAACGATGTGCTGACGTTGCAGTCGGACGAAGTGTCCCACCCGCGTTTTGTCCGTTACGGGTGGCAGCCTTTCACACGGGCCAATCTCGTGAACCGCCACGGGCTGCCGGCCTCCACATTCCGCGGCCCCGTTGCTGCGGAATGAATGGGAACAGCGAGCACGGTGGAAGGCGCGGACAGAAATCCGTAATGCCACCATGTCCGTCAACGGTCTAATGCCCTAATCCACAAGCGGAACCAACGCGCACCGTTTTCCCGAAAAACTGCCGAAAAACAAAAGTAAGGATAGAAAAATCTAAAGTACTGACTGTTTTTTCTAAAGTAAGGATTGTTTTTCCTAAAGTACTGACTGTTTTTTCACAGGCAGGCTGGGCGCACAACTTAAAGGCAGACGGCAGGTTCTCCACAGTCGGAAAAAGAGCGATCCCATAATCATCCCGGGAAAAAGGCTGGGAAAAGCCTGGAGAAAACAACATCGGGCGGCGGCAGCCTCAATGGCTTGCCGTCGCCCGACATATACCTTGCATTCTGACCGAGAGGGGACCAAAAAATACGGTCAGAAACTATTCTTTACACAACAGTCGCACTGCTGCAGCACTTCCAGGCACCGCGGCAGGTCGTTGGGACGTATCACCACATTGGCCGTATCGCCCTCTGCAAAAGCATACATATACTCTATAAAAATCTGATGCTGGGCCAGATGCTCAAGAATAACCGACAGCGAACCGGCCACATTGGGACAGCCTATGCAAATCACGTCAGTCAGCATGACAGCAAAATTTTCCGCCCGCAACACCTCAACGGCTTTGTCCACATCTGAGACAATCAGACGGAGAATGCCGAAATCGGTCGATTCGGCCATGCTGAATGCATGCATATTAATGGCATAGCGCCCCAATATCTTGGTCACATCGTTGATGCGGCCCGTTTTATTCTCCAGAAATACAGACAATTGCTTCATACCTCTTCCGTTTTATTATTTCAGGACTCGTTTGTCGATAACACGTTTGCTCTTCCCCTCACTGCGCACAATGCTGTTGGGCTCCATGATTTTGACATCGGCACTGATGGTGATGACGCTCTTGAGCTTGTCGGCCAGCCGTTTTTTCAACGCCAGGAGATGCCCCAAATCGTCGGAGAAGAAGTCCTTGCGGAGTTCCACCTGAACCTGCAACGTATCCAGATTGTTCACACGGTCTACCAGCAGCATGTATTGCGGCTCAAACTCCGGCATATCGAGAATGACACTTTCCACCTGCGACGGGAACACGTTGATACCACGAATGATAAGCATATCGTCGCTTCTGCCCATAATGGGACTCATGCGCACCGTAGTGCGGCCGCAGGCACACTCGCCCGGCATCAGGCAGCAAAGGTCCTTGGTACGGTAACGGAGCAATGGCATTCCCTCTTTGGTCAGCGTAGTGAAAACCAATTCGCCATGACTGCCTTGCGGCAGAGGCCGGAGCGTATCAGGGTCAATAATCTCGGGATAAAAATGGTCCTCATTAATATGCGAACCATGCTGCTCTTCGCATTCAAAAGAAACTCCCGGACCCATAATTTCACTGAGACCATAAAGATTATATCCCTTCAGACCCAAACGGTCCTGGATTTCCTTTCGCATATTCTCCGTCCAGGGCTCCGCTCCAAACGTCCCGATGCGCAGATGAATATCCTCCTTAGTCAATCCCATGCGGTCGAGCGTTTCGGCCAGATAGAGAGCATAGGAAGGCGTACAGGCAATGCCCGTGATGCGCAGGTCACGAATCAGGCGCAAATGCTTCTCGGTGTTACCCGTAGAGGCCGGAATGACAGTGGCTCCGAGATTTTCCACACCATAGTGGGCACCAAGACCACCGGTAAAAAGCCCGTAACCATAACTGACGGAGAAAATATCATCACGGGTCACCCCTGCCGCAGAAAGGCCACGCGACATCACCTCCGACCACACGGAAAGGTCTTTGCGCGTATAGCCCACGATGGTGGGATTACCCGTTGTACCCGACGAAGCATGTACGCGCACGATTTCCGATGCCGGTGCAGCCTGCAGGCCAAACGGATAATTGTCACGAAGGTCCTGCTTGGTCGTAAAGGGCAGCTTCACAATGTCATCAATACTCCGAATATCTTCGGGCAGAAGGTCGAGAGCCTGCATCTTCTGCCGGTAAAAAGGAACGTTGTGGTAAACGAGATTCACCAGTTTCTGCAACCGCTTGCTTTGTAGAGCATGCATCTCATCGCGGCTCATACATTCCTTGTTAGTATTCCAAATCATAAATTCAACTATTTCCGTTGTTACTTTTTACTTTGCGGGACTGCCGGCAACCTATGCCGTCGTTCCGGCCTGCGCGGCAACCCGACCGCCGGTATCCACCGACTGCGCTACGGAAGAGGATGATCCTCGTGGAAAGCCTTCATTCGCTCCGACAGCACCGGATAAAGTTCTTCCCGCATTCGGGATGTACAAGCCCGTACCCCCTGCTGTTCACTTCCGGTGGTGGAAAGAGCAATACTACTCACGCCATAGTACATCAGTTCGCAAAGCAACTCACCACTGCTCATTCCGCCATATCCGATAGTGAAGAAGAAACCGTCGCCAACGGGCTGCGACACGTCATAGTCGTAGACAATATGGAAACCGTTTTCCACAAAAATCTGCTTCATCTTTTCAGCCCGCCGGGCATACTCACGGATGTCTTCCACAAAATTGAGTTCGCCATCAGTGGACAACCGTAACATTTCGGCATAAGCATATTGTGTGGAAGCCGTACAGCCCGACGTAATCATGTAAAGAATGGAAGCAACGAGCGTTTGCCCGAATACGCCTGCATCATGATAACGCTCAGCCAGCGCAGGATAATAACGGTCGAACAGGGCGTCGCTGATGGCGATGAGTGCCATGCGCTGACCGGCATAACTGAAAATCTTCGAGGAAGAAAGCATCAAGATATAGTTATCCGTATAATGCGCCACTGTCGGCGGATAAGGGGGGGCAAAGGGATGCCCCAAATCACGACGGGTGTCCATGCAGAAATAAGCAAGGTCCTCCATCACCACCACATCATATTTTGTGGCCAGTTCGCCTATGACGGCCAGCTCGGATTCTTCCAGACAAATCCACGCCGGATTATTGGGATTGGAATAGACAATAGCAGCAATATCTCCGGCAGCCAGCAGGCTTTCCAGTTTCCCGCGCAAGGCGTCTCCCCGGTAATGGTAAACATCGAATTCCTCCCATTCCACACCGATGACGCGCAACTGCGACTTCTGGATAGGAAATCCGGGATCGATGAAAAGCACTTTATTCTTGCCCGGCAGCCGCTGCGTACAGGCAATGAACGAACCGAATGAACCGGCTACGGAACCCACCGTGGGTACGCACGAACGAGACGAAACATCGACATCAAGAAACGCCTTGATGAATCGCGATGCCTCATTCTTCAGTTCGGGCACGCCTGCAGCCGCGGGATACTGTGAACCGACCCCACGGTCGAGCGCAGCCTTTTCGGCCTCTATTCCCCGCCGGTTGGCAGGCAAACCGGGTGACCCCTGGTCCATGCGGATAAAGGGGATACCGGTTTCTTTTTCCAGTTGCTGGGCCACCAGAAGAACTTCTCCGATGGTAGCCTGGGAAAGGTCGGCCACATGCATCGCCTCAGCTGTGCGGGCCACCAAATCCTCGTTGAATATTTTCATATGACTCTGTTTTCAGGGAAAGCCGGACGCCAGAATGAAACGCTGCCGAAATCCGCCTCAATTCCGAAGCGGAAAAAGCATGTCCGGCAACAGAAGTTGCATCTCTATTTCTCTTCCGCGCCCCTTTCCCTGCAAATTGGAAATGTTCGTTGATAAAAAACGGGTCGACGGGCCAAAAGCCGCAGAAACGCCTTCAGGAATCCCCTTTACTGCGCCTGCAATCCCAACTCAAAGGCTTTGAGATTCATCTCAACCACGGCATCCCCCTTCGGGGTAAACACACGCCGAATGCTTTCGCGCAGCTGGTCGGGCGTCAGGATGCCAATATATTTGGCCGCCATTCCGAGCAGCACAATATTTGCACATTTAGGCATGTGATGCTCACGGGCCACATCGTCAATGCCCAGCGATGCCACACGGGGCAATGCCGCCAACTCTGCCTGCAAAGCAGTTTCATCCGGATAATTGGGAATGTTACGGAAGGGGTGTGAAGACGTCACTACCCACCCCTCCTCATGCAGATAAGGCAGATAGCGGAGCGCTTCCATAGGCTCCATGGAAATGATGAGGTCGGCACACGAAAGGGCTATCAAATCTGAATAGATTTCCGTGTCGGACAGACGAAGATTCGACTGCACATCACCGCCGCGCTGACTCATACCGTGCACTTCGGCCTGTTTCAGATTAAGACCGGCAACGGTGGCAGCATCGCCGATAATGGTGGCAATGGTAAGGATGCCCTGACCGCCTACGCCAGCTAAGATAATATCTTTTTTCATGCTTTCTCTGCTCTTTTTTGTCTGAGTTTACGATTCAGTGTCTGCATGCATTCCCTGCGGGGAATGATAACAGAAACTCCTTTGTATTCTATTTCACTGCGGATGACGCGGGTAATTTCCTCCATGTTCTTGGGCAAAGGAACCACTACGTGCACATGTGCGGGGTCGACTCCCAAGCCCAAGCAGATGGCTTCAAACTTATTGGTACCGGCGGAATCCTGTCCTCCCGTCATGGCCGTGGTCAGATTGTCGGAGATGATGACCGTTATGTTTGCGTTATCATTCACCGCATCCAGCAATCCGGTCATGCCGGAATGGGTAAAGGTGGAATCACCAATGACGGCAATGGCTGGAAAGACACCTGCATCGGCTGCTCCCTTGGCCATCGTGATGGAAGCTCCCATGTCCACACAACTGTCAATAGCACGGAAAGGTGGCAATGCCCCCAGCGTATAACAGCCGATATCGCCGAAAATACGCGCACCGGGATATTCAGCCGCCACCCGGTTGAGCGCATCATACACGTCACGGTGACCACATCCCTGGCAGAGCGCCGGCGGACGCGGCACCACCTGCTGGGCTGCCGCCCGCGGTGCCGGCAACACGAGTCCCATGGACTGGGCCACGCTGTCGGGCGTCAGTTCTCCGGTTCGGGGCAAATGCCCGGTCAAACGTCCCTTAACGGGATAGTCGGCAGAAAGAAGAGCGCGCACGCTTTCCTCGACAAACGGTTGTCCGTCCTCTACAACCAACAGTTCGTCGCAACTGTCAGCCAAAGCACGTACGGCCGTCTCCGGCAAAGGGTATTGCGACACTTTCAAGACCGTTGCTCCTGCATTTGCCGGATTGTTCTCCATCACATAGTTATAGCCGATGCCACAGGCAATAATGCCCAGCCGACCGGCCGGCGATGACATCCGGTTGAAAGGCGAGGAAGAAGAGGAAGAAGCGAGCTGCGACTGTTTGTCTATCAGACTGAGATACTGCTTACGGGCATTTCCCGGCAACAACACCCAGTGTGAACGCTCGTCATCGGGATGGAGCGGATTCTCAACCTGCGGCTCACCCACCTGCACACCGGCCCGTGAATGTGCCAGACGTGTCACGACACGCATCAGCACAGGCAGTTTCAACGACTCGGAAAGGGCATAGGCATAAGCCATCATATCATAAGCTTCCTGCTGGTTGGAAGGTTCCAGCATCGGCAACATTGCAAATTTGCCATAAAAGCGCGAATCCTGTTCATTCTGCGAAGAATGCATGGAAGGGTCGTCGGCTGCCAATACCACCAGTCCTCCGTTCACACCCGTCATTGCTGAATTGACAAAAGCATCAGCGGCAACATTCATGCCCACGTGTTTCATGCAAACCAGCGCCCGCTTGCCTGCATAGGACATACCCAAGGCTGCCTCCATAGCAGTCTTCTCGTTTGTGCACCACGTACTGTGCACACCGCGGCTGCAAGCCAACGGATGCTTTTGGATAAATTCCGTAATTTCGGTAGACGGCGTGCCGGGATAGGCATAAACGCCCGAAAGCCCGGCATGAATGGCGCCAAGGGCTATGGCCTCGTCACCCAAAAGCAGTAGTCTTTGTGTATTCATTCTTTCTATATCTTTTTTATCTTTTCAAATCAAAAGGGTCAGCATCGCCCAAAACCGGAAACTTCGCGCGGAAAGCCCGTAACTTTTCCATATCAATATCTGCGGTTACGGCAATTTCCACATCACGCCCACAATCGGCCAGTGTTCGCCCGTAAGCGTCAATCACAGCACTTTCTCCACAATATTCGCACGCCGGATCAGTTCCCACACGGTTGACACCGGCTACATAACACTGATTCTCTATCGCCCGGGCCCGCAACAGGGTTTTCCAGGCCTCCACACGTGAAGTAGGCCAACTGGCCACGTAAAGAATCATGTCGTAATCGCCGACATTGCGTGCCCATACCGGAAAGCGCAAATCATAACAAACTTCCAGCAGAATGCGTACGCCACGGAAGTCGACAACCACTCTGTTCTCACCGGGAGTAAACCGGTTATGTTCGCCACCGTAAGTAAAAAGATGCTTCTTGTCATAAGCGTCTACCCGTCCGTCGGGATGCACAAAATAAAACCGGTTATAATACCGGCCATCCTCACACACAGCCACACTGCCTGCCAGAGCCGCATTCCATTCACTTGCCTTTTGCTGCATCCAGTGCAATGTATCGCTGTCGGCTGTTTCCGCAATTCCTGCCGGCTCTGTGCAAAATCCTGTAGAAAACATCTCCGGAAGAACATAAAGCTCCGAACCGGGGTGCGCAGCAAGTGCAGTCTCCATGTGCATACGGTTCTTGCCCGGCTGTGCCCATTCTATATTGCTTTGCAGTATCGTGATTTTCATAGTCGCTCATTTTATAAAGAAGTTGCGCAAAAATAAGAAAAAGTTTACATATTATCAATATAAGGCCGCCGTTTTTTGTCTTTTCACATTTTTTCAGCCACACATCCGCCGTTCTGTCACGCAAGGCGGATGCCTGTCGCTCAAGCGAGCCGGTATTACGCCACACGAATAGTCCTCCGCCAGCCAGTTCCTCGCCACACACTCGCCGGCACCGGCTTCCGCCCTCCGTTCAAGACACAATAGAAATCACTCGGAATTTTCGACTCTCTCAATATATTATTGTATCTTTGCGGGCAAAACTAAAAAAGCATCAGATTCTTATGTTCGAAAACCTTAGCGAAAGACTGGAACGGTCTTTCAAGATATTGAAAGGTGAAGGCCGCATCACCGACATCAATGTGGCCGAAACACTCAAAGATGTTCGCCGTGCACTGCTCGACGCCGACGTCAACTACAAGGTGGCCAAGTCCTTCACCGATACGGTTAAGCAAAAGGCATTAGGTCAAAACGTTCTCACCAGCGTAAAGCCCGGCCAGCTCATGATTAAAATCGTGCATGACGAACTGGCTGCACTCATGGGAGGCACCGCAACCGAAATCAACCTGAAAGGACATCCGGCCGTAGTACTCATGGCAGGTTTGAACGGTGCCGGTAAAACCACCCTTTCCGGAAAGCTGGCCTACCTGCTGAAAGAAAAGAAGAACCGGAAGCCCTTGCTCGTGGCTTGCGACGTATACCGCCCGGCAGCCATCGAGCAGCTCCGCGTACTTGCCGAGCAGATTAACGTACCTATTTACATGAACACAGAGTCGAAAGACCCTGTAGCCATTGCCCTGGAGGGTATACACGAAGCCAAAGCGAAAGCCTACGACACAGTGATTATCGATACCGCCGGACGTCTGGCCATCGACGAAGCACTGATGAAGGAAATCGCCGCCATCAAGGAAGCGACACATCCCGACGAAACACTCTTCGTGGTGGACGCCATGACCGGACAGGATGCCGTCAACACGGCAAAGGAATTCAATGACCGCCTTGACTTCGACGGCGTTGTGCTGACCAAACTCGACGGCGACACCCGTGGTGGTGCCGCGCTGTCCATCCGCGCCGTTGTGGACAAGCCCATCAAGTTTGTCGGAACCGGCGAAAAGATGGAAGCGCTCGATGTGTTCCACCCCGAACGTATGGCCGACCGCATCCTCGGCATGGGCGACATCGTCAGCCTCGTGGAAAGGGCACAGGAACAATTTGACGAAGAGGAAGCCCGCAAACTGCAACGGAAAATCCAGAAGAACCAGTTCGACTTCAACGATTTCCTCTCGCAGATTCAGCAAATCAAGAAAATGGGTAACCTCAAGGACCTGGCAGCCATGATACCCGGCGTAGGCAAAGCCCTCAAGGACGTGGAAATCGACGACAATGCCTTCAAGGGAATTGAAGCCATCATTCTGTCCATGACCCCCAAGGAACGGCAGCACCCGGAGATTCTCAACCAAAGCCGCAAATCACGCATTGCCAAAGGCTCCGGCACCAGCATCCAGGAGGTCAACCGGCTCGTGAAGCAGTTCGACCAAACCCGGAAAATGATGAAAATGGTAACCGGCTCCAAAATGGGCCGGATGATGGGCGCCCTTCCCAAAATGCCCGGCGGACTGCCAGGCATGCCCAAAATGCCCAAGTTCTAAGCAACCGCAGCATTCCCTCAACGTCTTCCACTCCCATTAAACTACAAAATTGCACCCGGCTGAAAAGCTATCCGAAGCCCTGCAACCGGGAGCGCCGGAAGACCCCGATACAAAAGCCTTGCCATCTCTCAAAGGAGATAAGCAAGGCTTTTTCCTATTCATGTCAAGACACATCCCGGAAACAGTCACAGCACCCGGCCGAGAAACCAGGACTCACCACCGGCTCAGCAACCACACTCCCCCGTCACATCCCTTCCCCTACAATACGAAGGAAGACCGCCGGACAAGCGCCTTCCCTCCCCCATCGGCATCCGCACAAAAACAAAACGATTTTTTTGCCACACATCGGATAATTCGTATTTTTGCAGAAAAGGACATCGCTGACCCGGACAACGAAAAACCGACGTTGAACATTACCGGCTCGCCCGCCCTGTGAAAAAACTAACCTTACAAAGCAAGAAAACACTATGACCATCATCGACGGCAAGGGCGTGGCAGCCCAAATCAAGAAGGAAATCAAAGAAGAAGTAGAACAATTTGTCAGTGCAGGCGGCAAACGTCCTCACCTGGCGGCCATCCTTATCGGGCACGACGGCGGAAGCGAAACCTATGTCCACAACAAGGTGCTGGCCTGCGAAGCCTGCGGCTTCCGCTCCACCCTAATCCAGCGGGAAAACGACATTACCGAAGAGGAACTTCTGGAGTGCATCGAACAGTTGAATCAAGACGCCGACGTAGACGGCTTCATCGTACAGCTTCCGCTCCCCTCACACATCAACAAACAGCGCATCATCGAAGCGATTGACTACCGGAAGGACGTTGACGGCTTTCACCCCATCAATGTAGGCCGCATGGCCATCGGGCTGCCCTGTTACATCTCAGCTACCCCGAACGGAATACTCGACCTGCTGCGTTACTACGACATCAAGACCAGCGGAAAGAAATGCGTAGTCCTGGGACGTTCAAACATCGTAGGCAAACCCATGGCGCAACTGATGATGCAAAAGGAATATGGCGATGCCACCGTCACCATCTGCCACAGCCACAGCAAAGACCTCCAGGAAGAATGCAGAAATGCCGATATCCTCATCGCCGCCATCGGGAAACCGGAATTTGTCACTGCCGATATGGTGAAGCCGGGCGCCGTAGTCATTGACGTAGGTACAACCCGCATCCCCGACGCTTCCCGAAAATCAGGTTTCCGTCTTTGCGGCGATGTCAAATTCGACGAAGTGGCCCCCAAATGCTCCTTTATCACCCCCGTTCCGGGTGGCGTAGGCCCCATGACCATCGTTTCTCTCATGAAAAACACGCTGCTCGCCGGGAAAAAAGCCATTTACGAGTAAAACAGAGACATCACAAGGAGACCGACGGCCCCGCCCACCGGTCTCCTTGTTTTTTACACGCTGCCACAAAGTCTGTTTACTCCAGATACCCTTTGTTGTATGACAACACAGACAGGAATAAGAAATCAGGTTGTCAACCGCAATCGTTTTCAGTGCTTAACCTGTCAACCATTTTTTAATACGCCACAACAGTTTCTCCGCCTGCAAAAACAAAAGTACTGACAGAAAAAACAATCCTTACTTTAGAAAATTCTGTCAGTACTTTAGAAAAAACAGTCAGTACTTTTGTTTTCGCGAGCACAGCCATCCCTAAAAACACGCCAGCTTCAGGGAAAACTATATGAACAGAAACAAAGTGAATGCAAAAAAACAAAGAAAAATTTGCGGTTTAAAAATAAAAATGTAACTTTGCACTCGCTTTTATAAGGGAAACCAACTACATGGTGACTATAGTTCAGTTGGTTAGAGCGTCAGATTGTGGTTCTGAATGTCGTGGGTTCGAATCCCACTAGTCACCCTCCCTTCCGAAAGCGAAAAATCATCAGTACATGGTGACTATAGTTCAGTTGGTTAGAGCGTCAGATTGTGGTTCTGAATGTCGTGGGTTCGAATCCCACTAGTCACCCTGCTCCAGGCCCCCGGTATTCACACAAGAATATCGGGGGCAATTGTTTTCCCGGCATAGCACATCCGCCCGCCCCATCTTTCAACAGAACAACGACAGCCACAAATGAAAAAAACGTCAAACGCTTTGCCTTTCGGTGACGTTGCACTATCTTTGCACATAAATTGCGCTTAACTGGCCTACGGTTCATGAATTTAACTATCGACATCGGCAACACCCGGACTAAAATGGTGGTTTTCGACGGAGCGACACCCGTTCACGAAGAAATTCTGACAGGGCATCTCCAAGAAGCCATCCGGAAACTGGCGCAACACTACCCGCTGAAACAATGCGCCTGGTGTAGCGTATGCGGCAATGACGAAGAACAAGGGGCCATGCTGTCCGACCTCGGTTTTCCCGTACGGCAACTGACCGGCACGAGCGAAGTCCCGCTGACCGTCTGTTATCAAAGCCCTCAGACCCTGGGTGCCGACAGACTGGCTGCCGTATTGGGTGCCACGGCATTGTGCCCTCAAAGCGACTTGCTGGTGATAGATGCCGGCACATGCATTACCTATGACCTGGCCGATGCAAAGGGACACTATCTGGGCGGCAACATATCGCCCGGGATAGAGATGAGGCTGAAGGCGCTTCATCATTATACGGCACGGTTACCATTAGTGGAGGCAGCCGGCAACCTGCCCGCCATGGGGATTGACACCGAAACAGCCATCCGCTGCGGCGTCATAGAGGGAGTCCGTTTCGAAATCGAAGGATACGTAACCCGGCTGCGCACCATCTACCCACAACTGCAGATTTTCCTCACCGGAGGCGGACGCTTCCACCTTCCGGAACAGATGCTGCAACACTTCCGATATGACCCGCATCTCGTTTCGCGCGGTCTCAACCGGATATTAGGAACCCCTCCAAGTTCCACACACACGACACATATTGACGACGAATGATACACATCAGAAAAATCATGCTTGCACTTGCAGTGACCGCCGGCAGCGGTGTCACTGTAATGGCACAGACCAACGGAAGTAACTCACCTTATTCCCGTTACGGATTCGGCTTGCTCAGCGACCGGGCGCAAGGATTCAACAAAGGTATGTCAGGACTTTCCTATGGTATGAGCAATGGAACGGAACTCAACACAAAGAACCCGGCCTCCTATGCCAAAATTGATTCGCTCTCCTTTCTGTTTGACATCGGTGTAACCCTGCAACAGGGTACACTGTCGCAAGGCAGCAACAAAGTCAACGCAAAGAATACCTCGTTCGACTATCTCAGTCTGGGATTCAGAGCAGCGCCCAACCTCGGTGTATCGCTCGGATTCATGCCTTTCAGCACCATCGGCTATTCGCTCAGCACCACCGACGACCTGCGTCTTCCTTCCGGTGATGAAATCACCCAAACTGAAAGCTATCAGGGAGACGGCGGACTGCGTGAAGCGTATGCCGGTATCGGCTGGAGCCCCATCAAACCCCTGTCGCTCGGTGTCAACGTCGGAATGCTGTGGGGCAGCATGACGCACACAGTCATGGCCAGCTTCAGCGATGCCAACATCTCCTCCCGCCGTCGTCAATACGACGCCGACATCACCACCTACATGCTGGACTTCGGTGGACAGTACACCGTGCCAATAAAGCCCAAGCACGATCTCATTCTTGGTGTCACCTACGGTCTCGGCCACGACATCAAATCGGACGGACATTACTACGACCAAAAGGTAAGTTCAGGAAGTGTGGCCAGCGGCGACACCCTGACTGCCCGCAACGCGTTCCAGCTACCCCACACATTGGGCATCGGCGCCGTCTGGAGCTACGACAAGCGGCTGCGCGCCGGTATTGACTACACCTTCCAGCGATGGAGCGGTGTCAAAACACCCGTGGTAAAGGAAAGTGCCGGCGGACAGAAATACGAAGCCGCCACCGGACAGTTCACCGACATGCATAAAGTTACACTGGGTATGGAATATCTGCCCAGCAACAACGGTGTGCGCTGGCGCGACTTTGTACGCTATCGGGCCGGCTTCTCCTACACATCGCCCTACGCCAAGGTCGACGGGAAAAAGGGGCCGCGAAGCTATGCCGCCAGCATCGGCGTGGGACTTCCCATTCTCAACTACTATAACAACCGCTCAATCGTCAATATTTCAGCACAATATGAACGCGTAGAGCCACAATTTTCCGGAATGGTCACCGAAAACTATTTCCGCATCTGCATCGGGCTTTCGTTCAACGAACGCTGGTTTATGAAATGGAAGGTAGAATAATTTCCCCGACAACATATCGGAAAAAACACCTTGCCGGTCTGTTACGCAAGCCATTGGCCATTCTGCTGACAGGCCTGCAAGGCTGCTTGTTTTTGTGCATGAGTTGCGGCACGGAAGCACCGCCAATGGGCAACGCCGTGTATAACCGCGACTCACTTCCCGTCATGATAACCTATGGGGTATCCAAACTGATTTCCGACTCAGGCATCGTCAAATACAAGATTGTTTCAGAAGAATGGCAAGTATTCGACCGCACCAAACCCCAACGGCAAGTTTTTCCGAAAGGCATTTTTCTGGAACAGTACAACCAGCAGTTTCACGTCATCATGCACATTACTGCCGATACGGCCTATTGCTACAACCAGAACCTATGGGAACTCCGGGGAAGAGTATTTGCACGCAATACGGAAAACGGCACGACATTCAGTTCGGAAGAGTTATACTGGAACATGCAGAACCACTGGATGTATTCCAACAAGCCCATGCACCTTGTTACCCCGGACCGGGACCTGCGCGGCAACCGTTTCGAATCGAACGAAGACTTGACACAATACAAAGTCTGGAAAACAAGCGGATACGTACCAGTTCCCCAAGAAAAAACTGAAACCACATCAGGAGCGGACTCAATCGCCGCAGACACTGTTGCCCAGCGCCCACTCCCCGATAGCAGCCGGCGAAGTACCCCAAAGCCAGGAGAATAAAAAGATAAAAGCCGGAACACTCCGGTTTTTCGGTTGAACAACTGCGCATTTCCTCATTTTTCCACAAAAATTAAGGATATGTATATTCTTTTTTATATCTTTGCGCGGCATATAATTTTTGTATAAGAGAAACAGAAATAATAAAACAAATAATAATCTAATGGCAGCATTACAAACACTTAGAAACAAACCGGCACTTCTGATGTCAGTAATCGGTGGTGCCCTACTGCTCTTCATCGTTACCATGGTGATGGAAAACCAGACCGGCCTCATGGGAGCCGACATGGAGGCAGGAGAAGTTTACGGGGAAGAAATCTCCATTCAGGACTTCGAATCAAAGGTAACACAAGAACAGAATTATCAGGAAGTGGCCCGTACGCTCGGCAATTACTTCCAAACTGGCCAGCTGGCTCCCCAGCAGTTGACGGAAAGAGAACGTGAAGAAATCCGCCAGCAAGTATGGAACGACATCCTGGCCGTAGCCACAGTAAAAGACGAAGCAAAGAAATTCGGCCTGATGGTTACCGATGACGACATCAAGAACGCCCTGATGGGAACACAGTATCAGGAAACCCAGTTCATGATGATGGTCGGCAGTTTCACCTCCGGCAATCCGACTATTGACGGTTACAAGCAGTTTGTCAACAACTTTGAAAAGAACCTCAGCCAGATTCGCATGCAGCAGCCCGAGCTGGAGGACCTTTTCCTCAGCATCTATCAGGCCTGCATGTATTCCGAAAAGAAGCTGCAGAACTCCATTCTCCTCGGCAAATATTCATCGCTGATGCGTAACAGCATTACAGCCAACGCTGTTACCGCACAAATGGACCTCAACGAAGCCAACACCACCGTGGAGGCAGAAATCGTTGCTGTTCCCTACTCTACCATCGCCGACTCTACACTGCAACCGGACCCCGAAGCGTTGAAGAACAAATATAACGCTTATAAGGAAATGTTCTATTCTCCCAGCGAAACCCGCACAGTCAAACTCATTGACGTCAATGTAACCGCAAGTGCCAACGACCGTGCACAGCTGTTCTCTGAAGTACGTGAGCAGGAAACTGCTCTCCGGAATGCAAAGAACGCGGAAGAAGTAGCAGCCGTTGTCAGCAACAGCAAGAGCAACATTCCTTATAATAATGTGTACTTCCTCAAAAGCGCCTACACACAGAATGTGATTAGCGGACTTTCGCTTGCCCTTGACACAATGAAAGTAGGTGACGTGAAAGCCACCAGCAATGACGGCCAGTTCATTTCAACCTATAAGCTCGTCGGCAAGGTCAACACAGCCGATTCGCTTTTGGTACGTGGCGTTGCAGCCAGAGACAAAGCACATGCTGACAGCATCCTTACTGCAGTCAAAGCAGGCGGAAAACTCGGTGACATTGCCAAATCACTCGGACAGCAGGATACCACCCTGTGGATTCACAACCCCATTTACATCGAACGCCCCGCTGGCGCAGACAGTAGTGTCTACACCAACATCTGCCAGCTTGGCCTCAACGAAACGGCCATCGTCGCAGAACAGCAGAACTACGCTGTTATGGAAGTGCTCGAAAAGAAGCACAACAGCAACAAATATAATGTAGCTATCATCAAGTGTCCTATCGAGTATTCTGATGAAACCTACAATCAGGCTCTGAGCAAACTCAACAACTTCCTTGCCAACAACAAAACCGTTGAGGCATTTGCTGAAAACGCCGCCAAGGAGGGTTACTACATTCAGGATATCCCCAATTTCAACAGCGAAAGTTACATGAGAATCCGTCAGATTGGTGGCGAACAGGCAAGTGCAGCCGTACGCTGGATTTTAGACGAAGCTGAAGACGGAGATATTTCCAACGTATTCGAATGCAGCAATTCGGAAAGAGGTACTCATCTGTTGGCTGCGGCAGTTGCCTCTTCTTGCGACAAGGAATACCTGCCGCTCGAAAACGAAGGCGTAAACGAATTTATTACAGCATTGGTTAAGCAAGACAAGAAGGCTGAAATCATCAAGAATCAGTTGAAAAATGTAAAAAGCATAGCTGACGCTAAAGCTGCCAACGGCGCAATCACAGATTCTCTGAAATCATTCTCCGTTGCACAATTCCCTCAAATCGCCCTCCTCGGTACTCCCGAGCCCGCAGTTGCTGGTGTATTGGCAAAATCGAAAAAGGGCGAGTTCGTTAATGGCATCCAGGGCGGTGCTGCAGTCTACTACCTCCAGGTAAACGACAAGAGCAACCAGAACAACGGCATTTCGCTCGAAACCGTCATTATGAACACGAAGAATAACCAGATGGGCAACATCTTCGGTATGAATCAGAGCATGTACGGCCAGAGAGGCTTTAATGAGCAGCCGCTCCGTCTTCTCAATGCCATCATGCAGCGTGAAGGCAACATCGTAGACAAGCGCTATAAATTCTAATTAAATTTGGCCATTCGCCATAAGAAAAGAGCCGTCCGCCCAGCAGGTGGGCGGCTCTTTTCATTTTATATTCTTACCCGCCATCCCCGTCACAAACGGGATGCACAAATCATAAAAACGAATTTGGATGGATATGGCATCAAAACAAGGATGCGCCCGCTCTGCAAACTTGGACATCCTCTCCACACGTTTGCCTTATCCCGCATGCCTTCGCTCGGGAAGAAACAGCCGAATAAGCCAATTTACTCCAACTCCATCCTCGTTCCACCCCAATACTCTCCAGTAAGCCTTTTATCATGGATTTGAAATCACTTCTTTCCGTTTATGCCGGTCATCCGCAAATTACCGCCCTTGCCAAAATCGCAAAAGAATCGGTGCCCTCCCACGTATTTTGCGAAGGGCTCCTCTGCTCCGCAGCACCGCTTGTTTTTGCAGCCCTGTCGCTGAAAAAAGGTACTGCCCGCCCCTATCTAATCTTGTTAAACGATGAAGAGGAAGCCGGATATTTCTACCATGACCTGATGCAGATACTGGGAGAAGAGCAAGTCCTGTTTTTTCCATCCACCTATCGCCGTGCGGTTAAATATGGACAACGCGACGCCGCCAACGAGATTCTGCGCGTGGATGTGCTCCACCGTCTTTCCCAATACCAGAAGAAGGCTGAAGAACACCCTGTTTATATCGTCAGTTACCCTGCAGCCATCGCAGAACGGGTCACTTCCCAAAAAGCGATGAAGGACCACACCATCCACTTGGCCGAAGGCGAAAGCCATGACTTGACGGAACTGAGTGCACAGCTCCGCGAAATCGGATTTTCACGGCGTGACTACGTATATGAACCTGGCGAGTTTGCCATAAGAGGAAGCATACTCGACGTATACTCCTTCTCTTCAGAATATCCCTTCCGAATTGATTTCTTCGGAGACGAAATAGAAAGCATCCGGACTTTCGAAGTACAAACCCAGTTGTCGAAAGAACGGCGAAAAGAAATCGCGATTGTCCCCGAAGTAGGCAACACGGGCAACGGACTTGTTCCTTTCACAGAATTCCTGCCTGCTACCACTTGCCTTGTGGTACGCGATTTCCAGTTTATCATAGAAAAAGTTGGACAAATCTATCAGGAAGGATTTTCCCAGCAGGCCATTGCCGTAGAAAAGGCAACCTCGGAGATGGAGGAAGCAGAACTACGCCAACACTTACTCAACGAATCGCTACTGATTACCGACACAACACTTCTGCATGCCCTTCAACCGTTGCAACGGATTGAAATCGGCTCCAGGCCCAGCACATTGCCTCAAGCCACACTGCACTTCCACGTTCATCCGCAACCGCTATATCACAAGAACTTCGACTTGCTACGCTCCTCACTGGGACAATTCCGTGCCGACGGCTATTCCGTCTACATTCTGGCAGACAGCCCCAAACAGAACGAACGTCTGCGCGATATTTTCGAAGCGCAAGACACCGAATCTGCTCTCCCACAGGTTTTCACTCCCGTACAACGAACCCTGCACGAAGGCTTCAGCGACGAGGATTTGCGCGTCTGTTTCTTCACTGACCACCAGATATTCGACCGCTTCCACAAATATAATCTTCGCACCGACCATGCGCGTGATGCCAAGATGGCTCTGACGCTAAAAGAAATCATGCAGTTCGAGCCTGGCGACTTCGTTGTTCATGTTGACCACGGTATTGGCCGGTTTGCCGGTCTTGTGCGCGTCAGCGGAGCTGATGGAAGCATGCAGGAAGTCATCAAAATCACATTCCAGAATGACGACGTCGTCTTCGTCTCCATCCATGCGCTTCACAAAGTATCCAAATACAAAGGACGCGACGGTGAACCTCCACGATTAAGCCGGCTTGGCACTGGTGCCTGGGAAAAGATGAAAGAGCGCACCAAGTCAAAAATCAAAGACATCGCACGCGACCTCATTCAGCTCTATTCCCGCCGAAAGGAAGAAAAAGGATTCGCTTTTTCACCCGACTCCTTCATGCAGCATGAATTGGAGGCCGGCTTTGCCTATGAAGACACTCCCGACCAGTTAAAGGTCACTAAGGAAGTCAAAGCCGACATGGAGAGTGACCGCCCCATGGACAGACTGGTCTGCGGCGATGTGGGTTTCGGAAAAACGGAAATTGCCGTACGTGCTGCCATGAAGGCGGCTGCCGACAACAAGCAGGTTGCAGTACTCGTCCCCACAACCGTGCTGGCACTGCAGCACTACAAGACCTTTTCCTCACGACTACGGAATTTCCCCGTACGAGTAGATTATCTGAGCCGCGCCCGCACAGCGACACAAACCCGCAGCATTCTCAAAGACCTGGCTGACGGTCAAATCAACATCATTATCGGAACCCATAAACTCATCGGGAAAAATGTCAAATTCAACGACCTGGGGCTTCTCATCATTGACGAAGAGCAAAAATTCGGCGTATCCGTCAAGGAAAAACTCCGCCAGCTCAAGGTAAACATCGACACGCTGACCATGTCGGCCACTCCCATTCCGCGCACCCTGCAGTTCTCCCTGATGGGCGCCCGCGATTTTTCCGTCATCCAGACTCCTCCCCCCAACCGGCATCCCATACAGACAGAAATCCACACTTTCAGCCATGAAATCATCGCCGAAGCCGTCAATTTCGAAATGAGCCGAAACGGGCAGGTGTACATTGTAACCAGCCGCGTGGCCTCTTTGGCAACTCTTGCCAACCTTGTCCACCAGTATGTACCCGATGCCAGAATTGCAACCGGCCACGGACAAATGCCCCCCGCCGAACTGGAAAAAATCATTCTCGACTTCATTAATTATGACTACGACGTGCTCATCTCGACTACCATCGTAGAGAACGGCATCGACATACCCAATGCCAATACCATCATCATCGATTCGGCCCACCGCTTCGGGCTCTCCGACCTGCACCAGATGCGCGGACGAGTGGGACGAGGCAACCGCAAAGCGTTCTGCTATCTGCTGGCCCCACCTCTCTCACTGCTCAAGGACGATGCACGCCGGCGCCTGCAAGCCATCGAAAACTTCTCTGATTTGGGAAGTGGAATACACATCGCCATGCAGGACCTGGACATCCGCGGAGCCGGCAATCTGTTAGGCGCGGAACAAAGTGGCTTCATTGCCGATTTGGGTTACGAAACCTACCAAAAGATTCTGGCAGAAGCCGTTGCCGAACTGAAAAACGAAGAATTTGCAGACCTTTATGCCGAGGAAATCAAGCGGTCGGCCGGAGCGCTCAATGGCGAACTTTTCGTAGACGACTGCACCATCGAATGCGACCTGCATGCCTACTTCCCCGAAGAATATGTTCCGGGAAGCTCTGAGCGCATGCTCCTCTATCGTGAACTCGACGGGCTCAACAAAGAAGAACAGATACAAGACTTCCGAAAGCGGATGGAGGACCGTTTTGGTCCGCTCCCGCCCGAAGGCGAAGAACTGTTGCGCATCGTACCCCTGCGCCAATACGGACGCAAGGCTGGCGCAGAACGCCTTCAGCTGAAGGGCGGACAAATGACGCTCTATTTCGTCGGTAAGACTGACAGTCCCTTCTACAAGAGTGTTACGTTCGACAACATCATCAACTACGCCATGAATCATTTCCGCGAATGCGTCATCAGAGAAGACAAGGGCAAACGCCGCATTACCGTCAAAAACATCCCAAGTGTAGAAAAAGCACTGGCTATTCTCAAGCAAATGCTCAACCTAAAGGAAGAATAAGCCCACTTTCAAACCTGCAGCAGAAACTCATTTCTCCTCTCATCCGAACTTATGAAAAAAATTCTCCACCTTCTGCTATTCCTGATGCTGGCCTTTCAGCCGGCTTCCGCCTACCGGCCCTTGACTCAACTGGTCAAGCGCATCATGCCCGGCTACGAGAAACAAATCGACTTCCGCATCGAAAAAAGCGACAGACAGGAAGACTATTTCGAACTGAGCCAGTGGAAGAAAGGCATCCGCATTACGGCCAACACCCCCGTCAGTGCAGCCGCCGGGCTCAATTGGTATCTGAAATACTATTGCCACTGCAGCGTCAGTTTCTGCGGCGACCAGCTCCAGCTCCCCAAGCGTTTGCCGGAAATACCGCAGCCCCTGCGCATAAGCACTCCCCTGCAGCAGCAGTTCTACATGAATTATTGTACGTTCAGCTACACCACGGCCTTTTGGGACTGGCAACGATGGGAACGGGAAATAGACCTTATGGCCCTTAACGGTGTCACTACGCCCATGGCCATGGTCGGAGTGGAAGTCGTCTGGCGCAATACGCTGCGCAAATTCGGTTATACCGATGAAGAAATCAAACAATTTCTCTGCGGACCGGCTTTCTTCGCGTGGTTTCTGATGGACAATCTCGAAGGGCATGGCGGCCCACTCCCCGACGAATGGTTTGAAAGACAAACCCAGTTGCAGCAAAAAATCGTCAAGCGCATGCGCGAATACGGCATGACCCCGGTTTTCCAGGCCTTCTTCGGGATGGTTCCCGGCAGTCTGCCCCAAAAGATGCCCGGCCATCAAATTGCCGGACAAGGTCTATGGTCCGGCTTCCAACGGTCACCAATCCTCCTCTCCACGGATTCCCTCTTCAAGTCCATGGCACAGATTTGGTATCAGGAATACGAAAAACTCTTCGGCCGCACCCACTGTTTCGCCGGCGACCTGTTCCATGAAGGCGGACAAACAAACGGGCTCAACATTGCCAACATTGCCCGCGGAGTACAGGCTGCCATGCTCGACTATAACGACAAGGCACAATGGTACATCCAGTCGTGGGGCGCCAATCCCCGCAACGAACTCCTTGCCGGCCTTGACAAGCGGCACACCGTCATCATTGACCTCTGTGCTGAGTATTGGAAACGCTGGCAGGAACGAAAAGGCTTCGGCGGATTCCCCTGGCTGTGGTCGCACATCACCAACTATGGCGGCAACATCGGACTGCACGGCCGCCTGGATGCCATAGCGACCGGCGTCACCGAAGCCATGGCCGATCCCAGCGCAGCCCCGTCCCTGTTGGGCACCTCCACTACCCCCGAAGGCATTGAGCTCAATCCCGTCACCTTTGATCTCGGATTCGAAATGCGCTGGCACAGCCAGCCGGTCAATGTCACGCAATGGCTGAAACAGTACTCGCAACGAAGATACGGCATACGGCTTGCTGAACTGGAAAAGGCATGGGACCTGTTGCATCGCACAGCCTATGGCACTTATTCCGGCCACCGCCGCCCCTCAGAGTCCGTATTCTGCGCCGTACCTTCACTGAAGGGAGAACGCATCACCGCCTCAGCCTGGAGCCAGTGCAAAATTTTCTATTCTCCCCAGGAATATGCGCAAGGTGTTGCCCTCTTTCTCGAACCTGCGGAGCAGCTGAGCTCCTTGCCTACTTATCAATATGATGCCGTCGACTTTGTGCGCCAATACCTGACGAATCTGGGACGCGAAGCCTACTATGCATGGGTCAAAGCCTACCAGGAGCACAACCGCGAGGTGTTCCGCCAGAAGGCCGCACTCTTCCTCGAACTGCTGGCCGACCAGGACCGCCTGCTCTCCACCCACCCTTATTTCCACGTCAGCCGGTGGCTGCAACAGGCCAGAACCGCCTCAAAGCATCCACAAATTCAGGACCTCTACGAAACCAATGCACGGCGGCAAATCGGCACATGGTCGACCAGCCAAACGGCCCTGAGGGATTATGCCCACAAAGAATGGGGCGGCATGCTGAAAGACTACTACGCCCCGCGCTGGAAAGCCTATATTGACCACCTTGACCGCAACTGGGAACGGCGTGACCTTCCTGCCCCCAACAGCTATCCGGCTGAACAGGCTTGGGTGGAAAGCCACCAGCCCTACAGTTGCAGCAACGAAGATCCGGTGCAAACCGCCGTTGAACTTTTCAACAAGTATTACCGGAAATAAAATCCGCTCCCTTCCTTTTCTTCCGCAATTCTCCATTTCGCCCTTTTCCCTCTCTCCAATGGCGGAATGGAGAATTTCCGTTTTACGGATTTCCCATTCCCCCCAAAAACGGCCGAATTTCCTTTTTACTATTCTTTTTGTAAGAAAAAATACCTGCTACGAATTAACTTTATCCACTTTACACGTTCTAATGGACAATTAACCCCTAAAAATAAAAGAACATGAAAAAAATCGTATTCAGCGCACTGTTTGCTCTTATCTGTCTCCAGCCCGTCAGCGCTCAGCGCCCCAACAGACAACGCCAGGCTCCTACGCCCGAAACCATCGTCAACCGCATGAACAAGCAGCTCAGCCTTACCGAAGAGCAGCAGAAGGAGTTGCTGAAACTCTATGAAAATCATTTCAAGGAAATGAAAGAGAAAAAGGAAAAGACTTCCCGCGAGGAGCGTCAGACCATGAGAGAAGACTTCCAGAAAAAGATAAAGGCTGTTCTCACCGAAGAACAAGTCAAGAAGATGGAGGAACTGAATCAGAAGAAACAGAACCGAAAGAAGGGAAAGAACAAATAAGGGCACTTACGTCTATACCGCCATTCAGGTTATAGTCGCTTCCGGAAATAGCAATAACCACAAATATGCATCCGTCTCCGATGTAAAGTCCTGTTTCCGGAAACAAAAGAATACTATTCTGATTTCCCCTTACATTCACTATTCAATCGGAAGTCCCGCACCCTACCTGCCATTTCCAATGGCCGGAGGAGGCGGGACCTTCTTTTTCTGACCGGAGGAATCCTCCCATTTCCTGCAAACACAAAACAAAAACTGCACAAGCAGCCTTGCGCATATAGGTCAAAAGAAGACATCCGGCATTAGGGCTGGTCACTATGCTGGCAGCAGACTGCCGTCAACCGCAGTTCCGCCCCGTTTCATGACCTCAATTTATCTGCACATTAGGCGTCTGCTCGCGTTCAGGTCCCAAAAGACGGGCTTTTTCCTCCACATTCTGGAAAAAACGCGTCTGGGCGTCAAGCACCCGTCGCGTACTTTCCATCCCTTCCTTTCCTTCCTTAGCCAGCGAATCATTGGTGGCTACAATCCGTTTCGACACCTCATAAGTAATATCACTGATTTCCTTTTGCGTTTGCGCCTTGTGTATCTGCTGGACGCCTTCCTCATAAATTCTAACATATTCATCTTCACCACTGGAAGAATTGCAGGACACTACAAACAGGCTGCACAGGAGAAAAAGAATTGTTTTTTTCATGTCGTTTCGATGGTTGAAAGTTGAAAAACATCATGTTCTGCGTCATCAGAACGGTAAAGGCCGATACAATCATCTCCTCGCTGACAAAACTCTTGCGGCCTCCGCAAAGTTAGCTTTTTATGCCGTTCCATCCCGCCCTCGTCCTGAAGAAAGTCTGGCCTTTTGATATAAATTGGCTTGCGTTATTACCTTTTAAGACAAGGAAAGGGGAGCCATCTCCAGAAGAACGAAGTGGCAACAACGGGAGTACATCCTGCTCCCAAACTCTTGTTCCATCTGCCGTACGTCCACGCAGCCCCGCATCTGCAACACCGCCCAGCACAACAACCCTACCTTGTCGCATTCCCTAACATTCCCAACACGGGCACGGCCCGTATTCGGAATTAATATGTTACTTTTGCAGTAAAGAGAGGAGAAAAAGCAAAGAAGTCTGGAATGCTTCCTGTGCGTCCCGAAACCGGTCCTTTCCTATCGACTATGAGAAAAAAATTCAAAATACTGAGTATTGACGGCGGCGGAGTGCGCGGTCTGATTCCGTGCAAACTGCTGGCCAGCCTGGAACGCAGACTACAAGCGGAACACGGTGAAGATGCCCGTCTGGCCGACTATTTCGACTTAATATGTGGCACCTCGACGGGTTCCATTCTGGCCATTGGCCTGAGCCTGGGAATGAGTGCAGAAGAGATGCTGAATTTCTACGAAAACCGCGGAACCGACATTTTTCCCACCGACCGGCAATCGTGGACCCGGAAATTCTCCAACTGGATGATGACCCACTCTTTCTATGAACGGTATCAGCTGAAAAAAATACTGAAGGAAGTTTATGGCCGCTTCACGCCCGATGGCGACACGCGGCTGGGACATGCACACACCCGGCTGATTATTCCGGCCTACAACGGAGAAACCGGGCAACTCCACCTGTTCCGTACAGCCCACGCGGCCCATCTGCCCGACGCCGGACAAGTGCCGGCACTGGCTGTTGCCCTCAGTTCGGCCGCCGCTCCATTGTTTTTCCGCCCTTACAACTTCACCTATGCGCCAAAAGGCTCCACCGAACGCATCGTTTTCCGGAAGATGATAGACGGAGGCATCGTTGCCAACAATCCCGCTTTCATCGGGTTGTGCGAAGCCGTGCGCGACCTGCACATCCCCTTGCACAACATCGCCCTGCTCTCCCTCGGCACCGGAAACGTAGACTATCAGCTGAAGCCCGACCTGCACCAGATGGCTCCCCATTTCTGGACCAGCCCCATCTCGGAAGAAGTCATGTCGCTCATCAACTCCATCACGGCGGTACAGTCGAAAGACGCACACGAAAAAGTGCTCATGCTGCAAAGCGGACTGGAAAACGGAGGTTCCCCGCGCTTTGATTATCTGCGCATACAACACCGGTTCAGCAAGGAAAAGTTCATTGAACTCGACGACGCCAGCCGTGAGTCAGTATTACGCATGCTGATTATCGCCCATCAGCTTTATGAAGAACACGGCGAAAAAATATATCATACCTTCCTGCGTGAACCGGCAACTCCTTTTGTCCCGATTTACGTGCCATAAGCCTGCATATCCCCCGACCCATGCCGCCCCGTCGCAATCATATCCATCCCGCGACGGGACCCCCGCCCGGCGCATTTAATTCTTTGGGGGAATCAGCCGTCAGTCCGGCAACAGAGGCGGCTCCCTGTTTTTCCCAATCCTGACATTGAAAAACCGGCAGCTTCACCTTAAAAAAACACTTGGTACTTTCGTAAAAACTGTAAGTACTTTAGAAAAAACACTCAGTACTTTAGGAAAAACTGTCAGTACTTTCGTAAAAGGACATCAGCACGCTTCTGCCGGCAAGCTTGCGAACACACAAAAAAAACCTGCGGGGAATGCCCGTCAGGTTTCAATTCTCTCTTCTATGTTGAAGCTATGATTATGCAGCAACGCTATCTGCGCTTACAGTGTCAGCAGCGAGAGTGTCAGCTGCTACAGTGTCGTTAGCGAGAGTATCCTCAACAACAACAGCAGAGTCAGTAGCAACAGAGTCAGTAGCAGCACCCTTGTCGGTAGAACCACAAGAAGCGAAAGAAACAGCTGCCATAGCAACGAACATGAAAACTAACTTTTTCATTTTGAATAAATTTTTGAGTTAAACAATCAATTGCTTTATTAAAACGGTGCAAAGTTACGGACTTTTTTATTCCCTCCAAACCTTTCCCCCGTTTTTTTTATAAAAAGTATGTTTTTTAACATTATTATGAGCTTATCCACCGTATCAGAGCCCGTTTCCGAAAAAATCATCTGACATATTTTTACGCCTGCCTGAAATATCGTACCTTTGTCTTCTCCTTTTATTTATTATATATGTGTGTATACCCAAAAACATATAATATCCGCCATGTCTGAGAAGCCTGTATTCCAAAATTTGCGAGTAGCCTATACGACTTTGGGGTGTAAACTGAATTTTGCGGAAACCTCCTCCCTGCGTGACCAGTTGGCCCGGCAAGGGGCTTTGCCTGCCGAAAAGGGGGAACATGCCGACATCTGTATTGTGAACACCTGTTCCGTAACAGATGTAGCCGACCATAAGTGCCGGCAGGCCATCAACCGCATGGTGCGCGAGCATCCTGGGGCCTTTGTGGTGGTGATGGGCTGCTACGCCCAGCTGCAGGCCGACCAGATTGCCGGTTTCGAAGGTGTGGACCTCGTGCTCGGCATGGAACAAAAGGGCGACGTGCTGCGCTATGTGGCCGAACGCATGGCGCAGAAGCATGGTCTGGAAGAGACTGGCGCCTGTCATGAAGCAATAGCCGTACCCACAGCAGAAATCCGGACGTTCGTGCCTTCCTGTTCCCGGGGAGACCGCACGCGCTACTTCCTGAAAGTGCAGGACGGCTGCAACTACTACTGCACCTACTGCACCATCCCGATTGCCCGCGGCCGTTCGCGCAACGGCTCCATAGCCTCGCTGGTGGCACAAGCCCGGAGCGTAGCCGCCGAGGGCGGAAAGGAAATCGTCATCACAGGCGTGAACATCGGCGATTTCGGCCGCACGACCGGTGAAACGTTCTTCGACCTCGTGCAGGCCCTCGACCGCGTTGAAGGAATTGAGCGTTATCGCATTTCTTCCATTGAGCCCAATCTGCTGACCGACGAAATCATTGATTTCTGCGCACAGTCGCGGGCCTTCATGCCTCACTTCCATATTCCGCTGCAAAGCGGGTCGGACGAGGTGCTCCGCCTGATGCGCCGACGCTACGACACGGCCCTTTTCGCACAGAAAATCGAAAAAGTGAAAACAACGATGCCCGACGCATTCATCGGCGTGGATGTCATTGTGGGAACACGCGGGGAAACCGATGCCTGCTTTGAAGAAGCCTACCGCTTTATTGAGGGCCTGGACATCTCGCAGCTCCATGTTTTCAGTTATTCGGAACGCCCGGGTACCAAAGCGCTTGAAATCCCGCACGTAGTGGCGCCCGAGGTGAAGCACGAACGCAGCCAGCGCCTGCTCGCCCTTTCGGAACAGAAACGGACGGACTTCTACCGTGCGCATATCGGACAGGTGCGCCCGGTGCTTTGGGAACATTCAAAGGCAGGGCAACCCCTGCAGGGATTTACCGACAACTACATCCGGGTGCAGGCGGCACCACAACTGGCTGTGCAGGACAACTGCATTGCCCCGGTGCGATTGGGCGACTTTGCCGAACAGGGCGAAGGCGCTCCCCTGACCGGTCTGGAAATATAAGCCGACGCCGAGCATTTACCGGAGGAATAAGAGATGAGTATGAAATCAGAAACACCAGCAACACCTCGTATTGCTGTAGTTATATTGAACTGGAACGGGGCGGAAATGATGCGCCGGTTCCTGCCGTCTGTGGTGGAGCACAGTTGTCCTCTGGCCGAAGTCATCGTGGCCGACAACGGGTCGACCGACGACTCCTGCCAGATGCTGGAACGCGAATTTCCGGACGTACGCCTGCTCCGTCTCCCTGAAAATTTCGGCTTTGCCGAAGGATATAACCGGGCGCTGGCACAGCTTTCCCACGAATACTTTCTGCTGCTGAATTCCGATGTGGAGGTAACGCCCCACTGGCTGGAGCCCATGCTGGCCTATATGGACACCCACCCGGAAGTTGCCATGTGCCAGCCCAAACTGATGTCGTGGAAAGAAAGGGACACCTTTGAATATGCAGGGGCAGCCGGCGGATATATCGACCGCTGGGGGTATCCTTTCTGCCGGGGACGCATTTTCAACACTCTGGAAAAGGACTGCGGGCAATATGATGACGTGGTCCCCCTCTTCTGGGCCACGGGAGCATCACCGATGGTGCGCCGCTCCGACTGGCAGGAAGCCGGAGGACTGGACGGCCGCTTCTTCGCCCACATGGAGGAAATCGACTTGTGCTGGCGCCTCCGCTCACGGGGAAAATTGATTGTCAGCATTCCTCAAAGTGTCGTTTACCATGTAGGAGGAGCTTCGCTCGAGCAGGGTAATCCCCGTAAAACGTTCCTAAACTTCCGGAACAATCTGCTGATGCTATACAAAAATCTGCCGGACAACGAACTGCGCCACGTGTTACGTGTGCGCGGCTGGCTCGACTGGCTGGCAGCCTTCAAGTTCTTCCTTTCGGGAGACGTGGCCAATGCAAAGGCCGTGTTGCGCGCACGCCGGGAATTCCGGCGGATTATGCCCGGGTTCACCGCACAACGTCGCGAGAATCTTCAAAAGCAGACAACAGCCTCCATTACCGGTCGCACCCGTTATTCCATCCTTTGGCAGTACTACGTGCGGGGCATACGGAAATTCAGCGACCTGCCCCACTGAACTTGTTAGAGCACACCGGCACATTACTTTCTGAAGTGCATATTAATTCTGAATGAACCATGGAAAACCCGATAACAGACGGAAATATCCGCCCCGCCTCCGCCGAACCTGCGCTTTACCTCATTCCTGTCACTTTGGGTGACACTCCCTTGGAACGGGTACTTCCCTCCTATAACACGGAGGTGATTTCCGGCATACGCCATTTCATCGTGGAGGAACTCCGAACGGCCCGCCGTTTCCTTAAACAGGTGGACCGTAATATTAATATAGACAGCCTGAACTTCTATCCGATGGGAAAACATGCCGACCCGGCGCTCTTTTCCAAATATCTCTCTCCATTGCGCAAAGGAGAGGCCGTCGGTGTCATCAGTGAGGCAGGATGTCCGGCGGTGGCCGATCCTGGCGCCGACCTGGTGGCCATTGCCCAGCGCGAAGGTCTTCGCGTGGTTCCATTGGTAGGTCCGTCGTCCATACTGCTGGCGGTCATGGCGTCCGGCTTCAACGGCCAGAGCTTTGCCTTCCACGGCTATTTGCCTATCGACTCTTCCCAGCGCATCAAGCGGCTCAAGCAATTGGAAGCAAGGGCCGTAGCCGAACGGCAGACCCAACTGTTCATCGAAACTCCTTACCGTAACGCCAAGCTTTTTTCGGACATCTGCCAGGCTTGCAGCCCCACCACCCGGCTATGCGTTGCAGCCGGACTGACCACACCGCAAGAATATATCCGCACGCGGACCCTGAAAGAATGGAAAGCATGTGGATTGCCCGACTTGGGTAAAATACCCGCCATCTTCCTGATTTACAGATAAAGCACCTGTCTCTTGCTTACAGTCGGAATATCTATGCCGGAACGGTGTGGCCATCCGCAAGCGGCCACGACACCCGGCATCAATAATTTTGAAAACAAAAACAACAAATATGACACGTAAAAAAACACATGCTGCAGAATCCCGAAGCACGGAGCAACATCTGCAACAGGAATCCCGCCCGGCTGCAACCGCCAAAAACGGGCGGAAATGGAATTCCTTATTAAAAGTATTCCCTTATCTGTTAATAGGAATCCTGTTTTGGGGATTTTCGGCCTTCACCTATGGTGACATTTTCACCCGGGCAGTCCAGGAGAGTTTTGTGACTTCCGACCCGGCCTCGATGGCGTTCCTGACCTCTCAGGATTACGGTATGCTCTATTGGTTCGGACGTTATTGCCTGCTGATTTTTCACAATGTCTGGATAGGGAGCCTGATTTTCTCCCTGATTTTGCTGGGCACAGTCATGCTGCTCGACCGCGCATTCCGGATACCCCTGCATTTGCGCGGCATTACAGCCCTGGTGCCCGTCGCACTGCTTTTCCTCTTTGTGCAACGCGGCATCCAGCTATACTACAAAGTGGAACCGTCGCTTTTCCTGTTGCAGACACTGGCTCTCTTCTTTGCCGCTCTGCTGCTGGGCGTGCTGCTTCCCCTGCTCTGGAAGCGCAAGGCCCCTTCTGCCCCAGCCGCCAAGACGCCGGCCTGGAAAAAAGTGCCGGTGGGCGCATTAGTGGCTATCGTTGGCATGTCGTCTCTCCACTATTATGCCACGACAGAAGGTGAAAACGCCATTCTGACAGCCCGCATGCAAAACCGGGTGCTTGCCAACGATTATGCCTCACTGGTTTCCGACGGTCTGGAGGCACGGCAACCCAGCCGGAGTGTGGCAGCCTATTATGCCATCGGACTGCTGCAAACCGACCAAATCCTCACTCATCTGTTCGATATCAGTTTCCACTTTCCTGAAATCGACCTCAATGTGGTCGACGGTACCGGCGAATATGATATTTTTGTTGCCGACTGCAACTTTTTCTCCGGTCTGGTCAATCCCGGCTACCGTGCCGCCATGGACCAGATTGTCATGAACGGTCCCCGGCTTTACTATTTGAAACGGATGGCCATATGCGCCATTACCAACAAGGAAAGAAAACTGGCCGAAAAATATCTGGATATCATCGAAAAGGTACCTTTCGAAAAAGACTTTGTCGAAACCTACCGTCCCATGGCCGAACAACCCGACCTGGTGGATAAAGACTACACGCTAAGCAAAGTCCTCAACCTGCGCCCGCAAGAACAACGGTTTGAACAGAACTACCGTACCCCGACCTTCCTCGGATTTTATACCGGCATGCTTTATGGCAGCAACTATGCCTTGCCGGCATCCATGGCAGCCTGCCTGTATGCCAAAGACCTCGGCAATTTCGCCCAGCGTGCCAAAGTATACAAGGCACAAGTCAAAGTGCTGCCCATGGCCGCACAAGAAGCCCTTTCCATCTATGCCCGCAAGAACCCCGCCATCCTCCAATATTTCCCGGAATTGAACGGAAATTCCGGACAGCTCGGCTCCGGCGCCGTCAATAATGTCAACACGTTCTTCCTCACCATCCAGAATTATTACCAGGAAAAGTACGGGCATGCCGAGGACTGGCGTGAACGCATGGCTGTAGAACTGAAAAACGGAATTGACGACGAACTGCGCAAACAGTTGGACCGCGACTGGATGGGCCACTACGTCCGCTATTATTATACGGAGAATATGGTCAACAAGAATGAAAAGAAGAAGAGTGAAGGCAGCGCAGTGAACTGATGTCCGGCCTCCCAATAAACATAAAAACCCAGAACAAAATGAAAAAGTACATATTTTATTTTGCTGTTCTACTGGCCCTCGCCGCATGCCGGCAACCAGAAGCCAGCGTGCCGAGCAGCAGCACCCCGACCGAAGAAGAAGCAGCAATCTATCCAGACTACCGCGACATCGTCATACCGCCCAATATCGCCCCGCTCAACGTACGCATCACTTCAGACGGCGATGAATTCGTGGGACACATCAGCGGAAACGGAAAAGAAGTAATTGCCGCTGCCGGCGCCGACGGCAAATTAAAATTCGACAGCATCGCATGGCACGAACTCCTGGACGCCAACAAAGGCAAGGATTTGCAAGTACGCCTTTACTCTCTCCGTCAGGGGCAATGGCTGGCCCATCCGGCCTATACCCTCACCGTGGCCGAAGAGCCCATCGACCGTTATCTTTCCTACCGGTTGATTGAACCCAGCTACGAACTTTATCGGCAGATGGGACTCTATCAGCGCGACGTGACCAATTTCAATGAGTCCGCCATCTACGAAAACAACCGGATGAACGAGAAGGAAAACAACCATTGCGTCAACTGCCACAATTTCCAGAACTACAGCACCGACCGCATGCTCTTCCATGTCCGTTCCAAACACGGAGGAACAGTCTTCATCAACAAAGGAAAGGCCGAAAAGCTGAATATGAAGTGCGACTCCATACTCTCGTCAACCGTATATCCCACCTGGCACCCGCGCCGCAACTGGGTCGTTTTCTCCACAAATCTTACCGGACAGGCATTCCACCTGGCAAACCCGCAGAAGGTAGAAGTGATTGACTATGGGTCCGACCTCGTGTTCTTCGACCTGGACAACAAGACGCTGACCAATATTTTCAAGACCAAGGACCGCATGGAAACTTTTCCCTGCTGGACTCCCGACGGCAAAAAAATCTATTATTGCAGCGCATACTATCCCAAACTGGCCGCCCTGCCCGACTCGACACATTCCGACAGAGTGCTTGCCGACTATGACTCCATCCGCTACAACCTGATGAGTGTAGAGTTTGACGAGCAGACACACACTTTCGGCGAACCGACAGTAGAATTTCGCAGCGACTCGCTCCACAAAAGCTGCACATGGCCCCGCGTCAGTCCCGACGGACGCTATGTGCTCTTCACCCTGGCCGACTACGGACAATTCCACATCTGGCACCGCTCGTCCGACCTTTATATAAAGGATGTGCAGACGGGCGACATCCGCCCGCTCTCCGCCGTCAACAGCGAAACCGTAGACAGCAACCACTGCTGGAGCAGCAACGGCCGCTGGATTGCCGTTTCGTCGCGACGCGATGACGGTTCCTACAGCCGCGTCTTCATTGCCTACTTCGACAAGAATGGCAACGCCCACAAAGCCTTCATGCTGCCCCAGGAAGACCCCGAGCACAACACGCTCCGTCTGAAAAGCTACAATTTGCCCGAATTCAGCAAAAACGCCGTGCAGATGAGTGCAGAAGAACTGCAGAAAGTCGTTTACAACGACGACATCGAAGGCGTAAAATACAGCGGAAAAATTCAGTGACAGCCACGGCCAGCAACATTTCCGCTGTTTCCGGCCGGCAGCTGTGCCAGCTGCCCTTTACCCCGACCGACAAAACCGGCAAGGCACAGCAACATCCGCATATATACGCAAAAGAATCTATCCTGCCAGAACGGAATGGGTACGCCTCCGTTCTGGCAGGATTTTTGTTTCCGCTCCGATCCTTTATCTCCCAGTGCGACGCGACACCCCACCCCAAGCCCCGATGTCCTCTCCTGCCAAACACGATTTCCGCTCCCTCTCTCTGCCAGATGCCCCACGGCCCAATTTCCGGCCACACTTGCCCCACCTTATCTTTCCCTGCCATTGCTAAGCGCCGGCCCCGTCCATCCTTTCAGCTCCCCGGACAGGTTGTCAACCCGCCCCGGTGTAAGCATTCAACCAGTCAACCCTTTTCTATTACACCGCCTCTCCGTCACTGCCAACAATGGCATGAAAAAACAAAAGTACTGACAGTTTTTTCTAAAGTAAGGATAGAATTTTCTAAAGTACCAACTGTTTTTCCTAAAGTACTGAGTGTTTTTGGGAAGTCAACTCCTGCATAAACCGGAAAAATGACGGCCGGAAGAAAACCAGAAAGCCCAATGCCGGTCACACCGGAAAAGCGGAATGTCATGTTTTTCCTGCCAAAATGGCAGAAAGAAAAATAAAATCCATATCAGGAAAAACTTTGGCACAGGCTTTGCTCTCTTGTGGGTGTAACGCCAGTAAGGCGTACAGAAATCAACATCGAATAACAACAAAAAAAGATACAATTATGGGAAAGATTATTGGAATAGACTTAGGTACTACTAACTCTTGCGTTTCTGTATTTGAAGGAAGCGAACCGGTTGTCATCACCAACGCTGAAGGTAAGCGTACGACACCGAGTGTAGTAGCATTTGTAGACGGCGGCGAGCGCAAAGTCGGTGACCCCGCCAAGCGTCAGGCCATCACCAACCCTACGCGTACGATTTACTCCATCAAGCGTTTCATGGGTGAAAACTTCGACCAGGTGCAGAAAGAGATTGCCCGCATGCCCTACAAGGTAGTCAAGGGCGACAACAACACTCCGCGCGTCGACATCGACGGCCGTCAGTATACGCCGCAGGAAATCTCTGCCATGGTACTTCAGAAGATGAAGAAGACCGCGGAAGACTATCTGGGCCAGGAAGTGACCGAAGCCGTTATCACCGTTCCTGCCTACTTCAGCGACTCACAGCGTCAGGCCACCAAGGAAGCCGGCCAGATTGCAGGTCTTGAGGTGAAGCGTATTGTCAACGAACCGACCGCAGCCGCTTTGGCCTACGGTGTTGACAAAGCCAACAAGGATATGAAAATTGCCGTATTCGACCTCGGTGGCGGTACGTTCGATATCTCCATCCTTGAATTCGGCGGCGGTGTGTTCGAGGTACTCTCCACCAATGGTGACACCCACCTGGGCGGTGACGACTTTGACCACGTAATTATCGAATGGCTCATCCAGGAGTTCAAAAACGATGAAGGCGCCGACCTTTCACAGGACCCCATGGCTATGCAGCGCTTGAAGGAAGCTGCCGAAAAGGCCAAGATTGAACTCTCCAGCTCCAGCAGCACCGAAATCAACCTGCCTTACATCATGCCGGTAGGCGGTGTGCCCAAACACCTGGTAAAGACTCTTACCCGTGCCAAGTTTGAAGCCCTGGCTCACCATCTGATCGAAGCTTGTAAGCAGCCGTGCCAGGCAGCCCTCCAGGCAGCAGGTCTGTCAGCCAACGAAATCGACGAAGTTATCCTTGTAGGTGGTTCTACCCGTATCCCGGCCGTACAGCAGTTGGTTGAAAACTTCTTCGGCAAGACTCCTTCCAAGGGCGTTAACCCCGACGAAGTAGTAGCCATCGGTGCCGCTATCCAGGGTGCCATCCTCAACCAGGAAGAAGGCGTAGGCAACGTCGTGTTGCTGGATGTGACTCCGCTGTCACTGGGTATCGAAACGCTGGGTGGCGTAATGACCAAACTTATTGAGGCCAACACGACCATCCCCTGCAACAAGAGTCAGGTATTCTCTACGGCAGAGGACAACCAGCCGGAAGTAACCATCCACGTACTGCAGGGTGAACGTACGATGGCCGCACAGAACAAGAGCATCGGCCGTTTCAACCTGTCCGGTATCGCTCCCGCCCGTCGCGGTGTGCCCCAGATTGAAGTTACCTTCGACATCGATGCCAACGGTATTCTGAACGTTTCAGCCAAGGATAAGGCAACCGGTAAGGAGCAGGCTATCCGTATCGAAGCCAGCAGCGGCTTGAGCAAGGAAGAAATCGACCGTATGAAGGCCGAGGCCGAAGCCAACGCAGAAGCAGACAAGAAGGAGCGTGAGCGTATTGACAAAATCAACCAGGCCGACTCCATGATTTTCCAGACGGAGAATCAGTTGAAGGAACTGGGTGACAAATTGCCCGCAGCGCACAAGCCGGCCATCGAAGCCGCTCTTCAGAAGCTGAAGGACGCTCACAAGGCACAGGATCTTGCCGCCATCGACGCAGCCATTGCCGAACTGAACGGCGCATGGCAGGCAGCCAGCACACAAATGTACCAGCAGACTGGCGGACAGCAGGACGCCGGAGCCGGACAAGGCTTCCAGGGCGGACAGCAGGCTGGCGGACAGCAGTCGTCCAAAGACGATATCCAGGACGCCGACTTCGAGGAAGTGAAATAAGCACATAGAGAAATAAGAATACAATATCAAATGGAAAGCG